>Ga0153974_1000068_pt1 | contig 24226 bp, 18 predicted proteins | sample TSGA058MetaG_FD_104741 | JGI IMG/M metagenome (GOLD analysis project Ga0153974, IMG submission 104741) | Attine ant fungus gardens microbial communities from Georgia, USA - TSGA058 MetaG | ecosystem: Host-associated > Fungi > Mycelium > Unclassified | place: USA: Georgia, Yuchi Wildlife... | reverse complement strand
GCCAGACATAACCGAAATTTCTTTTTTCGGAGGCAATAATGACAAGCCATCCACCTTACGATCCAATCCCCAAAATTTCCCTGATTGGATATGTTCACTTAAGGAATAATAATCAAGACCTGGGAAAATAGCTACATTTGTAATTCCCGAATGCGTGACATTAGATAAGCAAAAATCGATCAAGCGATATCTACCTGCAAAAGGTAAAGCCGCTACGCATCGTTGTTTTAATAAAGATTGTAAAGAATTAAATCTAGCAGTCCCATCAATAACACATAATGCAAGATTTTTCATGATACCACCTCGCCTAGAAACCTCGCTAAATTTTCCTTGGTTACTAATGCGATCTCTCCAACATGGCCCTTAATTGTCGTATTAGCTGGCAGCACCACCTCATCACCAATAATCGCGTACTCAATCCAACAATTAGCTCCCACAGTTCCATGACTTAAAATGACACTTTTATGAATAACGGCTTCCTTTTCAATCACACAATGATGCCCTATAATCGAATCCGATATTTGACCCAAAATCATCGAGCCTTCATTTAGCCAACTATTTTGAACCTTGGCTCCTGATAAAATACGATGGGGGGCTAGGTTGGGTGTTTTCGAAAAAATCGGCCACTCCAAGTCGTAAAGGCCCAATTCATTATCAGACTCTAATAAATCCATATGAGCCTTCCAGTAGCTTTCAATGGTCCCAACATCGCGCCAATATCCATGATATTCATAGGTATAGATTTTGTTGCTTGTCTTAATAAAATAAGGAATTACATCTTGAGCAATATCAACGGCATCATTTAGATTAAAAATTTCATTCCTAAAGGTTTTCCAGCTAATCACATAGACTCCCATTGAAGCTAATTGACTAGATGTCTGTGATGGCTTTTCCTCAAACTGAATAACCCGATTCTTATTATCTACGTGAACCATCCCAAAATGATGAGTTTCTGATTTTGGAACTTTAATGGTGGAAATAGTTAAATCGGCCTCCTTTTGGATATGTTCTTCAATTAACTGGCGGTAATCCATTTTATAAATGTGATCAGCAGATAGCACTAATAAATAATCTGGATTCTGTTGTTCGATAAAGGGCATATTCAAAATTACAGCTTCTGCAGTTCCTCCTTGCCAAGAAAAACTATAATCTTTTGACATATACGGTCCAATCACAGTTAATGACGCCCCATAAACATCTAAGCCCCAAGAGCTGCCTGCTCCTAAGTAACTATTTAATTCCAAGGGTTCATACTGAGTTAAAACGCCAACTTTTTCAATGCCAGAGTTAGTACAATTACTTAAAACAAAATCGATTAATCGATATTTACCAGCAAATGATAGGGCTGGTTTGGCTCGACTAAGGGTCAATTCTTTTAATCGGGTCCCTTTTCCACCAGCTAATATAATCCCTAAAACATTAGTCCCCACACCTTTTCGCTCCTTTTTTATACTTTAAAATGCTGGCACCATAGGGAGGAATCGTTATTTTAATTGAATATGGCTTCCCGTGAATCCTTCCTTTTCTCGAATTTAAAGATTTCAGGTTACATTGATTTGATCCATGATAATAGTCATAATCACTATTTAAAACCTCTACATACTCCCCTGCAAGGGGTACTCCAATTTCATAGTTGTGATAAACTATGGGTTTAAAGTTTAGAATAATAACTAAAAGGTCTTCCACTTGTTTTCCTTTACGAACATAGGAATAAATACTCTGTTCATTGTTATTAACATCAATCCATTGGAAACCTTCGGGCCCATGATCTAGTTCCCAAAGTGCTTTTTCTTTTTTATAGAGCTGGTTTAAGTCACGAATATAGCCATTAGCAGCATCGTGAGCCGGGTATTTTAATAGATGCCAATCAACTTGTTCTTTATCCTTCCATTCGTGAAATTGAGCTAGCTCATTAGTCATAAAATTTAATTTTTTTCCTGGTAGGGTCATTTGATAAGTTGCTAATAATCGAAACTGTGCCATTTTTTGCCAATAATCTCCCGGTGCTTTATCAACTAGTGATTTTTTCCCATGGACAACTTCATCATGAGAAAACGGTAAAATATAATTTTCATTGTAAGCATACATCATAGCAAAGCTTAATAATTGATGATGAGCAGTACGATCATCACAGTCTAGCTTCATATAGCGCAAGGTATCATTCATCCAGCCCATATTCCATTTATAGGTAAATCCTAATCCTCCTAATGAAACAGGTGCTGTAACTAGTGGATAATGGGTGGAATCTTCGGCAATGGTTAAAATACTTTCATCTGCTTCAAAAATAGCTTGGTTTAAATGTTTAAGGAATTCAACTGCTGGCTTATTCACTCCACGTTCCTGAACACCGCCCCAATAAATAATATTGGACACAGCATCTACTCTAAAACCATCTATATGATAATATTTCATCCAAAATAAAGCATTAGAAATTAAAAAGCTTTGAACTTCTCCACGACCTAGATCAAAGTTCCCTGTTCCCCATTCTGAGACAGCTATTTCTTCAAAAGGATATTCATACACAGGACCACCATCAAATTGATACAGACCATGAGCATCCCGACAAAAATGACCGGGTACCCAATCCATAATAACGCCAATTCCTGCTTCATGGCATCGGTTTATAAACATCATAAAATCTTCTGGAGTACCATAGCGACTACTGACTGCATAATAGCCTGTAGCCTGATAACCCCATGACCCATCAAATGGATGCTCGTATAAAGGCATTAATTCAATATGAGTATAAGAATGAGAAACTACATAGTCAATTAATGAGTCAACAATGTCTGGATAACTAAAGAAGCTTTCTTGTTCAATTAACTCTTCGCTTCGCTTCCAAGATCCTAAGTGTAATTCATAGATATTTAGGGGTTGCTCATAAATATTTTCTTGTTGACGCTTTTTTATCCATTGTTGATCCGTCCACTTAAATGCTTTAAGCTCATAAGTGATCGACGCTGTATTGGGACGTAGTTCAGCATAATAGCCATAAGGATCTGCTTTTAAAATGATCTCTCCTGCTTGAGTTTCGATTTCATACTTATACAGCTCTGAGGTTTTTAATTTCGGAATAAACAAGGTCCAAATGCCTTCATCTGCTTCCATTTTATGTTGATGGCCTTGCCAATTATTAAAGTCCCCAACAACGTTGACAGATTTAGCGTTAGGCGCATAGACATTAAAATAAGTTCCCTCAGGTATTACATGGGCACCTAGTTTTTCGTAAAGTGTTTGATGTTTTCCCTCTTTAAATAACCATCGATCTAATTGATTCATACATTCTCCTGACCCCCAAACTTATACTCGTTCACTTTTAAATTCAGGCTAGATTCATAAGTATTTTTCCGTTACCTCCACAGCATTTTTAGTAATACCATTTTGCGTTTAAAATATTGACAAATTGACGAGGATTTTTCACACGCAAGCGAGTACAGGCGCGACTGACGAGGCATATTGGAACTAAGCGATGCCAAAGCATCGTGTGTGGAAATATAACGAAGTTCAGGCGTGAAAAAGACCGGTAAGATGTCGACAATTTTAATCCAAAATGGTATAAGATTGTTTAACTGGAAAAAAAGTGTGATGTCGAATTTTAAAAGTAAATAGCATGACTTGTAAGCTTCAACCATTAGAGCTTAACGATTCTTTATTATAGCAGGAACTTTAGTTCGTGAACTGTCTAAATTTGTAGCTAAATATAGAATAATTATCTTCAACAACCAGCAAGATATGAGTTAATTAGACAATGTTATGACGAAAAGGGACTCCCTTATCTCAGGGAATCCTTCATTTTTCAGTTAAATTGGCTATCTAATTTTGAAAAGAAATCAACTCTTGGCTTTAAGTATTTCAGTTCATGGGTGGTTAAGTCATTGATGTAAAACGAAATAGGCTCAAAAATATGCTCCCAATTCCATAAATCTTCGCTTATGTTTAAATACTCTCTAAACATTTCACAACCTTTTGGAGCGATTGGGTGGATTAAAATCGACATGACTTTGCAGGCATAGAAACAATCAATAAGTGTTTGTTTTCGAAGGTTTTCATCATCAGAGCTGTCAGCCACGCGGTTTTGATTAGCCCAATTCTTACTCATTTCACGGATAAAGGCATCCAGGACATAGGCAATACGATGGAATTCATGATTATACATATGTCTTTCGTATTCAAATACTTTGTCTTCCACAAGTTGTTTGGTTTTGTTGCTGATATCGCCAGCTGGAATTTTATGTTCAAAGTATTGTTGTGTTGTATAAAAACATGATCGAATTAAGCGGTTAAAAACATTTGTTAATAGATTCCCGTCTTTTAAAACCATATCAACACCTATACGCTCTTTTTCTTCCATATAAGCTTGGGGTTTAAATCCTGTACTTTTTGAGGAAAGAGCAAGACTCATAAAATGCATTCTTAATTGTTCAGCTGTATAATGCTCTAATAATTCATCGGCCATTGGAGGCTTAATAGCTGAACTACTGCTTGCTTTCGTATCCATAAATAATATATGGCGGTTTGGAATAATATGAGGATAGTTGATGGAAGTTTCACCTTGGCTCAATCCATGAAAGAGACCCATTTCAGCAATGGAATAGAAATAGATATTATCTTCACCAATAAATTGATACACTAAAGAGTCTTCAGCTGTCCACCATTTGGTCCATTCACTTTGTTCACGCCCTATTGATTCCAAATAGGTTTTTGTAAATGAGATTGGCGCCCATAGAGATTCAGGCCATACCCAGAATGTCAAATCCGTGAATCCATCTTTATCCGGCACCTTAACTCCCCATTCAACATTACCTGATAAACGGAAGGGGACTAATGTTTTCCCAGCTGTGTAATGGATGCCTAACTCCTCCAATACTTTTTTAGCTTCGTCACGGGTATCAAGATTATCAAATTCAAAGATTACAGATTTTTTCTTTTCTTCATTAATCGTCAGATGAGCAGGAAGTTTTGCTTCTAACTGTTGTAAATTGTCAATGTATTTTCGCGGGATATGAATCATAGGTTTTTTCGAAAATTCATCAATAATATTCAATTGATACTTTCTTGTATTGGTATTTGTTTTTAAATGCGACAGTTGCTTCTGTAAGACTTCGATGGAGTCATCCAAAATATAATACCAGTTTGTAACATGACGAAATTCAGGTTTTTTTCCAGACAATACGGAAATTGGGTTGATAAGTTCCCTTGGCATATATTGGTGACCTAATGAGCATTCTTCAGCATAGGCATGTTCGGAGGTACATCCACCAATAGGGCATCGTCCTGTAACTTGACGCCCGTTAAGGTAGACTCCCTTTTCTTCATCGTAGAATTGCGGAACAGAATAGGATTTAATATAACCTAACTTAGCTAATTCCTCAAATATCCAATTTGAAACTTCTTGATGGATTTCCCCTGAACGTCCTAAGGCAGAGGCACCATAAAAGTCTAGGCTAATTTCATATTTGTTTAAGGTTGCTTTTTGACTTTTATGGTTTTTGGCAACATAATTTTCGATTGATCCTTCGTAGCCACTTTCTTTTAAACGCCGATAGCTTTCGAGAATTGGTGAGCCATAACAATCCGTACCCGATATAAAGATAACATTTTCCGCACCGATTCTATCTCTTAAAAACCTGGAGAAAATATCAGCATGGACAAACATTCCACCAACATGTCCGAAATGTAAGTTCTTATTACCATATGGCATTCCAGCAGTTACAACAGCTTTTTTAGGAAAAACAGGACGTTCTCCTGGCATTAATTTTTTTGATATCATAAAAAAACACCCCTTGAAATAAATTTTCCAAGGGGCGAGAATTACCGCGGTACCACCCTAATTTGCTTTTTTGTCACCAAAAAAGCCTCATCGAGTACTCCCAAAGATTTCGGTTCATACTCTAGTCCTATAACGTGGACAAACGTCATTACATCATGCGATAGCAATCCTTAAGCAGCTCCAAGCCTTGCTTCATTTTATCTCCATTATCTGCTCCCACCACCTACAGACTCTCTATAAACTTCAATTAAACTACTCTTCTCTTCATAGCTTTTAAACGTATTAAATTGTTTGTAATTATAGCATAGACATTTTTCTGAGTCAATATTCAAAAAGACTGATTTAAGGTGTAATAAAAAGCTTTTTTAAGTTATTTATGCTAATTCACCTTTAAAATCAGGGTAAATTACCAATTAACTGTTTCTCAGAAGGAAGCAAGATTTTTCTAGATTCAGTTTTATCTAACTGTAACTTCCTAACCGTGGGAAAATGGTCGGAAGGGTTCAAATATTTTTTTGTTTTTAAAAAGACTGGGCAGCTTGAGTTTAATTTAAGCAAAGTTGGTAACCAGCTACTGTTATGGTAAAAGTGCAGGAAAATTACAAAAAAAGATTTCAAAACTATTGTCACGGGCAGTCAGCAAGTTGTATACACCTTCTGCAAAAACAATCAGAGCAGCGATACTTCGCTACTCTTTTTTTACTTCTTTTAATTGGTTAATTTCATTGATTCGCTTCAATATAGTTGAAATCAGTTTTTCTTTTCTATCTTCTGGAATAAAAGATGATTTAGATAAAATTGCATCAACTTCCTCTTCAATTCCTATTAGTTTTTCCGTGGCAAACCAATCCAAATTTTTAACTAATTTTATTTGTTTGCTATGAGAATTAGAAAATGGTTTGCTTTTTTCAATGTTTCCAGTGATTTTTCCTACGAATTGAGTATAGTGCCATAATGAAGTCCCGCTATCAAAAATCGGAGCCATTCCTAACCATTGGAGCGTTTCAGCATTTCTTATAAAACCAAAGTTATTATAGTGGCGGTCAGTGTTATTAATGATATAGTCTACGGTTAACATCTTCTCAATTGATTCTGTAATCTGCTCCATGCCAAGTTTCTCACAGCATTTTATTAAGTGATTATATTCAGTATCTTTATTATCTTTTTTAAAATTTCTAATAATATCCCCTGCTGGAATCAATTCTGTTTCGGGTGTTATAAAGTTTTCGCAACTACTAAATGGTTCCCCTTTTTCATAAACAACTCGGTACGGCACATGAGGAATTTCTAATCGCTTCATAAGTATACTGGCGATTGCTTCATTTAATGGTTCCTGTAAATAATCTCCCGACCCCCCTTTCATCAAGCATCTTTTTCCATTCTCGATGATCCACTTCTTTCTTAACCAGCCATCAGAGGTATTGTCTGGTGATTTTCGATTAACCTGACTTGAATCTTCAACTTCTTTCCCAAAAAGAATTTCTCCAATATCCCTTGAAAACTCATTTTCAAAAAAATTAATTTGTTCCCAACTTAAGTCTGAGTTTATCGGTTTTAGCCAATATTGGTCGGATAGGCTTAGACCATAACAACCTTCAATTAGTTTTGCCGGTGTCCGAAGCTCTAAATTTTGCAATAAATTATCAATACCTTGACGACTTGCAGGAATTGAACGACCTATCCACCATTCGTCTAAAAGATCTAACTCAATTTCCCCCCCTGATGAATAAAACGCAGTAATACCCAAAGGTAAATGTTCAATGTTATAAATTTCACCTATTTTTATTATACGACCTCTTAAATTTGAATAATCCACATCAACAACCGGTACATGTTTATGAATAATCGTACCTTTCATTATTTTCACCATCCTTTATATGAGTAACTATATTTAACTAAACTTATAGAAATTTCAACCCTCTTAAAAAGTTTTTTCACTAAGGTGTTCACATTAGTAAATTCTTTTAACCATTTCTTTAATATCTAAGCCAAAATTGTTTTCAGTCATTCCCCTTTTACAAGCATCATTGTATTGCGAGAGCCATCACTATTTCGAGTACCGTGGACAATACTTATTACAAAAATGGTTTATCCAGCATATTTAAACCCTCTTTCTATTAATTATAACTGTTAAGAGTATTACGCTCAAGCTCCACTGTCAACAAATCCTAATTTTTAAAATCATAACTACCATCAATTAACTCTTTTCACTAAAATACTAAAATATAGTTAAAACTAAAAGTTGAAAGTGTAAAGTCAGTCTAAAAACAGTTGACTATCAACCTTTTAGTTCTGTTAATATTTCACCTGTCTCTAAAAACCTACTTTTATACTGGGGAGGTAATTTCGCAATAAATTGTGTCAAAATTTCTTTTATCTCATGTTCCGTTAAATAGAAATCCAGTTAGAATAATTTTTCAGTGGGGTTCTTTTTAAACCCTTTTAATTGTCCTCTTTTATGTGATGATCAACATCTGCAATGAGTTCGCTTATTTTACCAGCTTCATCTTATTTCCTTTGAAGTCACTTTATAAAACTTTATAAAACTTTATCAGAACTTTAGGATTGAAGCTTTTGTATCTGCTTTAATAAAAAGGTAATAAAGAGTGACTCAAGGAGTTCAAAGTTAAATTAGGAGGGTGAATTAGAATGGAAAAAAAGAGATTTATTAATCAATTAGGAGTCATTGTTGGAATTGGGTTACTATTATTAATGGGGTGTGAAAATGGAGACGTGTCAACCGAACCAGAATCACAGACGCCTCCACCTGTTTCGCAAACAGAGTCAGAAGGTACAAATGAGACTGATCCAGACAGTAAACAGGATGATGATCAAACAGATGAAGGGACTCCTGTACAATTGATTGAAACTTTTGGTATAGTTATGGAAATTATTGAAAATGGGGTCAAGTTAAATGAAGGGCAGATATTTGCGATGGATGATGAGGAATCAGGAGAGGCGGCAGCCTCTATAGATCTTAATAATGAGGACTGGATCACTGTTTTATTTCATGAAAATACGGTATTCCAAACCACGAAGGGACAAGGAGAAAGTTACCAAATTACACCCGCAACAATCGCTGATCTTTATCTAGATGATTCCATCGACATTGTGGGTCGTCAGACAGATGCTGGCATCATAGCAGATGAAGTTAGCATTTCTCTTAATTAGGAGGATGTGACAAAATGAGTTTATTTAAAAGAGGTTTAAATTCGGTCATTAGAAAACCTATCAAAAGTGTGCTACTAGTGACCATTCTATATTTTATTTCTGTCTTGTTATTAATGGCAGTAGGAATTAGCCAACAACAAACTGTTGTTCAGCAAGAAATTAAAAATCAAGTGGGAGGAAGTTTTCGCTTGGAGTTAAATGGGGAAGAAGCTTTTAAAAGGGCAGAACCGTACACAGAGTTGGTAGAAATCTTTGAAGGGGGGGAAATGGGAGTTGGTGGTGAACGATTCTATACCTTAGATCGAGAAGATATTGAGAAACTCTCAAATGTAGAGGGAATTGCCGATATTAATATTCTTTCACAGGCTCTCGCTTTCTCACCTATAAATTTTGAAAATGATCAAACTCAAGCCAGTCGTGGGCGTCATAACCCAATAGATGACGATGTATGGCTCACAGGCCTCCTTAATGCAGAGTTACTTGATGAGGTTTCCCATGGATTTATTGAACTTAAAGAAGGGCGCTGGATTGAAGAATCAGATGAAGGCGCGGAAATCTTACCCTTAGTTATTTCAGAGGCAATTGCTAAAAAAAATGATTTATCTCTAGGTGATAGCCTTGAGTTTGAGTGGCAAGATCATGAGCTCGATGCTGTATTGGAACATTTTGATTGGGAACGTGAAGAGCCTATTAAAATGTCAGGTACCATTGTGGGAATCTTTTCTGTACAACGCCCAATGGAAGTGATACTAAATCTTATGAGTTTAGAAAATACGATTTTTACCAGTTTGAACTTTAGTGACGATGTTTTTGCTCAAGTTCAGGAAGAAGATCGTTTCCATACACGTTACAATTTAGCAATTTTTGATGTGGTTGAGGCAGCGGATTATGATCAAATAAGAGAGAATATACTGAATGTTGATGCAGATTGGGCCCTTTATAACCTTGTAGATTCTGATGAGATGCTGTCAAGACTGAGCTCAGATTTAGAAGGTCTCCATCAAGTTAGTACCCTGATGTTTAGTGTGGTTATGGTAGCAGGCTTTGGGATGCTATGGCTGATTTTTATTTTATGGGTGCGCAATCGAAATCATGAAATTGCCATTTTATTAGCCATTGGGATTGAGAAGACAAAAATAGTCTCCCAATTTATCTTTGAAGCCTTGTTAGTGGCTGTCGTCGCCTTTAGCCTTGCAGTCATCACAATGCCTGTAGCAAGCCAATGGATGGATGTAAAAGCGTTAAGTACCCAGCTTCAGTCACAAGTTGGTGAGTTAGATTTAGTATTAGAAATGGGGGCTGTCAGTAGCGATACAACAGACAGTGTAATGACTGATGACTTCTATGACCTAGCCTCCTCAACAGTCACAATGACTGCTCAATCTCTACTAGTGGTTATGTTATCGTTGCTAGGTTTAATTAGCGTTTCGATTATGGTAGCTATGATCCCAGTTATGAAAATGAAACCCCGAGAGATTTTCTCGAAAATGAATTAGTCAGTCAAGCTATATTAGACGTAGTAAAAGGTGATAAAAATGGTAAAAAATTAATTATTTTCATATAGGAGTGTGTGACATGGAGAATTTAAAGTTGGAAGATTTAAAGTATGAGTATAGTAATGGGCAACAGGTATTAAAAGGAATCCATGCTGATTTTGAATCAGGAAAAGTTTATGCCATTGTTGGACCCTCGGGTTGTGGGAAAACGACCCTTCTATCCCTTTTGGGAGGATTGGATGAACCCACAAGTGGTAGTATTAAAGTGGCAGGTGAAAATATCAATAAATTGGGGCTATTAAATTATCGTAAAAATAAAGTCGCCTTTATATTCCAAAGTTTTAACCTCATTGATTATTTGACTGCTGCCGAAAATGTGAGCTTGTTAACAACAGAATCGCCCTATCCTATGTTAGAGAAAGTTGGATTAACAAAGGAGCAAGCAAAAAGAAGTACCCTACAATTATCAGGGGGACAACAACAAAGGGTTGCCATTGCTAGAGCGTTAATGTCAAAGGCAAATATCTTATTGGCCGATGAGCCAACAGGAAATTTAGATGAAGAAACGGCCATGGGAATCATTGAGCTTTTAAAAGAGGCAGCACATAAAATGAACAAGTGTGTCATCGTGGTTACCCATTCTCATGAATTAGCCCGCAATGCAGATATTGTGTATCAATTAAAAGGAGGATTATTACAAATTACTCAAATCACTTAAAGAGATAGGAGGTTAAAAACGACTTAGCCTCCTGATTTTATAAAGGAGAAGATGAATGAAATTCTATCAAAGAGCCTTCAAATATGTAGTCAGACAGAAGAAAAAAAGTGTCTTGTTAGGAAGTATTTTCTTTGTATCTCTTTTTATTTGCTTAACAGGAATTAGTATTTTACGAGTAACCCATGAAATGATGGAAAATATTGCCGCTAATTCTAATGCTAATATTAGTATCTTTCCTAGTGATTTTTTTAGTAATGAAATTGATGAAACAACCATTGATAAGATTCAAGCAATGGAAAATATTCAGACAGTCAACCGCCTAAACCGAATCGATGTCCCTTTAAACGATTACTTTGATATGGGTCCCCTAATAGGAGATGTATTTGGCGTTGAATTTTTCTTTACAGGAATGGATGATTTGTCTTTGGATGGTGTGTTTGCTCACCAAACGAAACGTTTACAAGCAGGAACTTTGGAGGTATCTGGTCATCAAGTGATAATGGATGCAGGGATTGTTGCCAGCCAAGGGTGGAAGATTGGAACAGTTCTCCCCTTTAAATTAGAAGAGGGTGACGTTATTGAAGTCACAATTGCGGGAACTTATGAAATTTTTGATCCCAATAATAGAGAAAGTGAGTTTCGAATTTATGCCAGTCCGGAATTAGTCAATGAATTCCAAGGCGATGAGCTTTATTCTCAGGTCCAATTTTTTGTCAGGGTCCCTTCAGAAATTGAAAAAACAGAAGAGGAAATCGAACATCTGATTAAGGATACCGATTATGCCATCAGTGTTAATGATGCATTATATCAACGTATGAGTAGCTCCATGAAAGGGGTGAGCTCCTTGATGGAAACGTTGCTTATGGTGACAGTGGTGGCTTCAGGATTTATTGTGAGTTTACTTTTATCCTTATGGGTTCGTGAGCGTCGAAAAGAAGCAGGCTTGTTGCTGTCTATAGGTGAGTCGAAAGTTTCCATTATAGCTCAACGACTCTTGGAAGTTTTCGTGATTTTTATGGTATCATTTGTAGGTTTAGCCTTTACAAATAGTCTTTTAATTGCTCCTTTAGGAAACCTAATTTATGGCCTTGGTGAAGTCCAAGGTTTGCCAAATGGTCAATTAGAGAATCCTGAATTTTATTTGACCGTTTTGGATTTGGTTCAAACTCTGGGAATAGGAAGTGTCATTATCTTTATTGCGATTACTATTTCTACGATTCCCCTTCTTAGATCTCATCCTAAAAATATTTTGACCTCTATTGATTAAAATCAGTTTTCTTGATAAGATAATTGAATTAGGACACAAAATTTTAAGAGGTATTTATGAAGAAAAAAATATTAGTTGTTGAAGATGAACTTGAAATTCAGGAAGGACTAAAAAGCTTTTTGGAACAAGCAGATTACGAAGTGGATGTGGCAAGTGATGGGTTAGAGGGCGTTTATAAAGCATTAAACCAGTCTTTTGATTTAGTTTTGTTAGATATTATGCTTCCTAAAATGGATGGCTATGCTGTTTTGAAAATGCTACGAGAAGAATCGAAGGTGCCGGTTATTATGCTGACTGCTTTAGGGGAAACAGAAAACCAACTTAAAGCCTTTGATTTACATGCCGATGATTATATTGCTAAGCCCTTTGTTATGAGTCTAGTCTTAAAGCGAATCGAAGCGGTCCTGAGACGAAATGCGTCAAATCCTTTAAAACCGTCGTCAAATTTGTTAACCCATGAAGAGATTACCCTTGATGTTAATAGTTGCGAAGTTTTTGTTGCCAACAAAAAAGTATCTCTCACCCATAAGGAATATGAATTAATTCATTTATTTTTACAAAATCCCCATCGTGTCTTTACAAGGGATGAATTATTAGATCAACTTTGGGGGTATGACTTTTTTGGCAATGAACATATTGTTAATGTCCACATTATGAATTTGCGGAAAAAAATCGGGAGCGATTATATTCGTACCATGAGAGGAAAGGGGTATAAGCTGGTTGGGAAAAATTAATATCAAACTAAGATATAAATTATTTTTGATCATTTTCACTGTTTTGATGGCAACGTTTATCGCCTGCTTTGCTTTTGTTGATTATATCCTACCTCAATGGTATGAATCCGCCTATAATGAGCGTCTTGATGAATTAGTTGATGAATTAGGGAAGCAAATTGAAGAATCGCCACTAACAAGGATAGAAGACTTAGTCAGGAGTTTTGCTTTTAAAAATCATGCTCAAATCACCCTTGAAACCCAGTTCCATGGAGGTAATGAAGAGGTTATAATATCAATGCAAGACAACCTGGGAGCAGAAGTGTTCTTTAATTATCTTCCGCAAGGAGAAGAATTAGTTTTATTAAGACGAGAGGTAGAACTGACAAATCAAATAGGGAATACCAGTCATTCTCTTATCATAGAGGCGAGCCTTCAACCGATCACTCATATTATGGTGACCCTTCGAGAGATGATAAGATATCTTTTGATGTTTGTGCTCGTGATTTCTAGTGTCGTTGCTTTTATAATTTCGTATTCTTTAGCACGTCCCATAGTTAAAATTAGTCAAATGTCAAGAAAAATGAAACGCTTAGATTTAACGGAACGCCTGCATGTTAAGCGAAGAGATGAAATAGGAGAACTTGCCTCGAATTTAAATGACATGGCAAATCAATTAGACTATTCCATGAAAAACCTATCTGAGACTAATGATAAATTACAAGAAGAAATGATGAAAGAAAAAAAGCGGCAACAACAACAGAAGGAATTTTTCATGGCTGCATCCCATGAATTAAAAACACCGCTAACTATTTTGAAAACACAATTAAACGGTATGATTGAAGATGTTGGTATCTATCAAGATCGTGATCTATACTTAAATCGTGCCTCTGAAATCACGGAAAATATGAGTGAATTGGTGGTCAATATGCTTCATATTTCGCAATTAAATTCCAATGAAATGATTTTGGATACTCAAACCTATAATATGGGGCAATTGGTTGAAGAAACCGCTCAAAGCTATGAAGCACTGGCTGATAAAAAACGAATTTCGTTGACCTACTTTTGTGAAGAAGACATAAATACAGAAGTAAATAAAATGCAATTTCAAGCGGCATTGTCCAATATTATAGCCAATGCTATTCTTTATTCACCAAAAGGAGAGTTGGTTAACATCCAATTACAAAGAGAAGGAGAGTTGGGCCTTTTAACTGTTGAGAATTACGGTGCTACCTTAACAGATGAAGCAATTCGCCAATTATTTGACCCCTTTTATCGAGTCGAGAAGTCACGCAGTCGTCATACGGGGGGCAGTGGATTGGGTCTTTATATTGTTAAGAATATTTTAGAGATGCACGGCTTTGATTATCATTTGAAAAATAGTAAAAAGGGTGTCATCTTTACGATAATATTTCCTTTTAAATAAAGGATGGGAATTAAATGATTATCTGGTCACTGCCATTGACGGCTCTAAATTCATAGTTCCCTCAACCGAAAACGAAGAGCATTTCGGAAGGGTCGTCTCATCGGGAGCAACTATAAATTGACACCATAGAAAAAAGAAAATGATGAAAGGAAATCAAACATCCTTACATCATTTTCTTTTCTTTTTGTCAATCACCTTAAATTTAATACATTTATTTACTAAGTGATGATACAATTTTCTATTGTCTATAGCTACTTAGGGGACTTTTTCACAAACGCTTTTTCCCTATTTTTATAGTTTCATTATATCTGCTACCAGTTCCTCAACATGTTCTTTTTTAGTAGCCCAACTGGTACAAATTCTTACTACAGTATGGCTTGAATCCAGTTTCTCCCAAAACGCAAATGAATATTTTTCGTTTAATTTTTCTAATGCCTCTTGGGGTAAAATAGGGAATTGTTGATTGGACATGGAATCATATCGTAGTTTAAAGCCTTTTTGAATAAACCCTTCGCGTATTTTCATAGCGAGTTCAACAGCATGGTTTGAAATATCTTCATACAGGTTTTCTTTAAATAAAGTTTCAAACTGAATTCCAAGTAATCGTCCTTTAGCAAGCATCCCACCTTTTTGTTTTATCATGTAGCGAAAATCTTTCTTTAAGTTATCATTTGTAATCACAGCTGCTTCACCAAATAATGCGCCAATTTTCGTTCCACCAATATAAAATACATCACAAAATCTAGCGATATCGGGTAAAGAAAGATCATTATTTGGGGCAGCAAGGGCGTACCCTAACCTAGCCCCATCCATCATAAGTGGAATATTGAAATGGCCACAAACTTGACTTAGTTCTTCTAACTCGGCTTTGGTGTAGTTAGTCCCATTTTCCGTAGGGTTGGAAATATAAACAAGTCCTGGTTGAACCGTATGAATAGCAGCTGGAGACTCCAAATGAGCACTACATAATTCTTTAACTTGAGAAGCTGTAATTTTTCCGTTATCACTAGGCAATGTTAGTATTTTATGGCCTGTAGCTTCAATAGCCCCTGTTTCCATGGTGGCAATATGCCCCGTCGTAGCGGAAATTACGCCTTGATAGGGACGTAATATAGAAGCAATCAGGGTCGTATTAGTTTGAGTCCCTCCTACTAGAAAATGAACATCTGCGTGTTCAGCTTGACAAGCTTTTTTAATATAGAACCTGGCTTTTTCACAATATTCATCTGTTCCATATCCAGTAGTCTGCTCCTGGTTAGTTTCTATTAGTCGATTCAGAATTTGCTCGTGAACCCCTTCTGAATAATCATTTTCAAATCGTATCATCTAAATTACCTCTTTCAATTGCAGCTATATTAAAAGCTGAGTCTTTCTAAGAAATTTTCCTTACTAATTATTTTTAAGATAAAATCTTTATACAAATTATATCAATAAATTTTAGTTTTTCAATCATAATTACTATAGCTGCTGTTGGTGGCTTGATCTAAGGGTGATACACCACTTAGCTAATCGTCACAACTTGAGGGGTAGTACTTTCATCTTTCTTATAGAAATTTAGTAGGGTTCCTGTAGATCTTTTTACAAGTCATGAAAGCTAGGTTTCATACGATCAAATGTACAAAATTTTGTGAATCCTATCCTTTTTAATTCTTCTTTACATTCTTGAATATAGGCTCCCAGGTGTTCTTCTTTATGGGAATCACTACCGATTGTGATAATGGTCCCTCCTAGTTCATAATATAGTTTTAAAATGTCTCGCGAGGGCATAAAGTCGTCCAATCCATATCGAAAGGAAGAGGTATTTAGTTCGATTCCTTTGCCATTTTTGATGATTGTTGTTAGGATTTTAGTGATGATATCTTTATTTTCTGCAAATGGATATAACCCTTTTTCATTTTTATCATACCTTTTAATTAAATCAAAGTGTCCGATAACACTGTAGTTATAAAAATGTGTGACCACATCATATAATTCTTGATAATAACCATCGTTATATTCTTTTTGAGTTTTCCCTTTTTGATAGTCTTGAGACCAGAATTCTTTGTTTCCGATTTGATGTATGGAAAGAATAACAAAATCTAAATCCCAGCTATTAACTAATGCTGTGTTTTTTTCAATGGTATGTTTTTGAACTCCAAGTTCCAAACCCTGTTTGATTCGAATTTTGTTTTTATATTTTTCTCTTAATTCAGCTATTTCTGCAAAATATTTCGGGTAGTTAACATTTAGCCGTGGTTTTCCTTCTTTTGATTTGTAAGGATTCGAATCTGTCCAGTCTGATTTTATTTCATAATCCACATGATCTGTAAAACAAATCTCATCTATTTTCATACTAATAGCGTCTTTAACCACTTTTTCCATGGGATATATGGAATCCCCGCTATAGTAAGTATGTACATGGTAATCTGCAAACATTGTATTTGCTCCTTTCACTGTTTTCTATCAACTTGATTGGCTATAGATTATCCTAATTACGTTTAAAATCCACATCTTCACGTAAAGCTCAACTACAAACTCTTGTTAGTTGAACTAATCCTTTAGGGTAAAGCTCAACTACAATGCCTTGTTAGCTGAACTAATCCTTTAAGGTAAAGCTCAACTACAATGCCTTGTTAGCTGAACTAATCCTTTAAGGTAAAGCTCAACTAATCTTTAAGGTTTATAAAGGCTAAAAATCAACGGCAACTAACAAAAAAATACTGGTGAATATAACCTGATTTTAAAAGCGAATTAGTATAAAAAGTTTCTCTAAAACTTTAGGTTAACTCTTATATTATACCATAAAAAAACTCGTAGAATTTAGTAGCTCCACTTTGAGGTGTTCTCAAAGAAGGATTGTTCTCTACGAGTTTTATCTTTTTAAATTTTTCCCAGGCTCTATTGGACGCTTTTTGCCATAATAACTAAAGCCTCTTTACCTGTCGTTACTCCTGGTACAATTCCTAAAGCTTCAGCTGCAATGGTAATCTTTGCAAGAGGAGCTTCTAATAATTGTTCAATTGTACGCACACCTTCTGCACGACCGGCAATAATTTCTCGTTCAATTAATTTAGGTGTTGTATTAAAGAAATCAATATCTAACGCTGCACACATTATATACCCCACTTCATTTGTCACTACTAATAATGTTGTTTTTGGTAAATAGACCTCATAAGTTAGAAATTCATAACCTTCTAAATTGATTTTTTGTACATTAAACATTTCTATCACCCTTTCCTCTATAGTTTATACAATCCCCCAGATTTGGTGATAAAATTCAACTATTTTTTTAGAGAAAGCATAAACCTATATTGACTGGTTCACACTAAGGAATACTATTTATAAGGGAGGGCTTTATATGGAAGTCAAACAAGTCATGACGGATTATGTTCAAACTTTACGGGAAACGGATTCGATTTTAAAAGCATCCTATCTTATGAGAAAGTTTGATATTGGAGTTCTTCCAATTATTGATGAATTCTCTCAAGTCATTGGGATTTTAACAGATCGAGATCTAGTTATTCGGGGATTGGTCCAGGAACTGGCAACAGATACCCCAGTCAAAGAAATTATGACACAACCTGTCTATACCATTAATGAATGTGAACCTGTAGGAGCCGCCATTTCTTTAATGTCTGATAAACAAGTACGACGTTTGCCCGTTGTTGATAAACGAAATCAATTAACAGGGATTATTTCCCTTGGCAATCTCGCCACACTACAATTAACAGATGAACGAGCAGGAATCGCCTTAAAAGAGATTTCTGAGCCTAGTACCAATCCTAATCGGGATTTAGAAGTTGATGACTTTCCTCTTTAACTGTCCAAAAGAGGGACATCCTGCCATTAAATTCAGGATGTCCCCCCCCCTCTTAGTACTATATAGCTTTAGAATATATGAACTTGTACGTGATGCTCGTAAAATTTTTGACAGCTATTGTTGAGGATTGAATTCTAATTTGAATTCAACCCTCTCTTTTTTATATCTATTTTTCTAGGCTGTGTCTAAAAATGATCCAAGTCGGTAAAGGAGATTAGATTTTTTTCGCTCTCAATGGCACCAACAGTTGTTGTTCCTCCTCGCCTATATCGCCCTATCTTTTGATATTAATTTAAACACTTAAGATGCCCATCTGTATAAAGATAATTTTCTGACACGTCCTAACTATTTATCTTAAGTCTTTAGGGCCATTATTCTCTCTCATAGGTCCACCAGGACCACCTCCCATGGTCTGAATAGAGCCACTAGTCGTTACAGTCCCAGAAAGGTAAATATCTGTTACTAGCTCACCAGCTGTGTAAGTTCCAAAGGATAATCCATCTTCATCTAACGAATCCACTGTTCCACCACTATATAATGTATAGGTATTTCCCACATCCAACTCAGGAGTACTAATGACAACCGATTGATAATCTTTAGCTGCTTCAAATGAAACCATGGTTTCACCATTTTCATTTAACAAAGTCAAAAGAGTTCCAGCTGATTGTGGTGAAGTATAACCCTGTATAAACGAAGCTTGGGTAGAGCTCTCACCAAAAGTTGTCGCCATTCCTAGACTGCCTGTTGCAACTATGATCCCACCGCTAATTTCTGCTTTCCCATCATAATCAATGGCTGCATCATGGCCAGTTGTAGGTCCGGAAATTAAAACAGTCCCGCCTGTCATCAAAATATTTCCATTAGAGTCAAGTCCATCTCCTTGTGCATCAATAACTAAAAGCCCATCATTAATTTCAAGATAAGATGTAGTTCCGGAAGCATTAACGCCATCATCTGATGCTGTTAAACGAATTTCACCTCCATTTATTATAATTTCATCGCCTTCCAAACCTTCATAGCTACGGGTAATTAAAATTTCACCTCCATCAATTTGTAAGCGATTATCTGCGTGAATACCATCATCACCACTTGCCAATGTTATCTGACCAGCACTAATATAGATATCACCATCGCTGTGAAGCCCATCGTCAACGGCATCAATTGTGACAGTTCCTCCGACAATGTATAAAGCATTTCCCGCTTTCATTCCCTTTGTACTGTCGCTTTCTTCATCATTTGTTCGTGTAGCAGATAAGGAACCTCTCTGAAAAAAAGTATCATTAGTTATGGCAGGAGCTTGCTCACTCCCCCCTGCCGTCTCGATTGAGATTTCTCCATTGGTTACTTGTAATATCGTCTCTGCTTGGATACCATCTCCTGAACTTGTTTTAATATCAAGGATACCCCCATCGATCGCCACCCAACCTTTGGTTGGATCAGTATCATGAGTTGATTTAATTCCATCTCCTCCGGAGATAATCGTTAATTCTCCACCATTAATAGCCACTGAATCCTTTCCTCTTATGCCATTGTTAACAGCTTCTATATTAAGCACTCCACCTGTTATCACTAGATCATCCTTAGAAACAATACCATGATTATAGTTTCCCAACACCGTCAATGTTCCAGTTCCGTTAATAATCAAATCTTCTTGACTAAAAATTGCGGCATTGGGATTATTTTCATCATCATTTACTTGGTATTCTTGACTATCAGAAATCAAATTTTCTGACCCACTTTCTAACGTAATCCCTACTTTATCTGCTTGCATAACATAAATAGCAGGGCCATTGTTTGACGTAATCATCGCCTCATTAAGAACAAGTTGAACTTTCTCTTCCTTAGCCACGTCAACAATAAGTTGACCTTCTAACTCCCCACTAAGAACATAGGTTCCTCCTTCGGAGAGCGTTATATTCTCATCCCATTCATTTAATACTAAATAGGTAGCCTCGGCTTCATTCCAAGTTTCTGAAAAATCACTGTCAAAAGATTCATCCTGAATAAGCTGATAGCCCTCAATCTCTGAATGATTCACCGATTCAGTAGAATAAACTGGGCTCTCTGCCTCGGAAACTGAAGCTGGCTCATTTTTATTATCCGCATTACATCCTATTAGCATAAACGCCATGCCAATACTATAACAAATTTTTGATTTACTCATGATTTTATCCCCCTTTTTATAACTCTTCTTTTTCGATTAATAACCGACCACATACAATATTTAAATTCCCATTACGGCATCGCAGTGCATCAATAAATGCTTTGGGGTTAGAATCATCAATTAACTCAATTTCATATTTTAATTCATATAAACTCCCCATATTTGTGGTCTTAACTTGATTTAAATTCACATTTTGTGTGTATTCATTAAAGATATCATCAAAGACTGTCGTATAGTCGAGATCATCTGGAATCACGATTTTCAACATTCTTCTGGAATTTTTGAATTTACCAAAGTCAGATTTAAATAGTAATAAACTCGTACCACCAATAATCAATAAGAAAATTATCGCAATGGTAATCAGTCCCATACCTGTAGCAAGTCCTAGAGCCATGGCTAAGAAAATATGGCTAATATCTCGCGCTGTTCCAGCAGCTGATCGGAACCGAATCAAACTAAAAGCTCCCATAACCGCCATCCCTGTTCCTAAATTTCCATTGACTAGCATAATAACTAATTGAACAATAGCCGGTAAAATAGCTAATGTCACAACAAATCCTTTGGAATAAGTTCCTTGACACATATAGATTTTAGCAATGGCTACCCCGAGAATTAAAGAGGTTATGGTGCAAATCAATAATGATTGAATCGTAATTACAGTTTCTGTCGTTGTTAAAAAAACACTTTCTAGCATATGAATCTCTCCCTACTCTTTTTATTTAATGCCCCTAACATGAATTACTACATATGAAAGTTCCATTTCACTAGACCTTTGGGTCTAGTCTATCTAAGACCCCTTCAATTTTTCTTAAACTTCGAACATTATTTTTTAGACCCTCTATAGATACAGTAAGATTTTTAAATCAAAAATCTACCCTGATTTTAAAAGTGAATGAGTATATGTTCTTTATTAATCTTGCAATGAAATCATAACATATGTTGTTAACTCTATCTCTTTACCATCTCTTAAGACAGTTAGTGTCAGTTTATCACCTTCTGAATAATTAAACAGCTCTTTTCTAAATGTTAAGGTATCTTCAGCTTCTACGTCTCCGATAGCAATAATCACGTCTTTGTCTTTCATCCCCATTTCTGCTGCTAAGCTTCCTGCAGAAACTGCATCAACATAAACGCCCGTTTTTTGATCTAACCCTAAGTTTAATATCTCTTTGAAGCGATCTGGAATCTGATTCATATTGATAATGCTAACACCTAAGGTTGGCCGTAAAACTTCTCCATAAGTTTCTAAATCATCAATAATTGGAAGTGCAATATAAGTTGGGATTGAAAATGACATCCCTTCTACAGAATCAGAAGAAATTTTCATAGAATTAATTCCGATAACTTCTCCATCTAGGTTAATTAAAGCACCTCCACTATTTCCAGGATTAATGGCTGTATCTGTTTGTAAGACAGTCATTTCCCAAACTTCTGTCGAGTTATTTAGGGTGACAGTTATAGCACGATCATGACCCGATACAATTCCCGAAGTAACAGAACCAGCAAATTCTAATCCTAATGGATTTCCAATGGCCATAACTGTTTGGCCGATTAATAAGTCTTCTGTATTCCCAAATGTTGCTACCGTTTCTGCCTCATAGTCTTCAATTTTTAAAATTGCTAAATCAGTGTATGGGTCACTTCCAATTAATACTGCATTTAAACGATCACTTGCTTCATTATCAAAAGCTATCTCAAAAGCATCTCCATTAGCTACAACATGTTCATTAGTGACAATGTAAGTAGCTCCTGACTCTACTTTATAAACAATGCCTGAACCTTGACCTTGGGTTTCGTTTTGATAATAATTTATCACTCCCACAATGGCTTCATTAACTTTTTTAATGGCTGTAATTTGTGCTTCTTCTTGTGAAGACATCACTTCAACATCTCGATTTTGATAAACAGCTGTTGTATCTTCTTCTAGCATGGTCTGCTCATTAGGGTTGACCATAAAAAAAACACTCCCTGCTAATAAAAAAACAATACCCAATGTATATAAAATTTTATTAATTAAAGCTTTTCCATTTTCTAATTGTTTATCTTCCTTCATTGATCATCTCACCTTTCCATGTATTTTTTCGATAGCTATCCATTTTTTCTTTAATTTTGGAGCAATCTGTTCTTGATAACAAACTCCATACTTAGAAAAAGAATTGGGCATAATATCACCTTTCGTTAAAGCTTCCGTTAACCATAAAGGCATCGCTTTAGCAGTTTTTATTTCCATTAAAATTTGATTTTTCTTAAGCATAGGACTTCCCCATGCTCCTTCATCAAGTGAAAGATTATTATCTCGCCACCTAATGTTGCTATCAAAGGTTATTCGTAAATCACGATCTTCAATTCCAAACATAGCCAAACGATTATACCCAATATAAACCTTTATCTTAGGGCGGTAAAATTGCATCATATAATCAATCTCTTGCATAATTTGCGAAGACTGTACTTCTGGTGGAATGATTCCAGCTTCTAAGTATTGCTCAGCTTGTTTAAGTGTCATGGATACGCGCCGCTTATAAACAACCCCATCGTATTTCTTTTTTAGCTCTATAAATACAGTATCCTCTTTTTTAGGCGTTCCATAACTCCGAATCCGAATCTTTTCTTTATAAATAGGTTTTTCAATGGAGTTACGAATCATTTGATAATCATCTGTATCAAAATAAAGATTACATATCGTATGTTCTCCGTGATGATCGGCCTTCATTTTTGTTTCTAACACTTTTATTAAATTAATATATTGTTTTTCTGTTAATAGATATTTCTTTTCATATCGTTTAAATGCTGTTACAACTTTAGGCATCTCTTCAACCTCCCAATTAATGATAGGCAAATTATAACCTTTCTTCCTGAAATTAGTCTTAAAGAAAAATTTCAGTTTAATTTAAGCATTAAAATAACCTAAAGTGTTATTCAATTAATAGACATAAATTAGTTAGTAGGGAAGGTGATAAACCTTGTAAATCTTTATCACAACCGATATAATTTATTAAACTAGCGATCTACTTAACATTAATGGAGGTGCAGATATCATGCGAATTTTAATTGTTGAAGATGAAACTAATTTGGCTGAAGCTCTAAGTCAAATTTTAACGGAAAATAAATATGTGGTAGACAAAGTTGATAACGGTAGAGATGGATTAGATTATGCCTTAAGTGATGAGTACCAAGTTATTGTTCTAGATCTCATGTTACCAAAATTATCAGGCTTTGAAGTCTTACAAGAATTACGTCGATTAAAAAATTCAACACCGGTTATTTTATTAACAGCTAGGGATGAATTAGAATCTAAGATTAAAGGACTGGATTATGGAGCCGATGATTATATGACCAAACCTTTTGTACCCGATGAGCTATTAGCAAGAATTCGAGCGATTTCACGACGAAAAGGTGAAGTTATCTTAGAGGAACTAAGCTTTCATGATTTAACGTTAGTTCTAGCTGATTACCAATTAAAAAAAGATCATAAAGCCGTTCGCTTAGGGTATAAGGAGTTTGAAGTGTTAAAAATTCTCATGTCGAGTCCAAATCATATTGTTCCTAAAGAGCAATTAATCCTTAAAGTATGGGGAGCAGAATCTGGAGCAGAAGATAATAATGTCGAAGCTTATATATCTTTTTTGAGAAAAAAATTTAATTTTTTAAAAACTACTGTTAAGATTAGCACCATTAGAAAGGTTGGCTACAAACTGGAGGTCT
>Ga0153974_1000063_pt1 | contig 24895 bp, 22 predicted proteins | sample TSGA058MetaG_FD_104741 | JGI IMG/M metagenome (GOLD analysis project Ga0153974, IMG submission 104741) | Attine ant fungus gardens microbial communities from Georgia, USA - TSGA058 MetaG | ecosystem: Host-associated > Fungi > Mycelium > Unclassified | place: USA: Georgia, Yuchi Wildlife... | reverse complement strand
TAGTACAAATACAGTGATCATTTTTATGCCTGTGATTTTTTTTCTAAAAATAGTTAAGAGTTATGAGTTTACCAAAGCGCTATTGATAATACTGATACTAAATTGTTTCCAATCTAAACAAGTATTTCATTAGGAGATTTAACTTAAGAAAGACTTATATTAAATGAGTGGCGATCACTTATTTGAAAATCGCCGTGATAAGGCTGCTGAACACGGAACCTGTCACGAAAGCGTGATCTATTGTAACTTCTTCTTTTCGTATCTCTGCCAGCCTGTTAAGAGCATTTTTAGCATTGTCTGCGCGAATCTCTTCAAACTGTTTTTTCCAGCCTTCGCGGATTAATCGCGTAGATTTTTCTTCATCTGATATGTCTAGGGCAGTGATGTGGTTACCTTTTTTAAAAAAGCAGTACTCGATCATGGTATACTCCGCAAATCGTTGGAATTCAGACACAGCCTATCTTTAGCCATTTACTATCGTGCAGATGGGTTTTATTGAAAACTTACTTTCTTGAAGATTTACTCGGTTTCAACTTATCAGTATTTCCAGGCGTTTTCTAATTATCGCGTTGACGTTGATCAAGTTTTCCCGTCGATTCGGTAATTCTTTTGGGTTCTGGCATAATAGACCTCCTCCAGCATGTTAAGGGGAACTCTATAATTTAATAGATCGGTGCTTGCAGGTAATCAATAGCTATATCTAGATTATTTTCTATTCACATATTCTCAATGACGTATAGTTCAATTTTTTAGTGGGATATGCTTGCTAACCGATTTTTTGATGAAATTGAAACCCGGCTAAATCTGCTTGCGAAGCAAATAGGAAGGAACAAGACGTTCTTTACGTGGCGTATTTGGACGATTAGCTATTACGGTAGGGCGCTCAAATCGCGACGTAAATGATTAAATAGTACGTCATATTTTAGATCTACCTATTGCGATAGCAGTAGATTCTCGCCAGTCAGACAAAATATAAAAAGGTGAGCAGGGCGAGTTCTGGTGTTATAGGGTGGACGGCTATAGAGTTTCTGTGAGATTTGGCTCTCCAAAGGAACCAGCAACCCAACTCCTAAACCAACGCACGAGTTTGCTCTATGCAGCCGGCAAAACGCTAAATCCCCAATCTTTAGTACTGCGCCACCTTACCCCAAAAGTCGATAGGGTCTAAAGAAACCTTAATACTAATAACGCTACACACCTGATTTTGATGTCCTAAAAGTATTGATTAATGGTAGGGTATAACTCCCTAACTCTCTGCCTAACAACAAGAAAAATCTAACTATGCAACCTGCATTATTTGCGATCACTACCCTTTTGGCGACTTTAGCCTTCGGCTGGTTAGTCGGGACACAATGCTCGTTATCTATCCGCCATTCGGTAGCTAGGTCGTTAAGTACTATCGTTCTACTGTTATTATTCAGTATGGGAATGGATTTTGCTCAAGTGATTATGCAAGGTGAATTGGGCAGCACCATCGTCTTGCACGCTCTACTGTTTTCAGGACTGATTACCCTATTTACTACCCTATTATTGTTGCGTAGACCGGCCGTCATTACTCAGGATGGTCCGTTACCCTCATTGCTCTCGGCCTTTGGCGGCTGTATCAAGGCGATTTCGGCCTTTATTGCAGGGGTAATGCTCAGCTATTTCACGCACTTTAGCCTCGATAACCTCGGTCTTTCCAGTAATAGCGTGCTTTATGTCATGCTGTTTTGTGTGGGAATGGATCTGGTTGGCTTTCGTTTTGGTCGTGTCACCCGCCAGTGTGCCAGCGTTCCGATAGCAGCCGTCGTGGGTTATATGTTGGCTGCAGGCTTCTTCAGTCTTTTCACGTCATTCAGTTGGCAGCAGTCGTTAATGCTTGGCAGTGGCTTGGGCTGGTTCTCGCTTTCCGGCCCGATGATCCATCAGCTTGCCGGTGCGCAGATGGGTGCTACTGCGTTTATGACCGACTTTTTCCGCGAACTGTTAAGTATCGTATTTCTCTACTTTTTAGGTCGCCGTCAGCCCCTCGCCGCGGTGGGTCTGAGCGGGGCGGCGGCGATGGATTCTGCGCTACCTTTTATCAAGCAAAATTGCGACGCTTATTATATTCCTTATGCCATTTTCAGTGGACTGCTCTTAACGCTGGCAGCCCCCTTCCTTATTTCACTTACGGTGGCACTATGTTAATGCTGCGCTTAACAAGAATAATCCAGGGCATAGTCGTGGCCCTCCTATGCTTGGTGTCGCTCTCGACAGAGGCGGCCTTGGAAGGAATATTACTGCCACCTTCTTCCGGGCAGTCGCCCCAGCGATTACTCGTGCTATTACACGGTTATGGCAGCAACGAGCAGGATTTGCTGCCACTTGCCGACTCTGTCACGCAAGATTATGCGGTTGTGAGTTTACAAGCACCGATTACTGTGGGCACACATCGCTTTGCTTGGTATCGTAACGGCGCTAGCGCACAGGCAGATATCAACGCAGCGCGTCAAATGATCTTAACGCGTATTGTCCAAGTCCAGCAGCAACTAAACATCCCGCAGAGTAAAACGCTACTCGCCGGATTTAGTCAGGGGGCTGTGATGAGTTGGAGTATTGCCTTGAACGCACCGCAATCGGTTGGCGCGGTAGCTATTTTTAGTGGGCGACTACCAGAGTCTGTAGGGGCAACGTCCGCTATGCAGAGTAGGGTGCATTTACCTCAATTATTTGTGGGACATGGACAGCGAGACCCGCGCATCGCTTTTGCCTTGGGTGAGCAAGCCGTAGCACTTGCCCAGCAACGGGGATATCCATTGAGCTTCCATCGTTACCCCTCTCTTGGTCATGGCATTAACGATCAAGAGCTCGCAGACTTTAAGCAGTGGGCTGCCCGTCTTAGCCTTCGAAAACCATCGTCCTAGAGGACTGCTCAAGGCTACGCGGGGCCTTTAGAAGGCGCGCAAACTCAAGCTCGAGTTTTTCCACAGTGGCAAGAAACTGTGCGGGAGTAAAGTTTTGTTGCTGTTGTGAGGCGTAAGCGAGCGCCAATTCTTTAGCGGTAAAACGTTGTGTAGTAAACATAGCTAAGCTCCTCTAGTTGATAAGAAGAGTGTAGGCTTGTGTCGCGCGAGAATAAAATTGATTTAGATGATTACTGTGATGGGTAAAACTTTATGCGACCTCGTGTCTTTAAATTAGGATTGCGGTAAACAAAACACCCTTATAATCAAAATTTTCTGTAACCGAATCAACTATAGTATGTCGTTTGCTAAGATTTAATGGCACTCGCAGTGCAATTTTCAAGTGAGTACATTACGCTTATAACAATATAAGAGGGAAATCAGTGCCTCGCTGATTAATTCTGGAGTAGGTTGATGAGTAAAAAAATTATTTTTACTGTTTTAGTGATGATAGCCATTGTCTCACTGGCAATTTTTTTTAGGGTCCAAAACCAAGATTTACTGTTACAAGGCGAAGTTGATGCACCCGAAGTGATTGTTGCGTCGAAAGCGAAAGGACGCGTCGTTGAACGCCTAATCGAACGTGGTGACGATGTCAAAGCGGGGCAGGTTATTATCCGTCTCGATGCGCCTGAATTAATCGCTCAGTTAAAAGCCGCAGAAGCGGCACGCGATCAAGCCAAATTCACCTTAGAGATGTCGCAGAACGGTACGCGAGAAGAGAGTATCCGACAACTGACCGCGACCTTGGCGGGGGCAAAAGCAGACTACCAAACCGCCGAAGCCACTTATCGCCGCAATCAAAGCGTGGCCGCGAAAGGCTATATCTCTGCCCAAGAGTTAGACAATGCTCGCAACTCTCGTGATACCGCACTGCACAGTATGCAAAGCGCACAAGCTAACTTGGATGAGGCTAAGCACGGGGATCGCTGGGAGCAACGCGATGTCTATAGTGCGCAGTTACAGCAAGCCGAGCAGCAATTGGCGGAGATCAAAGTTCAGACCGATGACCTCAATGTTAAAGCGCCGGTGGATGGCGAGGTGGGTCCGATACCCGCCGAGGTGGGCGATTTGTTGAGTGCGTCCAGTCCTCTTGTCACCTTGGTGCGTCTCCCGCAAGCCTATTTCGTTTTTAATTTACGCGAAGACATTCTTGCCCACGTCCGTAAGGGCGATATTATTCATTTGCGGGTCCCTGCTCTGAACAATCAAGTCATCGCGGCGCGTGTCCATTACATTGCCCCGCTAGGCGATTTTTCGACGAAAAGTGCGACACGGGCAACGGGTGACTTCGATCTTAAAACTTTTGAAGTCCGCTTATGGCCTACCCAGCCCGTTAATGGTCTACGTCAAGGAATGAGCGCGCTATGGCAGTGGAAACGTTAAAAAAAGGTCTGCGGGCTTTTCGCCGAGCCTTTAATAAAGAGATCCGTACCAGTTCTCGTAAACCCGCTATTCATTGGTTGACTTGGTGCTTCCCGCTGCTGCTCTTCTGGCTGTTGAGCAGCAACTTTTCGGAAGGGACGCTGATGAACTTACCGGTGGCAGTGGTCGATAATGACCATAGCCACTTATCGCGTGAGTTAATCCGTAAACTGGATGCCAGTCCACATGCGAAGCTAACCGAATGGGAGGGAGGACTGAACGAAGCGCTGCATAAGATGCGCACGGCACAGGATTACGGTCTGCTCTATATTCCGCCAAACTTCGAGAAACATCTGCTTGCGGCAAAAAAACCAGAAGTCGCTTTTTATTACAATGCACTTTATTACGGCGCGGGTCTCTACTCGACTCAAGACTTTTCTGGGTTGGTCACGGCGATCAACAGCGAGTATCGTAGTGCCGTGGAGGCGAAAATAGGCAAGACTGCGCCTACGCTGCCTTCGGTTTCATTAGTCTACCGCAGCTTATTTAATGCCAGCGGTAGCTATATCTACTATCAGCAGTTTGCCGCCACTATCCACCTGATCCAGCTATTCGTCGTCACCAGCATGATCTACGTTTTATCGCGTAGCAAACCGTTAATCTATGCCGACCGTTTTGGTTGGGCACTGCTCGGTAAGCTCGCCCCTTATACCTTGGTGTATACCACCATTCTAATGGGAGAAATCGCACTGTTGGTCTGGGTCTTCTCAGCGCGTTTTGTGGGGAATCCTTACGATATGTTCTTTGTTGCTTTCTTCTATATCATGGCGGCACAGAGCTTAGGTCTGATGCTCTTTACCTTCACGCGTACCGCCATCAGTGCCTACACTTTGATGGCCATATTTGTGACCATCGCCTTAGCCTTTTCGGGATTGGGGATGCCAGAGTTATCCATGCCGCTCCCTGCACAGATTATTGCGAACATGGAGCCACTGACTCACGCGCTATATGCAATGTTCGACCTGTTTATTCGAAAAGTTCCCGCCGAACCGGTGATCGGTGTATGCGCCCTGTTGGCCGTTTATCCGATCGTGGTGGGATTGCTGGTATTTCGCCGTTTACCTAAACGCCTACGCGACCAAGAGGCGATGGTATGAGTAGTTACTGGGCAACCTTTAAAAAAGTGCTAGCAGGGATGCTAGAAAAGCCGATGTGGGCAATGCTGCTGTTATCACTCTGCATTATCAGCATGGTTTATGCCAAGGGAACGGTTTGGGAGATGCCTGTGGGAGTAGTCGATCTTGACCACAGTTCGGCCAGCCATCTCTTCAGCCGCAACCTCGATGCCAGTCCAAAATTAAATGTCGTCTCCTACGACCAGCTTGAGCAAGCACAGCAGGATATGGGCTACCGCAAATTATACGCCGTAATCGAGATTCCGGTTGATTTCGAAAAAAAAATGCTATCGGGAAAAAGCGTATCGATTCCGGTATTCGGCGATGCGACTAACCGCTTGCCTAACGGCCAAATCCAGCAGAATGTGTTAGCGGCTTACCAACAGATGCTTAACCAGTACGAAGTCGAATTGATGATGAAAAATCAATTCACGCAGACTGAAGCGAACGTGGTCTTAACGCCTATGACCGGTCTCACCTTACCCTTATTCAACCCCGGCATTAGTTTCGCGGCGATTATTTTCCCGGGCTTATTGGTCATGTTATTACAGCACTCCTTACTCATTGCGAGCGTTAGGGTCTGCTTAATGATGAGTTCAGAAGGGCGGCCAAAACTGCCAGTGGTGTTAGGGGCATTGTCGGCGCTGGTACCGATCTGGCTATTCTTGTCGATCGTTTTATTCGCGCTCTGGCCGTGGGTGTTAGGCTATAAGCAGGCTGCCTCCATCCCAGTAATTTTACTGCTGACCTTCCCCTTCCTTCTGGCGGTACTCGGGCTGGGGCGGCTATTGACCGAATGTATTCGTCGGGTCGAGATGATCTATCTGACCCTTTCATTTATCACCACGCCAGTGTTCTATATCTCTGGCACCATTTGGCCCTTACAAGCCATGCCCGACCCCGTGCGATTTATCTCCAGCTTGTTCCCGTCAACGTGGGCGATCAAAGCCATCGCAGGGGTCAATCAGATGGGATTATCATTACGGGAGGCTCTGCCCAATGTCTGTATGTTGCTGCTGTTGTTCGCGATCTACAGCCTCGCCAGCTTGGTACTGACCTTCCTGCGCGATAGACGCTTAATCAGTCGACTGCTGCACCGCGGCAGCCAGCACTAGGGCTGCTACTCGACAGGCCATGCGAGTGCAATGAGCGTGGTCTGTTGTGTGGTACGGCAACCGGCTTGTAGGGTGCTATTCGTCGACTGCTGAGTAAGCGGCTATCGCTGTGCTAAATAGACTATAAGCCTTACCGACTATCACTGTCGGTAGGGGGTTCAAAAAGTAGCAGATATTATAGTCCGTAACCTTTTACCGAGAGTATAGGGGGAGACGATATAAGTCTTTTCAGCCAGCTATCGTTCATCCCTACAACCCTAACCAGCATTTACCTGACTGGCGCAGAGACCCCCAATAGTTAGATTACGTATCATCGGGGGTTTTATCGTTAGAGATTAATGTTGTTGGTGTCGCCACTCTTGGGTCCGCCCGCCGTACCCGTAAGCAGCGGCCCTTGCATCGATAAGATGAACATAACTGATTTCTGTCGGATGAGGTCTTAGTTCTGATAGGGCCTTATAGACCTCGTAGACATATTTAGCTTTCTCCGCTTTCGTATTCGTTTCATCGGTAATACTGATATCAAGATGAAAGGCACTACTCGCCGACTCCCTGAGGTTTTTTTCACCGATAAACCACTGCCCGCACGGAATAAATTGAACAGTTACCGCAATCACGGTGCGTTCTTTATGAAGGATGTCGACGGTTAAATCCTGAATAATATGAACAGCGTTGTGCATTAAAACACGGTCGAATTCACCTGATAGATGTAGAACGATATGTGGCATGACTTTGTACCTCTCAATTAAATGAATAAGTACTATCAGGGATTACAACCCATCGGTAAAACGGTTATATTGGATGGTATCCAGCGGTATAACTGATAGATAAATGAATTATTTCGATATTGAGCAATTACGTAGCTTTATTACAGCTGTAGAGACGGGTAGCTTGACTGCCGCAGCGCCACTACGCTACCTGTCACAATCTGCGATCAGCGAACAGATACGTAAGCTAGAGCAGAGCGCTGATCAAACTTTACTTATTCGCAGTAAACGCGGTGTCTCACCGACTTTGGCGGGAAAAAAACTCCTTTCCCATGCTAGAGGTATAGTCGCGTTATCGGAGGCGGCTTGGCATGATTTACAGCATATCCCTCTACAAGCCGAGATACATTTGGGGATAACGGATTACTGTCGGCCCGAGCAGTTGGCTACTATATTGGCTCACCTATCTATTACGCACCCCCAAATAAAGTTACGTACCACGGTTGGGAAAAGCGCGAATATAGAACATGCATGGAAAAACGAAGAAATCGATATAGCGATAGTTATGAGGCTTTCGCACGAATCGAGCTTAGCGCTAAAACCTTACGAAACGTTATTATACCGAGAAGATATGCTCTGGGCGGGAAGTCAGAGATCAACAGACAAGCCATTACCCTTAGTACTTCTTCCTGAAGATTGTTCAATACACCAGATGGCAATAAAAACACTCACCCAATACCATGTACCCTATTTTATTCAGCATATAGCCTCTGGTGTTAAGGGTATCCAATCCGCACTAGACGCTGGCTTAGGGGTAACCTGTATCAATGACTCATCACTGCCTCGTGGCTTTAATAGCGTAGGTAATTTTTCTACTCTTCCTAAGTTGCCTGTAGCCGAATTTATACTCCTCAATCATCATGAAAAAGGGGGATATTTAGGTGAAAAGAGACTTGATTTTAGTGGTGCCATAAAAGATATTTTTTCAGCACGCTAAACTAGCGCGCGTGATTAAGTGCTACTGAGTTTAGGGATAAAAACATTCTAAAAGATTTGAGATCGGCCAGTATTGGGGGTCTTTATCACAAGGCGAATAAAAGGGAAACTGTATGTTAGAATTAAGACCACGCTGTGAACTTTGCGAGGCCAACCTACCTCCTGACTCGAAAGAGGCTTTTATATGCTCATTTGAATGTACGTTCTGTGAGGCTTGCACAAGGACGAGATTAAGGGGAATCTGCCCAAACCGTAAAGGTGAGTTATTGAGAAGGCCGACACGCTCTGCCGCCAGGTAGAGACGTTTTCAATATCAACACAGACTATGGACGGTCGGCAGTAAGGTTGGTTTTCCGCAGAGTCTGACCGCAGGGTCGATTCCTATAATGGCTATTTGGTAGGTAAAGAACGAAAGCTGTTGCCTTTTTCCTTGGTATTACCGGGGTAAATTGTACGCTTTTTGGTAAATTAGCTCCCAACGGATATTAGGGGCAGCTTATAACTTTCTATCGTGAACCATCCAGCTAGCCCCTCTTCTTCCCCTTAGCCCTTAGACAGCAAAAGCGGTCGGTAACACCTTAACGTTGACCCTAGCACGACTACCCAGCAATCAACGGTGCCCTATGCTGCTCCAGTAGTTGCTGTAAATCTTCCACCACCAGGCTGAGTTTTTCAGGTGTCGGCAAGTGACGAATCTGATCCTGATAACGACGCAATAGCGCTTGTAGCTGCTCGAAAGCTCGCTCGCGTTGTAACGCTAATTTGCTGGTAGCGAGCAGCGTGGCACAATCGCGGATCTCCTGGTGAAACTCGGCTAAGCCCTGAAAATTATAGATCGTAATCGCATTAATCCGCCGATAGATAATTATCAAATTAATCGCGAGATGGTAACGGTTAAGCGAACGGCTATCCAAGGTAATCAATGAAAGCAGTTGATCGTAAAGTGCGCTGAGTCGATTCTTCTTACGCCGCTGAGGGTTGGTGGTTAGCGTCTGTAAGGCGGTCACTAATATGTTTCGGATCAAGGCATTGGCAAGATGGGTTTTATGGAGATCGGGGATAATAGCAATAATCACCATGGAGATAATCGCCCCGAGGATCTGCCCCAAACCGCTATCTAACGTATGACTAAAATTAAAGGTCTCCGGATTGGTGATGGGGATTAAATTGAAAATAAACATCAACGACGCGCCGCTACCAACGATTTTATACTGTACCGCCAAGGAGAGAATAAAGACTAAAATGCCGAGGGCAATCAGTAGCAGGGGGAAACTCTGTTGGGTGGCTGGCAGGATCAGTAAATAAAACAGCATACTGATCGGGATGATGTAGATCATGCCATAAATAAAATCGAGACCTAAAGCTCTAGGACTCTCCGCGCGCATAGCCAGCGTGGTGACGATACTCGCAATAATTAAAAAGCCGCTGATGGCGGTAGAGTCCATCACTAACCATAATGCGCAGCCGACAGCGGTCGTTACAAAGGTTCTCATACCGTTGATAAAAGCATGTTTACGCTGCGCAGTACGGGCAGTCGTTAAGGTATAGCGCGCAATGATATCTTTTTCGATCTGGTGCAAGGGTTGATGCGAGTGAAGTCCACGCAACAAAATCCGTAGCTCTTTCATCGCCTTGAGCCATGCACTCAATGAGTAGGGAGTCTGTGTGGCGGGTAACTGATGGATCAAATAGGTAAATTGATGCAACTTCTGATTTAACTGTTCTGGTGTCTGGCACTCATCCTGAAATAAAAAATACCAATGGCTGGTCAGTTTATCGGGGCGTTGCTGAAAATATTGCTGGGTTTCGTAGGTCAAGGTGAGCAGATGAAAGAGGATCCCATTAATCCCTTTAAGACGTCGGTGCATCATGACGGAGTAATGTGAGGATTCCATGCGCAGGGTTTGTCGCATGGCTTGCAGCGCTTTGGCTTGTGTTAGGCGATGACGAAAGATCTCTTCAAATTGTTGGGTATCGTCACTGGTAAAGCATTGCGCTAACAGCTGGTAACAATTATGAGGTAGCTCCACGACTCGTTGATCGATGGTACGTTTCACCGAACGGGGTAAAAACAGCAAGTCAGAGAATATTAGGCAAAGTAGCCCCAAGGTAATTTCAAAGAAGCGGTAAAGGGCAATTTGTAGCACATCGTGTGGTGTCTGCCACGCGGTCACTAAGATAATAAATACCGAGTAACCCGCTAAACCGAAAGCGTAACTGATCTCTTGCTTAACCACGGTAAATAGCCACGAGAAAAAGCCTGCCCATGCACAACAGGCGAGCAGTAACAGCAGAGGCACTCTACTAAAAAAGGTCATGATCAGCACGCCGCCGACGCAACCGACTGCGGTTCCGATTAAGCGTAAGAATCCGCGAAAGCGTAACACGCCGCTCATGGGTTCACCGCCACTGGCAAAGGCAGGTGAAGCCGCAATAATAGCCACAGTCATCATTGACCATTTGGGGGTATCGAGTTCCAGTATAAAACTTAACGCCAGTGCTAGGAGCAGCGCACAGGTGGTCTTACAGGCAAAACGGAGCCGGTAAAAAAGTGAGTTATGCATTGTTTTTATGATCTAAAAAATAATTTAGAAAAAGGGTTATGCCTACTGACAAGGCTTAATCGGGAAGAAGAACTAGGGTGTTGAAAACATGGTGGCGTTTCCACAAATTGGCGTGAAAGTTATCTTACGCTTTTCGTAAAAAAGTGAAAGTATGATCGCCATCAAAAAATTGGGATTTTTTTGTGGCGATTTATTTTTTTTATCGTCAAGCAGGGCTTACATCAGGGTTTACTGCGCCCAGAACGAATAGCTATAGCGACCCTTTGGAGTCTGAGGCATGGTCACGAAGAAAGACGCTGAGTACATCTTTAGGCGGCACACCTCCCGCTTGCCCGATCAGCCAGCCTACGGCGCCTCGGTGATAACTGCTATGGTGTAACATGTGCTCGACCATCTCTGTAGCGCTCATCGACCCCTGTCCACCGTCGACAAAGTTAAAACTGATGGGCTGAGTAGGGGCGTTCCAACGTTCGACATAAGTTAGATACCAGTCGCTGCACTCTCTCATTGCGCGAGAAAGATCGGCCAGCGTTGGGGTCTCGACAGTGTTTAAGGCGCGATAACCGTGGTCAATGCCTTGCAGATTACCCTTGAAAATCGCATCAACAACATAAATATGATTCATCAATCTAATCATTATTTTTTTCTGTTCAGCATACAGCGAGTCATCGATAGTGCCGATAGCCGCTAAGGTTTGCTGATCGGCCCAGCGCTTAAAGGAGAGTAGCGTCGAAATACAAAGGCTTGCCATAAGGGACTCCACATAAAGGGATTAAGGCTCGATTATTCAACGGTAAGTAACAAAAAGCGAGGGACATTTTGCCCCACAGTGCGCACTGACTTGAAAGCGAGGTTGTTCTGCAGCAAGCTGACTCTTTTGAGGGAGAAGACGATGATTGATACGATAGATCATGTGCATGTTTATGTCGGGGATCTTCCTGCGGCGGCGGAATGGTACCAGCAACTTCTGGGATTTGAACACGACGTGGCTTTTAGCGAGTGGTACCGACAGGGAGGCCCTTACGTGATCCGTTGTGGGGCAGCAGCGCTATCTCTTTTTCAGCGGCCCGTATCGAAACCGGGTAATACGATAGCCTTTGCTATTCAAGCAATAAAAATTTCTACACTCCTCGAAAGATTACAACTGTTTAAGCTGCACTTTACGGTAGTCGATCATCAGTTAACCTGGTCGGTCTATTTCTGTGACCTCGATTGTAACCCGATTGAAATTACCTGTAATGATTATGCGGCAGCCACGCCTATGATGGTTGCTGCCGCGCAAAATCACGCTTCAGGTTAAACGCTAGCGAGCTGATGAGGTATTTAAACAGGCTGCATAGGGACCTGTGATGCCCTTATTACGCGGAAAGTCCAGATCGCCCCATTTGCTAGTGGTAATGCCTAAGTTTAACAGCGACTCCATTAAGGTAACCGCTGCGCCCACGCCATCAATCACCGGCATCTGTAAGTCTTCGCTTAATTCGGCTGCCAGATCGGCCATCCCTCCGCAGCCCAAAATTATTGCTCCTACATTATCCTGGTGTTTAGCATTCAGGCAGTATTCGCGCACTTTCTGTTGCGCCAACCCACTACCATCTTCAAGGCTGAGTACCGGCAGATCGATGGCATGCACGGCCGCACACTGTTCGTGAAAGCCATAACGATGTAATAAGTGGCGGGCGATAATTACCGTACGGGGTAGGGTCGTGACAATTGAAAAACGTGTTGCGATGAGGCTGGCAACATGCATCGCAGCCTCAGCAATCCCCAGTACGGGGCCTTTAGCCAGTTCACGTGCCGCTAATAGACCTGGGTCACCGAAGCAGGCAATAATATGGCCATCCACCCCACGATCTTCGCCCTCCCTGATTTGCTGCAAGATGCCCAAGGTAGCCACCGCCTCATCGAAATGCCCCTCGATGGAGGGTACGCCTTCTTTTGGACATACGGCATCGATCTCTACGCGTGAACTGGCAATTCCGCGTGCTGTTTTCGCCATCGTTTCGGTCATGGCCTGGCTAGTATTAGGGTTGATCAGTTGAATACGGTGGCTGCGCATAAAGTCTCCAGTAGAAAAGGGGTGCACGTTATTTGTGCAAAATGGGTATTACTGCACTGTAATGATTCTTACGGTGGCATCGCAAGAGGCCATTACGATAGGCCTCTCGTCAAAGCTAAGCTGCTATCCCTTAATTGATACGCGATTGAAACTATCGTTTCAATAAAAAAATAATTGGTATGTTATTTGCAGTTTTAGGTCATCAGTTTGATTTCGTTCACGAGGATGGCACTATGGCGCAGCAAGATTCGACAACTTCACATTCCTACCCGGCCAGTTACAGTCCTAGATTGACCAATGAGGATTTGGCTCCGGTCAAAAACCCACATTGGTCTTGGTACAACATTTTCTCGTTCTGGATGTCGGATATCCATAGCATGGGCGGGTATGTCGTGGCGGCGAGTTTTTTTGCCTTAGGCTTGGCAGGATGGCAAGTCCTACTCTGTTTACTGGTCGGGATTTGCATCGTACAGGTCGCGGCTAATTTAATCGCCCGGCCAAGTCAGCTGACCGGCGTGCCTTATGCGGTTGTCTGTCGGCAGGCCTTCGGTGTTTTTGGTGCCAATATCCCGGCTGTCATCCGTGGACTGATTGCTTTCGCTTGGTATGGTATTCAAACTTGGCTCGCCTCCAACGCGCTATTGCTAGTGTTATTGAAATTTTGGCCAAGCTTGACGCCGCTCACCGTACCGCACTTTGTCGGCTTATCTGCGCTAGGCTGGATCTGTTTCGCGGTGATGTGGTGTTTACAAGCCATGGTATTCTGGCGAGGTATGCGGACTATTCAGGCTTTCATCGATATCGCGGGGCCAGCAGTCTATATCGTCATGTTAGCACTAGCCGTGTGGATTATCTCGCAGACCGGTTGGCAGGGTATTTCCCTTACCTTATCGGAGAAAACACTAAGCACTTCGCAACAAACTTGGCAGATGATCACTGCAATATCCTTAGTCGTCTCCTACTTCTCAGGCCCATTACTCAATTTTGGCGATTTCGCGCGCTATGGCAAATCAATGAAAGAGGTTCGTCGCGGCAACCGTTGGGGTCTTCCTTTTAATTTCCTACTCTTTTCAGTCATTACGGTGGTTATTGTCTCAGGGACCAAGAGTCTGTACGGTCAGATGATTACTGATCCGATTGAGACAGTGGCCCACACTGGAAATGGGTTGGTGATGGCGTTAGCGCTGTTAACCATGATCACCGCCACGGTGGGTATAAATATTGTCGCCAATTTCGTTTCACCTGCTTTCGATTTTTCTAACTGCGCACCGCAAAAGATCAGCTTTCGCATGGGGGGGATGATTGCAGCGGTAGGGTCAGTGCTACTAACACCTTGGAACTTATTCCAATCGCCAGAGTTGATTCACTATAGCTTGGATGTGTTAGGAGCCTTTATCGGGCCGCTTTTCGGGATCTTGTTATGTGATTTCTATCTCATCAAGCGGGGTAAAATTGAGGTCGATGAGCTGTTTAATGCCTCTAAACAAGGGCGTTATTGGTATCAAGGTGGAATAAACCTCCGTGCGGTTGCGGCTCTAGTTCCTGCGGTCGCCATTGGCTTAGTGATAAGCTTTATTCCGAGCTTACATGGCGTTGCAAACTTTAGTTGGTTTATCGGTGTAGGCATTGCTGGAGCTGCGCATTTTATGTTGCATCCGCGAGAAGTTCACGCCCCTCACTCTGTAACATTATCCAGTTTGGTGACCGGTAAAGAATTGTGATTCTTTGCGGTGAACACATAGTGCCTAATGAAAACTGCAGGTATACTGCGCATCCCTTAGGTTGTGGATGTCGCAGTCGATTATGGTTAACTCAAGTGAGCTGATTGAGCAGTTGTGCCAGCAGGGTTGGTACACCCAACAAAACGTTATTCCGAGCGAATGGGTGTCAGCCCTAGCCGATCTCTGTCATAAACGGACTTTCTTACAAGCAGGGATTGGCCAAGGAGTAAAAAATATTATTAACGAAGCGATTCGCTCCGACAGTATTAGCTGGATTGATCCTGCTGAGAGCGATCCAGCCGTTATCTACTACCTCTCGTTGGTTGCTGAGATCCAGCAGTTGCTTAACCGAGAGTTCTTCTTAGGCTTAAATGGTTTTGAAGGGCACTTCTCACGCTATCCACAGGGCGCGTTTTATAAGCCTCACTATGATTGCTTCGCTCAAGACAAACGTCGCGCAGTTACCCTGATTTTTTATATCAACCAAAACTGGCAACCCGAACATGGCGGCCAACTCTGTCTCCATCTGCCTGAAGGTAAAAAAGTTATCGAGCCAGTCGCGGGGAGTATGATCTGTTTCTTATCAGAACAAATTCTTCACGAGGTCTTGCCGACGCAGGTTGAACGGATGGCGTTAACGGGATGGTTTGTTCGGCATCAGGGTCAAGACTACTTTTACAGCTAACACCACACAAAATTTTCGACTTAATTTTCAGAAATGTGATCAGCATGCCATACTAATGGCTTGCTTTTTTTTTATGTGGCAACTCTGCCCAGCTTTTATTCACACAGTTACGTAATGAGGTCGTTGTGTCACAAACGAAAACTGAACATCTCGGATTAGCCCAGCTAGCATTGGCTCTCGGTGGCTTTGCTATCGGAACGGGCGAATTTGTTATTATGGGATTGCTGCCTGACGTGGCGCACGGATTGAATAGTTCTATTACCCGGGCGGGGGATGCGATCAGTAGCTATGCCTTGGGCGTGGTGGTGGGTGCACCGTTAATCGCTGTCCTGTTTTCACGTGTGTCACGCCAGCGTTTATTGATTGCTTTAATGGGGTTGTTTGCGTTAGGCAACGTGGCGAGCGCCCTTGCGCCAGGCTATCTCTCCTTTGTGCTGATGCGTTTTATCACCGGTCTACCGCACGGCGCATTTTTTGGCGTGGCCTCTTTGGTCGCCGCCTCGATGGTGCCTGCACACCAGCGCGGTAAAGCGATTGGCCGGATGATGCTGGGCCTAACCGTCGCGACATTGCTCGGCGTCCCTGCGGTGTCATGGATAGGCCATCACTTAAGCTGGCAACTCGCTTTTTGGTTTGTTGGCGCTTGCGCGTTAGTCTCACTGGTTATGATTATTCGCTATGTCCCTTTCAGCCAAGGGGACAGTTCGGCACACCCGTTACGGGAGCTGACTGCACTAAAAAAACCTCAAGTCCTATTAACCTTACTCACTGGCGCAACGGGATTCGGCGGGATGTTTGCGGTCTTTAGCTATATCACTCCGACCATGATCCACTATGCGGGAATGAGTGAGGCGCAGATCCCTTGGGTGATGGCTGCTTTTGGCCTCGGCATGATCGTCGGCAGCACGCTAGGCGGCAAATTCGCCGATTGGAGTGTCCGTAAAACTATCGGCCTATCATTATTGTGGAATATCGCCATTATGGTGTTGTTCTGCTTCCTATCGAAATATGTAGTGACAGGCTTCTTGGCGGCATTTTTAATTGGTACTGCAGGATTACTTATCCCGTCTTTGCAGATCCGCTTAATGGACGTAGCGGGTGAAGCGCAAACCTTAGCGGCAGCGATGAATCACTCGGCGCTGAATATGGCTAACGCGTTAGGGGCTTTTCTCGGCGGTGTGGTGATTGATGCGGGCTTAGGTTGGGTATCAACCGCGTGGGTTGGAACAGTCTTGGCGGTGATGGGACTTCTTATTTTCTTACTGTCATTACGAGTGAAACACTAAGTTTGCTTACGCTTCCCGGCCCCTAAGGGCCGGGAAAGGTCATCAAGATTTATGCTTTTTACGACTACGACGTAATCGTAGCCCAATCAACAATAAGATCACTACAACAATGCCTACTGCAATGCCCGGCACCATATAAGGTTGTGCGGCTGCAAGGAAAGGCAAACGTCCTCCCTTACGCATCCAAGCCACATCGCCCGCTTCGACTTTCACCTGCGGATTACCGTAATTATGCAGCACATAGTTACTGATATCGGCAATCTGCTGATCAGTCAGTTGGTCCACGTAGGTCGGCGAACTGAAGGCTGGCATCAAGACATCATGATCCTTTGTGGTCCGTCTGACACCAAATAAAATGGCGGAGACTAGATTATCTGGTCGGATCATACCCGTAGCGGTGTTATGGAATAAGGACGGATAAGCTTGATTCGGACTGCCCGATCCATCCGGTTGGTGGCAGCTGGCGCAGTTACCGCTGAATAGCTTGGCACCGTTATCCAGCGCGTTATAAGCATTATTCGGTGCATCACCACGGATCGCGGTTTCGACACTCACTGGCTTGCCGTAAGCATAAGCTGGAGCCGTTTCCCCTGGGGTACGAATAGGGGCGGTCCCCTTAAGATAAACGGCAATGGCTTTAAGATCGCTATCTGGTAGGTATTGTAAGCTGTGCTCTACGGCTTCCGCCATACCGCCAGCGGCTTGGTTTTTACCTACCGCACGACCGGTTTTGAGGTAGCTTATTAATTCATCTTCTCGCCATCCGCCAATACCACTGATCGGGTCTGAGGTAATGTTCGGCGCATACCAACTTCCTAGAGGAGCGCCCGCCAGCGGCTGGTCGTGTTTCTCCGCCATCATAAAGTTACGCGGGGTATGACAAGTATCACAGTGCGCGAGCCCATTCACCAGATAATTACCGCGATTCCACTCCGTACTCTTACTCTCATCCACCTTATAGCTACCAGTGCTACCGAAGATAGCGTTCCACATACCCATGCTAAAGCGCAGGTTGAAAGGGAAGGGAAGCTTGGTCGGTGTATTAGCTTGGTCCACAGGCTTCACACCATGCATAAAATAGGCATAGAGCGCATGCACATCGTCGTCTGTCATAAGATGATAAGAGGTGTAAGGCATCGCCGGATAGAGGTGTGCCCCATCGGGTCGAATACCTTCACGGATAGCTTTGGCGAACTGTGCTTCACTGTATCCGCCAATGCCTTGTGCCGACGGGGTGATGTTGGTGGCATAGATCGCCCCCATCGGTGAAGCGATGGCATAGCCGCCTGAAAAAGCGGTTTTACTGCCAGGAGCTGTGTGACAGGCCTGACAGTCAGAGGCTATCGCGACTTTTTCGCCTTGAGCAATCAATGCTGCGCCTGAATCGGACTCTGCTTGCGCGTAGGCCAATGGGGAGCTCGCCAGCAGGGTCAGTACCCATGCTAATGTTTTATTGAGTCGCACGGTTAGACACCTCCCTTCAAGCGTTGAGCCATATCATGGGCCGCTTTTAATCCGAGCGCAGCCATCGTTAAGGTACTATTAACCACACTCGCGGAAGGAATGGCGCCGCCACCGGGTAACCAAAGGTTTTCATGATCGAAGGCACGACAATTACTATCGACCACCGCATTCTTAGCCGAATCGCCCATAATTGTGCCGCCCATAATATGGTTATTGGCATTGAGGCTGGTGGTAATGTTGAACTCTTTAGCATTAAATAGCGAACCGATATGGCGCAGCTGATCATGGGCCGCTTCGGCACCTTTACGCACATAATCGCCGACATCGTAGTGAATATCAGGACAAGCGAGGCCATGCGCATCTTTACGGTCGGTACTGAGCGTCAGGCGGTTATCGGGATCCGGTAACGGTTCTAAGCTTATCGAGAGATCGACGCCGTGCGTGGAACGGTAGCGGATCTCTTCATCGAGTGCTTTACCGACTAAGCCTTTCGCTAATGCCTGTTTGGTTGCCGGAACCACTCGTGAAATATTATTGAGGATCATCTTATTTGCCGAGTACTCTTTACGGAATTCCCCGTCACGCGGGCCGACCATACAACTACTCTGTGCCGGACCTCGGCCCAGCCACATCGGCTCTTCTGTTAGGAAGCTACAGTGGAAACCGGAGTGATCCATCATATTACGGCCGACCATGTCGGAGCTGTTAGCGATACCAGTAGGGTTGTCTTTATTGGCCGCGAGCAGGAGCAGGCGAGGGGTTTCAATGCCGTTACAGGCTAAGGCGAACATCTTAGCCGACGCTTTATGCGAGGCTTTTTGGTTATCCAGCCAATGCACGGCCGTGATACGGTTTTGGCTGTCGGTATCTATCTTATAGACCACAGACTCTGACAGCACTACCGCGCCTTGGCGTTCAGCGCGCTCAACATGGTGAATGCCGTTATACATCGCGCCAATAGGGCAGATAGGTTGGCAGTTATTGTTACCACAGCAGACGGGACGGCCTTCCCAAGGGCGAGTACTTCGTCCTTGCGGAATCGGCACCAGATTATAGCCATGTGGGTTAACAACGCTGGCAAAATAGTTATCACCGTGACCGAAAGGCACCATCTCCATAGGATAAGGACGGCTGCGCTCAGCGGGGGATTGCATCGTTGGATCGTTGGGGCCTGCTACACCAATCTCATACTCAGCTTCACAATACCAAGGCTCAAACTCTTGATAAGAGATAGGCCAGTCACGTCCGACTTGGTACTTGCGTTGCATTTCGAAATCGCTCGGGTGGTGACGCCAGCAAGAGGCTGCCCAGTGCCAAGTCGTTCCGCCAACGGTACGCAAGTAGCCTTGTTGAAAGCTGCCAGCGCTGGGGCCGGTGACGTTGACGTAATTATTCGGTGGAAAGTAGAGTGGGGCAGGTGCTAGCGGTGATTGCGGATATAACCCTTGGAAGTCAGAACCTGCACGGTTAGCAAATGGCATATTACGCCAGTTTTCGACCGCTTGGGCACGGGTGATACGCAGCCCCGCCTCAAGCACTAATACGGAGTATCCTTGCGCGACCAATCTGTCCGCCATCATACCGCCGACAATACCGGAGCCGACGATCACAACATCGGCGCTCACATCGCCGCTTGCAGTAAATTCTGGTTTTTTCATGATAATTAATTTTATTTTTATAAAGTGTATAAATTAGCGACTACAACGCATCGATAACCGCTGTACTGTTCGCATCGGGTACCGGTGCGGTCCACCATAAGGGGCCGTTACCACAGTAGGTCGGTACAACTAATCCATCACTGACAGTACGATACATCCATGCTTGCTGGTAACTGACTAAGATACCGTGGTAATCATTACCGACAGTGCCGGTGTACCATGCGGTGACAATCTGTTGCAGTAGATCCCGCAGACCTGCGGCCTGAGCTTTCTCTGCAAAGGTGACGGCGCTCATATCCGCTTGGATCAGTTGCCCTAACGGGGTGATCTGTTGGGTAAATTCAGGCACTTTTTTCACGAAAGCATTAAAAAAGTGTGCCGCTAGTTCAGCATTCACCTGTTTGTGCTCGGTGATGGTCTGCGTGACGCGGATAAATGCCCGCAAGGGATCGGCTGAAGAAGCAGTATTCTGTGCCAGGCTGCTAAAAGGTAACGAGGTGACTAAGCAGCCAGCGGTGATGATCAGCGAGTTTTTCAAAAACTGACGGCGATTGGTATCGGTACCAGTTACGTCATAATCTGAGTTGGATTGTTCAGGAGTCATGGTCTTCGAAACGGGATGTGATAAAGTTCACATAATATAGTGAAATGCGTCTTAAATGTAAAAACATTATAATGATTGAGGATTAGGCAAGGCAGCGGCAAGCCAGAGGCCTACCGCTTAAAAAGTGTTACTGACGATGCGCCGACACGCGTTGATGAATCGCTTCGCTGCGCCCCGCAAGCCCCACCAAAGTCACCTCACAACCGTGACGCTGATATCGGTGTTCTATCGAATCGAGCACGCTAACACTCGAAGCATCCCATACCTGCGCCGCGGAAAGATCGATGACCACCTGCTTCGGGTCATTAGCATAATCAAAGTGTTCATAGAGATCGTTGCTGCTGGCGAAGAATAACGGCCCTTGTACCTGATAGGTGACACGTTCACCCGACTCGGAAAGCGACCGATGTGCAACGATAATATGGCTGATACGTCTAGCGAACAGCAGTGTCGCAAAGACTGCACCCACTACGACGCCAAGCGCGAGATTACTTGTCCATACCGTAATCACCACAGTAAATAGCATAATCAGGGTCTCGCTGACCGGTAAGCGACGTAAGGTCTTAGGCTGCAGGCTATGCCAATTTACCGTTTTAATTGAGACGATTACCATAATTGCCGCAAGCACCACCATCGGTATTTTCGCCATCACCTGGCTCAATACGCTAACAAGCAGTAACAGAACACATGCGGCGACAATAGTGGATATGCGACTGCGAGCCTTGCCCAACTCGACGTTGACAATAGTTTGACCGATCATGGCGCAGCCAGCGACCCCACCGTAGAAGGCCGCCAAAATATTCGCGATCCCTAGGCCCCAAGACTCCCGATGCTTATTTGAGGGCGTATCGGTTAACTCGTCCACCAACTTGGCGGTTAATAGCGACTCCATCAATCCGACCAAGGCAACGCTAATAGCGGCGGGCCAGATGATACTCAAGGTATGCCAGTCAAGGGCGACCTGTAAAGAGTTAAAGCCAGGTAATCCAGGGGACATACTGCCTTCGTCCCCAACATTGGGTAGACGTAGGCCAGTGTAGGCAACCACCGCAGTGAGTAGAACAATCGCAATGAGCGGCGCAGGGATGGCAGTGAAGAACCGAGGTAATCCGAAGACAATCGCCAAAGTGATCGCGAAGAATAGCCATACCATCGGTCCATGCCCGATGATATGTGGGACCTGAGCCATAAAAATCAAGATCCCCAACGCATTGACGAAACCGGTCATCACGGATTGCGGGATGTAGCGCATCATTCTTGCTAAACCGAGCCAACCGAAGAGGATTTGTATCACTCCTGCTAGCACAACGGTTGGTAAAATATAGTTTACGCCGTGGGCTGCGACCATCGGGCCAATCACTAAGGCAACAGAGCCTGCCGCCGCACTGACCATCGCTGGCCGGCCGCCGATTATAGAGAGCGTCAAGCAGATCACAAAGGATGCGATAAGACTGACCTTCGGGTCGACACCGGAAATGACCGAGAACGAGATAACCTCGGGGATGAGCGCAAGGGCGGTCACAATACCCGCTAAACTCTCGGTAACCAATTTTGCGGGTGAGGTTAACACCGCTTTAACTTGCCCAGCTTTTGCTGCAGAACAGGGTTCCATTCATTATACCTTGTTAAAAACGAATTATTTATTATTGGTCTTGCCTGAAAAGAGGAATCTCAACACAGGGATGCGTAGATGAATTTCATAAAGTATAAATGATACGCCAAAAACCATCGCTAATCCTGTTAAAAAGCCTAGGTAATTATTATGGATAGCTTGGCTAAAATAGAGTCCATAGATCAAGGTTAAGGGATGGTGGACTAAGTAGATAAATAATGAGGCATTGACTAAGTAACTGACAGCTGGGGAGTGGACATTTAATAATCGATAGCCGCTGCTAAAGCAGATATTGAGCATACAGATCCCCATCGCCATCGAGATTAATGCATCAAGCTCATAGAGCCAGCCGTCCCCCGAACTGTGATGCTGGTTAAAGTGATAAGCAATAAAGGCAAAGACAGTGCCAATCCATAGTAAAGGGTGTGGTTTTATAAATAAGGCTTTTAGTGAAGTGATCTGCCAAGCCAAAGCGCCTAGCATAAAGAAGGGTAGGTAGAATAGCACTTGCATAACCACGATATTCATTAGTGCATCTTTCATCACTAAAGGCAGGCAGATGAGCAGTAAGCGGCGTAACAGGCACCAGATCAAGACACTCAGTGTGAGTCCCCCAATGACCTGCCACCAGCCAATCTTTTTATCTTGCCACTGCTCAGTCCGTTGCTTAAGGAAATGAAACAACTGATAGCCGATTATCGTCAATAAGCAAAGAATTAATAAGAACCATAAGTGGGAAATTAATTCCCAACAAAGGGTGTTATATTTTTCATATAGCGTGAACTGAGACCAGTTGGGAAATTTATCCGAGACATTTTTTAATAATAAAAATTGCGGCAAGGTAATTAATGGGATGGCTGCCAGAAAAGGAATACCGACTCGCTCCAGTCGAACTTTTAACCAGCGATGGGGCGAGTAACGTAAGAAAAGCATATAAGAGAAATAGCCGGAAATGACGAAAAATACTTGCATCCGAAACGAGTGAATAAATTCATTAAAGAGGGTTAACCCAAACGATGACGTTGGGCTATTGACCGTCCAATGTTGTGAGGAATAAATCAGCGACACGTGGAAGGGAACGCCGAGTAGCATCAATATGGCGCGAATTGAATCGAGAAAGTATTCGCGTTGTTGGGGTTGGGTAGACATCATCTATACTCATCGTCTAGGGTGCATTTTGCACGTTTACGGCTAAGATTAGGTTAAGTATATCAGACTACTTTGTAAGGAATCGGGTTTCGTAAAACTATCCGAAAAATCCAGCATTTCTAATAAAAAGAGACTATCACTCGAAGATGACTGTCAGAATGCTGTCGAATCAATTATTATAAGCTCAATCAGTTAGGAACACATTTTAAGGGGGCGATGTGCTCATCAAGAAAGATACTACATATAAAGGACGACAGCTCAAATGGGTTGGCGCAGCAGTACTTGTCGCACTCTACACGAGCAATAGCTGGGCATTTAGTATCGACGATGTCGCTAAACAAGCAAAATCGTTAGCGAAGAAAAACTATCAAGCTCCAAATAGTAATTTGCCTTCACAGCTTCGTGAACTCAAATATGCAGATTACCAACAAATACAATTTAAACGCGATAAGGCTTATTGGTCCAAACTTCATACGCCTTTCAAACTCGAGTTTTACCATGAAGGCATGTATTTTGATCAGGCGGTTAAAATAAATGAAGTCACGGCTTCCACCGTCAATGAAATTAAATACGATCCTGCATACTTCGACTTCGGTAAACTCCCGCATGATGCAGATACCCTAAAGAACCTAGGATTTGCCGGCTTTAAGGTTCTGTACCCACTGAATAACCGTAAAAAAGAAGATGAGATTAGCAGCTTCTTAGGCGCGAGCTACTTCCGAGTGATTGGTGCTGGCCAAACTTACGGTCTCTCTGCTCGCGGTTTGGCGATCGATACCGCTGTGCCAGCAGGTGAAGAGTTCCCGCGCTTTAAAGAGTTCTGGATTGAACGTCCCAATGCAAATGCCAAACAGCTCACGATCTATGCGTTGCTAGATTCACCCCGTGCAACGGGTGCTTACCGCTTTATCATCCACCCGGGCAAAGAGAGCACCGTCGATGTTCAATCCCGCGTCTACCTTCGTGACACTGTCACAAAGTTAGGGATTGCGCCGCTGACCAGTATGTACCTCTTTGGGGCAAATCAACCTTCACCTGTGGTGAACTACCGCAACGAGCTACATGACTCGGACGGTCTCTCGATTCATAACGGTAACGGCGAGTGGATCTGGCGTCCAATTAATAACCCACGTCGTCTAGGGGTTAGCACCTATCAAGTCGAGAACCTGAAAGGCTTCGGTTTGCTGCAGCGTAACCGAGACTTCAGCCACTACCAAGATCTTGACGATCGCTATGATCAGCGCCCGAGCGGGTGGGTTGAACCTATCGGCCAATGGGGTAAAGGCCATATCGAATTAGTGGAAATTCCTACTAACGATGAAACGAACGATAATATCGTTGCTTTCTGGAGTCCGGAGACGTTACCGGAAGCTGGTAAAGAGATGAAATTTGATTATCGCCTGCACTTTACTCGTGATGAGTCTGCACTGCATGATAATAATGTCGCTTGGGTACAAGATACCTTGCGTTCAACAGGTGATGTCAAACAGTCTAATCTGGTACGTCAACCCGACGGCAGTATCGCATTCCTAGTCGACTTCGTGGGCAAGAACCTCAGCAAGATGAAGAGCGATGCGAAGATTGCTCCGGAAGTGAGCATTGGTAAAAATGGCGAAATCGTTGAACAAAACGTACGCTATAACCCAGTGACCAAAGGCTGGCGCCTGACTCTACGTCTTCGCGTAAAAGATCCGAAACAAGTGACCGAGATGCGTGCTGCGTTAACCAGCAACGAAAAACCATTGACCGAAACGTGGAGCTATCAGTTACCTGCCAATGAATAAATCAACGTTTAACTCTAAACAGTA
>Ga0153974_1000061_pt1 | contig 25460 bp, 21 predicted proteins | sample TSGA058MetaG_FD_104741 | JGI IMG/M metagenome (GOLD analysis project Ga0153974, IMG submission 104741) | Attine ant fungus gardens microbial communities from Georgia, USA - TSGA058 MetaG | ecosystem: Host-associated > Fungi > Mycelium > Unclassified | place: USA: Georgia, Yuchi Wildlife... | reverse complement strand
CTCGGCCTGAGCATCTGACTGTTCTTTATTATTGGAAGAATCCGGGCCGTATTTCTTTATCCAGGCGTAAAGGCTGTGGGTGGTGATATCGAGACGTGTTGCAACGCTGGAAACAGAATAACCACGATCAACAACCTGTTTGACTGCTTCAATTTTAAACTCTTCGGGATAACGCTTACCGCTCATGGGCACCTCTCTTTAAGCCATCTTAAATGACTCCGAGGTGTCTGTTAAACCCGTGGCGATTCACACAACATAAAATCAAAATTCCCCGTATTTCAGATGTAACTATTCATAAACTGCCCACACGTACAACAACTGTGGGCATTTTTATGTCAAAAATCGTAGTCAAAACCTCAAGTTGCTCTGGGCACGGTAAGTTCCCTTCCCGCCAGCCAGGTGAAGCCGTGGACTTTTTTACGGTCAACGGCATCGGTGTATTAGTCCAGGGCAATGACTACACCTCTCACTCTGACGGGAAACCTCTCATGAAGGCTCGGCGTTATCTACATGCCCATGGATCACTATCAACGGTATGCCTGTTGTCTGTGAGGGAGACCCTGTGTTTTGTGGTTCAACGGCTACCAGTGGTGACCAACTGGTGTAGTGGTCAACAAAATCTGGCCGGAACAAATCGGAATTCATAGTTTTCTATGCAGTAACCACTCATCCCAAACATTTTCCGCATCAATATCGGGATAGCCTCGGCTTTTGATCATGTCTCTGGCAATCTCTGCAGGTAACTCAATAGCAGTAGCAGTATCTCGTATCGACTCAACATCCTCACGGGTCAATTCTCGCCCGAAATCCTTCTCTTTTGCTTCAAGCAGCGCAACAAGGGCAGGAATAAACACAATAGCCATAAATTGCAAGACTCCATAAATGATTAATTTGATTCATTTTGGCATAGATATCATGTCAATACATACCCACTGTATAACTGGAAAAAATTTAGATTTAAGTACGCTCGTGAGGTGCAAACGTCTGCTCCTCGCTCGTTGCCGACCGTCATGCTGAATCTTGTTCTAACAAAAAACACGGCAAATCAAGTCTGAGCCAATACATCTAAAGTGATGAGCGGGCTCTTTGCCGCCCGCCCCCGCAGCCTGCGAATTTTTCCTAACACACCGTGCCACGAAAAATTCGCAGGGAGGGTCTGCCTTTAACACCATCACTACCCTGCCCACAGAAATATATGGTCAAAGCCGCATTCCTTTGCGGCTTCTTACCCTGCCCTCAAGATTTATCCATCAAATAACGATGTGCTTTTGATGCTGCACTGGCGGCTTTGAAAATATAGCGTTTGTCGTTTTTAAGTGCTTTTAGCCAGGAAGCAATATAGCTTTCGTGCTGAACCTCTCCGAGAATCCCCAGATCCGCCATAAGGAACGCGCTTCCCAGCTCGGCGATCAATTCCTCATAAGCATAATCCTCACTACCAAATTTTCCTTTCATCTCGCGATTCAGGCGGTTTTTACCACCACTCCAGTGCACCAGTTCATGCAGTCCAGTCGCGTAGAAATTGGCGGCATCAGAAAAAAGGTAACGCTCCGGCAGCCAGACTTCATCGGTTGAGGGTCGGAAAAAAGCGTTTTGCCCTTTTTCAATGATGTTTACGCCGCTGCTCTGGAAAAAATTTTCAACCTGCGGCAATGGCTCGAACGACCCGGTGAAGCTTACAGTCTCAGCGACCTGGGCCAAACCGTCGATCTGCTCAACATTAAAAACGACGAATGTTTTGAGCATCGGGATATAGTCGATTTCCCCGGCATCGTTTTCCTTCTCCAGCGTGGAATAGAAAATAGCCGTTGTGCCGTGCTCCCCTTTGCGCACCTGCCCTCCTTCAGCTTGCGCCTGTTTGTAGGTCATCCAGCGTGAATCGTTAAAGCCCTGTTCTGACGCACTGCTCCACAACAACATGATATTCATCCCACTGTAAGCCTCACCGGTTACGTAATTTGATGGTAATCCTGACATACCCGGTACACGCTGCCACGGGCAAGACCACGGCTTAACACCTGCTTCAAGTGCTGAAATGATGCTGTCTGTTACGGTGTGATAAATATCGGTTTTGATTCTGGAAAATTTCGTTTTTGAGGAGCCTGACTGCTCCAGCGGGGATACGCTGGTCGGCGCTGCGGTGTTAGGGGTTCTAGTCTGGATATGCAAGGAAATAGTCGTGGTTTTATCTCCGTCGGTGGTGTGATTTTCGTCTTCGTATCGCCTGACGGTTCGCTTTCCCGGCATCGTTCCGGCACGCAAGGGCGCAGCATGCGTGCCATTTACCCTTGCGGGACGGGTTGTGTTGGGAAGCGATTAACCGGAAGCTGATACGGGAACAGAAAGCACGCGGGAGAAAAACCTTCACCTATATAAGCGGGCGTAGCGCCGCTTGGTCTGGGGCGGTGAAATCGGTGTACTTACAGCATCATTTTTGAGTATTATCAGAAAATAGTGACCTTAGATACTCGTGATCATCGTTTTTACCTCCAGTTGGTCTCAGCGGTTGTAACTTAGGCATTATGTGAATGATTTGAATCTGACATAAATTACACATTAGTAGTACATTACCCTGTACAGGGTTAAGAAATTTAACATAGTGGTTTTGGAATGATCGACTATCTGAGATTTGATAACCAGACTATAAATGTTGGTTCCGGCGCACATAGATTCCCCAACTATTTTGATATCGACTCAATGAGCCTGCTAGTGGGAAAAAATGGGGCAGGTAAAACTCATTTGCTATTAACACTGGCGGAAATATTGACTGCTGGGGCACCAGCAGGAGATCAAGGACACTGGCATATTACGGATTATTTCGGCCGAGAAACTAGCAGGGATGCTACGATCCCTCCAGAAGATCTTGGAGTTATCTACTATACCCCTTTGCCCTATCGGCGAGCTATCGAACCACATTCCCATTTTATCAACGCATCAGCAATCTCTGGAAAACAATTGCGTACAGGGATGCTAGAGCAATATACGCGCATAGCCCATTCACTTGGTGAAAAGACCAAACTGATGGCAAGTTTGTCGTATCGTCGTGACTTTTTTGAGCGCGTTATTGCACCTCAATTACTTAGACTTTCTGGCTCACTAACTCATGAGCGTTTGGAGATGCAACGTCAGTACCTGTCTGCGCGACAACACAGCGGGCACTCAAATATCAAGACTCCAGAAATGCGGCAATTCACAACAGGGATAGAAGACTGGTTTATCGATATTCTGCGTCAGCATGGAGGGGAAGCATATGTGAATTGCGCTCTAGCTACACTGGAAAAAATATTGAGACCAATCCGCCATCGCCATTCCGTGATACTGTCATTCCTGTTGTTATATCAACTTTTCGACTGGGACAGAACATCAACAGATCCCATTCAAAGGGAAATTGATGACGTAAGCGCACGCTTCATCAAACTCTTGACTGCTTCGCGTGATCTGCTATCTCATCATCCACGTTATAGCCAAATCGATACCGGCATCAGGCGTGGTGTTGAGTTTGTCATTGAAGATTCCCAGCATTTGATGGGCATAACAAACAGCAAATCTTCTTTCGAGCTTTCGTGGACGAACCTGAGTTCAGGCTTAATGTCTTTAATGGAGCAGTTCGCCCGCATCGATATCGCACTTGATCGTCTAAAAGCAAAAAAAATGCAGTCAGTACTAATACTGATTGATGAGGGAGACACATACTTACATATGGATTGGCAACGGCAATTCGTTGGAAGGCTTAATGCCTTTCTAGCTAAGGCCAAAAAACGTTGTCAGTTCGATTGTGTTCAGGCTGTGCTGGCAACACATTCTCCTATTATTTCTGGTGATTTCCCATCGTCTATGGTGCAACGTCTTGGCGATAGCTTACCCCTCGATGTTAAAACCTTTGGCAACTCAATGGATGCTCTGGTTTTGGAAACTTTTGACACACCTTCTATTGGTTCTTATGCTGCATACAAAGTACAAGCACTTCATAAATCTGTTATGGCCGGTAAACTGAGTACAGAAGAGAAAAATTTGATAGATGAAATTGGTGATGTTGGTCTACGCCGGGCAGTTTTAAACAATATCAAGGTCGACTAATGATTATTGAAATTCCTGATGTTTGGCTCAGTGCGGCAAAAGATCATGAACGATATCTTTGCAGAACCATAGTTGCATATTTTCGAAAGAAATACTCTTATGGACCTCCAAGCCCGTTATTGCATCAGGTTAAATTATTTATTCATCGAAATTTTCGTTCTATTGTTTCTACGTCTACGCGAGACTTTTCTCAGGTAATTTACGATTTCAATAACACTTTCCCTATTGATGAAACAAATGGAAATAAGCAACGCAATGAAGTTCTGGGAATGATGAAGAATATTTTTAACTACAATAAATTTCGCGATAGCAGAAAAATATGGGGAGCATATCTCTTATGTGAATGCTCAATTTACAAGGTATGTCCTTATTGCCACATCCGTACCATTGATACAACTCCTAAAAGCTCTGACCTGAAAGGTTATCGACCTGACTTAGACCACTTTATTTCCCAGTCCAACTATCCTTTTCTCGCGCTTTCTCTTGGTAACATTATGCCTTCGTGTTCAGTATGCAATGGTCCGCATATGAAGCACGATACTGATTTTTACGCAGTTCCCCACCTGAACCCGCAGGTGGACAAGGCTGTGCTGAAATTTACGCTGATTCCTGCGAGCGGCAAATCATGGACACCGGTTTTGCGCGCATTACGTGGAGGGAAGGAGGATTACAAGATTCATATTGAAGCACCTGACAAAAACGCAGAGGCCAGGATGTCGCTCAAAACTTTCCAATTGATTTCGCAATATCAAAATCATTTGTATGAGGCTTTGCGCATTGCAAAAAATATTAGCAAAGATCCCTCATTCGCTAAATCGGTTGGACTGGTTACTGGCCTGAATATTCTCAGTCAGAATAAAAGCGAGGAAATTGAAATGATTTTGGGATTTTCACCCAATAACGGTGAATTCCGAAATATTCCACTAGGGAAAATGAAGCTTGATATATGGAATGATGTACAAAATTGGTAAACGACTGCCATTGGTTCTTAACTAATTATCTCATAACAAATGCGCTGCAAATAGCGTTAAGCCTGCTATACAAAGGTCTGCAGACGGCTTGGGTGTAAGGTTGTCATTAATCGGCGAGGAGCAGTTATCCAGATAGATGTAGGTAACAAGCCAAAATCAGATTCAGAACTTGTGAAAAGGAAGGCTTGCATAGAGGTAAAAGGTGGCCTCAGAAATGCCTTTGTTTATGTAAATTGCCACGACTCTGGTACCGGTTTCAGAAATTTTCAGCGCACACGTAATATCTTCTTCAGTATTACTAGAATATTTTATGGTAGAGGGCTTCTCTGCCGCAGAAAGGCAAAGATCGAACACGTTAGTTTGAATATTTTTTTAAGGCAGGAGATAAATTTTGACCTAATATTGTTAATAAGTCAAACGATTACATTTGGTTATACATATTATAGAGATACAAAGATCTCAACACTACAAGGACAAATTAAAATATGGATTTATATGATCGATTATTCGGCAATGAATTTTTCAATGAATCAGGAAGGCCGATATATATGGATGATACATATTTTAAAGATTACTATTTTAGCTTCATTAGCGATAGAGAACAAGCAAGAAAAAAGAAAGGTAAATGTGTATTTCCCGACTGTGCTAAAAAATGTGTATCATCCCACACGATTCCTGAATCAGCGGTATTAAAAAGGATTGCTCATCAAAAGAATGTTCTCTACCCTCATTTTGACACTACGCTTGGCACATACCAATGCAAGCCTATAAGCATAGGAAAAGCATCAGTTTTCCCAGGATTTTGCACAGAACATGAAAAACTTTTTAGTGGCTTTGAAATCAATGGAGAGTTTGGAGATCAATCTATTGCCCTGCAAAATCTTAGAGTTATATATAGGTATTTGTTTGAAACATCGAGCCTACTTAAAGTTTTCAAACGAAAACTCACATCGTATAAAAAAGAACTCATGGATTATCAGCGTGAACGATTTACTCAAGCCGATAAGTTTGTTAAAAAAGGAGTTACGCTAATTGATATAAATGACAACATCACTGAGCACCTCTCTAATAACATTGAGAAATTAGAGTATATATTAGCAAGAATCCATAACGAAGATCTAGTTCCATTCTTTGACACACTCACAGGGAAGAATATTTCTATATCAATAATTACTGTAAATATAGAGTATGAAGTCCCAATTTGCCTTGCGGGAAAAAGTGAATTTAAAACAAATCAAGGAAATTATACTGTTCACCTTCCAATATTTCCTTACCAGCGAAATACATTCTGCTGCTTCTCTCTTCCAAAGTCTAGTGAACAGGAATTTATGGTTTTATTAGAAAGATATGATGATGATTTGAAATTTTTAAAATTTATTGAGTCATGGATGATACATGGCACGGACTTCTGGTATATCAACCCAATAGAATGGGAAAGTTATACGCAAGAAAAAAAGGAGAAAATACTTACGCAACTCAATAACACCGACCATTTTCCTGATGAAGAATTGGATTTTATGATATTCGATAACCTGCGTGCTAATTACCGCCCTCTTACTCCAAAAGTGGTAGAGTGAGTTTGTGAGTCTTCCGCTAAAGCAAACCATTCCCAGCTAGCATCCGATGTGATGGTGGCTGGGAATACATAACTCAAAATGGAATGCGAAATAATCCGCTGAGATGTGAATTAACTTTATAACTTTCTTATCAATTTTCCGTCTTTTTTATCGAATGATACAATCGTATAATCATAGCCATTTAACGCTTCTACTAAAACACTCTCATCCTCAGATGTGGCAAAGATAATCTGCCCACTAACCTTTGTTGTTTCTGCCGCATCTCTGAGCAATTCAGCAAAGCTCACTTTGTTTGCTTCTTGTTGCCGTGGTTCATCGAAAATGATCACTCCAGGGTGATTAGTAGAAAACCGTTGGCCAACAGTGAACAAACTGATCAAATATCCCCAAATTAACCTGATACCATCACTTGCTGAGGTATCAAAGCCAATATCATAGCCTTCCCTAGTTGGAAGGTAATTATCCTCAGATATCCCTATAAGTTCAGCATCAAAACTATCAAAATTGTATTTCGTCAACCTTTGAACAACACCAGAATTCAACAGCCGTAGCTTTGAAATGTCGGTCTTAGAAAGTATTCTTTCCGGGAGAGATTTTCTTTCAGAGACTAGTTTTTTATACTTCTTGTGTAGCGTATCTAATTCAAGTCGAATATTAGTTATATCTCTAACAGCCTCATCAATATCATCAATGTCATTTTCCAAGTTAATTTTATGTCTTAAATATTCCTCTTGAAGAGCAACTGAAGGATAATCAGTTTTTTTAAGTTTACTTATCTCAACTTTTAAAGAGGCTATTTTTGATTCAACTCTATTTTGTTCAACCTCTTTGAATTTCAACTGCTTATTACAATCTAATAAAACAAAATCAAAAGCCTTTATCTGCTCTTTGATAAAATTTAAACTACTTTCATATGTCATAAGATTCTCTTGTGATGAAAAACCCAAGAGATTATCATTATATTGAGCGCCGCAAGTAGGACATTCATTGCTTAGTAATTGAGTCGATTCATAAATAGTAGAGTCTGAGATCTTTTTTAAATCCTCATATTTCCTTTTATCATCTAAAAGGTTTCCCAACCTTTTATTTGTGGAAAATATCTGATAGCTTATATAACTTTTATGATCACTTATTTCTTGTAACTCTAATTCTAAAGCATGTATTTCATCGACTTTAGAACTGATAGAACTCACAACAGATAACTGCAGTGTGGTATCATCAATCTGTCCAAAAGTTTCTTTATTGATTACTTTTAGTTCTTCAGCATAAATTGCTCGGAGATCAGTTAGTGATTTAATATCCTCCCCTTCTTTTATTACCAGATCTATTTTATAGTTATCAAACTTGGACTCTGGCTGTTCTGGAATACCAGTTACGACTGATGAAACTTTTGAGGCAACTATTTCCGCATTTCGCTTAATTATTTTCCATTGATAAATAATCTCATCAATACCGTTTTTTATAGTGCTTCGCTTAAGTATATTTTCATTAACATCAAGAGACATTAAAAACTCAAGAGCTCTTTTTTTAACTTCTTTAATGCCAAACTGAGTTGGAATTGTGGCCATTATAGAAGACCAGCCTTTTTTTTGTTCAACATACCATGCAGGGAATAATACTGATGGATAAAGGGGGGTCTCTTTACCGTTATGATTGGGTACTAGGGGTAAATTCCAGCCTAAAAAAACAGTCAACCATTTATAAAATCCCATATCTCTATCAGTATCACCTTCACGATGTAAGAAGTATGAACCACTCCTTTTCTTCTCTCCCTTAATGTCAGTTTCATCAATATAAATAATGTTATCATTCTCAAAACCAATGATATTTCTCTTCAGAGATGCAATTACGCCATTATTATTTTTTATTTTTAAAGTAACAAAAGATGAAATGACATTAATTTCCCGACCATCAATTGTGTTTAATACTCTTGTCAATGAAGGGGGAAATGGGATTTTGGCGCCTCCCATACCCAATGCTTTTTCCATTCCTAAAGAATAGGCTATAGCATTCATGCATGTTGATTTACCATGAGAGTTTTCCATGCGTAATAAAAACAGGCCTTTAGAAAATGGAATAGTGGCTCCATATCGGCCATCAGTAGTATTTGCAACAATATCCAACGAAACGATTTCTAAAGACATATTACCCCACCTGGAATATTTTAATAATATTAGTTTCGGACAATCCTTTTTTAAGCTTATTTAGTTTAAAAGATTCGTCCTTGAATACATCAAGTGCAGTTAACTTAAGTGCACATAAGGCTCCCTTTTCAGATATTTTATATTTATCATTTTCTCGAATTATAAACCCTTCGGCTAACATTAACTCAAGGGCGCGGTCGAGTGTAGGATCCATGCGAACTTCAGGTTTGAGACTTTCCTTGTTTAAAGTCCAAAACTCAAAACTAGCCACATTTTGTTCTGATTTCAAAACCCAATTAACAACATGCATTTTTTTTAACGAACAGCAACCAGAACGGCCAACGATAGATAGAATCAATAAAATTAAACTACAACGCCATAATGGTCTCATATCACAAGGTAAATGTTCAGGCCTTTTAGTAAAGGTGAAAGGTTTCCCAATTATTTCCTCTATTGTTATATGCATTTTTTTCCACCTTAAAAATCTAATGGGCATCGTATCAACCAGTCGGAAATTACACCCCAAGTAATTTTCTCTAGATCTGCTTGTTTAAATGTAGGAACCTCTTCTTCAATACATTTTTTTAACGATTCAATTTGATCTGTCATGATTCTTGATGGTTGGGCATTAGATGGAGCAAGCATAAACATACCAACTAAATTACTCTCTCTCTGTTGAATACATTTATAAACAATTTCATAAATATCAACCCAGTTTTTCTTTAATGTGTCTAATAGATTTTGATAATCAAGAAACTTTTGAATTAAAAAATTTCTAATTTGTTCTTGCCTTGATATCACATCGTGGATCTTAGGCAATTTTAAATTCAATTTTTCGAGAAAAGAGCTATTATAACTAATGAACTCCATAGCTCCTTCAACAGTAGTATCATCTAAGTTCAGACTTAATTGATATGAGTCTCTGCGAAGTAAAAAAGCTTCCTGTGAATAACTACTCTCAGTTTGGACAATAATTTGAAAATCATCAGCAACATACGAAATACCCAACTGGCGAACCTTTAAGGATTTCTTTGTACAGTATTGACTTAGTTTTGCTGATTTATTATAAGGCGTTGCTAAAATCCATCGACTGATCTTTAATGTTCCAAATAGTTCCTCTAACTGTTTAACATTATCTTTAGAGAATTTTTGAATATCATTATATATTTTCTTTTGCTGCGCTTTATAAAGTTTGTCAACATCGCTCGACTGCTCAGGCAAGTAACACTGAAAAACATGCCCATTGAGAGTGTAGCATTCAAGACCAAAATCTCCTCCATGTGAATCAGGTAAGTCACAACAATTAGCTGGCTTGTAATGTAACCAAACAATGCTTTTGAAGTACGATTCCCATGCTTTGGGGTCGCTATGTGGGTCAATATGCATTTCCAAGTCCGTTGAAAAAATTTTAACCCAGTATAACTTCCTGTTCTTAAGGGAGTAAATACAAATGGCTAAAAAACAGGCTCCTTCAAAAGTCACCTTTGTAATATCAAGATAACCCCACAGCCGACTGTTAAAGCCAAAATAGTGGTGAGTACTTGAAGGGCAGAAAATGTCGGTACACATTTTAACCAATTGATTTAACAAATGTAATACCTCCGTATCATCTACTACCCGGTGTTCAAAATTGGACATGCGAAGAAAACCAATTAAAGCCCTTAATTTTTAACTAGATTTTCTTTAGTATTTTCTTGGTTTGTACCTGCCGTCGCTAGTCGCGCAATACGTTCAATACGTTCAATACGTTCAATACGTTCAAGAATGACTAGTTCGCTTAGTTCGCTTAGTTCTCTTAGTTCTCTTAGTTCTCTTAGTTCTCTTAGTTCTCTTAGTTCTCTGTTCGCATATCCCTCTCAAAGATATGCTGTATGAATACACAGTATCATGTAATGGTAAAATGAAGAAGAAAATTAATAAAACGCTTTTCATGTATGTGCATGATATCGATGAACACTAGCTCATAGCCTGCTTATCGTTTACGATTAATATCATAGCAAGATCGATGATTTTCTAAGCTTTTTCCTGACAAGATGCTAACAGCAATTTGCAGTACTCGCGCCACTCCCCAGGCAGTGACCATTGCCGAATAGGCTTGATCCACTGCTGTCATCTGCTTCATCTCTCCCCCCTGTCCAAGTTATGAGCAATTACAGCTTGCTATTAATGCTCACCTCAAACCGAAAGATAAAAAAACTTGCAGACCATAACAGTATCTAATGGTGGTCACTCTGGTGGTCTTGACAGAAGGGAATTTCTGATTTAGCTTAATAATTAGCCAGTTAATGGCAAAGGCGATCCCAGTCAGAGGAGCCATATTTTAGAAGCCCGCTCAGGGAAACTTGAGCGGGTTTTACTTATGTTAAGTAATATGACATAGGTTTGCGGCCGGTTTCAGCATGACTCTGGATCAGTATCGCTTGAAAGTCAGCTATGAGACGTTTTATTCTGATTACGGCTTATGCTACTAATATTTTTCATCAAATCATCAATCCGTAACGTTGAATCTTCTCCAGAAGCTTTCAGAGGTTTTAAGTTTCTAAGGCCTGTGCCTACCCGTTATGCCAAGCTATCCTCCTACGGTTACGGTGACAAAGTATCATCTTTCTTACCTTAATTTAGCTCGTAATAAATCGCCAGTTGACGCAGCTTTGATATTTCAAGGTTAATAACACTTTTTCCTGTGCTATTTTTACGTTCAGTAACAACCGGATTGAGCAAAAATACACGGAAATATCTGACATTCTCTGTTTCCAGGATTTCATCGATATAATGACCAAATCGACCTTTCGCCATGAGATCTTTACTGACATACAGGCGAACAGGTTTACCCTCATGTTTATCAAAAAAATTAATAAGAAAACCCCTTCCATATCGATGCATCATAGTGCCACCGCCATAGATGACGCCCGAGTACGGATTAGTCAATCCCCGCTGAATATGCGTTATATATTTATGAAGATAAACCTGTCTGTCGTGCATGATCCTGAGTTTTAATGACCTGAACTCATCTTGAGACAGCTTTTCTTTCGCTTCTTGCCATGTATTGATAAGTCGTTGAAGCTGGTTAGTCTGTGTATAGCGACTCCAGCGGGGTTCTTCACCTATACCCGGCTTGCCATCATCCCCGTCAGTTTTTTTTACATGTACAGGAGACTCAGACTTAATGGATCCGACTGGCCCCTCATCGGGCTCATCAAGTGAAGAATCAAAGTAGTTGATATAGTCCGTCAGCTTTTGCTTGGCTTTTCTTTCCATGAAATCAGCTTCTGACTCGTCCAGACGTCTCTCCTGATTGACAGCTTCGGTGAACTCGACCCATTCACATCCGAACTTATGAGGATGAGGTGAACGGAAGTGTGCGGCCTTAAATTTTTCGCCATCTTCAGCTTTGATGTGATAGTTAACGCCACTGATGGTGACATTACAGTTGCGATCGCTACAGGAAAAAGTGAACCGCTTTCTTTCTTCCAGCTTTCTGGAAAAAAATGCCGTTCGCGCTTCATCAATAAATAAGCAGCACCCCAGTTCATGGCAATAAGCGAATAGTACTTTCGTCTTCGACATGCTCCCTCCGCACATTTATCCAATTCGAAGATATCATATGAAAAACATCTCATTCCACCGCTATAAACAGAGATTTTTCGGCGAGTTTCTGGCGCTTACTAAGCAGATTCAAGTTCAGCCTATTTATTAGCCAGTTGCTGGCAAAAGTGATCCCAGTCAGAAAAGCAAACCCCAAAATTTGCACTGCGCAGGTCCCCCTTTCATTAAGCACTACTTTCAGTCATTCTACGTTAGGATAACGATTCCACTTATTCTAGGAATAATGCTTATGACGACCCATTCACCCCGTCCTCCCCTTCCTCCCTTTACCCGCGAAACTGCCATCCAAAAAGTACGGCTTGCAGAGGATGGCTGGAACAGCCGCAATGCAGAGCAAGTCGCCATGGCTTACTCCTTGGATACCCGCTGGCGTAACCGCATCGTATTCATTAAAAATCGGCAACAGGCTGCGCACTTCCTTGAACACAAATGGCAGAAAGAAATAAATTATCGGTTGATAAAAGAGATATGGGCCTTCGACACACATCGTATTGCGGTAAGATACGCTTATGAGTGGCAGGATGATTCGGGTAACTGGTTTCGGTCTTACGGTAACGAAAACTGGGAATTTAATGATGAGGGTCTGATGACGCATCGCCACGCCTCTATCAATGATAAGCCCATCGCCGAAAACGAACGGCTTTTCCATTGGCCATTAGGAAGGCGACCAACGGACCATCCTGGACTCTCTGAATTGGGACTTTAGCGTTTTTTATAGGAGCAGGAGATGTTAACGGGACTAAATCATCTTACCCTCGCCGTGAGTGATGTTGCGAGAAGTTGGGAATTCTATACCGAATTATTAGGCTTTATCCCGAAGGCGAAATGGAATACTGGTGCTTATCTATCATTAGGGGAGTTATGGCTATGTCTTAGCCTAGACACAGTCGATGAAAAAACCGATTACACCCACTACGCTTTCAGCGTCTCGCCCGATGCCTTTACTCCCTTAGTTATGCAGTTAAGATCGAGAAACGTTGTTGAGTGGAAAATAAATAAAAGTGAAGGTGAATCGCTCTATTTCTGTGATCCAGATGGTCATAAGCTTGAGATACATAGCGGAGACCTTGCAAGTCGCTTAGATTATTGTCGACACCACCCTTACGCTGGAATGGAGATTTACTAGAAAACGCCTTATTCGCTGAATCGCCATGTACCCAACGCCCAGAGAGCGAACTCTCTGGGCCTGAATAACAGTTTACTCTTCGACAATAATCGGTTTTTTAATACTGGTTCTGGCTCCCCAGTAATAGCAGATTAGTGCAACCACCGCGACGATAATCATATCCATCGGGGTGCTAAGCAGATTAAGCCCGTCAAAGGTTCCGATTTTAGAGAGGATAAACATCGCAATATAATAAGCCAATAACCACCAACTACAGGCGATATCTTGTTTGTAGGTCGGACTCTTCCTGCTTAGCAGTGCATAACCTAGCCAAGCTACGATAAAGATCGGGATGAGAATTTCGTTCACCGACCAGCCACTCCAGTAGATCAAGAGCGTACTGGCCACAAAAGAGAGTGGACTTAATAGCGCAGCCAACGGTAAACGGAAGGGTCGATGTAACGCGGGCAGATGTGTACGAAACGCAGCTAAGGTTACCGGCCCTGGCATATAGGTAAAGACCGTAGCAGATGTCACCGCGCCGATCAGTCCACCCCATACTTGGAATTCAGAAGGTAAGGTCCAAGCAATCGATAAGATTAACGCTAACCATAATGCACCGCGTGGTACGCCTGACTTTTCATCCACCTCCCCCGCACTTTTCCATAGATGTCCATTACGTGCCAAAGCGAAGAGTACCCGCGCCGCGCTCGCCAGATAAATATTACCGGTTCCTGCCGGAGAGATGACGGCATCAACGAGAATAAGATTGATCAACCACATTAAGCCTAAGCTACGGGCTAAATCAGCATAAGGTGATTGGTAAATGGCTTTGAGTCCCGCCCAGCCCTGTGCAGAAAGAACATCGCTCGGCACAGCGCCCATAAAGGCATATTGCAAGGCAAGGTAAATTACGAAGCTTACGGCAATCGCAATACAGATAGCGATCGGTACGTTACGTTGTGGATTTTTCGCCTCACTGGCAAAGTCGACAGCTTGACGGAATCCTAGATAGGCGAAGACAATGCCAGCGCCGGTTAGCGAGGTAAAGACACCGTGTGCACCACCGGGAGGTGCGGGCGGAACCTGTAAATTAGAAGAGTTGAAATAGAGCAGCAGCGTGACAATAGTGATTAAAGGCACGATAAACTTAAAGGTCGTAATAATAGTGTTCACCCGCCCAAAGACACTAACACTCCAATAGTTGAGTAGAAAGAAGACCCCCAGCAGCCCAATCTGTACCGCAAAGCCGAGTATCGTCGGACTGCCGTCACTGTGGCCAAGTGCCGGCCACCAATAAAGTGCGTATTGCCTGACGGCCTCGACCTCTACGCCCGCCGTGCTGGTATAGGCTAATAACGAACTGACCCCAATCACGAAACCGACGATATTACCGTGGGAATAATTGGGATACCGTACAAAGCCTCCTGCGCGAGGGATCGCCGCAGAAAGTTCGGCCGACACTAATCCGATTAATAGAACGATGACGGCGCCTAAGGTCCACGCCCATCCTGTGTTGCCCCCTGCATAACCGGAACTGTTTAACGCTGCATACAGCCAACCTGAACCGATCATCGACCCTATGCCGAGCAGTGATAAGTCAACTAAGCTGAGTCTTTTCTTTAATTCACCCTTTGCCATAAGCATTTACCCCTGTCTTGTTTTTATTGTGACCTACAGCAGGGATGAAGCAGGTTCTATGCCAACTTATGTGAACAAAAAGTTAACTATCAGCGGATTAATACTCTCGATATCAATAAAAAGTCTTAATCTGCTTTTTATCGACCAGCTGTAACTGCACCCAGCATGCTCGTAGAACGGGTGTAGATTGCTGTGCAGCGGTAGCTCGCTCAACTAAAGCCCCTACGATCGCTTGGCCTTCCGAAACATTACCCGCCATCACATCGCGATATAGTGACGAGACTAAAGGCGTCTTAGGATTAAGTAGCGTCGCTAATAGCTGATCCACCATCTGGGAGCGTGGCTGATAGCCCGCAGCAGAAATGATGGTTAACACTTCATTAAAGAGCGCCTCAATGTACTGTGCACCACCATAAGTTGAAAGGATACGTTGGGTATCCGCCCGAGCTAGACAAGTCGCTGCACCAAGCGTGCTAAGAAAAAGATATTTTTCCCACATCTCACTGGTAATATCATTACTCGCTTGCAGGGTGAACCCAACCCCTTCTAGCTGTTGTGCTAGAGACGTCACCCCCTCCTGTTGCGCCGGATGCAACGCACCAAAGCTTATTCTGTGCAGGGCGGTTAACTGCTCAATTTCATTTTGGTCATTGAGCGTCGCATAAATCTGACATAAGCCGCCGAGAATGCGATCACCATAATGGTGCTGTAAGGCGGCAATATGCTCCATCCCGTTAAGAAGTGGCAATATAAAGGTGTTGTGACTTACAGCGGGGCGGATCTGCTCGATAACCTGTGTGAGATGGGGATGTTTGACGGCCAGAATGATCAACTGCCAAGAATCGTCCGTAAGTGTCTCGGCCGTTAGTATTTTTGGCGTTAAGTTAAAGGAATCGTTGAAACCTTTAATCACCAATCCATCATCGGCGAGCTGTCGAGCGCGCCGGTCGCGTACCAAAAACGTCACCTCGTGTCCAGCTTGCGCTAATCTTGCCCCAAAATACCCGCCCGTGGCCCCCGCCCCGACTATCAGAATCTTCATCGTATTAACCCTGTTGTCTGCATGATGCTTGATAAATGAGCTTAAAAAAAAAGGCCTGAATCATCAGGCCTTTTTTTTATTTAGTTTCAGACGCTTTGCTTTCGCCTAATACTTTAAGCTTTTTCGAGAGATCGCGACGCTCTTTGGAAAGCTCTGCGTTTTTGATGATGTACTCATCAACACGATCTTCATAATCGCTGCGCATGCTAGCGATAATTTCTTGTATTGCTTCAACGCTCATCCCCGGCTTGATATATTCGCTGAGGTTATCGAGCAATAGCACGCGCTTCTGATTATCACGAACTTTTTTCTCATTATCCGTAATTTCACGCTGCAGCTTATTTTTACGACGAAACATTCTTACAAACTCAAGCACATCCTGGAATGACTGTTTTGCATTTTCCATGACAACACCTTTAGTTAAACCTGCCAAGCAGGGAGTGATTTTTCGGATTTAAAAGCCGTTTAACGACGTAGCGCTAAACGTATAAGCTCTCGCATTCTTTCTAATTGTTTCGTTAATTCAAGACTTAACCAGACATAGCCGTAAACCGGGGTTAACTCTGCCTTAGCATGTTCCGCTTGGGCGAGTAGTTCAGTCAACTCACCGGTGATCTCGTCCATCGCCGCACTACTCGATGCTAGCTGATCACTTTCGCTGACGCCATTACGCAGCATGTCGGCCAAGGCGTCCAGCATTTGTTCTGTCGTCGCTTGAGTACGACGCAAAGTCGGCGCATTCAGCAATAACAGATGGCTTTCGCGTGATGACCACCATGCATTAATCTGCATCTCCATCGTGTTCACCATATTACGTTGGATGGTCTGAATACCTTCAAACACCGAGCGCGGTATACGGGTCTCTTTACAAGCAGGTTCTAGCAAGCTTCGCATTTTAATTAACGATGTCAATAACTTCTGTAACGGCTTGTTGAGACGCGGTTTCTCCAGAAGATTTGACGATAATCCCGTGTGGTAGATTTTACGGCTATCGACCAACGCATCGGCCAACCGTAACCGCCAAAATACGTAGGCACGTTGCGTAAATATCCCCGTGAAAAAGATCGAGAGTAAACAACCAAAGACTACGTCGCCTCCACGCCATAATGCCGTGAGGAAATCACCTGCCGGTGCACCAACCACGACGCCCAAGGTAATCCCGATCAATAATGCCATATAAGGGCGTTTACCTAAGGTCAGGTAACCGCAGAAGAACATTACGATTCCACACCAACCTAGCATAAGTGGCAACGAAATCATTTCAAGTTTTAGCGCTATTAGACCTGAGATTGATCCGAGCACTGTTCCGATAATACGTTGAATCGCCCGTGGAAAAACATTACCCCATGTGGATATCGGTCCAATCACCACCACTAAGGTAATTAAAGGCCAACTTCCCTCGGGAATATTCAAGACGCGGATGAGCATGAAAGAGGCTAAGAACGCTATGGCAATACGGACACCATGTACCCAGCGGTAATGTCGATAGAGCCAATATTCAAGTTTTGACAGGGGTTTATCGGTTTTCACGGCTTGCGCTAAATCTCAGAAGGTGATGGTAAGCAGTGTACCCTGACTTATCGCATTTTTTAACCATAAAAGTAAAAAAGCCTCGCGAACGAGGCTTTAAGGCTTAGAATTTACGTTTGATGTAATCAATGGCGCGCGTAAAGATCCCTGCCTCAGCCACCGGCTGCAACGCAACCAATGGATAGCTGGCGAGTTCTTGATCTTTATCCATCACCTTGATTTGACCAATCGGCTGGTTAGCCGCAAGTGGTGCTTCGAGCTCTTTTTTATCAATAATATATTTTGCTTTAACGTTATTGATCTCATTTTTCGGTAGGGAAAGATAAAGATCTTTATCGCTTCCTACTGCGACAGTATGAGGATTACCGTACCACACGTTTTCATTACCAATCGCCCGCCCTGCGTGGAATAGCTGTACGGTATCAAAATTATTCTGTCCCCAAACTAATAGCTTACGTGCCTGCTCTTCACGACCCTTGGAGCTTTTACCCCCCATAATCACGGCAATTAGACGATGGTTGCCGACAACATTTGAGGCGATAATATTAAAGCCAGCGGTTTCGGTATGACCGGTTTTCAGTCCGTCAACATGTAAGCTATTATCCCACAATAAGCCGTTACGGTTATTTTGTGTGATACCGTTCCAAGTTAAGGTTTTCTCGCTATACATCTGATAGAAATCAGGCTCGCCATCGATGATGGCTTTGGAGAGAATCGCTAAATCACGCGCGGTAGAGTGCTGGCCCGGCGCATCCAAGCCATGAACCGTTTCAAAATGCGTATTTTTTAAACCAAGCTTCGCGACATATTGATTCATCAAACCAACAAAGTTTTCTTGGCTACCTGCAACATAATCTGCCAAGGCAACACAGGCATCATTTCCCGAATCAATAATTACCCCACGGCTTAAATCGCGAACCGTTAACACATCACCGGGTTTTAAGAACATTAATGACGAGCCTTTAAATGCTGGATTACCGGCGCCCCAAGCATCTTGCCCTACAGTGACTTTATCATCACGTGTGATACGTTTTTGGTCGATAGCGCGATCAACCACGTACCCAGTCATTAGTTTTGTCAAACTAGCCGGGTTACGTTGCTCATCCGGATTACCAGCAGTCAAGATTTGGCCAGTTTTAGCATCCATCAAAACCCAAGAGGCAGCATCAATGGAAGGCGGCGCTAAGGAGAAAGGTAATGCATCATCTTGCGCAAATGCATGCGCAGCATAAAGAACTAAAGAAGTAACAACTAACGTGGCGCGCCTTTTCAAAATAATCCTCTGTCATCTCAACTGTAAGAATAGTTGGCCTTTTTACGGTATTTTTAGCCTTCTATCACCTGTTTATTGTGAGAATTTGTGAATATTCATTAGGTTGAATAGATTTTACACAATCTCATCGCCTTTCTGCATTCAGTTTACGAACCTCGCGCTTAGCTTAGTAGACTGATAACGAAAGCCATCCCCTCTAGCCGTAATTCATCTCTTACTCATTCATGGTCTTTTTTCAGACTCGTTACTTCGACAAATAGGACTAATGAACTTCCTTGTTGGTGGGAGGAGACCTACACTTATCTGACAACAAGAAGGGTTTGAAAATGAGTAACGTATTACTATTAGTTTTTGGAATCATCCTAGGGATTGTCGCTATTTGGTTAGGGGTTTCGTATTTTATCGAAGTCCTTACCCATAAGAAGACATTTAAAAAATAAGTAAGGCCGATTTTCGGCCTTTTTCTTTTGTAAAATGAAACCTGCTAATTTTCCTGATCATTTAATGATCAAAAATGATAATGTTATGCTAATTTATCGTTAATGTTGATATAGCAGTCTAATTCCATTAGTCTGTCCCATTGTTCAAAATCCATATCGTTTTATTAAGGGTCATCAATCATTACATCCCTCAAAGCAATATATTTTCAACCCATGATACAGGCCAAGTTCTTTGCGCTATAATTTACTCTACTCTTACACGAGTTGATATGGCTCTAAGACAATGAAAAAGTGCATAGAAGCCTACTGAGAATAATCGATTTTATTTACCCGCTACCCAAATTTATATAGAGGGCATGCTAGTTATGAGCTTTTTCCACCTTAAGAATACTATTGAACGGAATAAATACCTCGCTGGGAAAAACCTCAAAGATCTTGGCCTCTATGAATTGGCTTATATTCATCTGAATACCCAGAGCCCTTCAATTAAACTGCAAGATTGTTCAGTCAACTCAAAGCTTTACGGACTTCACGAGATCCTGCTAGTCACCACGTCCTCTAAAGATAGGGACTTTATCATGTTGATCACGGTGATATCGCTAATTAACGAACTTTGCAGTATATATACTCTAAAATCATCCCGTTCAACCAACACCTTCATAAATTTTCTCCTAAACTTTACGTCGTTGACACCCCGTCAAGCCAAATTACTTTATACCTTAACGAAATGCTTACAAACCGATGGTGGTTTAGCCAATCGCCATGTTGCAAAAGATATGACTCTGGCCGTATTTAAATACAGCAATAGCGGAAATGAAGCGATTACCCCTGCTACTTTTGAATGGGATGGACATTACCCAATCAAAAGAGATGATGTTTACACTCTTATTAATGTCCTTGAACTGCAAAAACTGGGTATCAATATCCTTGATCGTATCTTCCAAGGGCTATTAAAAAGAAAAATACAGGTCGTAGATCTTCCTGTTGAGGATTTTTTTTATAAGTATCTCGATAAATTATAAAATAAAGTTCCCTTTGTAAGGTATTAGGGGCTTAATCATCTACCCCTCATTGTGAAGTCTACCAACTACCTTACCGTGAGTCCCGCCACGACGCTAAAGACTCGGGTTAGTGCCTCTTTCACCTGCTACAGTATCTGGCGCTTCACTGAAAAATAATAAGGTTAAACTTGTACACAGTTAACACTAGACTATTTCATCATTCAAAGAGTCTACCACTAGTATTCATCAGCAATATCGAGCTAGGTTGGCCTTTTGTTCGCTCTTAGAAAAGTAAAGAGTGATGCTGCGAATGCTCGAGTAAATTTCTTATCTCAGACTCATATAGCCTACATAATGAATAAAATCTGAAACTATAGCGGTGAAATCACTATTGAGATAATGGAGGGTAAAGCTGTTCTTTACTCTATCGCTTAAATGCCCCAAAGTGCGGTAAAGTCTATTTATCTAGACTAGGGTTTCATTAATACTGAGGCGGATTCTTTAAGCAATTTGCTCACCACTCTTATTACTTTAGTCGTACAGTAAGCTACTGAAGAAAAATACTGAGCGGTCCGCCTCGGATAATCGTTACGAGGTTCATGATTGTTATACCGTGAAATCCATTCTTCTCAGGGTGTTAGATTGTTAGAGAGACCTAGTTATTGATATTCCACACTATTGTTAATCAATTTAATGGCACGGCGATAAGTTTGGTTACGGGTTTGCCCGTTGAGATGATTCCTTTAAGGATTTGCCAGAGTCGGGAAGTGTTAGTTTTAAGCAGAATGAATTCCCGCAACGCAAGCCAGCTTTCAGTAATAAGATGCCCAATAATGAACCGAGCACCTAGTCGAGTTATTTCTGCAGAGCGGCTTCTTGCATTTTATTTGCTTCCCACACACGATAGTTAACCGTGACGTCTTTAGGTGCATAAATCACTATGGGTAACTTGCTGTTATAACGGATGAAGCCGTCGTTACCGAGATACGCTGGTATGAATTTTGAAGTTTTAGTGTTATCGGGGCAGCCCATCATGGTTGATGCGGGCTCAGATAGCTTATCAATCACTAGATAGTCATAACCCCAGCCTTTAAGCGTTTCAGTCTTTAAACTAGCCCCCATGCTGACATTATTACAATCAACCTCCATCACTTTCCCCACAAGAAGCTCAACCTTGTAATTTTCCTCATCACCCTTCTTAGGGAGATAGATAATATTACGGGTCATCCCCTTTGTTGCTTGTGGATAGGGTGCGACCTTCTCAAGTGGTAACTTACTGACATCCTCTTCACCCTGGGCATAACTACCTGACTGTCCATGAACAGATGCCATCACGCTACTTGAAAGCATTAAAGCTAATCCAGAAGAAATCATTGCAACTTTATTCATACCAAACATCCCTTCATTAGTGAATTAATCAACTTTAAATTTATACATTACTAGAGGGATAATCTATACAGATAGTATATTACAGATATATCTGACTAGTGGAACACAATGTTGGACGGTTTGGATTATGTCGCTATTGGCGACCTCTCTTCGGCTCGACTGAGTGATACCGATGGATCGCGACCGATACTCCCGCTCTGATATTTTCCAGCCCACGGGAAAAGATATTGAACGCTCAGAACGCTTTAAAGTGATATCGTTACGCATCAGTTATCTCTCCTAGGCCACTGTATGGCCTACATGAAATTTTTCTGAGTTTAGTCTTATCAAGAGTCACTCTGCCGGTAGTGCGCCCGCTAAGTTGTAGTGGATGCAGATTTGGTACAAAATATCAGATGGAGCAAAAAGCTATCAGAGAAAATTCAGAATAGAAATTATCATTCTTTGCTCACAGTACCCCGCAAGCAGCTGATATTGAATAATTAAGAAGTACAAAAGAGGAAAGTACAGGATGCAAAAAGATGAAGAAGTAAAACCTACCTTCCTCTTCCATGATTATGAGACCTTCGGTAAACACCCTGCCCTAGACAGACCTGCACAGTTTGCTGGCGTACGTACCGATAGCGCCTTCACTGTGATCGGGGAACCAGAAGTCTTTTATTGCAAATTGGCTGACGATTATCTGCCGCAACCCGAAGCGGTGCTAATTACCCATATCACGCCACAAGAAGCGCAACAAAAAGGCGTGACAGAAGCAGCATTCACTCAACGTATTCATCACCTATTTAGTGAGCCACAGACCTGTATCGTCGGCTATAACAACATACGTTTCGATGACGAGGTGACTCGCCATCTCTTTTATCGTAACTTTCACGATCCCTACGGTTGGAGCTGGCAAGAGGGTAATTCACGTTGGGATCTATTGGATGTGATGCGGGCCTGTTACGCACTTCGTCCTGAGGGGATAGTATGGCCTGAAAATGAGCAAGGGCTACCCAGTTTTAAGCTCGAGCATCTGACGAAAGCGAATGGTATTGCCCATACCCAGGCACACGATGCGATGTCTGATGTTTATGCCACGATCGCCATGGCGCAGCTGGTGAAAGAAAAACAACCAAAGTTATTTGATTTTCTTTTTTCCCATCGTAACAAACATCGTCTTATTAGCCTGATCGATATTCCGCAGATGAAACCTTTGGTACATGTGTCGGGCATGTTTGGCGCTGCGCGGGGGAATGCCAGCTGGATTGTGCCGCTCGCTTGGCATCCTGAAAATAAGAATGCCGTGATTACCGTAGACTTGGCAGGTGAGATTGCTCCCCTCATCACCCTTAGTAGCGATGAATTACGGGAGAAGCTTTATCAAACCAAAGAAGAACGTGGCACCGCTTCCCCCATCCCGTTAAAGCTAGTACATGTCAATAAATGCCCAGTCTTGGCCCCAGCCAGCGTATTACGTCCCGAGGATGCAGAGCGCCTGGGGATTGATCGACAGGCTTGCTTAGATAATCTTGCATTATTGCGTCAACACCCGGAGATCCGCGAAAAAGTAGTTGCTCTATTCGCGGATAAAACACCTTTCCCTGCAACACAGGATGTCGATAACCAGCTTTACGATGGCTTTTTTTCTGCAGCGGATAAACAGACGATGGACGTTATTCGTCAGACCAATCCTCAGCATTTACCGGCAATGGATCTCCGGTGGAGCGATAAACGGATCGACGAACTTCTGTTCCGTTTTCGGGCAAGGAACTACCCTGGCACCTTGGATGAAATCGAACAGCAACGCTGGATGGAACATCGACGCTCGGTATTAACACCGGAGAAGGTCAACGACTATTTTGAGCAGCTCACCGTATTACTCCAAGAACATCAAGATTCTTCTGAGAAAGTCGCCCTATTACAGGCCTTGGCCCGTTATGCTCAAGAGCTTTTAAGTTAAAAAAAAAGCCTGCTGAGCAGGCTTTTTCGGTTAAAGGGGCGAAATTACTTGTTTGGGATCTCTGAAACCACTTTAACTTCGCTCTTATTAATTTGTTGTTTCACACCGTTTGCATCGGTGTAGCCCACAAGGCCGGCATCCGTCTCTTTAGGCTTGCCGTCGCTGACTATCGTGCGCCCATCAACAGTATGGATTGCATAGCTGGTACGTGTACAACCAGACAGTGCACAAACAGCAATCATTGCTACAGCAGGGATAATCAACTTCTTCATATGACACTCCTTGAGATATGTAATTTATCAATTCGTCTTAAGTATAGACCCTTTTTGTAATTTTGCAGGGTGCAAAAAAAAACCGACCCATAAGGTCGGTTTCTAGGTAAAGACGACTCGTTAACGTTCTTCGTTATACTGTGGAACGGGTAAACGAAAACCTTTAGTCACAATCGCCAGATAGATAATACCGATTGCTGCCCAGATTAAGCCTAATTCCATAGAGCTTTTCTCTAGGTTAACCCAAAGTGCGCCGACCGTTATTGCCCCACATAATGGCAGGATCAAGAAGCGGATATTATCCTTCAGCGTACGACGTAGTTTTTCGCGGATCCAATATTGCGAAATAACCGATAGGTTAACGAAGGTGAACGCCACCAGCGCACCGAAGTTAATTAACGCTGTAGCAGTCACTAAATCAAAGTTAATCGCTAACAGTGCAATCGCGCCAACTAACAATACGTTAAAGACTGGTGTATGGAATTTCGGACTAATATAACCAAAGAAACGTTTAGGGAAGACACCATCACGTCCCATCACATACATCAGTCGTGAAACCCCAGCATGAGCCGCCATACCTGACGCAAGCACCGTCACACAAGAGAAAATCAAAATACCAAATTGGAAAGTTTTACCAGCCACATACAGCATGATTTCCGGTTGTGAAGAGTCAGGATCTTGGAAATGACTCACATCAGGGAAATAGAGCTGTAAGAAGTAAGACACCGCAATAAACAGTAATCCACCAATTAGCGCCGTAAGGAAAATCGCTTTAGGGATAACACGCTTAGCGTCTTTTGTCTCTTCAGATAATGAACTAATGCCATCGAAGCCTAAGAAGGAGAAACAGAGTATTGTCGCACCGGTTATCATCGGTACCACCTGCGAATTCTCCGTCCAGAATGGCTTAGTGCTAACTAAGGTTCCCTCTCCTGTGCCGTGTGCAACACCGTAAATGACCATACCGACTATCACTAACATGACTAGGATCTGTAAAACAACAATCAGACCGTTAAAGTTAGCGACCGTACGAATACCTTTCAGGTTAGTTAGGGTCATAAAGCCAACTAATAGCACGACGAAAATCCACGATGGGATCCCCGGGATCAGCGACTCAAAGTAGCTCTTGGCCAGCAAAATATTGATCATCGGCATAAACAGATAATCGAGCAGCGACGACCAACCCACCATGAAACCAACATGTGGGCAAATCGATTTCTGTGCGTAAGTATACGCAGAACCCGCTGATGGGAAACGGTGGACCAGTTTTCCATAACTCAGCGCAGTAAACAGAATCGCAATCAGGGCGAAGGCGTACGCTGTGGCGACATGCCCACCCGTTAAATTCGTAACAATACCGAACGTATCAAACAAGGTCATTGGCTGCATATAGGCTAAGCCAATCATAACGACCGGGAAGAGCGTCAGTGTTTTCTTTAAGCTGGCACGT
>Ga0153974_1000057_pt1 | contig 26074 bp, 24 predicted proteins | sample TSGA058MetaG_FD_104741 | JGI IMG/M metagenome (GOLD analysis project Ga0153974, IMG submission 104741) | Attine ant fungus gardens microbial communities from Georgia, USA - TSGA058 MetaG | ecosystem: Host-associated > Fungi > Mycelium > Unclassified | place: USA: Georgia, Yuchi Wildlife... | reverse complement strand
TTCTTCTGAGATTAATTCAGCCCATGAATTTGAAGCAACAATAGAGCTGTAAATTTCAAACCCTGAAATTGTTGAGTTAAAAGCATTTAAATGATTAGAAATTAAATATTTACCTTGATGCTGATAGACTTGTTCTACACGTCCATTTTCATAATAAGGAGATTCTTTATAACTAAAGTTATCTTCTCCAGCTGGATCCAATTCATCTTCACGAGTTAACTTTACTTTTAAGCCATGTTCTTCTAAACGGCTAGCTATATATTTTGAAATTATTAGAACTTCTTCAGCTTCAATTAAACGATTGGATACAGCCCCCGTATCCAAACCACCATGTCCAGCATCGATTAAAATATCATACACCCCTTCTGGCAATTGATCTACTTTCTCAACAGTTAGTTTCAATAGATTACTACTGGTTTCCACTGTAACCTTGTTTGCATATCCATGACGCATGACGGTATACCAGACGGTTTCAGAGACTTCTAATTGTTCAGATGTAGCATATATAGGATTATGATCTAAAAGAATCAGATACTCCCCTTCATCTAGTAAACTTAAGTCCAACCTAATACCTAATGTAGAATCATATTTTTCATTAACAACGACTTCTTGATTAGGATTTATTAGTTGATAAGTTTTAATTTTATCCTGCTCTTCTATCGATAAATTTAATAATTCTCCATAGAAATGATGTTTGCTATAAGTATAAGCATTAGCTTGATCAAATTCATCTGCTAATTTACTATTTATGAATTTATTATCCTCTTTATTAATTGCTGATGTAACAACCATTCTAAAAGTAAAACAAAATATAATAAAGATTATGCTTAACTTTATAATTCCTCTTTTATTTTGAAATGTTTTCATTTTCTTCACCCTTTCTATTAGCTAATGTCTCTATGTAAAACAACATTGCTATTAATTAAACGTTAACAGTATATCACCTGTTAAAATATCACTATAGTTGAATGAAACCCTATTGATAGTTTTTGATGTATCTCCTATATCAATAATAAATAGAGATGGATATAATTTAGCTAATATACCAGTATGTTCAATAACTAGATTACGAGGTTGATATGACGTTAAGATGACTTCTTCTCCTATTTTTTCGCTTAAATGATTATGAATTTCATTAAGTGTCTTAAACATAAGATTCTCCTTTCATATTTATAAATGAATGACTACGGCGTGAAGGTTTATCTCACTTGTACCTCAGAGACTTAAATAATGTTTTTCACTTTAATTATGTCTTCTGATATTTAGTATTTTACATGTTTAACCTTAGCCCAAGCTTTGGAAAAAAGCCTTTTTTGTCAAAAAAAGAAGAAATTTGTCATACGATTTTTATCGAGGACGAAATTAACGACAGCTAACATAATCTGGTAATGGACTATTTTTTACGTTTCTAGGTATCATACACAAAATAAGAGCGGTTAGGTAATATAGGCGCAGCATGATTTTTAAAGGGCCAAAAATCAACGCTATTAACATAACACAAAGAAAAAATCCTCGTATATAATCTGTTTTAGGAGCAATTAGTATAAAAAAACAAAACAAAAGGCTTGCCTCCCAATAACAATAGGAGTCAAGCCTAATCAATCAATATTAAATATTATCTAATTTACCCGTTTATTTACTACTAGCTTTTTTTGTATATTCCTCTCACAACTTTGGCAACTTTGTAAACAAAGAATAAGTTGCATCTCATTGCGGTCCTAGTTTATTTAAATTTTTACTTTGAAACTAAAGGTTGTAACTTCATTCTCAACAGATGTTACCCATATTTTCCCACCTAATTTTTCTATAATAGCTTTAGCGATAGCTAAACCTAACCCATAACTCTTACTTTCGCTATTTCTTGATGCGTTTGAGTGATAAAAGCGATTAAAAATTTTAGGTATATGTTCTTTCGCTATACCGGGACCACTATTTTTAATAGTAAATGTGATATGCCTTTTGGTTTTTAGTGTGGTAATTTCAATCCATCCCTTATGGTTTGTATACTTAATAGCATTATCCATTAAAATAAATATAACTTGAGTTATTTTTTCGATGTCTTGATTAATTATGAGCGGATTTTTCATTGACTTGGATATTGAAAGTTCTTTTGATATTGATTTAGCTTCCAATGTGGAAATAACATCGGAGATCACTTTGTTTATATCGAAGGTATTTTTTTGAATTTTCAAATTTGGTTGATCAAATCGGGCTAAAGCTAGTAAATCATTTGTTAGATTAGTCATCCGTTCAGTTCCAAATTTTATATATTCCATCCATTTTATCTGGCTTTCAATGGTCTCTTCTTTATTATCTAAGAGCACATCATAATTACTATTAATAATCATAAGGGGTGTTTTTAATTCATGAGATGCATCCACTATAAATTGTTTTTGTTTTTCCACAGATTCTGCTATCGGCTTAATAGCACGTTTTGAGAAATAGGCACTAATTATAATAATAGCAAAAAACATTAAAATACCTGCACTAAGTAAGGTATTAAATAAATTACTTAATTCATTTCTAGAATCAGTTATATCAATAAATATAAGGTTATGATAGTTAGCTGCATCTAAATTTCTAAGCATATATTCATAAAAATTCGATCTATCTGTCGTTATTAGAATCTCTTCTTCCGTTTCTATTATGATCTCCTGTATAGGTTTTTGATCCCAATCAAATGGAATGAAATTATTTTCTCTAATTACATACATCCAAGTCCGATTCTCAAAAGTTATTTCATTGATATTCAGGGATTGGTTTAAAACAAGGTTCACCAACTCCTCGTATTGGTTATCCGTCATTTGGAAGTCAGAATTAATATCTATTATTTCACCATTCTCATCTATTGCTATGGTCAAGAAATCAGTATCGTTATTCCTATCATCCAGTTCTGTCCATGAATCGAGTTTATCTCTATTTTCGATATTTATCGTATTTGATAGGGTTAAATAAACAATAGCAAATCCTAAGAAAATAATCGTTGAAAACCCAAATACCAGTAACCTAAAAAACTTATTCCTTAATTTTTTCAACATTTGATTATTCATCGCTTTCCACCTTTAGACAATATCCACATCCACGAATGGTATCAATGATAATATTTGCTTTCATGTGCTTTAATTTTTTACGTATAAACGAGATATGATATTCGACATTGGAACGATCAGCATCGCTATCATACCCCCATAATTTCTCAATGATAAAATCTTTTGAAATAACTCTATTCTTATTTTTAATTAATAATTCAAGGAGTTGAGCTTCTTTTAACGGTAATTTATTTACATGTTCTTTACAGCTAAGTTGAAAGGATTCTGTATCCAGTTCAACATTTCCAATCTTCAAAATGGATTGATGATATATTTCACTACTTCTTCGAGATAAAGCACGTACGCGAGCTAGCAATTCTTTTTTATCAAAAGGTTTCGGTAAATAATCATCTGCGCCCCTGTCTAATCCCATAATCTTATCTTCTATTTGTCCTTTTGCAGTAAGCATTAAAACCGGTGTTTTGATTCCATTTTCTCGTAGAATCTGTAAAACCTCAAGTCCATTCATTTTAGGAAGCATAATATCTAACAGGATAACATCATAAATATTACTTAATCCAAAATCCAATCCTTCCTCTCCATTAAAGGCTAAATCAACACTGAATTTATTTTTTTTCAAAATTTGTTCTAACGGTTCTGCAATAGATATTTCATCTTCTACTAGTAAAATTTTCATCTAAATCTTCCCTTCTTGTTCTATAGGGCTAATTATTAACTTACTTATTAGCTCTAGGGCTTCCAATGATTAATCAGTTTAAGTTAGTTCTATTATACCTCATTTTATTTTTTGTATCTCTATAAAATTTACTGATGTCAGATTCATATCTTTTATAAGTATTTAATGAAGGCTTTCATTCAATCAAAGAAAAGGTTTCAGTCGCGATGTAAACGTTGATGACTTAACATCTAAACTTCATGATGCTCATGAACAAATCTAGAAGCATGTCTTCAAAAACTTGAAAAAATATTGCCGACAGCTTCAACAGTCAGTGGTCTTCCTCTACTGATAAAATTAAACATAAGAAGGCTATCCAAAGTCTTCGTGAGAAATCTGGAAAAAATGTCGGCGGACAACCTGGTTATAAAGGGACTCCTTTGACTTTTTCTGAAACTCCATCAAAGGAAATTATTTTATCCCCTCACCATTGTTCTAATTGCGACGCTTCTTTAACAGACGTACAACCATTAAAAACTGAACGCTCAAGTTTTTGATTTACCAACACCCGAACTTTCAGTAACTGAATATCAAGGAATATTTCCGTCTAAGTGTTCAATACAAACCTCATAATAGCATCTCTTATTGCCTATCTTCAACATTATCAAATATTCCTCTTAACGATTTTCCGAACTAACAGAAGCCAATTGAATCCGAAATAAATAATCTATCTCGATGAAACCGGATGCTATGTCGGAACTGAAATCGTCACTATTCAGCCCACTGATTTTTAAAGGATGTCCAAAAAGGACACTTTCATTTGAAAGTGTCCGAATGTGATTTGGTTGTTTTTATTAATGAGGCATGGATTTCCGACTAAAGCATTATGACTATTTAAGATATGAAGTGATTGATTTTGACAAGTTGAAATAAATCCTCGAATACGAGCAAATTGAAAGGCGCCATCTGGTTTACAAAATGTTCCTGAAACCTTCAATTTCACGTCGGTTTTCAAAACGCCATAAAAGATTATGGGCATCTTTAAACTATCGCTTATTATATTAAAATTTTACGATAAACCCACAAACTTTTAAGTTTCTCATCTTCTAGAACTCCCAAATCTACATCATAAAAAAAAGGCCAAACTTCCATAGCTGGCCTCTCATTTTATTAAAGCTAAAAACATGTTTTTACTTTGAATCATTTTCTTTTTACCCAGGTTTGACCAAGCTTATTTTTTGTTCTCCTTTTGTGATTACTAATAAGTCATGATCGTTGCTAGTTTCGATTTGTGGACGTTCTTCCCTCCATAGTTGTTCCCTATCACCACTAACTGCTCCTAAAACTGCACTTGCCAGCACATAGTTGCCAGGCTCACATTCAAATTTTAAAGTCGGAATCACTGTTTTCGGAGAGTGAGTGTTAGTATTAGGTTCAGCCATTATTAATTCACTTTTTTGATCACCTAACAAGTTAACAATCCCACTCATTTCATCATCTACACAATAGGCAACCTCTGTTTCTGTTTGCAAAATTGTCCTTTCTCCTTCCGTATTAATGGCAAAACCACCATCGGCCAAGGTTAAAGATCTCCCTGTTTCTACAAAATGAATCCGAACATGCCAAGGCATTAAGGGAATAATATAAGTCAGAATTTTGACATCCTTCCACGGCTTCCAAACCGTATAAAGATATCCTTCCTCTATTCCATAACTCTCTACACCGTGACGAACTCGATAATAATCATCTTGCTCACTAACGGCTAATGTATTATCAAAAGCACCTTGACCTAAACCAATCATTCCTTTTGAAACACTGAATCCAAATGAACTTGAATAAACGAATTTTTCATATTTAGCTTCCGAATGAGCATGAACCTTTTCAGAATTTTGTCCTACTGTAAACATTTGGACTTGTTGACCTGCTTCATCTCTTGCCAATATAGCACGTGCTTCAGGAATCACTAACTCCTTAGGGATCTCTCCCACCGTCTCAGAAGCTAACCAAAAAGGATGATCTTCAGGGAGGGCTAGAAAAATAAAGCTCTTTAAGGCCCAATAAGGTGATCCAAATCCATTATAACCTTCAGCCATCACTAAATTGCGATAATAATATCCAATCGTCAACTCTCCATGAGCTGAAAAAATATCTTGTTTAAACCAGTGACGTAAATTTTGTAAACATAAATGTTTCATTTCTCCCCAAGGTAGCGCCTCAATATCCGCAAAAGCTAAAGCTCCCCAAAAAGCAGACTGGGCAAAGCGATAAGTCATACTTCTTCCAAAAGGGACTGCCTCCCCTGTTTTTGCAAAAAACGTGCGGAAAGATTGGGCAAAAGCAACAGCTCGCTCTTTAAATAAAGGCACGTAAACCTCATCCTCTGCTCCCACTACTTTAATATAAATTAACGAATAAAAATGAATAGCAAAAGGTACATAATAATCCATTTGATTAGGCTGACCATCCACATACCAGCCATTGCTTAAATAATAAGAATTAATAGCTGCTAAATCCTCTTTCATCCGTTCCTTATTAAATGGCAGTTTGCAGTTCTTAAGCCCTAAATTCACTAAAATTCTAAAAAACAACCAATTATTTTGTGGCATTTCATAATCATTAATTTGTTTTAACCAATTATAAAGATTTTCCTGCTCTTGAGTCGTCAAACGATCCCAAAGCTGCTCTTTAACCAAACATAAACCTACACCTAAAACCGCCATCTCCACCATTCTTTGGTCTCGATCAAAAATCCTTCCCCAATAAGCTGGATCACTAGGATTCGTCCCCTTCTTGATTTGTCTCAAATATTGATCCATCTGATCATAGGCACCACCCCCCGCTAAAAAAGGAATAATTCCCCATAACGGACGAAGGACAGCTTCAATTTCCCGAGTTCGCTCCTCATAAACCGTTCCACCACTATCAAACTTTAACCCAAAAACGGAAGACTCAAAATGAACTTCCAAAGGAGACACCAACTCTAATAAAGCTTGCTGCACTTCCTTTTTCGTACTTAACCCATTCGCTTTTAACTTTTTTTGCACCATCAACTTCCACCTTCCCAACTCAATCTAAATTCATGTTTCTCTTGCTGCCCCTTACTTAGACAACACACACGGTAAACCCTCTCTTCCTGTAATAAATGATTCTTAATCTCTAACTCCTCCACCCAAACCTCATAAAATCCCGCTGCAAAATCTAACGTCAAATGCTCCCAACACACCTGCTGCTTTAACAACTTCGGTCGCTCATAACTAATAAAATTCATTTGATATTGTTTTGCGTCTACCTCATCAATCAATACTAACTTCCGCTCATGAGCATCTAAAACAAATTCACGCCATACATCTGTATCAAGACCGTAAGCTTTTCCAATATTCAAGCGGAACCGACAATGATTTCTTTGAATACTCGCACACTCAACCTGGGCATTTCCTGTAAAGCCAGATCTTTGCTCTTTACCGTTGATTAAGGGAACCGAATGCCAACTAGAACGCGTATGAGGATCTAAATAACGCTGCTCGCTAAAATAATCAGCGGTATACACACCAGCCCCTAAATCTGTCAATACTAATTCTCCTTGAATACTTAAAACAAAATGCCCAACATCATTATGATTATGAGGTTCATTATTATGTCCACCTTTGGCTGCAAAATAAATTTCCTCATTCCTAAATACCAACCATTGAGCATCTTCAAAATACTTGCCATTATTTATTGATAAACGCTTTTGATCGGGAGTACTCCACCATAAAATTCGACTTAAGTGAGCCCAGCGATAACAATGATCAAAATGAAAACTGGTTACGGATTCTACTCCAATTCCTAAGTTTCCTAACAATCCAGAAGGAATTTGAGTATTAGGCGCCGCATCAGAAAACGGAACATAATGTCCTGGCTTCCATTCTACATAACCTGGAAATTCAATAATAGCTGGTACCTTTTCCTGTTCTAATAACGGTACACCTGCCACCCAATCATATAAATCAGCAAAATAACGATAATAACTAAAGCCATACACCCAATAAGAAATCCCTTCAACACAGGCTCCATCCGCTCCATATCCTGCAAAATAATACGTTAAAGCTTTATTACAACGGCGAAGAATTCTCCCCAGTTTTAGGGGATCTTTTTCTAAAATTAAAGCAGTGATTCCAACACAACTGCCACAAACGGCACTCCAATTATTTTCGAGCTTTTCCCATGGCCATTTATTTTCATCAAAAGGCTTTAAAACCCGTTGTTGAACTTGCTTATTAATCTCATTAATAAGCAAAAGATCAAATTGATCTTCGTATATGAGCAAAAATTCAGCTAACATTTGTGCCGTTTCCGCCGCAAATAAGTCTACAGTAGTAAGAGGATTGATAAACACCCCTTTCTCAATGCTTAAATGTGCTGGTAATGCCCAAGAATAATCTTGACACAAATCCCAAATTAAACTTTTAAAACGAGCCATAGCCTTTTCATCTTTTTGCCACTGTAAATAAAGACCTAAGGCAACTAACTGCTTTCGCTTCTGGAAATATTTCTTTTCCGATTGTGAACGATTCCCTATCTTTATATACGCTAAATACTCATCATATCCTACTCTAATAAATTGATTTTCTGCTAAAATAAGAGCTACTTCCTCTTCAACCTCAGCTATAAAAGTCTCCAAATGCTTATTTTTTTTTCCTTGATAAAGATAGTTTTTCATAAACTCGATTGTCATCAACCCCTCTTCTTTACTTTTGTTATCCATTCATTGTTTTGAACAATTAAGAAAAAGATAAGACTTGGCAAAACTAATAACCCCATGACAGGCCGTAAGATAGTCACGAATCCCCAAGTTATAAACAACATAACATTTACAAGTGCCAAATAACATTTTCTCACTGAAAAGTAAAACGATAACTTAAAAGTCTCCTTTAAATTAGTGTTAAACTTTGTTGTTAGAGTTAGTCCGCATAAAAACATGCTAATCAATAAACTCATTAAGATCATATTAGGGGGCATCAGCACTGGAAAATAGCCTGTATTCATAACAAATAGAGTATTTGAAACTAAAATCGTCAATAGCGACAAACTAATTATCCATATAATGCTAATTTTCTGATAACCTTCTCGATAAAAGTATAAGTAATCTTTTAAGCTTTCTAAATCTTTTTCTACCTTAATTTTATTCAAACAAGATAATAAAGAGCCTAAAGAAACACCTAGAGGTATTAAAGAAATAAAGAATAAAATTAGATTAGGTCGATTCAACTTTAGCCTATACAAAGCGATCACAAACGGTAGATTAGAAATAAAGACTAGCACATTTAATGAAAAATACCAATAGAAATATTGAGAAATAGTGACAAAGGAATTTCCGATCATCTCTAATGCCTCCTTTCGGGAAGGACTCCCATTTTCATACTAGAACTATCCTTTTACCCCTGAAGCGGCAATTCCTTCAATAAAATACTTTTGACAAAATAAGAAGACAATAGCAATAGGTATAATTGAAGTCACTGAGGCTGCCATAATTAATGAATATTGTGCGCTAAATTGACCGACAAACATTCTTAACCCTACTTGAATGGTTTTTAATTCAGTTGAACTTAAGTAAATAAAGGGTCCCATGTAATCATTCCACGTAGATACAAACGTTAAAATAGTCAGTGTAGCCAATGCTGGCTTGGTTAACGGTAAAATAATTCGAAAATAAATTCCATATTCATTTAAGCCATCAATTCGAGCTGCTTCACTTAATTCTTCAGGAATACCTAAATAATATTGCCTCATTAAGAAAACCCCAAAGGCCGTAAAAGCTTGTAAAAGCATTAATGCTAATAAGGTATCTGTTAACCCAAAATTTCTCATCATAATAAACTGAGGAATCATATAAGTCTGCCACGGAACAGCAATCGTTCCAATATAAGCTAAAAATAATACATCTCTTCCTTTGAATTTCATCCTTGAAAAACCATAAGCTGCAAAACTACTGGTAAAAACTTGCAATAGAGTCACAACAACACTTAAAATTATCGTATTTTTAAAAAAGGTGGCTAGAGGAATTACCCTCCAAATATCAAGATAATTACTCCATTGAGGATTTCTTGGTAACCATTCGATAGGCATTGTAAAAACTTCGGCATCAAATTTCAAAGATGATGAAATCATCCAAGCGAAAGGAACTAAAACAAGAAGTGACAATACTAAAAGGCTTATAAAAATAATAACATTTATCAGTCTTTCTTTTTTCTTTACTCCTAACTGTTTTGACTTTAACTTTACCACTATTGAATTCAACTTAATCACTCCCCATACCTCTTCTCTAATCTAAACTGCACAATCGTAATTCCTAATACAAGTACAAATAAGACTAGGGCAATAGCTGAAGCATACCCAAAATCAAATTTCACAAACGACTCCGTATAAATTTGATAAACGAGAACATTAGTTGAGCGGCCTGGCCCTCCTTCAGTCATAATCTGGATTAAATCAAAAACTTTAAAACTAGAGATTGTTAACATAATCGTTACAAAAAAAGTCGTAGGCCTTAGCATCGGTAAAGTGACGCTCTTAAATTTATGCCAACTATTAGCACCATCAATTTCTGCAGCTTCATATAACTGCTTAGGTATCCCTTGTAATCCAGCAAGATATAGCACCATATAGTATCCCATTCCTCGCCAAACACTTGTGATAATAACGGCTGGCATCGCCCAATCAGATGAAGATGTCCAACCGGGAGGATTTTGAATACCCATACTTTGGAGGAAATAATTAACCGGTCCCATTGTAGGATGGAGAATCATATTCCAAACAACGGCAACAGCAACTAACGAGGTAATAAAAGGGAAGAAAATAGCAGCTCGAAACCAGGCCACTCCCTTAATTTTCTTATTAAGTAGTAAAGCGAGTCCTAGAGAGCAAACTAATGTTAAGGGGACATTCCCTGCTGTATAGTAAATAGTGTTTAAGATAGCGATTCGAACACTTTCATCTTGAAACATTTGAATAAAATTTGCAAATCCCACGAATTCAGGGGGCGAAAATGCATCCCACTTCATAAATGCCAACAAAAAGGATGCAAAAATAGGAACTAAAGTGAATATGAAAAAACCGATAAAATTTGGTGCAATAAAACTCCATGCGATTAATGTATTTTTTCTTCTCATCTCTCTTTGCTCAACTTAATGATGAGCTTCCTCCCAACTTACATAACTTATTTTATAACTAAAAGTAAAAGATTTATGAATCCCCCCTATCTTTAAATATGGGGATTCCTTTCATTTTAGGAAAGAGTAAGAAACTTCTCCTTACTCTTCCCTTACTTTCTTACGGATTAATTAATAGCCTGTGTAACTCGTTCTTCCATTCGTTCAATTCCCTCTTCAGGTGGGTTTTCACCGATCATAATAAGCTCGTGTTCTTCTCCTAAAATTAAATCTATAGCAGGTGTATGCTCATTTTGTGGCATTTCAATGCCGATTGCATCTGGTTCAAAAGCTCTTAATGAAAGTTCATCATTGGGTATCCCTTCTAAACTAAAAAGTGCATGATTAATCTTCTCTGTTCGTAAAGCAGGAACAATTCCGATTCCAGCAAGTACCTCGGCCCCTTCCTCACCACTTGCAAACTCAATAAAACGTAATGCTTCTTCTGCGTGTTTTGAGTTTGCATTAATAGCAAATGATGTTGGGCTACCAAATGTGGTAATTTCTTCGTTGCCATTGCTCATTTGCGGCACTGGTGCAAGCCCCCAGTTCATATTAATGGTTCCTGTCTCCTGAGCAGTTGTTAATATTTGTTGCATATACCAAGTTCCCATTGGTACCATTGCTGCTTTTTCTAGCTCAAACATGGATTGATAGGATGTATTACTTGATCTTATCGTTCCATATTCCATAATGGAGCCATCTTCTTGCATACCTAAAATTACTTCATAGTAAGGTGCCATAAAGCTATAGTCTGGTGTTAATAAATCCCCCTCTGTCTGGGCCCCAGCAAATGCATGGAGAGTAGATCGCCAACTATGTTGGTAAGCTCCGTACACTTTATCCGACCCCGTTCCGGAGGTTAATTTAGCCGCTAACTCTCGGTAATCTTCCCATGTTAAGTATTCTGGATAATCAATTCCATGTTGATCAAAAATATCTTGATTATAAAAAATAACCCAGAAATCATTACGATAGGGAACTGCAAAATAGCTATCCTCCATCTTTAAATAGTCAATGGCTCCTTGATAGGCATCGATATCTAGAGTTTGAATAAAATCTGTAATCTCTAATAACTGTCCTCGCTGGGCAAGATTATTATATTGAGTGACGTCTTTCATCGTTAAAATATCAACCTCTTCGCCACCTGCTAACATGGTAATCACTCGTTCACCATAGTTTTCTGAAGCAATATCAACGGCTTCTATAGTGATATGAGGATTTTTATCTTCATAAGCACGAATGAGTTCTTGGAATTCAACTGCTCCTGCAAAATTCCACGTGGTCATTCTTAACGTAATGTTTTCATCATTTTCAACTGCATCCGCTATTTGATTTTCACTTTCTCCAGTCTCATTATCTCCACATCCTACTAATAACGTTAGTAGGACCACTAAACAAGTCAGTCTTGCTAAACTCCTTCTCATAAAACCTTCCTCCTTTAAATTTCTTTACTTCTTGTATATCCTGAGCCTACCAATAACTATACCAACTTTTATAAACTCTAATTAAAGCTTCCATATAGAAATAGTCTCCCCAGATATTACATTCATCTACTCCTTTACCATCCGGTTTTGAATAAACGGCATGTAATAAAATCCCGTTACAATCTGGAGACTCTTTTGATGTATAGCTCTTAGCTAACGATTGTAAAATCTCCAAAGCTATTTCATTATATTGATTTCGTTTAGGATTTGAAAGCGGTAATTGTTTACTTAACTCTAATAATCCACAAACGACAATAGCTGCCGCTGAGCTATCTCTTTCTTCTTGTCCTGTTGTAAAAATTAAATCCCAGTAGCAAACTTTATCTTCAGGCAATCGTTCAATAAAATAATCAGAAAGACGAATAGCAACATCTAAGAAATTTGTATCTCCTGTATACAAATAGCTCAAAGTAAATCCATAAATTCCCCAGGCCTGACCCCGAGCCCAACAAGAATCATCTGAATATCCTTGTGCTGTTTTCCCGTATTTTGGTTTACCAGTTATTACATCCATGTAAAAAGTGTGATACGTTGAATCATCTTCACGAACAATATATTTAGCAGCTTGCTTAGCGTGAGTGTACGCTGCATTTTTATATGTATCGTCCCCTGTTAGCTGGGAAGCCATATACAACAATGGCAAATTCATATTGCAATCAATAATTAATCTTCCCTGCTGCATTGGATCACTTAAATCGCCCCAAGCTTGAATAATACCTGCTTTCGGATAGTATCTAACCATCAGTTCATCTGCAGCTTCAATAATCATCTCTCTTGCCCATTCACACCCTGTAAGTCGATATGCGGATACACAAGATAATGAATATAAAAAGCCGATATCATGAGTTTGCAATCCAATCTTCTCGTCTAAACGCTTTTGAAATTGTTTCATTTGTGAATGTATGATTGCATCAAATTCTTCGCTTTCCGTATATTCTTTTGCTAACCATAACATGCCAATCCAAAAACTGGCTGTCCAATCCACATGATCCTCAGCGGGATAACGATTATTAATCGAAGCTGCTGGCGGCACTTTTTCAAAAAAATAATCCGTATTTTCCCTAATTTTTGTGATGATAAAATCTAACTCAGTTTCTATCCAGGTTTTTAGTTCCATTTAATGTGCCGCTACTTTAAAGAGCGAATTTTCCTTTTCAATTATAGTAGATTTCAATCGCTTACATAAGCTAACCACCAGATATAATCTCAAAGATTCTCATATGTTTGTTCTTTTAAAGTAGCAGGTTCACCTCACTTTCTTTTTTAGATTAATTTGTTGGATTTACATCTGTTTTAAAAGTAAACTTAATCTTTTTTTATTATAGATACAGCTAAGGGTTCATTCACTTGAACCCCTTAATAATAAAGTTAAGAGATTCCTAGTGTAGTTAAAGTTTTTACTGATATAGACGTGAAGTAATCAAAGTAGATAAGTGGTTTCCATCAATTCAAATTTACTTATAGTGTGGACATAAAGACGCAAGATAGCTCTCAATATTCAATATTGGGTTTGTCCCATTTGTCATACACAAAAAAGAGATATTAATGTAAGTATTATTAACAGTCTGACGGAAGGCCTAATATAAGCGCTCTCTTATATGAAATCAAGAATTGTAGGAACTACGGGAAGTTTGGTAAATAAATAGGAGAACCCGCTGATGTTGGTGTATGCCACTAATCATCAAATATGCTCTCTATTCCCAAAAGTTTTCAACCAGTTGAACGTCATAATCATCAGAAATTTGTTTTAAATCTTTTTTTACCCTCTTGACCGTACTAAATATCATGGCAATACTTAACACACATCAAACTAATTGACACTAAACCAATAGACCTATCCACGTCCATCATGTATTTCAGAAATACAAAGACTTTCTTATACATAGGTTTGTATTAATTAGGTACCGATTAGTGATATCGAGCAAGCTTAAGACACATATGTTTTTTTCTTCTCGTGGTTATATCTCTTTGATTTACCACGAGAATTTCCAATTTTATAAAGCTTTTAAACTTAAAAGAATCAATCAAGCTTTGAAAAAAGCTAATATACAGAACTAACATCTTCTAGACTTCCTATTCTATTTTTGATGATTTTAGTTTGAGCTATATCTTCTCTTTTATCTAGGCTCAGTTGTTACCATTATACTTTAGATATAGCTCATAGATAGTTGTTATTTTAAATTTTATAAACTTTTTTTACTTTTTTCTAATTTATAATCTGTACTCTGTCTCATACATTAGAAAAATTAAAGCCTCTTTCCATCCAGCAACCTCTTTCGCCACTTTTAATTAGCAACTAGCTCGTTATTTTAATAAAATAATATCACATTTTTAAGCGGTATCATTTATGTGTGGTATAATAAGCTGGTGAATCCTTTATTTCAATATCTGTGTGCTCAAAGGTCACTTCCGTTGATTTCTCTGATATAGAGTCTGGTTTATCTAGCAAACACTCATCGATAAAACTGCTTAGATAAAATAAACGCTTTTCACTTAATTGTGGTAACTTTCGCGACAAATCTAGTAAGATGTGATATCTATCCATCTTTTTTTCACCTCCTATATAGTGTTACTAAACCCAGTATAAACCCAGAAAAAGGATTTGTCAACATATAACGCATATATTTTTTTGTTGACAAATCCACTTTGTGAATATATACTATTTATATATAAGTTAGAGGAGGGAGATGGAGTAGTTGAGACAAAAAGAGTTAGATCACAGGAAAATTATGCTTCGTATTAAATGGCTTCGTGAAGATCAAAAACTATCCCTTCGAGCATTTGCAGATACTTTAGGTGTATCCAAAAGTATAACTGACAACTTAGTTTATCAAAGAGTTGAAAAAGTGAATGATTTATATATCAATTTAATCTGCGATAAATTGAATATAAATAGAATGTGGCTTTTGTTTGGAAAAGGTGAGCCCTATCGAGAAAATCTACTAGCAAATCCTGAATTCTCTAAGTGGGTCACAGAAGTTGCCGAAGATTCAAATACGTATTTAAGAGATTTAATGATTAAAATTCAAAAATTAAATGATAAAGATTTACAGTTAACTAGCCAAATTGTTAATCGACTGTTAGAACAAGAAACTCAAAAAATGAATGAATAACAAGACTATGTGCTAATGGTAATCATGGATGTCTCCAACCATGGTAATAAACCCTAAGGATGCTCCTAAAGGTGTTTGCACCCGCCTGTAGGTAATAAAAGTTACAGGTGTTATAGGGAAGCTCTAAAACAAGGAGAATATTAGAAATTAAACATTGTTGGCACTAAATACTATAAATCTTACTGACATTGGATGACTATCGATTTGTTAAAAGTGTTTCAATTCATTTAAAAAATTATTACCCTTGAGTTTTGGAAGTAAATTTCTTGTAGCGTTTATCACATATTTTGCCATTTCATTTTATTGCCCCCCTATTTAAGAAGTTTTTTATCAACATTTGTTTAATCTAAACTTTTTTGTTAAACTTTGGCAATTAAAACACTCTTAACACAAGATGGACGAAAATTACTGTTTGATTTAAGACAAGTAAAAATATATAATTTTTAATATTTCCAGAACCTTATAAACAAATCTCTTACTTTTTGATTTACATCAGTATTGTATTCCTTTGTAAGTAACTGTTATATAAGCTGTAGAAATTCCATTTCCCAATTGCCATCACTTTTTAATTTGAGGATTCTAACGTTCAACTATGTAAGCACTATTTTCCGCGTTGACAAATCCACTTTTGCACTATATACTGTTTTTATACGCTGATAAGTGAGGGAGATGGAATCAATTGGAAACTAATGAACTAGATTACAAAAAAATTATGCTTCGTATTAAATGGCTTCGTGAAGATCAACATTTATCTCTTAGAGGATTTGCAGATGCTTTAGGTGTATCAAAGGGGGTAATAGATAATCTAATTTATCAAAGAGTAACAAAAGTAAGTGATTTATATCTCAATTTAATCTGTGATAAATTTAAGGTAACTAGAGAATGGTTGTTATATGGGTGTGGTGAACCTTATTTGTCCAATCCTTCAGAGAAATCAGAATTTTCTCAATGGATAACTGAGATAGCAGAGGATTCAAACATGTCTTTAATACATTTAATGACTAAAATTAACAGATTAAATGATGATGATTTACAGTTAGCTAATCATATCGTTGATCGTCTTCTTAAAGAAGACAACTCAGAATAGGACTCTTATTGACTAAGAGTCCAATTTTTTATGGAGACATAATCCCAAAAAACTAAACAATTCCTTTCACCTCTCCCCATAAAGTTTCATATATTTAAGATAGGAGGTAGGTAGTCATGAGTATTATTTATAGGCAAGGATACCCAACAACAAGAGAACACTATTATCAATACTTTAACCCAACTCGAGAAGTTGCTGACTGTGCTAAACAGATCCAGTTGATTAATATTTTTCGAAATCTGTGGGAACAACATGGATTATGGACAAGGTCTTTAATTATTAGTAAAGCAGCAAATCTTGGGGATGAAGAAGCTGTTACAAAACGGCTTCTGCGAAATCCGAGAGATATGGCTGAGCAAATCAGGCCCTTTTTTGGTGCCAATGCTGCTCAGCAGTTTCAAAGTCTCTTCGAACAACATCTTATTATTGCAGCAAAATTAGTTGATGCTGCTAAAGCTGGTAATTCATATTTAGTTAATCAGCTTCGTAAAGATTGGTATCAAAATGCAGATCAAATTGCCCACTTGTTAGCAACCCTAAGTCCTTTCTGGAATGAAGAGGAATGGCGAAAAATGCTATATGAACATCTTAGGCTAATAGAAGAAGAAGCGACTTTAAGGTTGACTGGAAAGTTTGCTGAAGACGTTGCTTTGTATGACACCATAGAAATGCAAGGATTGGAAATGGCCGATATGATGTCAAACGCTTTAATTAGTCTGCTTAATATTAGGTAAAATACATGTATTCCCTCAAAAAACAGGAATTCAACGTCATGATTGAATTCCTGTTTTTTGAGGGTTTTGTGTTACCTAAAGGATTGATATTTTTGAAAAGTTTCATTACCTCTGTATTTAATTCTAGTTCATTGATTAATCCTTTACTTTTTATTCGTTATTTCTTAAGCACACAGGTATTAAGGTTGCCATAAAAAGGGTCGGTATAAAAATACCACAATCTTTATGAACTCAAGCTTGCGTTCATAAGCTTCAAGCATTTTCTCTGACGTTTACTCAAAGTGATAGTCCATTTTTTCAGTTCTGTATGCAACTGAAAAATAATCTAGAATCTTCATTGAATCCAATTGACCATCACTTAGTCCACTTACACCAGAAACACATTATACTAGATTTGCCTCAGGATATTGATTAACAGCTCAACCTAATTTTGTAGGCATTCGATTAGACTGTTTGCTCGTCTTTTATTAAAATTTTCACTCCGTATATTAGTTATTAATCCACATTTAATGGGTAGGCATTTGTCCTATATGAGTCAGATACTCTTCTAAAATCCAGCCATTTTCAAAGATAATAGTAGCAGCTTCAACACCTACGTAGCGAATATGCCATGGCTCATACATAAAGCCAGTATCTTCCTCACGTCCCTCAGGATAACTAATAATAAATCCGAAGCGATGGGCATTTTGCTTAAGCCAAATTCCTTCTGCCGTTTGACCAAAACCGATATCCAATCTACCACCTACTGAATTTGCGGTGACATCTAAGGCTAATCCTGTTTGATGTTCACTATGTCCTGGAGCAGCGCTGAACTTCTGAGTCTCTTCATAGCCATATTGAGCTATATAGTTATTATGAATCTTGGCCTGAGAATCATAAGACCGATATCCGCTACGACCCAATAAGACCAGCCCCTGTTCATCGAAAGCCGCTTGAAAAAGTTGTTCGACCATGTAAGCAGCGGTTTCACGTAAATAAATGGTTGTGGTAGGATTATGATAAAAATCTAATATATTGGGTAATACTAAATCATCAGGAACATAATCAGCACTTAGGCCGTAAGTTTCATTCACCAAAATCAAATATGAACTATCATCACTCTGGGATTCGATTTCTTTTAAACTCGTGCCCCCATGAACTTCATTGTTGGTGATGCTATTTTCTCCAACTGGTTGCTCTTCATTAGCATGTCTTTGACATCCAGTTCCCATAAATAAGATATTTATAATGAGTAGTCCTGATAAAAATTGCTTACGCTGATTGGTTAATCTCTCCTTTAATTTAATTCCTTTTTCTAAAATATCTCTTTGGTGAAGTGTTTTATTCATTTTATTACCTTCTCCCTTCTTCGGTTTAAGATAGTGCTAGCTCAATCCGTCATCTTTTTTATACTAATTCTGCTTATAAATGTTCATAAATTTGCGAGGATTTCCAACTTCAGTGCCTAAAGCTAAGGATGCGTAAGGGTGCTGGAGCTGAAAAGACTACAGAGTTAGAATCCTTTCGAACACGTTTAGTATTAGTTAATTATTTAAACTTTATTAACACACTAATTAAGCTCTACTAAAGGTAGTCACTTTATGCTTAATACTGGTTTAGTTTTCGAAATTTCTTTATTAATCTGCTTTATAGACGTAAAATAGAATTTCAGATAAGACGTTTAAGGTGACCTGTCCTTTCCAGTTGGGAGTATATCATAAATTTATTAAGAAGTTATTAAGATTTTTCTATGATAAGGTCAAAACTAAAAAGTATTAATCAGACTTTTTAGACTTTAATTTTCTATTGATTTTTTTTATAATCCTTACATTTTAAAAGCTCACATCTTCACTCTTTTTCTCTTTTATACGACGCTACTACTCTAGAAAATCATCTTTCTTTATGTTTCCGGTTAAAGTTAAAGCACCTTAGTTACCCCATGTCATCAACTTAAGGTGATTAATAAATGAAAAGAAAATGATTTAAGGATTTTTGATTTCCTTTCCTCATTTTCTTTTTTTGTATTAGAGCAATTGGCGCCTGACCTCTTAAGCTATAAAATTATAGTTCAAATTCAACTTTTACCTGAATAATATCCGAGTCAGATTCTAAATCTGTATTCATTTCTTTAAGGACTTGATATTTTTCGGTAGCTAATTCATCATAATAAGATTCTAAATTAATCGTCTCTTCTGACGTTGGCTGATTAAAGATTATCCCTATATCAGACCATGCAGTGCCTGGTAAAGGATCAACTACTATCCATTCCTCACCATTCCAAAACTCTAATATATGGTGTATTCCATAAATTAGCTTGTCATCAGTTTGATTTGTATAGGCAATTACTAATTCAGTAGGTGATTTCCATTTTATGGTACTGGTTATTAACTCTCCATTTATTAAATCTTCTATTATTGCTTCTTTCTCTTCAGAGAGTTGTAAACGATCTGTTTCTTCCTCTAAAGAAATTTCAGATGACATAATCTTCCTCCTGACGCTTATTTTAATGAGCGATTTTTTAAGTATGGATAACCTTATAAAAACTGAAACGGCAAATACAGTGCGAAATGCAGTTGTATTTGCCGTTTCAGTTTAGCAAATGTCATCTATTCATATAAAGCTATCTAGAGATATGGGAAAGTGGATACAAAGTTAATTTCTGGGATTAATAGTTAAGTTTTTAATTCTCTAATTAAAAAATCAGACCGTTTTTTCGGACTGATTCAACATTATAGATGAAATGGTATACTTTTACTTAATTTCCTTACGACCAAAAAGCCATGCACCTAAACTTCCAAAGATCAGAATGGTTACTAATGGTACAGCAATCATCCGCATCCAATCAGCCGAAGTGAAATTCGCCACATTTAGAATATTCATAGATAAGATATGAGGCAGATAATTCGTCACTAACTCACCTAAAAGACCGGGATATTCATTTAACATCAGAGGTGTAAACCCTAAAACAATCAAGAATACTGAAACGATACCATTATCGGCAAACCAAAAGGCAAAAAAGGCATTTATAGAAGCAAAAGCAAAAATGAACAGTGCAGAAAGCCCTAAAATTTGAAGAGTATACAGGTTAAAAGCTATAGGATGACCTACTAAGAAAGCTAAAGCTACCGATATTAACATAGGGATACCATATAAAAAAATAATACCACCTAATCCATGTACCCATAACTTGGTCAAATAGATTCGCAATCGACTATTACCTGAAGCGACACTATTTTTCATAGTTCCTTGAGAAAAACCCGTTGCAATGTGAAGCCCAGCAAAGCAAGGCAAAAGAATCGTTATTGCCATAAACATTACTTGTTCCTGAAAAAGAGCAGGGTAACTCACAACATCTCTGGGAGTAAAAAATTGTACAAAAGCAACTAAAACCGCCAGTGCCATCAAAACATAAGTAAAACGACTCTTTCGCAAAGTAAACCATTCAAATGAAAATAAATTAGACATTAGAATTTCCTCCAATCTTATTAATAAAATAATCTTCCAGACTTTCTCCTTGTTTTGAAACCTCTTGTACGACAACTCCCTCACTAAATAGAACACCTGACACCTCGCCAGATTTCTCCACGTAATTAAACAACTTTATAACACCATCAGCCATAACCTCAAAAGCTGTCGTTTTCAATTTGTTCTCGAGTACTGTCACCGCTAAATTTGTATTGTCAACTTTTAAAATTAAGTAACTTTGACATTTTTCCTCTAAAGCTTCTGCGGTGATTTCTTCTATCAACTTTCCTTGATGGATAATGCCATAATGGGTTGCCACCAATTGCAGCTCTCCCAAAACATGACTAGAGATTAGAATGGTTATACCGTATTGTTGATTTAATTTTTTTAAAAGTTCTCGAATTTCCACTACACCCAAAGGATCAAGACCATTCAACGGTTCATCCAAAATTAGAATTTCTGGGTCGCCAAGTAACGCAATGGCAAGCCCCAATCTTTGTTTCATTCCAAGGGAAAAGTTCTTTGCTTTTTTCTTCCCAGTATTTTCTAAGCCCACCACTTCAAGGAGTTTTGAAACAACTTCTTTTCCAGGTATTCCTTTAAGTAAGCGATGGGCTTCTAGGTTATCATAGGCACTCATGTTGGGAAACAAGGCTGGTCTTTCAATCATTGATCCCATTTTTTTTCGAGCTTCGACTAAATCACGTTTGTTTCTTTTTCTAAACAATTCAATTTTTCCAGAACTGGGAAATGCAAGTCCATTGATTAAACGTATCAACGTGGATTTACCTGCGCCATTCTGACCGATAAGTCCATAGATAGCCCCTTTCGGGATGGAAATAGACACGTCATCATTTGCTTTAAATTTTTTGTACTGCTTGGTGAGATTGTTTGTTCTCAAGATAAAATCATTCATCTATATCACTCCTTTGTTGGTTCTAAACGTATTATAAACCTCAAAAATGCCAAAAGAGTTTCAAAAAGGTAACAAAAACGTAACACTTTTCAAAGTAGTGGTAGCCACTAAAAAGAAGTATTACGATTTTTCCTATCTAGGTTATTCTTTCAAGCGAAAACCTATCCCCCACAAGGTTTCAATGTATTCTTCTGTTGGGTTAACTTTGTTTAGTTTGGTTCTCAGTCGACTCATCAGCATTTTAACGGCATTATCGTCACCGTAAAAATTGTCACCCCAGACACTTTCATAAAGGTTGGCTTTCGAAAACACTTTTTGGGGATTTTCCAACAACAGCCGTAAGATTTCAAATTCTTTACTTGTCACTTTCAATTCTATTCCACTTACAAATACTTTTTTAGTGTCGAGTTCTAAAGTCAATCCTTTGTGTTTTAAATTTTCAATTTCAGAAATAGGTTGAAGCTTCTCACTTCTTCTTAAACAGACTTGAATTCGAGCCATTACCTCATCTACATCAAAAGGTTTTGTGATGTAATCATCGGCACCGCCCTCAAAAACTTCTAGTTTTGCCACGATTTCTAATTTTCCAGAAATCGCAATGACAGGGATGTCCGACTTCTTACGGATTTCTTTCAAGACCTCCTCACCAGTCAATCCAGGAAGCATTAAATCCAACAACACTAAATCAAAATTTTCACTTTTTAAGAGTAAAGTGGCTTCGGTACCTGAAAAAGAAGGGGTTGCCACATGACCCATCTGTACTACAATTTGACACAAAAGCTCGCTAATTGATATATCATCTTCTACTATCAGTATTTTTTTCTTTTCCACGGGTTCAACCTCCAAATTTACATCTCATTATTATAATTTCTTTATCTAATTCTGCAGTCAAAGTTCCGTTCATTTTCTCCATCAAATTTTTAGCAATGGGCAAACCCAATCCTGTACTTTTTTTGGTCCGAGACTTATCGCCTTTGTAGAAACGGTCAAATAAGTGAGATATATCAGTTATATTTGTTGAATTACTAATCGTAAGTTCTGATTTATGAAGTGAAATGATGAGTGTGCCAGTGGAATACTTGATAGCGTTAGAAAGTAAGTTTTCTAATACTCGCTTCATCGCAGATTTATCTGCTAGAATAATGATTTCTTCCTCAGGAATTTCAAAAGTTGTTAGTAGATTCAACTGAGCAATCTCATCATAAAATGTTAACATGACTTCTTCTAATAAATGTTTTATATTTAACCTTTCAAAAGTAATCGGAAAATCATCTTGCATCGTTGTAGATAGCAAAAAAAATTCATCTAGAAAATTTTTCAAACGGGTAGTACTAGATAAAGCCATCTCCAAAAAATGATTTTCTGCTTTAAAGTCCTTTTGAAGCAACTGGAGATGACCGAAAATAGAGGTGAGAGGGGTACGAATGTCATGAGAAATATAGGTGATTGATTACTTAAACTCTGCCTCAGCTCGCCTCTGACTTTCTTTTGCTTCTTTTGTCATATCTATCTGATGATTAATCTCCGCACCCAAACGTTCCAAATCACGATCAAACAGCTTCAAGTCAATCTTTCTATTGTGCTGTTGCAAATGATTTGCCATTCGTCGGATTTCCTTTTTGAGAAAGTAATGACGTATAAGCACAGCAATTAGTAATATCAATAAAATGTAAATCATCGCATGCACTCCTTGTAAATTTTTTCATCCCTCATTAGCTCATTTCCTCTATATAAAATGAGGTGTTGGTGGTGAGTCAGCCCATTAGCCTAAACATGAAAAGTAGTTAATAGTTCAATAATTTCCTTATATATTTTATCCCATTTCGTCACAGATCACAATGATTTTTCAATTAGAGAATTAAAACTCAACTGGTAATCCCAGAAAATAACTTTGTATCCACTTTCCCATATTTCCAGATAGCTTTATATGAATAGATGACATTTCTAATTTAGTGAGATTGGAGCGACCGTTTTAAAAATGCCGAAGCCCTATATTCAATTAGGTTTTAGTCTTCTAGTAAGATCTCAGACACATGAACCATTAAAAGATTTTTTCTTTTTTTGCGACCCCTTTTACAGGGATCTTCTGTTAACGTTTCAAGGTTTCTATTGTTGCGAAAAGATTGTTTTCAAGTGCAAAGATTGTTTTCAATTTCTTCATGGGGTAAGTTCTGCGGGGTTCGCAAATTTTTACAGAGATTTTTTTGAACTAACAATGGAAATCTAACGAACGCAAAACGGCAAATACAACTGCATTTTGCACCTGTATTTGCCATTTTAGTTTTTATAAAGTTATCTATACTAAAAAATTTTAGCCTTCAATCGCTCATTAAAATAAGCCTTAATTGCAAGTAAATTTCTATAAACCACATAACACCAACGTTTGCAACCATCCAACTACTGCTCAGGTAACACAAGGGGTAACAACAAACTAGATTAGTAGGTTTCTAAAATGCTCTCCTCGACTCCAGGTAACTTATTTAAACAGAATCAAGTCTTTGGAGGCAACCGTCTCACACGCTACACGCCCATTAGGGTCTTCGGCAAGTACTGCGTCTAATATCGCATCAGAAATTTAATTACAGACTCTATCGGGTGTACTTCTGTTACTATTCTGATGTAAATAACTTTCTTTGTTTTAACATATGTAGTTCACCTACAAACACTATGTTTCAGAGTAATGCTAAATTAATATCATAACATTACCTTTTATACAAATCTAACAACTCATTACTAATTAATCAAAGGGAATTTAATCCAGAAGACAACACCATTTTCACTATTTTCAAGATTATAATCAAAATCATGTGTCTCTAAAATATTTTTAGTCATGTGCAACCCTAGACCACTACCTCCAGTATATCGACTTCGTGACTGATCAGTTCGATAAAAGGCCTCAAAAATCCGATTCAAATCATTTTCAGCAATTTTCGCATTATAATTTTCAACTGTTAAAATACCATGATTATTGTTCACTTCTAATTGTATGTCGACAAATCCATGCTGTGGAGAATGAACAATTGCATTTGATAAAATATTAGATAGTACTAACTCTAGTTTGCTTCTATTAGCTAAAATTTCTATATCTGGTTCACAAAAGTGTGATAACGATACATTTTTCTGAATTGCTAATTCTGAATGATCAAAGCAAGATTTCTCGACTAGCTGGCTAAGATTAATCTTAGTCTTTTTAATTTCTATTACACTGGATTGCATTTGTGCAATGCTCAACAATTTACCAATTAAATCACTCATACTATTCGTCGTTTCACGAGCGAGTTTTAAATGTAAATCTCTATCTTGGTATTCACCAATATTCTTAATCATACCATCTAACTGTGTAGATAGAATAGTTAACGGGGTTTTTAATTCGTGTGATGCAGCTGTGAAAAATTCCTTTTGTTGCTCCTCTCTCTCTTGCAATAATGAATTAGCAACTTGTAAATTACTTAAAGAATTTTCCACCTTGTCTGCCATTTCATTTAAATTATCAGCCAAAACCCCAATCTCGTCCTCTCGTTTTAAGTCGCAACGTGCTTTTAAGTCTAGCTGTTGCATTCTTTTTGATACTTGACTGATTAGAATAATAGGTTTTGTTAATCGCCTAGCAAAAATCCATGAAGAAGTAAGGGTGACTAAAAATGTAAAGAGAAAGAGTGGAATTAAAATACCTTGAGTAGTCTCTAATACTTGAGTGAGAGGCTGCTTAGATACCTCAACAGTAAGAACCATCATTTCCCCAGTAGTAGAGTGTCTTGTCGCAACTCTTGAAGTTAAAAGTTCTATCTCTTCATCCGTTGAAAAGGTAGCCGAACCGACTCTGATCTCTTCGTCTTCTAGCTCAAGAATAACATTGGCATGATTTCTAAATGCAAATGAAGTGATGATATCTAACAATTCTTCTTCTGAAGCCCGCTCCAAATCTAGAGGTAGTTCCGTAACAAGAAGATTAAACTGTTCAATAAATTCTCTTTCATATGTGCGTGATAAAACACTTCCCATAGAAGTAAAGCTGGCAAAAAACGTTAAAGCCAATGTTATAAAAATCCAAAAAAAAGTTTTAACATTTAAACTACGTTTTATCTTCTTTAGCAAGTCTATACCCCTTTCCACGCACCGTTTGAATGTAATCACGATTCATTTTTTTTCGTAAATTTGCAACATGCACACTGACAACATGATCACTACCCAAATAGTCTTCCCCCCAGACATGATTTAATAAATCATCTCTTGTAAAGACATCTCCTTGATTCTCAATCAATAGCCTTAACAATTCGTACTCTGTATCCGTAAGAGATAGCTTTTTATCTGCAATCTCTACTTCATAATTCTTCAAGTCCAACACGATATCTTTATAAGATAAAAATTGGTGTGGTTTCGCTACTTTATCTATTGTACTTC
>Ga0153974_1000056_pt1 | contig 26172 bp, 23 predicted proteins | sample TSGA058MetaG_FD_104741 | JGI IMG/M metagenome (GOLD analysis project Ga0153974, IMG submission 104741) | Attine ant fungus gardens microbial communities from Georgia, USA - TSGA058 MetaG | ecosystem: Host-associated > Fungi > Mycelium > Unclassified | place: USA: Georgia, Yuchi Wildlife... | reverse complement strand
TTTCCTGATTACAACGGTTTTGCCGACCAACGCAGGCATGAACAAGCGACATTATAATGACTACAGCGCTAATTGCTATGCCTCATCGAAATTACCTTTTAATTGTTGTAAAAAAAGAGAAATTTCAGTAGCTGAGAGTAAAGCCTCTAGGACATTGACGATAGCGTTAAGACCTGCTTCATCTTCATGATCAAAATGAGAAAAATGAGGACTGTCGATATCTAGCACCCCGATAACTTCCCCATTACAGCGCAGGGGTAAAACAATTTCACTGTTACTGGCGGAATCGCAAGCGATATGACCACTGAATTGATGGACATCAGCCACCCGTTGCACTTCACCAGTGGCCACTGCCGCCCCACATACCCCTTTACCAACAGGGATGCGAACACAGGCTAATTTACCTTGAAAGGGCCCGAGGACTAATGTGTCCTGCTCACTGAGAAGGTAAAAACCGACCCAATTTAATCCCGCCATTCTTTCAAAAAGTAACGCGCTACAATTCGCTAGAATGGGTAAAAATGCTCGCTCACCACTGTTAAGAGCACTGAGATCTTGGGACATATTTTGATAAAATTCTGACTTACTCATCTTCCAACCATAAAGTGACATTGATGAATCGCGAAAGAACCTTAAACAAGTAAAAGACATAGACATCGCATCACGCTCAACTATGCTTGTATTCTTATTCATGGAACTTCTGATACATTACGCTTTCAACGACTATAGCAGACCTAATTACTCAACAATGATAATTTTATGCTTTATAACAATAATTACTTTTAACTCGCGATGAAAATTACCGCTATCATTTCGCCTGTAACCTACACCGACCTCAAGCGTTGTGTAGAATGTGATCATGTTTATCATCGTCCTACTTTGAAAGCGGGCGAAGTTGCCTATTGCCCTCGGTGCCAGGCAAAAGTTGCCACAGGTAGAGACTGGTCTTTCTCACGACTCTGCTGTCTGGCCTGCTTAATGCTTTGCCTAATGCCGCTTGCTTGGACCCTTCCCCTCATTCAGATCCGCCTGCTCGGCATGACTATAAGCGCCAGTATGCTGGCGGGAGTTATGCAAATGGTTGATCAGGGCGATATTCTTACTGCGGCGATGGTCTGTTTTTGCATCATCGGTACGCCACTTGCCCTAGCCTTGAGCTTTATTTACCTGGCGGTGGGTAAACATTTCGGTATGAACTTGCGTCCAGTATTACTCGTTTTGGATAAGCTTAAAGAGTGGATTATGTTCGATATCTACTTGATTGGAGTGGTTGTAGCGGCCATCAAAGTTAAGGATTACGCTGACCTGTTTACGGGCTACGGCCTTCTTGCTTTTGTTAGCCTCACCCTGTTTTATCTTTTATTAATTATCCATCTTGATGTCGAAAGCCTTTGGCATAAGTTTTATCCGCAGCCACGGCAAGCTCTAAAACCTGAAGAGGTGAAGTGCTGTATCTATTGCCATTATAGCGGCCAGAGTGATGAGCGTGGGCGCTGCCCTCGTTGCCATATTACCTTAGCACCACGTATACCTTATAGCTTACAGAAAGCTTGGGCCGCATTGATCAGCTCAATAATTTTTCTCTTTCCGGCTAATCTATTACCTATCTCTATCATTTACCTAAACGGTGCACGCCAAGACGATACTATCTTCTCAGGAATTGTCTCACTCGCTAGCGGGAACATTCCTATCGCAATGGTGGTCTTTACCGCGAGTATCTTGGTTCCGATAAGTAAAGTCATTATTCTGCTCGCACTACTGATCAGCATTCATATGCGTTGTGAGCAAGGCTTAAAAACTCGGATACGGTTACTAAGGGCTGTAAGATGGATTGGACGATGGTCGATGCTCGACCTTTTTGTCATTTCATTGATGATGTCATTAGTCGACCGTGACCAGCTTCTTGCTTTCACTATGGGACCTGCCGCACTTTATTTTGGTTCCGCTGTTTTTCTTACCATTCTATCCGTAGAATGGCTCGATAGCCGCTTACTCTGGGATGCCCATGCAACAGGAAACGCCAAATACACCGATTAGCGCCAAGGTCAAAAAAAAGCGCCGTCTTTCCCCTTTTTGGTTCCTCCCCATCGTGGCAATCCTTATTACTGGGTGGCTACTGTGGAAGAATTATCAAGAAAGTGGAACAACAATAACCATTAATTTCCATACTGCAGATGGCATTGTTCCGGGGCGTACGCCTATTCGCTATCAAGGCGTTGAGATTGGTACCGTTCAGGATATCGTCCTGACGGATAACTATCGCGTAATCAAAATCAAAGCCAGTATCAAAAGTAGTATGAAAGATGCCTTGCGAAAGAATACCAAATTTTGGCTGGTCACCCCGCAGGCCTCTTTGGCCGGAGTGTCAGGGTTAGATGCCCTCGTCGGCGGCAACTATATTGGTATGATGCCAGGAGATGGCGCCACGACAGACAGTTTCACCGCGTCGGATAGTCAGCCCAAAAATATCGTCAACAATGGCGGACTCATTATCCAGCTCCATGCCAACGACCTCGGTTCGCTCAATACTGGCTCTCAAGTCTATTATCAAAAAGTTCCTGTGGGGCGCGTTTATGATTACAGTTTTGCCCCGCAAGGCAAAGGTGTTCTTATCGACGTGCTGATCGAAAGACGTTATACGCAATTGGTGAAGAAAAATAGCCGATTTTGGAACGTCTCGGGACTACAGGCTAAGTTAGGGGCGTCGGGTGTGAATGTTAATCTTACCAGCGTTCCAGCATTAATTAATGGTGCCATTGCCTTTGACTCGCCTTCAGACTCGGAGTCAGCGCCCAACCAAACGCGTTATGAACTTTACCCGAACCTTGCAGAAAGTCAGCGTGGTGTTAATTTTATCTTAAAGTTACCGAGTGCGGATAATCTCACCGCAGGGTCAACAGCATTAATGTATCAAGGCTTACAAGTCGGTACCCTTACCCATATTAATCTCACTGACCAACAACATGTAACAGGTGAGTTGACGGTCGACCCGAGCGTAGTTGGGTTAATGCGTACTGGAACGCGTATCGAGATGCGTCAGCCTAGTCTACAAGGCGGTAATCTCTCTGTCGGCTCATTGCTGGCGGGTACCGTTCTACAGTTGATTCCAGGCGAAGGTGAAGCGGCGACAGAATTCACCGTACTGCCGGCGAGTCAATCTCTACTGCAGGTCCCCAATAGTCTAACCCTAGAATTGACCGCGCCTGAGAGCTATGGTATCGATGCGGGTCAGCCGTTAATACTTAATGGCGTACCGATCGGTAAAATTGCCCAACGCACCTTAACTGAACGCGGCGTCGTATTCCAAGTTTCTGTTGAACCCGAATATCGCCATTTCATTCACGCCGACAGCCAATTTATCGCTGACAGCCAACTTCGTATTCGTATGGGGCTCGATGGTTTGAAATTGGTGGGTGCCCCTCCACAACAGTGGATTCAAGGGGGTATTCGGGTGAATACCGGAGAGAAAGGCAAACCGAGTGCACGTTACCCTCTCTTTGCTGACGATGATGCAGCGAGAGATAATACGCAAGGCGATAAGCCCTCTATCACGTTGAAGCTCAAAGCCTCTAGCCTACCGGATATTCAAGCGGGTAGCGTCGTACTTTATCGTCGTTACCAAGTCGGTGAAATCGTCGATATTACTCCGGACGCGGACTACTTTATCGTATCTGTCCATATCGCACCGGAATACCGTAAGCTGATTACCGATTCGAGCGTATTCTGGGCAGAGGGTGGTGCACGGGTTCAATTTAACTCTAACGGCATCACTGTACAGGCTACCCCACTGAATCGAGCCTTGAAAGGCGCGATAAGCTTCGATAGTCTCTCGGGCGTGACAAAACAAAAAGGTAAATATCGAGAGCTCTTTACGAGTCGTAATGCTGCCAACGCGGTCGGTAGTCAAATTATTTTCCATACCTTTGACGGAAGTAAACTCACAGAAGGAATGCCGATTAAATACTTAGGAATAAACGTCGGCCAAGTTGAGAGCTTATCACTTAGCGCGAACCTCCATCAGGTTGAGGCTAAAGCCGTACTCTACCCTGAATACGATCAACACTTTGCACGAAGCGGTAGCCAATTCTCTGTGGTATCTCCTGAAATATCCTCCAATGGTGTTAATCACTTAGAGTCACTATTACAGCCTTACGTTAACGTTGACCCGGGTACAGGAAGCATACGACGTAGTTTCGAGTTACAAGAAGATACGATCACCGATTCACGCTATTTAGATGGTTTGAACGTGTATGTCGATGCACCGGATGCGGGGACTCTCACCGTCGGAACACCGGTTCTCTATCGTGGAGTTGAAGTCGGTACCGTCACCGGAACCTCTTTAGGAAACTTAGCCGATCGGGTCCAGATAGCGATGCGTATCAGTACACGCTATCAACATTTGGTCCGTAATAACTCCGTATTTTGGTTAGCCTCTGGCTACTCACTCGATTTTGGTCTGACCGGTGGTGTGGTTAAGACGGGTACCTTCCAGCAATTTATCCGCGGAGGTATTCAATTTGCTACACCGCCAACGGTCCCTCTAGCACCTGAAGCGGAATCGAATAAGCACTTTTTATTACGCGATGAGGCGCCAGAGGGTTGGCAGAAATGGGGAACGGCCATCCCGCGTCAATAATAATCCTAACCACTCGGGCAGAACTCCTGCCCGAGTTCATGCTACACTAGGCTTTTGGCCGCCATGGATCCCCTTGTGAGTACTGAAGCTATCGATTTTCCCGCCCAATTTCTCGAACTCATGCGTCAGGCTCTTCCCAGCGATGACGATTTCGCAGAGTTTATCGCGATCAGCCAACGCCCGCTTCGACGCGCTATTCGGGTCAATACGTTAAAGATCAGTGTCGCAGACTTCCTCGCGTTAACAGCCGATTATCCTTGGCAACTTACCCCGGTTCCTTGGTGCGAGGAAGGTTTTTGGGTTCAAATCAACGATGAGCAAGTCCCACTAGGCAGCTACGCAGAACATTTGAGTGGTCTGTTCTATATTCAAGAGCCCAGCTCCATGTTACCTGTGCAAGCCCTATTTGCTGGTCAAGAAATGCCCCATTCATTGATGGACATGGCTTCGGCCCCTGGCTCGAAGACAACTCAAATCGCTGCAAAAATGGCTAACCGAGGGCTTGTTGTGGCGAATGAGTATGCCGCAAGTCGCGTAAAAGTTCTCCACGCTAATATCAGCCGCTGCGGCGTAATCAATACCGCACTCACCCATTTTGATGCGCGAGTCTTTGGGGCCGCTCTACCCGAACAGTTCGATGCAATATTATTAGACGCCCCTTGCTCGGGGGAAGGTGTAATCCGCAAAGATCCTCAAGCGTTCACTCATTGGAGTCTTGAAAGTACTGAAGAGATTGCCCAGACGCAGCGCGAACTATTAGTGAGTGCTTTTCATGCCCTGAAACCGGGCGGTCGACTTGTTTACTCAACCTGTACTCTAAACACCATTGAAAACCAACAGGTTATAGCCTCTCTGGCCACGGCTTTTCCAGGTACTTTCGAGGTGGAATCTTTAACCTCCCTTTTCCCAGGGGCTGAACGGGTAGCGACCCCTGAAGGCTATCTTCATGTCTTTCCACAACGTTTTGATAGCGAGGGCTTCTTCGTCGCAAGCCTACGTAAAACGTGCGGCGTCGATCCTCTTCCCCATCCCGGGTTTAAAGTGGGTAAGCTTCCCTTTCAACCGGTTCCCACTAAAACGCAGCAAGCGATTATCGATCAGGCTGCGTCTATCGGTATGCGATGGGATAATTCACTCAGCCTCTGGCAACGCGATAAAGAACTCTGGTTATTCCCTAAGAGCGTTGAATCTTTGATGGGTAAGGTTAAATTCTCCCGCCTTGGCTTTCGATTAGCGGAAGTTTATAACAAAGGTTATCGTTGGCACCATGAAGCGATAACGGCTCTCGCCAACCCGACAGCAACGACTATTGAATTAACCGCTGAGCAAGCGGCTGAATGGTATCGTGGTCGAGACATCTATCCAGATATGCCTATGCCTAAAGGTGAATGCTTGGTGAGTTATCAACATCAGGTATTGGGACTGGTAAAAATCATTAATCAACGTATTAAAAATAGTTTACCCAGAGAGCTGGTCCGCAACGGCCCACTTTTTAAATAGGGTTTACCCCCTATCGGTTATCCCGATAGGGGAAATATATGTCAATATGATTAGAGTTTTGTCAGTTTATCCGTTCTGCCTTGAGGATCCTTTGGATTCTTTACATTGCTATCCTCTATTGCTCTGCACTAACTTGTTATAATTCTCATCCCCTACATCTAGAGCGCCTATTACAGGGCTCATAAATCGTTAACTTTACTTACTGGGAACTATAATGAAAAAAATTGCCCGCCCCTTACTCATCTTACTGCCTGTATTACTAATGACCGTTGCCACAGTTAGCGAAGCGCGTTCGTTCTCGTCAAGGGGCTTTGGGTCTTCGAAATTATTCAAACGCCCAGTTCAACAAAAGACTCAACCTACCGCTGCCCCGGCTCCCACCGCGCAACAGACTACTGCCGCCTCGGGTAAGAAGGGGATTCCCGGTGCCGAGCAATACCGTTCTCTAAGCCAACAGGCACCGTCACAACGTCTTAAAAATGCCATTAATTCCCGCGGTAATAACGGTGTACGACTAACACAACTGGCAATGCTCTATTGGTTATTGAGCAGTAATAATACCCATGCCTCAGAGCTTACTGAAGAAGATCGGGATTGGGTGAAAAAAGAAATTAAAGAGAAAGAAAAGAACGGCGAGAAACTTGAAGAGCACGCACCGGCAGCGGCGAGTTCTCCGGCCAAATCTTAAGGCCACCTTCGACACCGAACCGCATAACGATTCGGTGTCGAGTGCCCTTATCGACGCCACGTTCCTTTTATTGGCTGAGCGAAGAGTGCTAATACGGCGATAAGACTAAACTCAATACACACAGACCAGCAAATATGGCCGATGATTTCGCTCCACAGCTCATAACCATTAAGATTCCATAACCAACCCGTTTGACCTTGATCATAAACTGGCTGACGAAAACCTAAAGCTGGGATTAAAACACCGTGCATCACTACCGTAATCGCTAAACCATAAGCCACACCATACCCCATACGGATTTTAGGCCAGTAATAGGCACCAGCAATATAAACAAAGGCGAATACAAAGCTGAACAGCCAGTGGTAGAGGGTAACCGCCCCCAATACTGAGTTGCCTTGATAAAGATAATCCAGTGAATGTTGGTTAATACCTGCCCAACCTAGCCAACTATCAATATGTGCTCCGGGAGGTGATATTTCGCCGGCAACTCGGGGAGGCATATTCACTTCGGAACCCCATTTTACCAACGAGCTCATAAATCCGGCTAATAGCGTAGCCCAAGCAATAATCTTGTAATTCAATTTAGAATCCATGCCAATCCCCTTATGATGAACGGTCAAAAGAAAAGTTTGCTGGTTACTAATTTTACGGGATTGGGAAATTATGCCGAGAGGAGTAACGGACGTTAAGTTGCGTACGATCAATATCAACGAATAAAAAGGAGACCCTTACGGTCCCCGTTAATCTCTACCCACTATCGCTAAACTTAACTTTCGAATAGATAAAAACTTATTGTCCACACAAGGCTTGTGCGCGGGATGTTAAAGGTGAAAGATCCATTTTTTTACCTGGATGATTCGGATCATCAGCTTGGATTAAGGTGATAGGCTGGCCTTGACTTTTCTTCTGGTCAACATTCTGTTGCGCAACGCTATTCAGTGGATATTGCATGAGCGTACTGTCATTAATCGCAAAGAGACCGCCATCTTTATCGCAACGTAGCATAATCTCTTCTCGGGTAAGCGGCCACTGTTGCTTACCAATTTCACGTCGGCTTACCGTAATCACTTCAGAAGCAAGAGATTGTCCACTGACGAGAGTTAATAAGAGAACGGACAGGAGTTTTTTCATTGGAATAGTGCCTTAAATTCGTAATAATAAAAACCGCTTCGTGACTTAACGCACAGTGTAGCAAATGACGCATTTAAGTGGCAGAAGAAAGCATCAGTTTTAACGCCACTCGCTTAGAAGGAAAGCATCCAATGACATACAATCTCGCTGTACTCAGTACAGAAGCGAAAGAGCAACTTAATACGGAGTTAGCGGCAGCCGGGGTCGCTTTCAAAGAGCGCTACAATATGCCAGTTATACCGATTCATATTGAGAATGAGCAACCTGAAGCCTTACGCGCGCACTTCCAAGAAAAGCTGACGACCTATCGCCAGCTTTCTGTGACGTTGTCACGATTGCCTTACGAACCTAAACTTAAGAGCTAGGCCAAGACCCATTAGCTAAGCCTATCAAGAAACTACATTCCCGAGCGATATCAACATAGGCTTGATAGCGCCCGGATTTTCCACCATGTCCCGCGTCGAGATCAGTATAAAGGAGAAGTTGATGATCATCAGTCTTCAATTCCCTAAGCTTAGCCACCCATTTAGCAGGCTCCCAATACTGGACTTGTGAATCGTGTAAACCTGTCGTCACGAAAAGATGAGGATAATCTTGTTTGCGGACATTATCGTAAGGGCTATAAGCTTTAATTATCGCGTAATCTGCCTCGCAATTAGGATCTCCCCACTCGCCATACTCACCGGTGGTGAGTGGAATTGTCTCATCTAACATGGTGCTCACCACATCCACAAACGGTACCTGCGCAAGAATGCCGTGAAATAATGTCGGTGCAATATTACTTACCGCAGCCACCAGTAGTCCACCAGCACTCCCCCCCATCGCGTAGCAACGTTGTGGATCGCCCATGCCTTCGGCCAATAATTGTTGTGTCGCATCAATAAAATCATTGAAGCTATTCATTTTATTCCCAAGCCGACCGGCGTCGTACCAGGCTCGGCCGAGTTCCCCCCCGCCACGAACATGCACCATAGCGTAGACAAATCCTCGGTCGAGCAGGCTTTGCCGTGTGAAGCTAAAATCAGCCTCTAGCGTGGCACCATAGGCACCATAACCGTAAACCAATAATGGGTTCTTACCAGGTTGTAGGCGATCCTTACGCCAAACGAGGGAGACAGGGACCTTAACGCCATCACGCATCGTTAACCAACGCCAATCGCTCTCGTAATCGCTCTCTTCATAGAGCGGAATATGGACTTGCTTTAACTGCGTCAACTGATGCGTGTTCAGATCCCATTCGTAAGTGGTAATGGGCGTAGTCAGGCTATTGTAGCCAAAACGTAAGCGTGAACTTTCGGCATCTGGGTTATGTCCAATCCACACCACGCCATTTTCAGCCTGCTTAGGCAATACCAATCGCTGCCCGCCAGTAAGAGAGTATTGGCAAAGCACCACCTTACCCTGCTGGCGTTCTTCGGTAACCAGCCACTCTTTGAAGAGCTGGAAATCCTCCACTATGCGCTCATTTGATACAGCGATAATTGTCTGCCAGCTGTATTCGCTTGTTTCAGTCTCGGCACAACGATACAACCCGAAGTTAATTCCCTCTCTATTAGAGCGAATATAATAATACCCTTGAAAATGGTCGACACTGTATTCATGATTTTCGCGTCTGGGTACAATACAGTAGGGTCCTAAATCCGGTTTATCGGCATCAATACTCCACACCTCACTTGTCGTCGAGCTCTCTAACACAATAAAGAGTCGTTGTTCGGAGCTGCTCCCCGTTAAGCTTACATAGTAACTATCATCTTGTTCCTCATAAACCAAACAATCCTCTGCTGGATCCGTGCCTAATCTATGATGCCACACCTGCCAAGGTAGTAAGGTTTGGGGGTCTTGTTTAATATAAAACAGCGTCTGTCCATCATTGGCCCAAACAATAGAGGGTGAGATCCCTTCGATGACCGTATCTAACCAAACTTGATCGGCTAGGCGTTGAATACGTAAAACATATTCCCGCCGAGACAAGTAATCCTCGGTTACTGCCATATACCGATGATCCGCCGTGATCTCCAATGCACCCAGTTCATAATACTCGGCGTCACCCGCGCGTAGGTTACAATCAAGCAAGGTCTGCCAGGAAGCCGTGTCGTTATCTTTGCGCCACACCCAATGGGGATAGTCATCCCCCTGCTGATAGCGCTGTTGATACCAATGCCCTGCCTTTAAAAAAGGGACCGAATGGTCATTACCGGGAATTCGCGCGATCATCTCTTCATATAATACTGAGCTAAGGCTCGTCAGCGGGGCCAGTTGCTGTTCGCACCACTGATTTTCGGCCACTAAGTAGCTAATAACTTCTGGATCGGCCCGCTCGTCATCTCGTAACCAGGCAAAGTTATCTTCTCGTTTTTCACCGTGCATCTGATGAATGAATGGAATTCGACGGGCTTGGGGAGGAGTAGTCATAGCGTTAAGTACCGATTTGCAGAGTAATACTGGCAGTATCGCATGTTTCTCTCGTCCTTACCTACTTTCCCACAATCGTGGTTAGACGTGATAACGCAAACGTTTTCGTTTAGACTGCTTGGCGATTGTCTTTTTAAGCTTGGGAAAATGTTATGCGAAAGTTCGGTACTGCGTTACGTAAAAATGCAACCAAAGTGATGCTGTTAGGTTGTGGAGAACTTGGGAAAGAAGTTGCTATCGAATGTCAGCGGTTAGGCATTGAAATAATAGGTGTCGATCGTTATGAGAACGCGCCAGCAATGCACGTTGCCCATCGTGCCTATGTCATCGATATGTTGGATGCTGAGTCCTTAAAGGCGGTCATCACCTTAGAGCAGCCTGATTATATCGTACCGGAAATTGAAGCCATTGCGACCGCGACGCTTGTTGAATTGGAGGCGACAGGCTTAACCGTCGTGCCATGCGCTCGGGCAACGCAACTCACCATGAATCGTGAAGGTATACGTCAATTAGCCGCAGAGCAATTAGGCCTCCCGACCTCTCGCTACCGTTTTGCCAGTCAACAACAAGAATTCTTGGAGGCGGTCGAGGCTATCGGCTTTCCCTGCTTCGTTAAGCCGATTATGAGCTCTTCAGGTAAAGGCCAAAGCCTTCTGCGACAGAGTGATGAGTGTCACGCAGCGTGGGAATATGCCCAGCAAGGTGGCCGTGCTGGCGCAGGCCGGGTAATCGTCGAAGGATTAGTCGATTTCGACTTCGAGATCACCCTACTCACTATCAGCGCCGTCGATGGGATTCATTTTTGCGCGCCTATTGGTCATCGTCAGGAAGAAGGCGATTATCGTGAATCATGGCAACCGCAACAGATGAGTGATATTGCATTGGCCCGTGCCCAAGATATCGCTCGACAAGTCGTCACCGCCCTCTCTGGTTTTGGCCTTTTTGGTGTCGAGCTATTTGTTCGAGGTGATGACGTTATCTTCAGTGAGGTCTCGCCTCGCCCACACGACACCGGTTTGGTGACTCTTGTCTCTCAAGATCTCTCCGAGTTTGCCCTACATGTCCGCGCTTTCTTAGGATTACCCATCGGTCGAATTCGTCAGTATGGGCCTTCTGCTTCTGCGGTTATTCTCCCCACACTACACAGTGAGGCGGTAAGTTTTACGGGGCTGGAAAAGGCATTGGCCGCAGGTCAACAAATCAGACTCTTTGCTAAGCCGAGTATAGCTGGACGCAGACGGATGGGCGTAGCCTTAGCGGTTGGCGATACAGTCGAGCAAGCCGTATCAGCCGCTTTAGCCAGCGCTGCATCGATTGATGTATTAGACGATATCTAAAAAAACCGCCAGTCTAGCTGGCGGTCATCGTTTACTCTAGCGGGGTTTCAGACTCGTTCCATGAACGCCCATCACGGGTGATCATGGCCACCGAGGCGACTGGCCCCCAAGTGCCGGCTTGGTAAGGCTTAGCGGGCTCTCCATCCTTCTCCCAAGCTTCAATGATTGAGTCTACCCATGTCCATGCGGCTTCGACTTCATTGCGGTGAACAAACAAGGCTTGAATGCCTCGCATTGATTCCAGCAATAAGCGTTCATAGGCATCGGCTAAGTGACTTTCATTAAACGTTTCAGAGAAACTTAAGTCTAATTTAGTGGTTTGTAGCTTGTGTTTATGGTCTAAACCCGGAACCTTGTTCAGGATCTCAATATCAACCCCTTCGTCCGGCTGTAGACGAATAGTCAGCTTATTCTGCGGAAGTTGGGTGTAGGACTCTTTAAACAGATTCATCTCTGGATTTTTAAAGTACACGACGACTTCAGAACATTTCGCTGGCAAGCGCTTACCGGTACGCAGGTAGAAAGGTACTCCCGCCCAGCGCCAGTTATCGATATCTACACGGATCGCGACAAAGGTTTCTGTCGAGCTGGTTTTGTTCGCCCCTTCTTCATCGAGATAACCCGGCACTTTTTTGCCTTGAACAAAGCCTGCTGTATATTGGCCACGGACAGTTTTCTCACGCACGTTGGTATGGTCAATCTTACGCAATGCACGGAGTACTTTGATTTTTTCGTCGCGGATACTTGCGGCAGTGAGATCGGAAGGCGGTGACATAGCGATCATTGTCAACACTTGCAGCAAGTGGTTTTGCACCATATCGCGCATCTGACCCGCTTGGTCAAAGTAACCCCAACGCCCTTCAATTCCGACTTCTTCCGCTACGGTTATCTGTACGTGATCAATGGTCTTATTATCCCAGTTATTCACAAAGATAGAGTTAGCGAAACGTAATGCCAATAGATTCAGTACCGTTTCTTTACCCAGATAGTGGTCAATACGGAATACTTGGCTTTCATCAAAGTATTCCCCAACACTATCATTAATCTCTTGCGAGGTTTCTAAAGAAGTCCCTAACGGTTTTTCCATGACCACCCGAGCAGGCTTAGCATTTAATTTTGCTTGCCCCAACCCTTTACAGATTGCCCCGAAAGTACTTGGCGGCATCGCAAAGTAGTTAACGGTCACGCGATTTTTTTGGTCGAGTAGTTTACCTAGTTTCGTGAAATGCGCCGATTCATTGACATCTAGATTGCAAAAATCTAAGCGAGCGCTCAGCTTTGCCCAGATGGCTTGATCGATCTCCTCTTTCATGAACGTTCTTAAGGCTTTATCAACCTCTTGAATATAGGTAGCCTTGTCCCACTCTGCACGGCCCACACCGATGATTTTTGTTTCATCGTTGATTTGGCCAGCTTTTTCCAACTGGTATAACGAAGGTAATAGCTTACGGCGTGCCAGATCACCCTTGGCTCCAAAAATTACCAGATCGCAAGCCTGGACTGTTTGCGTTGACGCCATTTTATTCTCCTCGTTCTAACGTAAAGTAGCGAAACCCGCTAAGGAGTTCATTAGATTCATATTATTGCTCACTTTACTGCGATAACAGTAGTGAGGTAAACAGTTTGCTGTGCTAAATCAATGTCAACGACCGTTAAGACGTTAATCGGTTGTTAAACTGGTACCTAAAGTTGTACCCTAAAACCATTGCGAGCATTTATCGTTTTCTGCGATATTGAGTGTAATACCCATTCTCGACAACTGGGTTTTCTCTTCATTGATGATCTTACTGGAGTTTTCCATGTCACCACGCCTTAGACGAACGAAAATTGTTACTACTTTAGGCCCCGCCACTGACCGCGATAATAACCTAGAAAAAGTGATCGCAGCAGGCGCCAACGTTGTGCGACTTAACTTCTCTCACGGTTCTGCCGATGATCACCTTGCACGCGCGAATAATGTAAGAGCGATTGCAAAAAAATTGGGACGTCACGTAGCGATTCTTGGTGATTTACAAGGGCCGAAAATCCGTATTTCTACTTTTCGAGAAGGTAAGATCTTTCTGAATATCGGTGATCCTTTCACCCTAAACGCTGCCTTACCTAAAGGCGAAGGGAATCATCAGCAGGTAGGAATCGATTACAAGGCTCTGCCAGAAGATGTTAAGGCTGGCGACATATTGCTTCTCGACGATGGCCGCGTGCAATTACGCGTCACTGCCGTTGAAGGGGATAGTATTTTAACCGAGGTAACAGTTGGTGGCCCCTTATCGAATAACAAAGGGATCAACAAACAAGGGGGAGGTCTCTCCGCCGAAGCGCTCACTGAAAAAGATAAAGCGGATATTATCACCGCTGCAAAAATAGGCGTCGACTATCTCGCCGTCTCTTTCCCGCGCTGCGGTGATGACTTACGCTATGCAAGACGCTTAGCTGAGGAAGCCGGGTGCCACGCGAAAATTGTGGCTAAGGTCGAACGTGCTGAGGCCGTGGCTACACAAGCGGCGATGGACGATATTATCCTTGCCAGCGATGTTGTGATGGTCGCACGAGGAGACCTCGGCGTTGAAATTGGCGATCCTGAACTCGTAGGCATCCAAAAGAATCTGATCAGCCGCGCGCGTCAGCTCAATCGCGCTAGTATTACGGCTACGCAGATGATGGAATCAATGATCACTAACCCTATGCCGACTCGAGCGGAAGTTATGGACGTGGCTAATGCCGTATTAGATGGGACAGATGCGGTAATGCTCTCTGCTGAAACGGCTGCCGGTCAATATCCGGCAGAGACAGTACTCGCTATGGCGAATGTCTGTGTCGGTGCTGAGAAAATTCCAAAAGTAAACGTCTCTCGTCACCGATTAGATATCCAATTCGATAATATCGAAGAGGCCATTGCAATGTCTGCGATGTATGCAGCAAATCACCTCAAAGGGGTAACTGCCATCATTACCATGACCGAATCGGGTCGCACGGCATTGATGACCTCACGAATCACGTCAGGACTGCCTATCTTCGCGCTCTCGCGACATGAAGAAACCCTCAACAGCACGGCGCTTTACCGTGGCGTTACGCCGGTTGCGATTTCCGGTTATACCGATGGTTTACTGGCAGTTCATGATGCGGTTAAGCTGCTTAAAATCAAGGGGTATCTCCAGACCGGAGATTTAGTCATTGTCACCCAAGGCGATGTGATGGGCGCCACGGGCACGACCAATACACAGCGCGTGCTGACCGTAGAATAACCGAGACAGCCGCTTGCGCGGCTGTTTGCTTATTTATAAGGGAAAAGATCTTTACGACGATAAGGCTTTTCTTCGCCTGCCTGACGCGTTTTCAGTAATTCGAGGATCCAGGTATATTGCTCTGGATTAGGACCGACGAAAAACTCAACCTCTTCGTTCATCCGACGTGCCAAAGTTTTGTCGTCGGCCGTATCGAGGCCATCCATCGCAGGACGCACAAATATTTCGAGTTGATGGCGACGGCTATTATAGACGGGAAATAGTGGTACGACTTTCGCGCGACAGACTTTCATTAGCCGTCCAATCGCCGGCAATGTCGCCTTATAGGTGGCAAAAAAGTCGACAAATTCACTGTGTTCTGGCCCATGATCTTGGTCGGGCAAATAATAGCCCCAATATCCCTGTCTTACCGAAGCAATGAAAGGTTTTATTCCGTCGTTACGCGCATGCATACGCCCGCCGAAACGACGACGCAGTCGGTTCCAAAGGTAATCCATTAACGGATCTTTTTGATTGTGAAACATTGCCGCCATTTTTTGGCCTTCACAGGCAAGCAACATCGCAGGAATATCGACAGCCCAACCATGGGGCACTAGAAAAATGACATTCTGTCCGGATGTTTGGTAGTGCTCGATAATGTCTTTACCGTGCCAAATAATTTTTTGCCGCACGCGTTGCGGATCGCGTAATGCTAACTCGGCCATCAACACCATCGATTGTGGGGCAGTAGCAAACATTTCATCAATAATGTTTTCACGTTCCGCTACGGAAAGATCAGGAAAACAGTAGTGAAGATTAATTTGCGCACGACGACGCGCTCCCTTAGCTCGCTGACCAACCCATTTACCAAGTTTCCCTAACAGCGGATCACGAAGCGTAGCGGGCACATATGCTAGTCCTGCCGCCACACCGATGGCTAGCCATTTACCCCAAAACTGCGGTTTCAGGAAGGAAGGTTTAAAGACAGGAATAAACTCAGAATGGTTACGTTTCTCGTTAGTCATGCACTCGCCTCTTATAATAAGTGGCTAATAATAGTGATGGGGAAGAGTTTTGCAATAGACTTTTACTTGCACGCGCAGCGATAAGTCCTACAACGATCATAAAAAAGGCCATGAAAACTACATGGCCTTATTATGCTGATCAGAAAGTTAGCTGACTCTGCCATTCTTTGGCTTGAGTAAGATAGGTCTTACGATCTTTGCCCGTTAGGCCTTCCATCCGCGGCAGTTTTGCCGTGAGAGGATTAACCGCTTGGTTATTGATCCAGATTTCGAAATGTAAATGTGGTCCGGTCGAGCGACCCGTGTTACCGGATAACGCAATGCGATCCCCTCTTTTTACCTTTTGGCCGGGCTTAACCATTACACGACTTAGATGCATATAGCGGGTCATATATTGTCGGCCATGACGAATGGCAACGTATTTCCCCGCAGCACCACCACGGGCGTTTGCCACGACGACTTCCCCATCTCCGGTGGCTAAGACTGGCGTGCCAACGGGTACGGCAAAATCAACGCCACGATGCGGTGTAATGCGTCCGGTTACAGGATTGAGCCGTCGTGGGTTAAAGTTTGACGAGACGCGATATGTTTTAGCCGTCGGGAAACGTAAAAATCCTTTAGCTAATCCAGAAGCGTTCTGGTCGTAAAATTTACCATCTTCGGCGCGGAAAGCGTAATAGTCTTTGCCCGCAGAACGGACGCGAACGGCTTGAAGCTGACTTTGCATGCGCTTACCCGCCAACATCTCACGCGAGAATATCGCGCTGAATTGATCGCCACTACGAAGTTTACGGAAATCCATCTGCCACTGCAGCGCTTTGATCACCGATGCGGTTTCACCGGCCGACAGTCCTGCCTGTTGCGCACTACTCGCGAAGCTACCTTTAACGGTGCCAGCTAGGGTATGGTCTTGCCACTCGCCTTGCTGAAGTTGGCGCTCCATACTGTAGGTACCATTAGGCCTACGGACGTAGTGACGGGTTTCACGGCGGGAGATCTCCCAATCCAGCGTTTCTAACTCGCCCTCAGCGTTGACTTGCCAATTGAGGCTTTGTCCGACATTAAGGTTACGTAATGCACCATCACTTCCCACTAGCGCGTTGATATTGGAAAGGTCGATGCCGTACTGATTTAATACGCTACTCAGCGTATCGCCAGACGCAACGGTATATTCTTTTAAATCTTGAGTCCCTTCTACCTCTTTCTGATCGGCTGGCAGATCTTCATCAGGTAAAGGCGTAGTTTGGTCATCGGGTTCGGAAGCCTCTATCCCGCTAAGGTGTTGACTCGCTTCGAGTTCGATCTTACGGACTAGTGTCTCTTTATTATCATCGTGATGGTGGATGAGTGGTTGCCAAATAGCAACCGCGAGAGTCATAGCGGTTAAAGACCCCAACATAAAACGGTGGGGTTTCGGTAATGTGTTAAGCGCGAGAGCGACAGAACGAGCAATCTGTTGCACTGTAAAGTTTCCTCATTATTTTACTGGTTTCAGACAGCTCACATACTGGCTCGACAATTGTGAGAGGAATTTCACATAACTGTCCTGCGATAAGCTGATGTTGCTTCCCAATGGATCTAAAGTGCCCTTTTGCACTTTTGTCCCTCGTGAAACAGCGTCGATGACGGCTGGTCTGAATTGTGGCTCAGCAAAAACACACTGCACTTTCTGCTGGGTCAACTGTGTTCGTATTTCGTTTAATTTCTGCGCACCCGGCTGAATTTCCGGATTGACCGTGAAATAGCCGAGTGGTGACAGGCCATAATGTTGCTCAAAATAAGTGTAGGCATCGTGAAAGACATAATACCTCTTATCCTTTACTGAGCTCAGTTGCTGGCGTATCTGTTTATCGGCATCTTTCACGCTGGCTTTAAATTTCGATAAATTACTATCTAATTGAGCTTTTTGTGCGGGCATTAACTGGACTAATCGATCATGGATAGCCGTAGCACTCATTAAAGCAATTTCTGGCGATAACCAGATGTGCAGATTATACGTTCCTTGATGGGAATGACTATCAGACAGTTCCCTATCAGAAGAATTAACAGATGTTAGCGTATTAGCTGGCGACGAAGTATGATCATGATCATTATCAACCTCACCGACCAGGTGTGATTGAATCACGGGTAAAGCCGAGAGTTCAAGGTTTTTATTTGTGGGTAGCTGCGAAGCGCTGCGAGTAATAAAGGATTCCATTTCAGGACCTACCCACACCAACAGGTCAGCATTTTTTATCCGGCGAACATCTGAGGGCCGTAGCGCATAATCATGTTCCGACGCACCGTCCGGAAGAACAACTGTCACAGGAGTAACATCTTTAGCAATGGCAGCAGCAATAAAGCCGAGCGGTTTAATGGATGTCACCACGTCGGCTTGCGCTAAGCCATTCATTCCTAACATGATGGATAGACCCAAGGCGAGTTTAGGGAAATGATTTTTTCTTTTCATGATTACAGGCATCTCAGCTATTAACCTTAAATGGAGTTGTGATAATATAACATCTCTTTTTGAAATGAAAACTGATTAACCATGTCATCGAACTTAGTTACTTTAGAAAATATCGATGTTTCGTTCGGTCAAAAACAGGTCCTGCAAAATATCTCGTTAACGTTGCAGCCGGGTAGGATATTGACCTTACTTGGCCCCAACGGTGCGGGGAAATCGACCCTAGTGCGACTAATCCTTGGACTTATTACGCCAACCAACGGCACCGTTAATAAAAAAGCGGGGTTACGTATTGGCTATGTGCCGCAAAAATTACACTTAGATATCACCCTTCCCCTCACGGTTGACCGCTTTTTACGATTAGCCCGCCAAGCTAAAAACGCGGATATTCATGCGGCATTGCAGCGTGTAAATGCCGGGCATCTTCGTTTTTCGACCATGCAAAAGCTCTCCGGCGGAGAGATGCAGCGTGTACTGTTATCCCGAGCGTTGCTGGGTAAGCCGGAACTATTAGTGCTTGATGAACCCACACAGGGTGTTGATGTTAATGGCCAAGTAGCTTTATACGATCTGATTAACCAGCTACGTCATGAACTCCACTGCGCAGTCCTTATGGTCTCTCACGATCTCCATTTAGTCATGGCAAAAACCGATGATGTCCTCTGTCTCAATCATCATGTCTGTTGTTCGGGCCCACCCGAAGTCGTCTCGCAACACCCCGAATTTACCGCAATGTTTGGTCCTCGCGCCTCTCAACAATTAGCGATTTATCGGCATCATCACAACCACCGTCATGATCTCAAGGGACGGATAGTATTACGCAAGGAGAATGAGATCTCATGATTGAATTGTTACTGCCAGGCTGGTTAGGAGGAATACTGCTCACCCTCACTGCTGGTCCACTGGGATCTTTTGTCGTTTGGCGTAAAATGTCCTATTTCGGCGATACGCTTGCCCACGCGTCCTTATTAGGGGTCGCCATAGGGTTATTATTAAACGTTAATCCATGGTATGCGGTGATTGCCGTAACGCTTATTCTCGCCATACTTTTGGTCGTGTTAGAGCATCGTCCACACTTGGCGATCGATACCTTGCTAGGCATTATGGCGCATAGCGCGCTCTCACTTGGACTGGTGGTCGTGAGTTTAATGCATAATGTCCGCGTCGATTTAATGGCCTATTTGTTCGGCGACCTTCTGTCGGTAATGCCCGCAGATTTAGCCTTAATGGCCGGGGGCGTGGTGATCGTGCTGGCCGTCATTATCTCACAATGGCGTGCACTCCTATCAATGACCGTCAGTCCCGAGCTGGCCCAAGTCGATGGCGTCAATTTAGCCCGCACCAGAATGTTATTGATGTTAGTCACGGCCCTAACCATTGGTGTCTCCATGAAATTTGTCGGAGCACTCATTATTACCTCATTATTAATCATCCCTGCCGCTACCGCTCGTCGCTTTGCGCGATCCCCCGAGCAAATGGCAATTTTCGCAACGTTAATCGGTATGGTGGCCGTCACCGGTGGACTCACTTTCTCCGCCTATTACGACACGCCTGCCGGCCCGTCGGTCGTCCTCACTGCAAGCGCCCTCTTTATGATTAGTGGGTTAAAGAAGATGTCGCACTAATTATTACGCCTCGATCTCCTCGAGGCGTAAACGTTTTTATCCCTGCCTAGGCAATACGGCTATTTCTTCAAGAGTATTGGCAGTTGTTGCTCGAATTGTTGCAGACACTGGTCCATCAGCTGCTGGGTTATCACTTTCACTTTGGCATATTGATTTTTTCGCCACTCCGCTAAATTAGCTTCCACTGGCGCGGGTGAGCAGGCTTGCTTAACGAAACCGCTGAAGAACGATCCCTTCTCTGGCTTTTTATAAAAGAAGACCTTGTATTTCAACTCATAGAGGGAGTCACTGCTATTGAGGTTCTTATAGATTAATAACCACGTCGAGTAGCCTATATGCAGTGGCTGCTGGTAGACATAACCTGCACCATTAGCCTCTAACCATGCCTTAATCGTTTGATTCGCCTTTGGCTTGAAGTACTCCAGTGTTGGGTTCTTCAATGTCTTGAGTACATTCCCTTTGTATGTCTCCTTATCGAAGCTCGAACCATTAACGTTTCCCAGTGCCGCAGAGAGTACAGCCAGCCCAAAACCTGTGACACTATGGACAGGCGTCACTTCTCGTAAATAGGTATCAGAATAGACATTCTTGGCATTAAACTCTGCTGGCGCGGCATGGTACAAAACCCCTAGCGAACTCTTATTCGACCCCTCAATGACTGAAGGTTTTACTGATGCGCATCCAGAGAGGAGCGCTACTGCAGTCAAGCAACTGAGTACGTGGTAATTTTTCATGATATCCCTATCGGTATGCTTAGCGGTAGCTCGCGAGTATAGATGATAGGTAGAGGGCAAAATAGGCAGAGAAATGCCAAAACATGACATTCCTCAGACTATTGAGGGATAAGCGTGATGGCGTTAGGCGTGTTTATAGCTGTCGAGCAGATCGAAATGCTGATAAGCGTGTTGGGTCGCTAATCGTCCACGTGGCGTGCGCTGGATAAAGCCCTGCTGAATCAGATAAGGTTCAATAACATCTTCAATTGTCTCGCGCTCTTCACCAATCGCGGCGGCAAGATTATCTAAGCCTACTGGCCCACCACTGAACTTGTCGATAATCGCCAGCAATAATTTACGGTCCATATAATCGAAACCTTCGCTGTCCACGTTGAGGAGATCGAGGGCGCTGGCGGTCACTTCACCGTTCATATCGCCCGCGGCTTTCACCTCGGCGAAGTCACGCACACGACGCAGGAGGCGGTTAGCGATCCTCGGTGTCCCGCGGGAACGACGCGCAATCTCTAGCGCACCTTCTTGGCTAAGCGCTAGCCCCAAGCAATCTGCCGCGCGCTTGACGATGGACTGCAAATCAGCCACTTGGTAAAACTCTAAACGTTGAACGATACCAAAACGGTCGCGGAGGGGTGAGGTTAACGACCCAGCGCGAGTGGTCGCCCCAATCAATGTAAAGGGGGGTAAATCGATTTTAATCGAACGGGCCGCTGGACCTTCGCCAATCATGATATCCAACTGATAATCTTCCATCGCCGGGTAGAGTACCTCTTCCACGATAGGCGAGAGACGGTGGATCTCGTCGATAAACAGTACATCATGCGGCTCTAGATTGGTCAGCATTGCCGCAAGATCGCCGGCTTTTTCCAATACCGGGCCGGAGGTGGTACGTAAGTTAACCCCCATTTCATTCGCCACGATATTGGCTAACGTCGTCTTACCTAAGCCAGGAGGGCCGAAAATCAGCAAGTGATCCAGCGCGTCGCCGCGCATTTTCGCCGCACGAATAAAGATTTCCATCTGCTCACGGACATGGGGTTGACCAACATACTCATCCAATAAGCGAGGACGTAAGGCTCGGTCAAAGCGCTCTTCATCTATAGTCACTTCCGCAGAGACTAGGCGATCCGCATCAATCATACTTTTCCTTATAGCGACGCACGTAAGGCGTCTCTGATCAAGGTTTCACTGTCCGCCCCGGTCTTAGCAATTTTACTCACCATTTTGGAGGCTTCTTGCGGTTTATAGCCCAAAGCCACTAACGCTGCGACCGCTTCGGCTTCCGCATCATTGCTTGAGGACGGGTCGCTCGCCGGTGCAGTCAGGGTAAACTCGCTTTCTGTATTAAACAGTTCCCCATGCATCCCTTTGAATCGATCCTTCATTTCAACCACAAGACGCTCGGCGGTTTTCTTGCCAACACCCGGTAGTTTCACTAATGCAGCAACTTCTTGGTGTTCCACCGCGTTCACAAACTGCTGCGCCGACATACCAGAAAGAATAGCGAGCGCGAGTTTCGGCCCAACGCCATTCACCTTAATCAATTCACGAAAGAGCGTACGTTCCTGTTTATGATTAAATCCGAATAAAAGCTGTGCATCTTCTCGCACCACAAAATGGGTAAAAATAATGGCGGAGTGATCTTTCTCAGGCAGTTCGTAGAAACAGGTCATCGGCATATGCACTTCGTAGCCTACGCCACCGACCTCAAGCAAGACTAACGGCGGTTGCTTCTCTATGATGACTCCATTAAGACGTCCGATCATACAATTACCTTTATCAATGTGTTCGCGAGGTTTAATGGTGCGTTTATACCATAAAAAAGGCTGGATGAATATCCAGCCTGATACGAGAAAGCTAACGGAGCCGTCCGCGAGTCAAAACAAGGGCTTTATCAGAAATACTCAGCGCGTTCTGGCTGATATGACAATGAGTAATCGCGATAGCTAAGGCATCGGCGGCATCTGCTTGGGGATTGGCAGGTAATTTCAATAGCGTTCGCACCATATGTTGCACTTGCGCTTTATCTGCTGCGCCCGTCCCAGTGACCGTTTGCTTTACCTGTCGTGCAGCATATTCGAAAACCGGTAAGCTTTGGTTCACCGCCGCCACGATGGCCGCCCCACGCGCTTGGCCAAGCTTCAAAGCCGAATCAGCATTTTTCGCCATAAACACTTGCTCAATGGCAAAGTAATCCGGCGAAAATTGGGTAATAATCTCACTGACACCGGCATAAATCAGCCGTAAACGTTCAGGTAGCGCGGTGGTATTGGTGCGGATACAGCCACTCCCCAAGTAGGTCAATTGCCGACCTACTTGACGTATGACCCCATATCCGGTTACCCGCGATCCGGGGTCAATACCGAGAATTATGGCCATAAATGACCAAATAACCGTGTGAACAGCACTTACAGGCTCTCAGCGATTTCGTCAGAAATCTCACCGTTGTGATAGACTTCTTGAACATCATCACAATCTTCGAGCATATCGATTAGACGCAATAATTTTGGTGCAGTCTCGCTGTCCATTTCCGCTTTAGTCGATGGGATCATCGTCACTTCAGCCTCATCTGGCGTTAAGCCCGCCGCGATTAAGGCATCCTTTACCGCACCTAGCTCTTCCCACGCGGTAAACACATCGATAGCGCCATCATCGTAACTCACCACATCTTCAGCACCGGCTTCCAACGCAGCTTCCATTAACGCATCTTCGTCTTGGCCTGGTGCGTAAGCAATAACCCCTTTACGGCTGAAAAGATACGCGACAGAACCATCAGTACCGAGGTTTCCGCCGGTCTTAGTGAAGGCATGACGGACTTCTGAAACGGTGCGGTTACGGTTGTCGCTCAGACACTCGATCATAATGGCGCTACCACCTGGGCCATAACCTTCATAGATGATAGTTTCCATATTGGAGTTATCATCACCACCGACACCACGTGCGATCGCACGGTCCATCGTGTCGCGCGTCATATTATTGGATAGGGCTTTATCCATTGCCGCGCGTAAACGAGGGTTCGAGCTTGGATCGCCACCACCGAGTTTTGCCGCGGTCACTAACTCACGAATAATTTTAGTGAAAATTTTACCCCGTTTTGCATCTTGTGCCGCTTTACGGTGTTTGGTATTCGCCCATTTACTATGTCCAGCCATAATCTCATTCTCTCAAACAAATAACGGTAAACGGAACGCGTCATCAGGCACATTCCTATCGAATTACTCCTTGGCAAAGAGGCGTTCAATCGCTTGCCGATTACTCCACGATTTAGTTAATGCCGCAGCCTGTTGCCAAGGGAGCCACTGCGCCGCCGTATGCTCAGTTAAATTGGGGATCCTTTCGGAATCAACGCCCAAAGTAAACCAATGTTCTTGGTTATGGGTCACTCCCGGCGCATAACGGTGGCGATATTGTTCAAAAATCTCGAAACTAATCTGTGTATCACAGTCAATCAGTATGTCCCGCGCAGGAGAATACACAAATCCGGTCTCTTCTTGCACTTCGCGCAGGGCCGCCTGCTCTGGCTGTTCGCCATTTTCCAGACTACCCGTCACGGATTGCCAGAACTGCTCATCATCCTGACGCTGTAACATTAGCACCCGCTTGGTATCTCTCGCGTAGATAACGACCAAGACCGAAACGGGATGCTTATAGACCATTATACCGACTCAGTTTTAGCTTTTTTCACGACCTGTAATGCTAGCTCTTGTAACGCACTCGGATTTGCCTCGCTTGGCGCATCCGTCATCAGACAGGCCGCCGCGGTGGTTTTCGGGAAGGCAATCACATCGCGAATGTTATCTGTACCGGTCAATAGCATGGTAAGACGGTCTAAGCCGAAGGCTAATCCGGCATGCGGCGGCGCGCCATATTTTAGCGCATCCAATAAGAAGCCGAACTTCTCTTGTTGTTCTTCAGCACTGATCCCGAGAATACTAAACACCGCTTGTTGCATCGCACCCGTATGAATACGTACGGATCCGCCACCCACTTCATAACCGTTAATGACCATATCGTAGGCGTTAGCAATCGCGTCGCTTGGCGCTTGACTGAGTTCTTCCGGCGTTAAATCACGTGGCGCGGTGAACGGATGGTGCATAGCGGCTAAACGCCCTTCATCATCTTGTTCGAACATTGGGAAGTCGACAACCCAGAGGGGTGCCCAACGACTTTCATCGGTTAACGCTAAATCGCGCCCGATTTTTAGACGTAATGCCCCCATCGCATCTGCCACAACGTTCGCTTGGTCAGCGCCAAACAACAGAATATCGCCCGACTCCGCTGAAGTACGCTCAAGCAGTTGTTCGATAATCTCAGCGGTTAAGAATTTGGCGACAGGGCTTTGGATTCCTTCAAGTCCTGCGTCACGTTGGTTAACTTTCATCCATGCCATGCCTTTCGCACCGTATAGCCCGACGAATTTGGTGTAGTCGTCGATCTGCTTGCGCGTTAATTGCGCACCACCCGGTACACGTAATACAGCCACCCGCCCCTTAGCATCGTTTGCCGGGCCGGAGAAGACTTGGAACTCAACCTCAGCTAGGAGATCGGCAACATCGACCAGCTCCATTGGGTTACGCAGGTCAGGTTTATCTGAACCGAAACGACGCATCGCCTCTGCCCAAGTCATTTGCGGGAACTCGCCCAGATCGACCCCTTTAATTGCGATCCAAAGTTGACGAATAAGACGCTCCATGACCTCACGGACTTGCGGCGCTGTCATAAACGACGTTTCGACGTCGATCTGCGTAAATTCTGGCTGACGGTCTGCGCGTAAATCTTCGTCACGGAAGCATTTTACGATCTGATAATAACGGTCGAAACCAGACACCATCAACAGCTGTTTGAATAGCTGCGGCGATTGCGGTAAGGCATAAAACTCGCCTTTATGAACGCGGCTAGGCACTAAGTAATCGCGCGCACCTTCTGGCGTCGCTTTGGTAAGCATTGGCGTTTCAATATCGAGAAACTCGTTTTCTTCCATAAAGCGACGAACGAAAGCGGTAATCTTGGCACGGGTTTTAAAGCGTGCGGCCACTTCAGGGCGACGTAAGTCTAAATAGCGGTATTTAAGGCGTGCTTCTTCGCTGTTAACATGATTACTGTCTAGCGGGAGCGGCTCAGAACGGTTAATAATCGTCAACTCGGTAGCGAACACTTCAACTTCACCCGTCGCCATCTCTGCGTTTTTATTACGCTCATCCCGTGCACGCACTTTTCCCGTCACTTGAATACAGAATTCGTTACGTAATTCCGACGCAAGTTCGAAAGCCTGCTGCTCATCCGGATCAAAAAAGACCTGTACAATCCCTTCGCGATCACGCATATCGATGAAAATTAAGCTCCCGAGGTCGCGACGACGATTCACCCAACCGCTGAGAGTCACTTGTTGACCGATGTGGGACACATTAAGTTGTCCGCAA
>Ga0153974_1000054_pt1 | contig 26558 bp, 25 predicted proteins | sample TSGA058MetaG_FD_104741 | JGI IMG/M metagenome (GOLD analysis project Ga0153974, IMG submission 104741) | Attine ant fungus gardens microbial communities from Georgia, USA - TSGA058 MetaG | ecosystem: Host-associated > Fungi > Mycelium > Unclassified | place: USA: Georgia, Yuchi Wildlife... | reverse complement strand
CAGTGTTGAGAGCTTTGTAAAAAAAATAGGTTGCATATAAATTCCTCCTGTATAAAAGTTTGAGAGTTGTTAATTCTATTACTAGAACATAGGTCTCATTAATCGAATTAAATAAAAAAACTTGTCAGTTGAATGTCCTAAAAATAGGTAAGCTTAACTTGGCTATTAGCAGAAATGAGCTTAGCATTATGGATTGAGTTAAAATGATTGGATCTTTAAAGCATAATAGTTTACAAATTAACGTTGACATTTTATAATTTAAACTAAGATAAAGTAGAGGTTCATTGGAGAGGATAGTCTAAATTCTAATTGTAATTAATGACTCCAAAACTCATGGTGGAAAAGTTAAAGGTTATAGAGACCTTTTAAAGATAAAACGAGGTGAATGAATATGAATGATACAGAAAAGCAAGTCGTTGAAGTTTTGGAAAAACTAAGACCGTATTTACAACGTGATGGTGGTGATATTGAATTTGTAAAATTTGAAGAAGGAATCGTATATGTTCGAATGTTAGGAGCATGTGTCGGTTGCATGGCATTGGATTCTACTTTGTATGATGGAATTCAACAAGCTTTATTAGAGGAAGTTCCAGGTGTTATCGGCGTTGAAAATTTAAGTTAAAATCATTTGCTTGCTTCTTCTTTAACCCATTCAGGGATTCTTAATTCAATACCGTTACTTTGGTAGACTGTATACGGAATTTGATAGAGTAATTTTGAATAGATAAGTGCTTGTTCATATAGAGTAGGGATTTGAACGGGTTCATCGTTTCTAATTTGATAAAGTGCATCATAAAATTGAGTCGGGAAATAAAGCCTAGCGTAAAGAAATGCCCATTCTTCAATTGAAAGTGGATTGGTTTCATTAATGACTTGAATGGTAGTATGAATTAGAGATAAATCCTGCTTCTCTAAATATAAATGGCGTAAGTACTCGCAGTAGCAGCGGGATTTATTGTCTAATGTTAGGAATTCTGGGGCAAAAAATTCATATTTATATGTGGTTGGTGTCAGTCTTACGTGGCAAAGTGCAACAGAATACTTTACTTCATTTAATTCGTTAATAAAGGTATAAGCTTGTTCATTTAAATGAATGTAATAAGTTGCTAAATCAAATAATATCGTCCGATTATAGGGATCTAATTGATCAATTACAATATTTAATTGTTCTTCATGGAGACGATTTTTATTTAACCACCGTTCCTTAAAGTGCTTGGCGACTGGATAAGGTTCTGGATAGATTGTAGGAATTTGTAAAGTTTTAATGTCCACATATTCATGGAGAATTGTTGTAGATTCTAATACATAGTAATGTTTTCCTTCATAGAGTACCGTTGTTGTGTTATCTTTTGATAAAATAACTCGCTGATTAGGTGAGTACTGCAAAAATTGTAAAAGATGGAAAAAAACTGTATTTTTATCGTTGCCAACTGCTATAATATATATATACCTGTCACCAACTTGGGTATAAAATATGTCATTAAGTTGTTGTAACTCGGTTATAGGGAGTTGGTAATACCAAATTATAAGCTCCTTCATTATCATCATCCTCAAACTAGATTTATCGATATCTTAATCTATATTTATGCATGTATAGTATACAAATATGATAAGTGAAAGGGAGATTTTAAATGGATCAAAACAAGTTAAGTGAGTTAGTGATTCAAAAAATTAATAGTAGAGGGATAAAAATTCAGCAGATTGCGGAATTAACTCATTTTTTACAGTCGCCTTATTATCCCAATTTAACGTTAGATAGCTGTGTTGAAAATGTAGAAGCCGTATTGAAAAAGCGCGAAGTTCAAAATGCGGTTTTAACAGGAATTCGTTTAGATGAATTGGCTGAATTAGGGTTATTAGAGGGGCCTTTACAAGAAATGGTTGAATCAGATTATTCTCTTTATGGAATTGACGAAATACTTGCGTTTTCCATTTTAAATGTGTATGGTTCTATTGGTTTTACTAATTACGGTTATATTGACAAATTAAAGCCAGGTATTTTAGGAGAGATTGATGCTAAAGGAAAAAAAGGAGAAATTTGTCAAACATTTATGGATGATTTAGTGGGAGCCATTGCGGCAGCGGCGGCAAGTCGTATCGCTCACAATCAAGAGAAATAGATAGAATTGGGTTTATTGTAAAAATAGAAGGAGAGTTCTGTCCATGTGGTTTAACTATGTATTAGAAGCAGCGGTACTAGCAAATATTTTTGCTCAAATTGTAAAAATTCCTCTTCATTATATTTTAAATGGAAAATGGAATTTCGGACTATTATTATCTACCGGAGGAATGCCAAGTTCACACTCTGCCTTCGTTGCCTCTTTAGCAACTGCTATTGGGATTACGGAAGGAATTAGCAGTGTTATGTTTGCTATGGCTTTTTGTTTTGCCGGAGTGGTTATTTATGATGCCATGGGTATTCGTCGTCATGCAGGAACTCATGCTGCTATGCTAAATAAATTAATCACAGATTTAAAAGAACAAGGAAATCTTGCGGTTTTTCAAGATGAAGAATATCAAAAACGTTTTAAAGAATTATTAGGTCATGAGCCAGTAGAAACTTTTTTTGGAACATTATTTGGAATTTTAGTGGCTATCATATATGGAGTAATAGCTGGAATGTTTTAGTAGAAAAAGATATAAATGAGGTGGGAAGTTATGCACAATAAAATATATGATGTGACAATTATTGGCGGTGGTCCTGTTGGAATTTACGGAGCTTTTTATGCAGGGATGCAAGGGATGAATACGAAATTAATTGATGCACTTCCGCAACTAGGTGGTCAATTGGCAACCTTATATCCGGAAAAATATATTTATGATTTACCTGGGCATTATAAAGTTAGAGCAGGTACCGTAATTGCGCAGCTTGAAACACAGATGAATCAGTTTAGTGATAAAATTGATGTTTCGAAAAATACAAGTGTTCAAAGCATCGAAAAATTAGAGGATGGAACGTTTAAAATTTATTCTGAAAAAGAAATCTGCTACTCTCGAGCTGTGGTTATTACTGTAGGAAACGGTGCTTTTAAGCCAAGAAAAATTGATGGTGATCAAGAACAATTTACTAATGTTCATTATTTCGTTTCGCAAATGGAAGCATTTAAGGGGAAAAAGGTTGTTATTTTTGGTGGTGGTGATTCTGCTGTAGACTGGTCATTAATGTTAGAGGATATAGCAGAGAAGGTAACAGTCGTCCATCGAAGAGATGAATTTAGAGCCCATGAAGCTAGCGTTGATAAATTAAAGCAATCCCAAGTGGAAATTTTAACGCCTTATGTTGTAAAAGAACTAAATAGTGAAAACGGGGTTGTTGTTTCAACTGAATTAACTAATACTAAAACTAGTGAAACCAAAACTATTGAAGTAGATGATATCATTGTTTTATTTGGTTTTATTTCTTCATTAGGACCCATTAAAAATTGGAATCTTGAGCTTAATAAAAATGCTATTTGTGTAGATAATCGTCAACAAACAAGTGAGCCTGGTATTTATGCTGCCGGAGATGCTTGTACCTTTGATGGGAAGATTAAAATGATTACAGTTGGTTTTGGTGAAGTTGTTGTGGCGCTTAATGCAGCTAAAGCATACGCTTATCCAGATAAAGTCGTTCGCCATAAACACAGTTCTTCACTATAAATTTGGATATTTAATTAAAAAGTAATTGACTTTTTGTTAAAACAAAATTATAATAATTCTAACAAATATTTAAATATATTAGACGCATGCGCCTATATTTAGCCTGTGTAACTCGAATCATCTGAGTCTAAGGATGGATTCGAGTCAGGTATAAAATTAATAGTTTTCAATATAGAAATTTTAATAGTTATAAATGCAATGAAAAGAAAAGTATAAGTTTCAAACATTTACAGAGAACCTGAATAGCTGAGAACAGGTGATGGGAAAAGCTTAGAAAATGGTCTTGGAGCAGCGTACCGAGTGTCTAACATAAGGCTACGATGGGTGCACCCATTACAGTGCTAGAGTATCGGTTTTTCCTGTACTTGATAAGGGAATAGATGTGAATCTATTCTGAAAAAAAGGTGGTAACACGGTCGTTATGCGCTCGTCCTTTTAGATATTAAATCTAAAAGGAGGGGTGCTTTTTTTATTAGGCTGATGGATTTTACGCAATTTAAAATTATTAAGATGGGTATAGTTACCTAGGTAATCTAAATGCTTGGTTTCCTAAGTCTAATGAGAGAAAACGCTGAAGAAGCTGGATTTTAAAAGGTATTGAGTATGACTAATAAAATTAAACATTAAAGTGATGAAAAGGAAAGTATGAGTTTGGAACATTTACAGAGAACCTGGTTAGGTGAGAACAGGTAATGGAAAGAACTTAGAAAATGGCCTTGGAGCAGCGTACCGAGTGTGTAAAACATAAGGCTACGATGGGTGCACCCATTATAGTGCTAGAGTATCGGATTTTCCTGTACTTGATAAGGGAAATAGGTGTGAGCCTATTCTGAAAAAAGGTGGTAACACGGTCGCAATGCGCTCGTCCTTTTAGATCTAGTGTCTAAAAGGACGAGCTTTTTTTATTATTTACTTACTAAAATTTTTTATCAAAATCTAAGGGGGTATTTTATGATTGAATTATCTAATATTCAGGTTACATTTCAAGAACAAAAAAATAAGGTACATGCAGTTAAGAATGTTTCATTACATATTAATCGTGGTGAAATATTTGGAATTGTGGGTTATAGTGGTGCTGGTAAAAGTACCTTAGTCCGAGTGATTAACTTATTACAAAGACCTACCACAGGTGACGTACTAGTGGGAGGACAATCTTTATTAAAGCTAGGGCCAAAAGAGTTGCGTCAAACACGGAAAAAAATTGGCATGATCTTTCAACATTTTAATTTATTAAAATCACAGACAATTTTCGATAATGTTTATTATCCTTTACGAAAATCTGACTTAAGTAAAGAAGAGCGTTATAAAAAAGTGATGTCTTTATTGGAGCTAGTTGGAATAGCTAATAAAAAAGATGCTTATCCTTCTCAACTATCGGGAGGCCAAAAGCAACGAGTAGCCATTGCTAGAGCACTAGCGAATGATCCAGAAGTTTTATTATGTGACGAGGCAACAAGTGCCTTAGATCCTAAAACCACTCGTTCTATTTTAAAGCTTTTGAAACAAGTGAATGAGCAGTTAAACTTAACCATTGTAATTATTACCCATGAAATGGAGGTGATTAAAGAAGTTTGCCAACGAGTGGCAGTTATGGAGAAAGGGGAAGTCATTGAAGTGGGAGATATAGTTACCATCTTCAATCAACCGAGGGAACAGTTAACAAAGGATTTTGTTAGAACAGCGAATCAGATTGATCGCGCCTTGGAACAAATATTAAATCATCCTTCGATTGCTCAAATAGGAGAAGAGGATGTGTTAGTTCAAATTTCTTATGTTGGACCTAAAACTAGTAAGCCTTTAATTTCAAGGCTATATAGTCAATTCCAAGTAGAGGTTAATATTTTACATGGGAATATTGAAGTTTTAAATCAAACACCTGTTGGGAATTTAATCGTTATTTTATCTGGATCTTATGTATCTCAAAAAAAGGCAATTGCTTATTTAAAAGAGCAAGGTATCCAAGTTCGGGTACTTCAAGGTTCAAAGGAGAATCTGACTGGATTGGAAAAAAATTCATAAAAATAGAATGAAGGAGGTTTAACTTATGTGGTTTATAGAAAGATATTTTCCTAATGTTTTAGGGCTAGGATCACAATTAATAGAAAGTACGTATCAAACCCTATATATGGTTGTAGTTACAGCGTTGTTTGCTGGAATATTTGGACTTACTTTAGGTGTGATTTTAGTGGTGGTAGACGAAAATGGAATATTAGAAAAACGTCTAATTTTTAATCTATTAGATAAAGCAATTAATGTTTTGCGTTCGATTCCCTTTATTATTATGTTGGCCCTCATAGCTCCATTTACGCGATTTATTGTTGGGACATCTATAGGAACTCATGCAGCTATTGTCCCTTTAGTTATTGGAACTGTACCTTTTTTTGCAAGGCAAATCCAGAATAGTTTATTGGAAGTGGATAAAGGAGTTATTGAAGCTGCAGTTGCTATGGGATCTAGCCCTTTAGAAATTATTTTTTGTATTTATTTAAGGGAAGGTTTAACAGGAATTATACGCGTTTCTTCTTTGACTATTATTAATTTAATAGGATTAACGACTATGGCAGGTGTTGTTGGAGGTGGAGGACTTGGAAATTTGGCAATTTCAGTAGGTTATAATCGGTTCCAAAACGATGTGACTCTAGTAGCAACGCTGCTGGTTTTAATTTTAGTGTTTATTAGCCAAGCAATAGGAAATTATTTCGTAAAGAAAACCACCCATTAATAAGGGGGGAATTCGTAAAAAAAAAGAAAAAAAATTAGGAGGAAATAATGATGAAAAAAATAGTAAAAAGTCTCGTGTTCGGATTAATATTTTTAGTAGTGGGTTGTAGTAAGGGTGTGAATGATGAAATAGTTAAGTTAGGAGTTGTCGGGCAAAATAATGAAGTCTGGGAGTTTGTTCAAGAAGAATTAAAAGAAGAGGGAATTCATTTGGAAATTGTATCATTTAGTGATTTTCATCAACCAAATCTTGCTTTATTGGCGGGTGATATTGATTTGAATTCATTCCAGACTCATATTTTTTTAGAAGAGTTTAATGAAGCCCAAGGAGAAAATTTGACACCCATAGGAGATACAGTGTTAGCACCTTTAGGAATTTACTCGGAAGCCATTACAGATATTTCACAGTTACAAGAAGGCGATCAAATTGCAGTTCCTAATGATCCCACTAATCAAGGGCGTGCCTTAAACTTATTACAAACGGCAGGGTTAATTAAAGTTGACCCAACTGTAGGAAACCGTGCTGGGGTGGCAGATATTGTTGAGAATAACTTAAATTTAACTATCATCGAGTTAGATGCTTCTCAAACAGCCCGCTCTTTAAGGGATGTAGAAGCAGCGGTTATTAACAACGGAATGGCAGTAGATGCTGGATTTATTCCAAGCCAAGACGCAATATTTTTAGAATTAGTAGATGAGAATTCTGCTCCGTATATTAACTGTATTGTGACTCGTTATGAAGAAGTTAATAACGAAGTTTACCAAAAAATTGTTGGAATTTATCAACGAGAGGCAACGAAAGAAGTGATTGCTGAAGTTTCTAAAGCCTCATCAATTCCGGCTTGGTAATCATAAATAATTGATTAAGAGTTATTTCAAAATAAATTAAATGGAGGTAAAGTTATGGAGCGTAATATTAAAACAGAAGTGTTAAAAATTAAAGATGAAATCATTGCTTTAAGGAGATATTTTCATCAACATCCAGAGCCAAGTTTGAAAGAATTTCAAACGGCTAAAAAGATTCAAGAGGAATTAGATAAATTGGAAATTCCTTTTGAAGTGGTAGGGGAAACGGGAACGATTGCAACGATTATTGGGAAAAAAGGAAGTGGCAAAACCATTTTATTACGTGCTGATATTGATGCTTTAGAGTTAGAAGATGCCAAAGATAAGTCCTATTGTTCTCAAAATCCAGGACTTCATCATGCTTGTGGTCATGATGGTCATACAGCAGCCTTATTAGGAGCGGCAAAAGTTTTAAAGCATCATGAACATCAAATCTCTGGAATAATTAAACTTGTTTTTCAACAAGCAGAGGAAATTGGAGCTGGGGCACGTTTATTTATTGAAGCGGGGCATTTAGAGGGTGTCGATGAAGTCTTTAGTTTGCATTTAGATAGCAGCTTACCTGTTGGAACATTAGCTAGCCGCCCAGGTGCCATTGCAGCTTCTTGTGATATTTTTAAAATTAAAGTTCATGGTGTTAGCGCCCATGTATCACAACCACATGTTGGAAAAGATGCTTTGGTAGCAGCTTCGAGTATGGTTTGTGAGTTACAAAAAGTGGTGGCAAGAGAAGTAGATCCAATAGATTCAGTTGTAGTTGGAATCGGTGTTTTAAGAGCAGGAACTCGTTATAATATAGTGGCAAATTTAGCAGAACTTGAAGGGACAGTTCGAGCCTTTAGTCATGAGAGTCGTCGCCAAGTCCTTGAATCTGTGGAGCGTATAGCTAAACATGTGGCAGCGGCTCATCAAACAGAGATTGAGTTTGAGGTGTACGATGCTGCTGCTCCCGTTATTAATCATCCTGAATCTGCCAGTTTTGGAGCTAAGGTTGCTAGTGAGATTGTGGGGGTTGATCATGTTATTACTGCTGGCAAAAAGGCATTAGGTGCTGATGATTTCGCTGATTTTCTAGCTTTGAAACCAGGAGTTTATACCCGAGTAGGAACCGCAAATTCAGCGAATGTTGACACCCAATACCCTCATCATCATGAAAAGTTTGATATTGATGAAGAGGGGCTCATAATAGCAGCTCAATACTATGCCCTTTATGCCTTAAGGTATTTAGAAGACTAAGTTAGAATGGTATTGTTTATTTTTTAATTGAATATGTGTAATCATTTGTGATAAAAGACATGTAAAAATTCTCCTACTATCGGTCTAAAAACGTTTAGGATCCTATATTCACATGTCTTTTTCATTTGATATTTATTAGCTTAGGCTGTATAATTTTATTAATGTGTTACTTAAAGCGTTTACTTTTAGTTTAAATGCGGTTCTAAATTCTTATTATAAAACTAAAAATAGATACATAAAGGAACGATATCAGTAATAATCGTATAATAGGGGAAGATGAATTTTGTTAAAAGAGCTAGTTTTAGCGTGAAGAGAAGAGCAAGCAAAACAGGGATATTATTATTGATCATCATGATCTTAGGAACAATGATTTCAGGAGCACTCTCTATTCAACAGGCAGTAGAAAATGCAGAAAAAAATCTTAAAAGACAGTTGCCAGCCGTTGTAACGATAGAACCTAACCCAGATAAAATATTTGAACATTATGAACTAACTAATGAGCCTTTAGGTATTGGACCTCTTACCATAGAAGTTATCAAAGAAATTGGCGAATTACCTTATGTAAGCTATTTTGATTATTTTATTGATACGATTACATTTAGTAGAGAATTAGTTCCTTATGAAGTGGATGAGCAAAAGACGTTTTTCTTAAAGGGTGTGAATAATCCAGAAATTATCGATATTAAAGAAGGTGTGTTATAAAACTGATACAAGGTCGTACGTTTACAGATGAAGAAGTTAATTTGCTTAATGACTATCGATCTATTACCTTAATATCTAAAAACTTAGCTGAAACAAATAACCTAGGCATAGGCTCAATGATCTCAATAGAAAGTAATGTTTATCGTGATGGTGTAGGTGGGCAACTGCTTATCGAGGATGAACATCTATTTGCTTCTCGTCTATATGAGTTAGAAGTTGTAGGTATTTTGAAGTCGAAATTGATCTCGGGGAAGAATCGCTGGATGAGGCGGCAATGACTCAGATTGAAAATAGAATATACGTACCAGGACCCGTGGCGGAAGATCATGTACTTTTTAATAATGAACAATATGATTTAATGACAGGAGATGAACCTTATATCTTGGATAACCGTATTAACCTTATTAATATTTTTGTGTTAGAAGATCCATTGGAGATGCGGAGTTTTAGAGAAGCTGTTATAAATTTAATCCCTGATTCTGAATGGTATTTAGTGGAAGATTTTTCAAATACGTATAGTGAGATTAGTCATTCAATGGAAACTATGCAATGGTTAGCATCGCGAGTTACCAGGGTTAGTATCGGTTTGGGTATCCTGATTTTAAATTTGTTGATTACCTTGTTTTTACGAGATCGGAAACATGAGATCGGTATTTATTTAGCTCTTGGGGAAAGAAAAATAAAAATTGTTTGTCAGATTATGATTGAGGTTTTAGCCATCGCTTTGGTAGGAATTACCTTGGCTTTATTTACTGGAAATCTTTTATCGAGACATATTTCAGAAACAATGATTAGAAATGACCTTATTTCTTCTCAAGAAACCACGGAAGGGGCTACTCTTCCTTTAGAACGACAAGGTTTTTATCATTCGCCAACTCAGGAAGAAATGATAAACAGTTATCAGGTATCCTTAAGTGCAGAAGTTATAGGTGTCTTTTATGGGGTAGGAATGTTAACCGTTTTGTTTTCCACATTGTATCCAGTTGGGTATATTTTACGATTAAATCCCAAAAAGATTTTGATGTAGAACAAAAAATACTATAGGATAGATATTGCTTGTTTTTATTCACAAGTTTTAAATCCTTCATATTGAAAGCAAAAACCATATAATAGTACCGTACTTAAATTTAATTAACCGTCATTTAAGTTTCAGGGAATGTTAAACAAGACCTACTCTTGAACTAGAATTTAAACCTAAATCTTATCGTTCTTAGCTCTGCCTTGCTAATCCTTAATATTTTGTTTTATGTGTCATTTAACGATCCCTTTGATATCCATTTAAAGCTTTTATTTCTTAGATAAAAAGACTTGTAGCCCCTTGTTCGCTACAAGTTTTTTTATACGGTTTATTTAATATAGCGCCATAAAGTAGTACGGCTAATGCCTAACTTTTTGGCGGCTTTACTTTGATTACCGTTGTACTGTTCTAAGACAATTTGAATAATATCTTGATTGATTTTTGCTAATGTCTGATTAGTATCAATATTAGCTGTAGAGGTCTCTTTGGTTATCGAAGATGAAGTCGCCTTATCTGTACGTTGGCTTTCTTTTGATAGGATGTTCTCTACAGCTTCGGCTGTTATATAAAGTGTTTGGGTTGACAGAACTAATTCTCTCAAAATTCGTTTAAGTTGAATATAGTTGTAAGGCCAATTATATTGACGCATTAAGTTAAGGGCATCGGGTTCGAAACCGATAACGTTTTTTGATAATTCTAAATTTAAAAAATTTAAGTAAAGGCTAGAAATCGAAGAAATTTCTTCAAGATGTTCTCTTAAAGGTGGTAACTGGAGACAAATGCAAGATAGGGTGTTAATAAATGCTGTACTTGAGGAGCAATTTAGCTCCCTTGCTTGCTTGGTACAAGACATAATCAGGTGATTGCGTTTGCAGACGCCTAGGTTGACAATAACGGAGAGTAATTGTTTGCGACGAACTTCAGATAATTCATTAATATGACTAATATATATGGTATTGTGACTATCGTAGAAGGGTGAATCGTGGTGATCCACTAAAAAATTCCATGATTTATTGTTAACTAAGGCGCAATCTATCTTAATATAAGGATTTTTATGGGCACTACTTTGAGTATAAATAATAGCTGCTGCTTGGTTTTTATCAGTTCCTTCCTCACCGACAATCATAATGGGATAAGAGTAATCCGTGATTTGGTCAAACAGGGAAATCATGCTTTGAGGAATAAAGCTATAAAAATGGTTAACCAGTTGATTTTCTATTTCCAAATGATTGCTATAAGTAATCCCATGTTTACGATGATTAATAAGAGCTGGATTAGCTTCCATATGAAAAGCGACTAAATATTGATCATCTACTTCAATAGGCGTTGCCGTGATAGCATATAAGTAGGAACCAATTAACTGAAAAGTTTTCTTGGTTATGAGTGGTGGCCCACTGTCTATCATTGCTGTTAAATGCTCAATAATCATTTCTTGATGTTCGTTGCAAGTAGAGAAGAAGACAGAGCCGTCTTCATCTAAAATAATCGTATTAGTAGGCTGATTTTTTAATGTTTCAGAAAGAATTAAATTTTTTTGGCGACTTTGGGCATAACTTGTACATAATTTAACAGCTTGATTGAGAGCTTGTTCAATACTTTCAATGCCGGATGTGATTAAAATAGAATTTAATCCTAGCCTTCTCGCTAATGTGTGAGTAATCATATCACAGAGAACCATAGAATACCCATCTTCTTTTAAAGACGTTAAGGTGTCTGTTACTTGGGCTTCACTTTGGATGGTACAGATCTTAAAGTCATAGCGTAACAGATCACATAATAGGTGGGCGACTCGGGTAATAGCAGGAAAACCTACAATAGCAAATTTACTTTCATAATTTTCAGCTAGTTTTATAGCTCCTAAAATATCGTAAACAGTTAGTGGTATTTCAATGACTGGAATATTCGTCACTTCATTAATCATTTCGGCAGTTCCACCTCTGGAAATAATCACATCATATTGGTTGGATATCTTTTTATCGACAAATTCAACTCCTTTTTTTAAGTCACCAACAAAAGTTGTTAAGGTTAAATCATCTCTTTCGCGAGCTATTTTTATCAGATGAGATTCCATCACTTCATAGGGCATAATACCAAGAATTTGGATTTTTCTAGTCTTCATGGTTCACTCTCCTTCTTTATACTCATTTAATTTTAAAATCTGTGAATTCGTTTTCTTTTGATATGAGTGTAACATAATTTTATAAAAAAAACTATCGATTGTTTCAAAATTGAACGATATTAAAGAGACTGACCCTTGATGTTTAGATAAAATGTCGCTATAATGTAATCGTATTCAAGGGAAGAGGCAATTGAGAGATCTTACAATTGAAGGGAAGTGTTAAAATATGAAACACTTGTTGAGAGGTTGATAAAATGATTAAATTACTGATTATAGCAGATGACTTTACAGGTGCCTTAGATACCGGAGTTAAGTTTGCAGCTCATGGTATTGAAACAAAAGTCATAATAGCACGGGATTATCCTAATATTGACACTGAAATATTACCACAAGTCCTAATCATGGACGTTGAAACCAGGCATCTAAATCAAGATGAAGCATATCAAATCATTTATGAGTTAACAAAGCAGGTAGTGGCAGCTGGAATTCCTTATCTGTATAAGAAGACTGATTCTGCATTAAGAGGGAATATCGGTAGCGAATTGGCAGCTCTTTGTGAAACAAGCCCTCATCCTAATTTAATCTTTATACCAGCCCTTCCAGAAATGGAGCGCGTGACAGTTGGCGGAATCCATTGGATAGAAGGCGTACCTGTTAACAAAAGCCTCTTTGGAAAGGATCCATTTGAACCTGTAAAACATAAATATGTGAAAGAAATTATTAGAGAACAAAGTCAAATTCCTGTCTATGAAATCCCAAAAGGAGCCATCTCCCAGTACCAGAATCAACAAGGCATCTTAGTTTGTGATGCTTCTACAGAAGAGGAAATTTACGAAACTGCCAAACAGTTGCAACAAGCAGGAAACTTAAAAGTGATGGCGGGTTGCTCTGGATTCGCTAAAATCCTCCCAAATATCTTGGACTTAGATAAAGGCCCAGTAGGAACATTTACACTTGCAGATCGTTTTCTAGTCGTGTGCGGAAGCGTAAATCCAATTACACAAAAGCAATTGGACTACGGACAGCAACATGGCTTTCGGCGAATTCGTTTAAGTTCTAAGCAAAAACTAGACATAAATTATTGGCATTCTGAAGCTGGTAAACGAGAAATCGACAGAATAGCTACTATTTGTTTTGAAAATCCTCGTTGTATTTTAGACAGTAATGATCAAGAAGGTGATGAACAAACTTTACAACTAGCTAAAGCTCAAGGACTTTCCGTGGAACAAGTAAGAGTTCGGATATCCAAAGTAATGGGGCTCGTTCTAAAAGGAATTTTAGAAAAATCATTCTCCACTGCTTTAATGATTACCGGAGGAGACACGTTGCTCGGTTTTATGAACCAAATAGGAGCTTATGAATTGAAAATAGTCTGTCCATTAGAATCAGGAAGCGTTTTGTCTCTTCTATCTTTGAATGGAAAGAACTATTATATTATTTCTAAATCGGGAGGATTTGGTCAACAAGAGTTGCTTGTGAACCTATCTAATCGTTTATTAAGGAGGAAGGAATCATGTTAGAACCTTATCGTATGACATTACCCAAAGTCGTATATAGTGGCGAAAATGCTTTAAGTAAAATCTCTACTATAGTTAAAGGTATTAAAAAGGTAACCATATTTACAGATCAAGGGATTGTAAAAGCGGGTTTATTAACTTATCCACTGGAACTTTTAAAAAAAGGAGGAGTCGAAGTTTTTATTATTGATTCTTTATCACCAGAGCCTACATGTGACCAAGCACAGTCCATTATTGAATGCTTCCAAGCTCAGGAGACAGAATTAATAATTGCTATTGGTGGGGGAAGTGTGATGGATATTGCGAAACTTGCATCGGTAACGCCAATAAAAACAGGTGTTCGTCATCTTCTTGAAAATCCCCAACTGGCTCACAAGACAGTCAAGACGCTGATGATTCCGACGACTGCTGGAACTGGTGCTGAAGCGACCCCTAATAGTATAGTGGTTGTTCCTGAAAAAGAGTTAAAAGTTGGCATTGTCAATGAATTAATGATTCCGGATTTTGTTATTTTAGATGGAGTGCTGATTAAAGATTTACCACTTTCGATTGCAGCAGCAACAGGGGTTGACGCTTTATGTCATGCAATCGAATGTTTTACTTCTAAAAAAGCTAACCCATTTAGTGATTTGTTTGCTTTAGAAGCGCTAGATTTAATTATGAATAATATTGAAAAAGCTTGTCTTGATCCTGAGGCAATGGCGGAAAAAAATGGGATGTTATTAGGATCTTTCTATGCAGGAGTCGCCATAGCTTCATCAGGAACCACAGCTGTTCATGCGCTTTCTTATCCATTAGGCGGTAAGTATCGGATTCCACATGGAGTTTCCAATGCGATGTTGCTAGTGCCTGTGATGCAATTTAATGAATCTAAATGCAGCTGGCTACTGGCGAAGGTTTATGACCGAGTGGTGAAAGGTGGAAGCAAATTAACAGAAACTGAAAAATCAGAGTGGGTTATTGAAAGGCTCGGAGAAATTGTTAAAAATCTTGAAATTCCAACGAGTTTAAGTGACTTTGGAATTAAAGCTGATGAATTAGATGTTTTGGTAAACGCAGGAATGGATGTCAAGCGGTTATTAGTAAATAACAGAAGAACGCTATCTTCCCAAGATGCGAGAGAGATTTATTTACAAATTATGTAAATCAGAGTGAGGTTGGTTAAGGTGAAAAAAGTAGAGATAAAAGGGATTATAACCCCTATTGTAACCCCAATGAATGAAGATGAAACGATTAATGAACAAGAATTAAGAAATCAGGTAAATCGCCAGATTGAAGCCGGGGTTCATGGTTTGTTTACTAGTGGAACCAACGGTGAAGGTTATATTTTAAGCGAGTTAGAAAAGGAACGAGTGTTAACAATTGTAATTGATGAGACCAAGGGTAGAGTCCCAGTTCACGCAGGAACAGGATGCATTGGGACTCAAGATACCATTGGTTTATCTAAAAAAGCTCAAGCTTTAGGTGCTGATGTTTTGTCGGTTATTACGCCTTCATTTGCAGCGGCATCACAAGATGAGTTATATGAACACTTTAAAGAAGTTGCTCAAGCTGTCCAAATCCCCATTGTTTTGTACAATATTCCAGCAAGAACAGGAAATTCACTATTACCTGAAACCGTTGCTCGCTTAAGTGAAATTAAGAATATAGTAGGGGTGAAAGATAGTTCAGGTAATTTTGATTTGATGCTTCAATATATTGAAAAAACAAGAGAACGAGAGGATTTTGTTGTACTTGCTGGGAATGATTCGTTAATTCTATGGAATTTAATGGCTGGTGGTAAGGGAGCGGTTTCGGGATGTGCCAATGTTTATCCAGCAGTGATGGCGTCTATTTATGAACGTTTTTTAGCTGGTGATGTAAAAGGTGCTAGAGAAGCTCAAGATAGTATCCGAACGTTTAGAAATTGTTTTAAATATGGTAATCCAAATACAATTGTTAAAACTGCTGTTAAGCTTCTTGGATATCCAGTTGGGAATTGTCGGGCGCCTTTTAATCAACTTTCGGATGTAGGAATTCAAGCTTTAGAGTTTGTGTTATTAGAAAATGAGAAAAAGGAAATGAGCTAATTTAAATGGGGACTAAGGATTGAGTGTAACTATTTCTTATAGTCAACTTGTATACGAAGAAATTTGTGATTCGCTAAATTTATTTCAAGAAAGATAGTTCCTTTCTTAATTTTTATCTCAAGAGGAGGCTCTAAGACTCCATCTCTATAGGTGGTGAGCTTAAGAGTCTGTATACGTTCAACTAACATCAGTGACGAAGGTATGAATTTTAACTAATCCTTTAGAGCAAAGCTTAACTATGCTATTAGTCAATACTATTTTGCATTTAAAATTGATAAATTACGAGGATTTTTCACACGCAAGCGAGTACATGTGCGATTGACGAGGAGATTGGAACTAAGAGATGCCAAAGCATCGTGTGTGGATATAACGAAGTCCAGGCGTGAAAAAGACCGGTAAGATGCCGATAATTTTATTCAAAAATGGTATAAGCTGATTCTTTAGGAAATCGCCACTGATGATTTCCACTTAATTCAGGAGGGTTCGAAATGACAGAGAGAGTTAAAATCGGAATTACAATGGGAGATCCAGCTAGTATTGGACCAGAAATTACTTTAAAGGCTCTAGGGAATCCAAGTATTTATCAACATTGCCAGCCTCTTGTGATTGGGGATGCTTCTGTATTGGAAGAAACAATAAAGTCTTTAGGTATAAATGGATTAAAAGTTCATGCAGTTCAGTCTGTTGAGGAGGGGATTTATCAAGTAGGGACTGTAGATGTAATAGATATGAAATTAGTTGATGTCAGTAAGCTTGAGTATGGAAAGGTCTCTAAAATGGCTGGTGATGCCGCCTTTCAATATGTGAAAAAAGTGATTGAATTAGCCATGGATAACAAAATTGATGGGACGGTGACAAATGCTTTTAATAAAGAAGCGATAAATTTAGCTGGATATCATTATTCGGGACATACTGAAATTTATGCTGACTTGACTAAGACGCAAAAATACACCATGATGCTAGCTCATAATCAGTTACGAGTTGTTCATGTATCCACACATGTTTCCTTAAGAGAAGCTTGCAATCGCGTAAAGAAGGAACGAGTTTTAGAAGTGATTAAATTGGCAAATGATGCCTGTCAATCATTAGGAATTAAGACTCCTAAAATTGGAGTAGCAGGTCTTAATCCCCATAGTGGAGAAAGTGGTTTGTTTGGAACAGAGGAAATTGAGGAAATTATTCCCGCTATTGAGATGGCTCAAAAAGAAGGAATGCTAGTCGAAGGGCCTATTCCTCCAGATACGATTTTCTCCAAAGCTCAAGGTGGATGGTATGATATTGTAGTGGCTATGTATCATGATCAAGGCCATATTCCACTAAAAGTTTTAGGGTTTGTATATAATCGAGAACAGCAAAAATGGGATGCTGTAGCGGGTGTTAATATCACTTTAGGATTGCCTATTATTAGAGCCTCTGTTGACCATGGAACAGCTTTTGATCAAGCAGGGCTTGGAACTGCTAGTGAAATAAGTTTAATAAACGCTATTGAATACGCTATCCAAATGGCAAAAGTAAAGAAAATCCTTAAATAACTGAGAAAGGTTGGTCGTATATGAGGATAAAGCTTTTTTGGGATCATATAGAAGAAAATATAATTGCATTTTTTATTATTTTTATGGCTATTATGCAATTTTTAAATATTATCGTTAAACATTTAGTACCATCGTTAGATGGAATTCCACAGGAATTAGCCGTATTTTCTTATGTATGGATTTGCTTTTTATGTGTTAGCTATAGTACTAAAAAAGGCTGTCATGTCATTGTATCTATTTTTACAACTAAGTATAGCCAAAAGATTCAAAGGGCTTTAGCTTTTTTACAATATATTGTAGATGGCGTATTAGCTGCTTTGTTTTTATACGGATCAGTCCTATTTATTAATCAAACCTATGTTACTGGTGAAAGGGGATTAACTCTTATTCCCCTTTGGATTATTTATCTGGCTCCCTTTGTAGGATATGGTCTTAGTCTTATTCGGGATGTTTATGGGATAAAAGAATTAATCCTAAGGAGGGATGAAGTATGTTAGGATTGATTTTTATTATTTTCTTCATTGCCCTATTGCCGTTAGGTTTACCGATGGTTTCTTCGTATGCACTAGCATTTGTAATTCCGTCATTTCTAGAAGGAAGCTATGGAATGGTTGATATTGTCGGTTGGTTTGTAAAGGCTTCTGAGAGTACAATATTTGTAGCCATTGTTTTATTTATTGTTGCCGGTATTGTGATGTCAAAAGGCCAACTAACCGAGAAAATATTTGATGTATTTGCTTATGGCCTTGGAAATCTTCGTGGGTGTATACCAGTAGTTGCTGTTTTAACAGCTATCTTTTATGGAATGATTTCAGGATCAGGAATTGCGGTTGTAGCAGCAGTAGGAGCCATGGTTTTACCTTTTCTAACTGAGTTAGGATATAATAAATTATTTTTTGGTGCCATGTTAGCTGCTGCAGGCTCTCTGGGGCAATTACTTCCACCAAGTTCAGCCATCCTGCAGTACTCTGTCATGGCAGGAACCGATGAAACCGTTATGTTTAGGGCAGGTGCAGTTATTGGATTTACGTGTGCAGCAGCATTACTGGTTGTGACCCTTCTTTATTGTCGCATTGATGTGGGGGATGAAGAAAAAATTCGTGCTTATTATTTATCCTTGAGAAAACGAGGATTTAAAGATATTATGTCAACCAGTATTTGGGCTTTATTGTCGCCCCTAATTATTTTAGGTGGAATTTTCAGTGAAGTCTTAACTGTGGTAGAGGCCGCAGCAGTATCGGTTGTCTATTCTTCCGTAGTTGCTGTATTTATTTATAAATCATTAGATTTTAAAGGACTTTGGAAGACATTTGTAGGTTCTGTTAAAAATGTAGCCTCTATGGCGATGATGCTAACTGTCGCCTCAGCTTTTACCAATTTACTAGATGTGTTTAATGGTGCTCAAATTATTGGTGATTTAGCTACAAGTGCCTTTTCAACTCCTAATTCTTTTATTCTTGCAAGTATTGTTATTATGACGGGTGCTATGTTATTTTTAAACCCCATTGCGATTATTGTGCCGATTGTAGCACCCTTGGCTTTACAATTTGGATTAGATCATATTGTATACGGGGCTGGAATGTCAGGAATTGTAGCAATTGGCTCTTTAACGCCACCGTTTGGAATGAGCTTGTTTATTATGGCGCCGATTATTCAAGAGGATCCCATGAAGCTTGCAAAAAAGGTCTTTCCTCTATGGCTGTTGATGACTTTGATTATTTCTATTTTTATGTTTTTTCCACAGCTTGCCGCATGGGCCTATTAATGAGAATAACCAAAGTTAGACGTAGTTGTTTTTATCTTACTGCACCTATAGTAGACCTGTATACACAAATCATCTGGGTCTAAGGATGACGTGGGAGATGTAAAGGTTTGAAAATTAATTAAATGTATCATACAGAAACGGATTAAGTTACGTCGTAAGATTATGCTAATCATTTAGGGTTTCGAAAGTTAGATGTTCTTATGTCTTATACTATTTTGCGTTTAAAAGATTGACAAATTGACGAGGATTTTTCACACGCAAGCGAGTACATACGCGACTGACGAGGCATATTGAACTAAGGGATGCCAAAGCATCATGTGTGGAAATATAACGAAGTCTAGGCGTGAAAAAGACCGGTAAGATGTCGATAATTTTATTCCAAAATGGTATTAGAGCATCTTCTTAAGATAAAATAAAAAAAGAATGGAGAGATTGCAAATGAAATATGATGGAAAAGTCAAAGATGTAGAAATGGATGTACGACACTTGGAAGCCTATTTACCTTCTAGCTGTGTTCAAAATCATGCAGCTAACTTATTACCCTTAGATAACGGTGATTTATTATGTGTTTGGTTTGGTGGAACACAAGAAGGAATGTCTGATATTCATATTCATTTTTCACGTCTTAATAAAGGAACAACAGAGTGGACAAAGGCTGTACAAGTATCAGATGATCCAGTATGTTCGGAGCAAAATCCAGTTTTATTTCCCACACCAGATGGAAAGATTTGGCTGATGTATACCGCGCAAAAATTTGGAAATCAAGATACGGCAATTGTGAAATACCGTATTTCAGAAGATAATGGTTATACATGGGGACCTATTGAAATTTTATTCGATCAACCGGGAACCTTTATTAGACAACCTATGATTATATTAGACAATGGTGAATGGCTCTTACCTGTTTTCTATTGTCATACAAATCCTGGTGAAAAATGGGTAGGCCACTACGATACAAGTGCAGTAAAAATTTCCCAAGATCAAGGTCGAACATGGACCGAATATGAAGTGCCAAACAGTCGAGGGTGCGTTCATATGAATGTCGAAAAAATAGCTAATGGCAAATTAATAGCTCTATTCCGTAGTCGCTGGGCTGATCATATTTATATCAGTCATTCTGAAGATAATGGTCGAACATGGACCGAGCCAATTCCAACTGAACTACCTAATAACAACTCATCTATTCAATTTGTTAAATTACATGATGGTGATTTAGCATTGGTCTTTAATCATTTAAATGCAGAAGATTGTAAAGAGCGTCGGACTTCCCTTTACGATGATATCGAAGAAGATGGGGAAGCTCATGAAGCCAAACTAAAAGATCTGTCAGAAATTGAAGGGAAAACTGCTTTTTGGGGTGCACCTAGAGCGCCGTTAACCGTTGCCCTATCCCAAGATAACGGAAAAACGTGGCCATTTAAACGCAATCTTGAAATCGGTGATGGCTACGCTATGACCAATAATTCTAAAGATGGACTAAATAGAGAGTACTCATATCCAACCATTAAACAAGATCAGGCAGGAAATATTCATATTGCCTATACTTACTTTAGACAAACCATAAAGTATGTAAGTGTCTCTAAGGAGTGGATTAACACTCATCATTAATGAAAAGAGAATCATCTTTTTATGTAATAATATTGACAAAAAAAAGTATAAATCATATAATAAAAGTGTAATACAATCATAATAATTTGTTAGGTGAGGCTCCTATACAAACACAGGCTATCGCCCAAAAATGTCGAGAGACGCCAATGGGTAAAACAAGAACTGTCGAATTAAGGCTTTTCTCAGATAGCTAAAAGCAGCTGCTTTTTACGTTGTACAGTGCTAAAGCTCAACGATAGAATAGTTTAGCATGCTTTTTATGGCGTACAACTAACTTTGCGTTGAGTTTATTCAATGCAAAGTTTTTTTGCATGAGCTTTAAAGAAAGGACGTGGTAGGATGGAAGATCCATTATCGAGGCGCATGAATCTAAAAGGGATGGGTTTTAACTGTAAAGCGTGCAACAATTTCACCTTCGCCAATTCTAATATGGGAAGCTTACAACCAAGCTATTTATATTAGAGTTGGCGAGGAATAGACATTAGAAAACTTCATTTCTTTTAGATTCATAACATGTTAAGTTGTTAAAACTTTAAGTTTATGAGGGAGTGAAAGTGATGGAAAAAAAAGTGAATATTTATGATTTTGCAGCTCAAAACGAAACAAAAGTCATGTTGAATCACTTTAATACTAGCGAAGATGGATTGACAGATACTCTCGTAGAGAAATCTCTTGATCAATATGGTCAGAATATTATGACAAATGGCGAGAAGGAATCTGTGTTTATAAAAGCCTTTAAAGCTTACATTACGCCATTTACTTTAGTATTATTAGTATTAGCTGGGATTTCTTTCTTTACCGATTATTTAATGGCAGCCCCAGATGAAAAAGATTTAACGGCAATTATTATTATTGTGTTGATGATAGCAGTTAGTGGAACCATGACGTTATATCAAGCTGTTCGTTCTGGAAATGCCGCTCAAAAGTTAGCTAGTCTGGTTAGGGTAACAGCTACGGTTACAAGAAAAGATATAGGTAAAGGCGAGATTCCTATTGAAGAAATTGTTTGTGGAGATATTATTCATTTGTCAGCAGGGGATATGATTCCAGCAGATATTCGTTTACTACAAACTAAGGATTTATTTATTAGTGAATCGGCCATGACAGGGGAAAGTCAACCTGTTGAGAAATATTCACATATTGATGACAACGAAAAAAATGCGTTAGAGTATATGAATCTGGCTTTTATGGGAAGCGATGTAATTAGTGGAAGCGCCAAGGCAGTGGTTATTAGTGTTGGTGATGAGACTCAGTTAGGAAAAATTGCTCAAAATGTCTCTAAGAAGAAGGCAGATACCAGCTTTGAATTAGGAATCAAATCAGTATCTGCCTTATTAATTCGCTTTATGGCGATTATGGTACCGATTGTATTTTTTATTAATGGTTTTACAAAAGGAAGTTGGGTGGAATCTTTTTTGTTTGGTTTATCAGTGGCAGTAGGGTTGACACCGGAGATGTTGCCAATGATTGTGACCACAAATTTGGTAAAAGGTGCTACGACGTTATCTAAAAAAGGAACGATTATTAAGAATATTAATTCAATTCAAAATTTTGGTGCAATTGATGTACTGTGCACAGATAAGACAGGGACGTTGACTCAGGATAAAATTGTGTTACAGTATCATTTGGATGCCGATGGTAAGGAAGACTCAAGAGTGCTTCGCCATGCTTATTTTAATAGTTATTATCAAACGGGATTAAAAAATTTAATGGATGTAGCGATTATTGATGCAGCAGATAAAGAACTAGATATTCGCCGCGAGGATTATGAAAAAGTAGATGAGATTCCGTGGGATTTTGAACGTCGTCGTATGAGTGTTGTGATTAAAGATAAAGCAGGTAAGACGCAAATGATTACGAAAGGTGCCGTTGAAGAAGTGTTGGCAATTTCTAGCTTTGTGGATTATAAAGGTGAGATTCTTCCGCTGGATGTAGAGATTAAGGAGACGATTTTAGAAACGGTAGCAGGATTGAATGAAGATGGTCTACGAGTAGTGGCTGTTGCTCAAAAAACAAATCCAAGGGTAGCAGGTGAGTTTTCAGTGTCTGATGAGTCAGAAATGGTGTTAATTGGATATTTAGCTTTTTTAGATCCGCCGAAAGAAACAGCTAGCAAAGCATTAAAAGCTTTAAAAGAGAAAAATGTGGAAGTCAAAGTGTTAACAGGTGATAATGCCTTAGTAACTCGTGCAGTTTGTAGTCAAATCGGCTTGGATTCAGAGCATGTTGTTTCAGGGTTTGAAGTGGAGGCAATGAATGATGATGAACTAGCCGCTTCTTTAGCAGAACATCAAATTTATGTAAAGCTTTCGCCAGAGCATAAAGCTCGAATTGTCAAAGTGCTCCGTGGGCAAGGGCGTACAGTCGGGTTTATGGGAGATGGAATTAATGATGCACCGGCGATGAAAGAAGCAGATGTGGGTATTTCTGTAGATACGGCTGTGGATATTGCCAAAGAGTCGGCTGATGTGATTTTACTTGAGAAAGATTTAATGATTTTAGAGCGAGGGATTATCTCTGGCCGTGAAATCTTTGGAAATATTATTAAGTATATTAAGATGACAGCAAGTTCAAACTTTGGAAATGTTTTTGCGGTTTTATTTGCTAGTGCATTTTTACCGTTTTTACCGATGCTTCCATTACAAATGCTATTTTTAAGTTTAATTTATGATATTTCTTGTATTTCTTTACCTTGGGATAATATGGACGAAGAATTTTTAGAAAAGCCTCGTGCGTGGAGTGCAGATTCGATTAGTTCTTTTATGATTTGGTTAGGACCTACTAGTTCTATCTTTGATATTACCACATTTTTATTACTCTATTATGTGATTTGTCCACAAGTAACCGGTGGAAGTTATCATACCCTTGATAATAGTGGCCAAGTTTTATTTATGGCGGTGTTCCATGCAGGGTGGTTTATTGAATCTTTATGGACACAAACTCTTGTTATTCATGCCTTAAGAACGCCAAAGATTCCATTTTTACAAAGCCGGGCATCATTTATTGTTACAAGCATTACATTAGTGGGTATTTTAGTAGGGACGGTCATTCCTTATACAGGGTTTGGGGCTAATTTAGGTATGCAACCAGTACCAGTTAATTTCTATGGTTGGTTAGCTTTAACTGTGTTTGCTTATATGATTGTGGTTACAATTTTTAAAAATATTTATATTAAGCGTTACGGTGAGTTATTGTAAGTTTTATAGGAGGGGATGAGATGGAATTTTTTATAAATATTTCAGTTGGAATTTTAGCTGGGATTATTATTGGTATTGAAAGACAATGGCAAAAAAAGTTAGCAGGAATTCGTACAACAGCTTTGGTTTGTTTTGGTGCTTGTATGTTTGTGACGTTATCGACGTTGTTCCCTGATGATGGGAGTCCAACACGAGTTGTCGCTCAAGTTGTTAGTGGTGTCGGATTTTTAGCCGGTGGGGTTATTATTCGGGATGGTCATTCAGTATCAGGAATTAATACGGCTGCAACTTTATGGTGCTCCGCTGCAGTAGGTGCCATTATTGGAGCTGGATATCGATTAGAAGGGTTACTCTGTGCTTTAATTTTAATGTCAGTGAATGTGGGTTTAAGAAGTTTAGCTCGAAAAGTAGATTCTTTGAGTTATAGTTCAGATACAAAACATTATTATTTGTCTGCTGTCTGTCTAGAACAGGATGAGTTTCATGTCCGAACTAAAATTCTAGAAGAGTTAAATCAACTACAATTGAATTTTAACCAAATTATTTGTGGTGAGCCAGAAGAAGGAAGAGTGAGAATTTTAATGGATTTAGACCTAAATGAACGTGACTATAGTGTAGACTTTAGAATTAGAAGTTTAATGGAAAAATTATTATTAGATAAATTAGTATTGGAAATTCAAAGAATCGGTTCGGATATGAGCGGATAAATTGATGGAAGTTAAGGAAACTCCTCAGTCATAAAGAATGAGGATCAGGGTAGTCTTGTATTTTTGAAAAAGTGATATTTTATGAATTTCATAGGATAAAAAAATGATTAAGTTGATTTTAAATAATGCTAATTGAGTAAATTAATACGACATATTATTACATAATCGGTTAAATAATTACAAATATGTATGACTTTTTACTATGTATTCGAAGTTTAATAAATTGTTTGTAATCTATGTTAGAATTAATTTAGCAGCAGAAGTGACCTAAGGATTTAGTTTAAACTAGGGGGATAATAAGAGGGAATAAAAAAAGAAAAAAATGGTCTATTAAAAAAATTCTCAGAATGAATGTTTCATAACATTAGCTATACGCCTTCTGCTGCAACGTTGTTCCCAACTTGCCCGTATAATAAACTACGGTTTGAGATTTTGATTGTTAGAAATAACCGTCGTTAATAAATCGACAGACAAGTTTGAAATGTTTGAGGGGGGAGACAGATTAACCGTTAATGTAAGTTAGGTACAAACGGACAATCTTTTATTCAAATGTTTTATGGCACAACGGATATATAAATTCATTTCACTCATCAATCAACTTATCTAAAGTTAGTAAACTTTTTCATAAGTATTATTAATTAACGGTGTCTTTACCAAAAAAGCTACTAGTTAGATAAGCGAATTTAGAGATGATTAGTGAAGAATTTGTAGTAACATCTCACTTCTAACTTTTTAGTGGTTGAGAATTAATTTTAAGTCAGGATGATTTTGTACTTTTTAATTTTGTATTTTAATTAGTACCGTCAGTGAGAGAAATTGTTTAATGAGTTAGAAATTATAGACCCTAAGAGACTATTAATCAATTTTAAGGCTAATTATCTCACTGAATTTAATTTTTCATTTTTCATATCTTCATACTATTTAATCCTTATTATTACAACTGGGTACACATTTTTTTGATAATCAGCTTGCCGCTTAATTTCTTGTGTGTATCGAATCTTCAGATTTGTTTGATTGGATAGTATGAACACAACCTTAATTTTTTAAACGTATTCTTTGCTATCTAACTAATTTTAAAAATGATTAAAGATGATATCGGGTGTTTTTTAATTAATAGTTATTATATTGGATTTGAGTTTACTGTTATGTAGAAATAGCGGAATTTTTACATCAGTTGAACTAATATTATCCGTATCCTTTGTCAGGTGTAAAGAAAATGATTTCATTTTCAAAAAGGAATCTAATCAAAAAAGATGTTTTCTGATACTAAACAGAAGACATCTTTTATAAATTTATTGAAGTAATCCGTTAGATAGATTTCTTTCTATCTTTGTTTATACCCGAAGGAGGCCTATCTAGAACATCTTTGTTATTTATTCTAGAAAATTAGGTATAATTGGATAAATTTAAATTATAAAAGGTACAATAGATAACATAACTGTTCTTTACTTATCATTTAAGTGCTATTTTGTTCCAAATATTTGATTGATAATATATTGATAAGTTTTTATGTTAAAATTGTTTTGGTTGGGGGATGTTAGTAAAGTAATTCGGTCTGATTATTTTAGTGGGGTGATGTTAGTTCCGAATCAAACCATGAAATTAATGATAACGTTAGGAGTACTTGTACAAGGTATTTCAATATTGCCAGTTACATATAAATTATTTAATAGGAGGCGTAATAATTATGAAAAATCTATTAGTTAATAAAATCAATGAAAAAGCATTAGCAACAGTAAGTATGTTAGGAATGTTATTTTTAATGATTGGTGAATTATCGATTAATGTTCATTGTATTGGGGTAGTTTATGAACCTAAAATTCCAAAAGAATTATTAGACATAAACTAATATATATGTATATCTAAGTTAGCTAGCAGTTAT
>Ga0153974_1000052_pt1 | contig 27083 bp, 26 predicted proteins | sample TSGA058MetaG_FD_104741 | JGI IMG/M metagenome (GOLD analysis project Ga0153974, IMG submission 104741) | Attine ant fungus gardens microbial communities from Georgia, USA - TSGA058 MetaG | ecosystem: Host-associated > Fungi > Mycelium > Unclassified | place: USA: Georgia, Yuchi Wildlife... | reverse complement strand
TCCCTCTCAGATGAGTTGCGCCTGAAGCCACCACATTCGTCCAATGCATCTATCACAATCACTGGAAGTTCCTCATGCGGAATATCATTATCCAGTGTGGATAATGGTATCTTGACGAATAATTCAAAAAGGCGATTAATATCGGATGTGCTTAGCTTCTCATTGGCTTTGACTAAATGTTTGCACAGAGATGGGTACCAGCGGACGAGATCAGACGCGACGAAACGCCAAAGGGCATTTGTAGTGATCGTGGTCGATTGTGTGCGATCAAAACGAAATGATATTACATGTCGACCTTGGTCCAGTAGTTGAGCCGAAATACTGGCTGCCAAGGCAGATTTCCCAACACCAGGAGATCCCCTGATCCAAATAATATTGTGGCCATCGGAGCTCTTGACCTTTTCTTCAATCTCTTGCAGAATAGTCTGACGGGTGCCTTTCATACATAGGTCGCGGAGGGGGAGCTTATTTCCACCAAGGGCTCTCAATAAATGGTCCAGCTCCTCCTGCTCATCGATTTTTTCTGCATTTTCTGGTGTAGAAAGTATGTCCACGACAGCAAAGAAAAGAGTCAGACAGCGTACCCTGAAGGTTTGCGACACCAGCCCGTGTAGACTCGGCAGTTTCTAGCATAGAAATGAGGTACGAAAGCTAGACAGAAATCGAAGACAGCCTACCTTGAATATTTTCAACACCGGCGCGCACAGACATCACGTTATCCGCTATGGCGGCTGATACCACGAATCAGACAGGTTGGACAATCAGATTCAGGCGCGAAGATCAGACCTTGCTCGACTCGGATCTCTATTGTAAGATCACTCATAAATTTGTCCCTGAAACTATCAAGTTTGACCCGTAGTGCATTCGCTCTGTCCTTTTGAGCAGCAACGAGGATGTACTTGACTGAGAAGGCCCAATGGATCAGGGACAATTCCATCTCAAATGAATTCATACATACATGTCCAACGTTCGAGCCACTCCTGAATGAAATCCATTACTTCTCTCATTGTGCTGGAAAAATCATTTATTGTCTGGCGCAGTTCGCCCGAGCTCGGAACTCTCAGGAGTCTATCGAGCTGGCCGGCCAGGGTTCCGATGCTCTCTGCAAGGCTTTTCATTGATTCATGAGACTCCTTTTGGTTTTTTAGATGCTGCCAATTTCATCAGTCATATTATTCGAATCGAAAATAGAAAGGGAACTCACCTGGTATGCAGCATCGATGCAAGAAAACACTGTTTCTGCTATAGGATTCAGCTGCTTCGAGTAAGATAACGAGCATGTATGTTTTTCAAGGATAATTTACCCCGCTGATAGTCTTTCCGATTTGGATACCCATTTCCACACCATCGCTTGCGGATCCAAGGCCACTCAAAATGGGCTTGAACTTGTTCAGGTTCTCGATTGTGCTTTTGAACTGTACATCCAATGCGGTCAAAGTAGAGTCGCAGACCTACGATTGAACTTGAGTAGGGAATCTTCATGTTGAAAGTGATTGAGTGCATACCTCAGCGACGACCCAGAGCTGCAATCCTGGAATTGCATCAATGAAATCCACCTTGAAGTTTGTATGTTTGAAATTCGCCTTGAAGTTTGCTGTGGTGTCCTGAGTATATCAGAAGCGATCGAGGTAAAAATTGACTCACGTTTTGTTATCTTTTGTAATTCTGAAGCCAGGTGTTTCCAGAGATCATCAAACTTGATGGCAGCTTCACGCAAGGGCTCGTCCTCTGAGGCCCGCCCAAAGGTGATAATTTTCCGCCCTAGAGAATGTTTTTTGTAAATTTTAATATTCAAGACACTTCCTTCCTCCAAAATGCTACAACACAATAATATGTAAGACTGCATGCACACTAAAGCTCATCTCACCATCCATTCCGGGCCAGCCTCAAAGTCTGCTCAGTCCTTTTGAGGTTATTCTTGAGCGTTTGAAGGGGAGCATCCGCCTCATGAGAGTACTTGACGACAAGTGGTCGCGGAAATCCATCGTCAAGCCTTCCAATGAATTCTGAAAGTAAGTGCAAATAAGCCACTGATGGACTGAGCCGATGAGGCAGAGTAGCACTTACCAAGAACTCGGATGGCTCGTAGCATTGCAGATTCACCTTGTTTTGACATTATTTTGATTTGAGTGAGTGTGCAGAGACCTTACGAGCGTAGGATAATGGCAAGAATGTGATCGTGACACAAACAATCATCGAAGCAGCTGTCTCACGAATCACAGTGGGTGGGAATTCGACAGTCCACATCTAGACACACGTCAGAAGCATAGCAAAGCTGTTAATGTGGGAATCGTCACAAACACCATTCTTCTCGCTATCACCGCGCAGTCAGTCTATTCTCAAAGCATAGTCGGATTCTTTTCAAACTCACGCATTCAGGCAAGTAGGATCGATCATATTTTGTTGCATCATCTAGTCCTTTTCCACGTGGGTAGATTGTTCCTATTTGTGAAAGGAAAAGCAGACAGTGGTGCTGATGATGACTTGGCATCCTGAAGCAGTGCACCTGAGCTTGCGTTGCTCCCTTTACTTCCGCCGCTTATGATATCATCTTGGTAGGGTGTTCGAGATGCTGATTGGAATAGGCGTGCCCTTGACAAATGCTTGAGCCTGATTTACTTGGACCGTAGCCGAGAAAGGGCACTTGAATCAAACAATAATAAAGGCCACAGTCTGTGTCATCCTTGACACACTAGTTGACATAAATCCAGCGTATTACTCGATGGATAATTCGAACATTTATATTAGAAACCTTGATCTTCGATCAAATAACAGCAAGGTCAACTGATGAAGAAAGAAGAAGAGAAGATGTAGCCTTCAACTCAAGAAGACCAAACGTATTCCGGGTCTGCAATATTTGTTCTTTTGCGGATCGGCGAATGTCTTGTTTGATCTCCAATACACTCTCATAGATTGTCGTTCGACCCATCTCTCAGCAGAATCAAGTTGTCATCTTACCATCGTAGGAATTGCAAGATTGCTGTCGCTTGATCATCAAAGAAGCAGATATGAGCGCGCAGGTAAGAGTGACAGCGTACAATCATCTCCATCTACACAATCCGTTCACCATAAGAAATCAATTTTCACATGCCACGCTCTCAAAGCCGACAACAAAACTCACACCTTCCTTCAATATTATCAACTGTAGCCACTCCTCTCAACCCTGGTGACACATGTACTATTTTGATGCCGAATACAACCCTGTTTCTCGTATTCTGTCATCAATCTTCTGCCTGAAAAAAAATACCGAAAATCAACAGAGTGAAGTACATTATATATATGTGGGGAACGGCACAAGGTACTCAGTGAAACGGGTAGCATATCCCTTGATAGTATCAAAATATGTAGTAAAAGGAATGGTAATAAAGGTGATTAGGTTTGCTGTAAACGGAAATTGAAACCTGTTTGTGAATCAATTAGAAATCAAGGGTAATTAGCATAGAGAAACATAATCAGGCCCTCATTGTTGAATTGTATCTCTATGCGGTCAACATGAGCCAGGTATTATGATAGCCATCCTGTGATGATCGATAGAATGTCGCACTTCGTTGTCGACGTCAAAGATCACGGTATACGATAGCGCATGGATATTGACGTAAAAGGGTAGCATAGGTTAGCATAGGTGATGGAGGCGGCATCTGCAATAGAACGAGTACTTGTAAAATCATGACTTTTTCTATGCAGGTGCCCATGAACATTGCGCCATGTGGTATCTCGCTTCGCATCTGAGGAGCCTGCGAAAACCTCGCGCGCGTTGGCCCCGGGCCGGAACGTCAGTATAGATTAGTATATCACATCTTTCCCACAACCAAGAACAGGAAGGGGACCCAAGAACCCATTCATGGGCATACATTCGTAAAACACCTGCTGGGGAGTCATTTTGAGGCTGACAGTCGTCTTCGTGATGGGAAGCAAAATAAGGCAGCCAGATTCTTCACAAGAGCGGGGAGGGGATCAGGGCTCAGAAGGCACACCTTGGAGGACGATGACCCCTCTTTCTAGTTTCTTTTCACAAACAACCCTCGGTAGCATCAAGTCGTTCTGAGGGGGTGGCACGTCAGAAAGGCCGCGGTACACCAACCTAGCCTCACCCAAGGGGCTTGGAGTCGATCACGCCGCGTGTTGATCAAGGGACTCCGTTTGGAGGACGGCGTTTGCTCGGGGGGAATCCAAAAGCACTTATAGTCCGTGTTCTGCAGTGTTCTGCAGAGACTGTGATTGTGCGGCCTTCAAGTCCTACACGTTGTAGTATTATTCAATGGCAGGCAATGAAAAAAAAATGACCGTCTAGCGTGTGAAATGTGACTGTTGACAGTTGTCTTATGTTCTCAACGCCTACTGAGGATCCAGCTGATTCTGATGGTGAAGTCCATGTCGAAGACACTGGCATGCATGTTCAACAGCTCACACAGCTCACTGAGGTCATGCCGTTAGTTACATCGAGTGACTCAGGTCTTTCTTCCACATTCGTGCCTTCTATAGTCGCTAATTCTCATATCTATATAGACGCGATTCCTATCTCCCACTGGCATCTCCAGTGACCTCGACAACGTGAAGCACCCCAAACGTCGTCTGCCAATGACACTGCTGTTTACATGGAAGATGCTGATGTCCAGCCGTCTACTCCTGCCCAACAGTCTGACAATGCTCGCAGTGTCTCGTTTCCACCACGTTCAGGATCAGAAGATCGAGAGCATCAGCCACCTCCTGCAAAGCGGCTGAGAGTGCACTCAGATGCAGATAAGGTACCTTTGACTCAGATTGTGAGTGTTTTCCCGTCGTTCGCCGTTATAGACGTGCTAATATACTGCCGCTCGTCTGTCTAAAGCCCTCCTGCCTCTGCTGCCCCAAGTCCTGTACCTTCCCAGATGCCACCATTGTCTCTGTTTCATTCTTCCTTCATCCGCGCCAGCTCCTTCGTTTCCGCCCTTCGTTATGCCCGATCGATTATCCAGAGTTTTAGGTTACAGCCCCTTTCATATGGCCCGTCGACTCTGTCGCACTGGGTACGCTGCTCTTCAATTCTACCGTCTTGATGTGGCCGCACTTCATATCTCTCACCTGCTCTAAATGACCGATCCCTTGGTGACCGACTCATCGCTATTCGCTACTATGACACACGAAATAATGCCCACACACCGGCCATTTGTATACTTAGTGCTGGGACCAAGAATAGAAGTTGGACACGACGTTTATTGAAGATGGGCGTTTTTCCTGATTTTCATACAACTCATACAACTAGAATCCACGACATAGTGGATCTCGCAGCTAAGCACAGGAATGCTATTCATGAATATGAGCCTGTCCCGCAAGGCATGAAGGATGAATGGATGGTGGGTCAGGACGACGAGTTACTGTTCTGAGTCCCACTCGAGCGCAGGAAAGTTCTAGGCCTGCCTCACGTAGAAGCGATTGGGGACAGGCCACCGAAGATGGACTTCTCTAGGTTCAGGTATGGCAGCAAGTGGATCGAATGCATTGAACAAGTGTGGTTGAAAGAACTCGAGGAAAGGGAAAAGGGAATGGTGGGACGGCTTGAGTAGGAGGACAGTTGCATACCCTTGAGTACTATTACAATTTCACCCTGCATTTACATCTTCCATAGTCATGAACGAGTCTCGTGGACTGCAGTATACAGCATATTCGTAGAAACCCAATGATCATAATACCAAAATTGCCTTCACTCGTGCCACCCTTCTTGGCTAATACAGCACAGCGAACTCGGCTGATTCACCCAAATATTTTGACGCTGCAAGCGAATCATTATATCAAACATTGAGCCTGTCCTTACAACCATCTCTCGTGTCTTAGAAGAGGAAGCATTGTTTGCAACAGGAACTGATTGTGAATTGTTGAGTTGCTGTCCATCCGCTCTAGCATGTGCCTGCCAACAACTGTATAATGCCCATGATTATTCTGATTCGGATAACACTTTGTCTACGTCTGCGAGGTATGATTTTATGAATGAGGTATCTTGCCTCCCTGATTTCTAATTCATCCTAGGCCTCGATCACCGTGCACAGAAATCTTGTTTTCACGGAAACAGACCCAGAGATGAGTCTCCATCATAGAGTGACCGTCACATTTCCAACCCTCGTCACACCGAGTCGCCTTGCAAAACTCAACGGCCATGTCCAGTTGCCCCTGCAGACTACTCTGTAACGCCTATTGGGGGTTGAGCTGGTTCCCATAACAAATTTGATGCTAAGTACACTTGTACGTACGCTCAGCAGCTCATAGAATTTGTTGTGGATGACGCGCCGACTATCGTGCAGTTGCTGACCCAGGTATTTCTTCCGTATTTATACTTTCTATTACCGCTCATTCTCATGTCTGTATAGAAGCAATTCCTATTCATTATTTTGGCGACCTCGACGTGTCTGGCGTGACACTGACGTTCATATGGAAGATGCTAATCTATTCCTCAGACATTGCTCTCAGTATCACCATGCTCAGGATTGTAAATAGAGGATAAGGAGCATCAGAAACGTGACTGAAAGAGCATTAAGACATGAATAAAGCATCTTGAACACAAAATGTGAGTGTTTTTCTGTCGTGTGTCGTTATGGGACTAATCCTTTGCCCTTTGCCTTTCTCAAGTCCGTAACCTCACCTCCCGTGCTTACCCGAGTCCTGTTCCCATACCAGGAGTGGGCTTCCTTATCTTGATATTTATTGACGCGAGTGAAACAATCTCCCCCGCAAAAAGGGCTTTTCGAAGGAGCAGAAGGTACCTGGATTTGCAAGGCGAGCGTCATGGTGCTGACAAGGGCTAATGCTATATCATTGACGGTGGACATTCTGCATAGAGATAGCTCGACGTTGCCTGTAGATGAGTTGTTTTATCTGTGGCAGGGTACTGTTCGTCAAGTGGCATGAAACTAGCTGTTCTGCTGCTCCAAGTCATGTAGTCATGCCCATTCGCGGGACGCTTATCGGACTCGGGGGAATGATTACGGCTGGTCGCGTAAGAGAGGTGGTGGATGGGCTGGGAGGTTTAATAGGGTGTTACCGAAGCAATGGGTATGTGCTTTGATTTTTTTTCTTCTCTATCCTGGTTGACGGACATTGTAAATTTGGGATCGTTAGATGATATCCTCACGTTGTACTTTCATAATGAAGGTTTCAACATCAGCTCTTTGAAAAAGATCGCATCCTCTGCAACAAGTGTGTTGACCTTTGCCTGAGCAGCGATACATATTCATGTAGTCTAGCATTCTCGTGGAAGGAAGCATCCTGATACACAAATGAAACTATCGGCGGCGGGAAATTCTCATTCTTCAGCGAGCCTCCGAAGATGAATTGAGACCTAGCATCTGCGGAAACACCTGACTTCCGAACGTGAGCTGATCTTTGTCCCATCCGCTCCCAATTTGATCAGAGCACTGAACTCAGATCAACTGCGGTGCACTGTGACTGAATTTTCTGGAATGATGCGAGTGCTGGTATGGCTCAAAAGTTGAATGCGTATGTATGTATTCATCTGGGATAGGTTCGTGACTTAATCATTGACCCAGCCTTTTTTGTACTTAAAAGAACAAAACAACTCGATTATGAAACAAACTACACAGAAAAATTCGACTGAGACGTTCATCGAGACCCGAATAGAAAAGGTTATTGAGATTTTGTTGAGGAGAACCATGTATGTCAACCGTCTTTCTTGACCATACTGATATTACCATACTCACTGCCTAAGATCAGTCCCAACAAGAATGCATATCCCGACGACATAAATCCAGACTCGACCCAGAATGATACCTGATATAGGTGTCGATGGGATGTGGTGTTGCGTCTGGGGTACCGTGTTTATGAGGTCGTTGGCTGATACATCGATATTAGTGATTGAATGCTCTTCTGATAAGCGAGCGTATCATTTGGTAAATCGTTGATCTAATTCTCTCGACTAACCAAATGCATTCACTTTGTCTTCCGGTCCGTAACGAAGTCGTGGGCTTCAGCACTTACTTTACGAGGCGCAAAGGCCTATAGCACAGGTTTCCAGCCTTGTCGTAGCTTTATCCAACATATTCGTCAAACCACAACAGTAGTATGTGTTATACTGAAGAGTGAGGTGAAGTCTAGACCTTATGTTATGATTTTACGCTCCTGTGGTAAGGGCAAATGGTGGTATTAACTACAGTTATTACAATTGTCGGCTCGAGAGCTACGTGACCGTTACGTGACAAATTATGGTGATAAATTCAAAGTCCTTCCCTTTAGAACATCCTGTCCAAGCAGCCTGTCATGCAGATGCTTCCTACGCCTCTACTTTCAATACCTTTGGAACTCATAGATTGCATTCTTTGTAACCTTGACCTTAGGACGCTGTTGAAGTGCAAACAAGTATAACTATCTATATTTATATTTTGCTGTGCCCATTGATTCTGCAGGTCTGCAAAGAACTCAAAGAGCACATCGAACATGACAAGATCATCCAGTATAAGATAGAGCTTGAGATAAATGGGATGGAAATGAATACAAATAACGACTGGCCAGTTGCAGACAGTTTAAAGCGTTTAAGGCAACATCAGTCTGGTTGGGAGAGGCTTGAGGGGTTGAGTGGATTGAAGGAACCAATCGTCATTCCAATGCAAAGAGGAGATCTTGGGGTTTTGTATGGTGGTGTCCTGGCGCAAGCGGATCCGGCCGGTCGCTTTCATTTCACGAAGCTAGCATCAACTTTCCATCATATTCAGCAAGAGAATTGGGAGATCAGCCCAGATATTCCAAGTGTTGGTGGTTTTGGCATGGATCCAGCCCAGGATCTTCTGGTCTGGATAACATATCCGACACCTGCTGTTCCAATGCTGTCGCTTCATCTTCGAACTCTGAAGAAGGCCGAGAAACACCCACTCGCACGCCATGAGGTTATTTGTCATAACCACAGCATCGTTGGTCCTGACTGGTATTACTCTATCGCAATAATGCAAGATTATATCGGTTTATGGGTCAGTAGTCTCGCACCATACCAATTAATCGAAGATGGGATCGCTTCTTTCTTTGTTTGGAATTGGAAGGAAGGTAGACTTGAACTGGTGAGTGTGGTGATATCCTATCTGCATCAGCCGACTCCGGCGCTTATGGATGTATGATCTCAGGATATATCGACCCCATACACTGGATCGTTGGCATTCATATCCGACAGACATGTTGTTCTGGCTTGCCGCTATCTCGCTCCATTGAACGACGTGAATGATGGGACAGAAATTTATCTAATGGTGATTGATTTCAAAGCGGAGGGAGCAACGCATAAGCCTATAGAGGGAGTACGAAATGCCATCAAGCTCTGTTATCCCGCTCGTGAAAACGGTGCATTCTACGAGAACTTTCACCTCTTTTCTGATCCTGCACCTGGCTGGAAGCCTAACGATGACAGAACACCCTTTTTTGTGGCAAAGGAAAACAGGGTGTTCGCTTTGAGTATGGATGTTCTTATGGCAGATGGAAGAGGGCTGGGATTTTACCACTTGATACCTTTATCAGCGCTCAAAAAATGTCTTGGTCGAATCAACATTTTGTCCAGGCAAGAAATGCAATGGTCGGAGTGGGCATCGACAAGCACGCGTCTACTTCGGATAAGTGTCTTGCCTTTTTTTGTCTTAGTATACTCCACCTTTGGGTCTCGATTTATAAGAGCCACGGTGTCCCGACATGCAGGTGAAAGAGGTAGAATCGTTGCACAAGTATATGATTTCAATCAGCTAGCACTTCAAGGAAAGAACAGTGAATCTAGGGCCGATTACATGTGTATCCTGAAAAGTGAATTACTCAAAGATCGAGACTCTATTTGGACAGAGAATGTCGAAACATCGCTGCCGTATCGGCGCCTTAGTAGGACCCTTCCTGTCAAGGCTTCGCCTGCCCATAAGTATTTGATGTGTACAGATCACATTGTGCTAGCAGATGTGAGTGTAATGAACCCCTTGATATTCCTAAATACCGATAGCGCCCAATTTAGAGAAAAAAACAGGAATACTTGATATTCGAGCTGTAGACGTAGAAGGCCTGGCAGCAGTAGGGGAAGCCCTGTCGAAGGTCTCCTATTCTCGGCGTCGCAACAGGATCATCTGCTTACTCATTCTTATATTTTACCTTGACTACGAGTGGTCCACTGTGCTGGGCTTTTCATTTTATCATAAATATACACTTACTTACTTCAGGTATTTAAGTGCTACATAATGTATGCCTAAGATCTAGTCTTGGTCTACTGGATCTTGATTGTATATCTTACTATTCTCTCTATTCAATATACTTAGCTTTGTCTACTGGATCTTAGAGTGATTTTTTCCTTCTTAGCATCTTGAGTGACACACTGTACAACATATTCTTCTAGAAGCCCCTGTAGACAAATTTTCATGTCAAACATATTGGAGATGTCATCTTATTTTGTCAGAAGACGATCGCCTGCAGGTAATTTAACCGAGGAACAGTTTTCGTCAATACTCCAGTTCTTTTTGCGTATCTATTCGTGGTGATATAATGTGAACATCGCTACTATCAAAATAAGAGTCAAATATTTTGTACTAGAACTCTCATACTCTGACCAAATGGGTAGAAAAGTTCATACATAACCCTGTCACTGAGAAGTGAACTAGAGACCTTATCAACGTCTGGGGAGGCCGCAGATAACTCTAAATTGCGTTGGTGTTGTATCAATCAAGTTTCCTTCCTCATCTTGAGAAGCAGTCGCAATGGGCAGTGTAAAACCACTGTTGATATCAAATTCTTGTAATCGAATGTATGACTTCGTCATCTGACCTGACGGGCTCGTGGGTCAATGGCCGTGATGTCTGCAACAAGTCGTCACTGTCGATAAATATCATCAATTTTGGGTATGAAGAATCAAATGCTGGACCTGTGTCGGTATTGAGAAATTATAAAAAGTCGGTAAAGGTTGTGATGAATGAGAAGAGAGCAACTGAAGAGAAGGTCATCTTCTGACTGGGCACCTGTGCTACAGGCTTCGTAAGGTGAGTGGTGAAGCCGGCGACTTTGTTAAGGACCGGAAGACAAAGTGAATAGATGCACTTGATTACTCGAGAGAACAATGATTGAACCGATGATACGCTTATCCGAAGAGCATTGATTCCCCAGCATCGATATATCAGCCAACAACCTCAAAAGCACGGTGCCCCAGACCCAACACCACATCCCATCGGTAAAGCACCTGCATCAAGGATTGTTTGGGATTGACTTCGGCATCTCTGGTGCCCGTATATGGGTTCCTGTTAGAGCTAATCTTAGGCAGTGTGTATTTTAATATGGTCAAGAGAGATGGTTACATACATGACTCTCCTCAACAAAATCTCAATAGCCTGTGCTACTCGGGTCTCTGTGAACGTCTCGGTGGAGTAGATTGTCCCATAGTCGAGTTGTTTTGTTCTGTCGACTACGGACAAGGCTGGGTCAATGATTTAGTCATGAGCCTATTCTAGATGAATGCATACGTACGCGTTCAATCTTTGAGCCATACTCACACTTGCATCATTCCAGGATATGGAATCACAGTGCAGCGCAGTTGATCTGAGTCCGGTGTTCTGATCAAATCGGGAGTCGTTGGGATCAGCTCACAGTCGGAAGTCAGATGTTTCCGCAGATGCTAGTTTCAGTTCATCTTCGGACTTCCCACCGCTGATAGTTTAATTTGTGTATTGAGATGCTTCACATGAATATGTACAATTGCTGAGGCAAAGTTCAACGCACTCGCTGCAGAGGATGTGGTCTTTTTCGAAGAGCTGATGCTAAAACCTTCCTTATGAATGTCGAGTACTACGTGAGATTATCATCCGACGAACCCAAACATGACAATTTCCGTCAACAAGGACAGAGAAGAAAGAGAATGAAAACACATACCCATTGCTTCGGTTACACCCTCTTAATAAAGAGAGCGGAACGGGACCATGCATGGGGTTTGTACATGTTTTCATAAGAGGCACGTCAGAGACAAACTAGAGACCAAATAAGGGCAATCAAGACGAGATCAAGTTTGTTATTTGACTTTGTTTTCTCTATTCATCGGTTTCGAGTTCCATTCTCCAGGGAGGACTCTGTCACACCATGTTCATCATATTTATGAGCATCCTGACTCCACCTTGCAAAATTCATTTATCCACTGCAGACCATTCTGCAACGCCTATTGGCAATTCAGCGGACCCCTATGGTAGAATTGATTCTCAAAGCACTGGCATGCACGTTCAGCAGACCACTAAATACACCAAGGACGACGCGTCGACCGTCATGCGATTAGTTGGTTCAGAGTGATCTATCCACATTCATGTCTTCTATCGCCACTAATTCTCATATATATAGACGCGATTCCTACTCACTCTCCAAATGGCATTCCTTGCAACCTCGATAATGGGTGAGCACTTCAAACGGCGTTCACATTGAAGATGCTGATGCCCAGCCATCTCCACCAGCTTAACAGCCTGACAATGCTCTCAGTGTATCGATTGAACCATGCTCTATATTGCAGACAGACGATAGGGAGTATCCTGCAAAGCAACCGAGGATGCATTCAGATGCAGATACGGCATCTTTACGCAAAATGTAATTGTTTACCGTCGTGAACCGTCATAACGTGCTAATCTCTTGCCATTCACCTTTCTCAAGTCCGCAACCCTACCTCCAGCCTCTGCTACCCCAAGTCCTATGCCTCCTCCAGTGCCACCATTCTCTCTGCTTCATCCTTTCTTCGTCCACGCTAGCTCCTTTGTTTCTGGCCCCACGACGTTCTCAGATACTCAGATACGCTATACCCAATTAACTCTTCAGAGTTCCAAAAGACCCAAGGGTGCATTCTCTTCCATATGGCCCATTGACCCTATCGTACTTGATGTTACTGTCATCACTAGTTGGATTTTCCCACTACTGAATGCAAGTTCGCAAGTTCCAATTCTCAAAAGCCCGACACCGATTCAGACAATTTTCGTCACAATACTGCTGATGAGAATTTCTGTCTGATGCGGACTCCAGTTAAACAATGTACACATTTGATCACCAGCAACTCGTATGTGGGTCATAGCGCTCGTCAAGTTCACCCACGTCTTCCATCCACGACGCGCCTCTTTTGAAAACATGTACAAATGCATACTAGGCTCCTTATGCATGGTTCCATTCCGCTCTCTTTGGTATAGAACTCGACAAATGTTGCTCTTCAATTTACATTCTCATGTATGCACCCCTTCACTCTGTACTCTCACTGACATTGATTTAGTGCCTTTTTTGGGATGCGTCGCCTCTATAGATCCCTCATCGTCAATCCTATCTTGTTAGAGTCAGGGAGAGGTGTCACACAAGAGAGGATAGGCTGGGAGGCTTCCGAAGCAATTGGTATGTGGTTTGATTCTTTTTCTTTTTGCTCCTGGTTGACGGACATTGTAATGTTTGGGTTTGTTGGATGATAATCTCACGCTGTATTCAAAACTCAAAAGGAGGGTTCTCAGGCTTTTGCAACAGTCAACTCTTCGGAAGACCAAAAAAAACTCGCATCTTCTGTCAAGGTTCCGGTAACTGGACTATGGTCAGTGCATGTCGTAATATGATGAAACACGTCGCAGAGAGCATTAAAACCCTAGCTGGACAGCTGAACAGGTTCGACGAAGTTCGAGAATCAGATCAACTGCGCCGCACTGTTATTGAATTTTCTGGAACAATGCAAGTGTTAGTATGGCTCAAAAGTCAAATGGGCACGTATGCATTTCATTGAACCCAGCCTTGCTCGTACTCAAAAGATTCAAACAGCTCGATTATAGGACAAACTACGCAGAAAACTTCGGCCGAGACGTTCATAGAGACCGGAGTAGTACAGGCTATTGAGACTTCAGTGAGGAGTTATGTATGTCAACCATCTCTCCTCATCGTACCGATGTTACCATACCCACTGTCTGATATCAGCTCTATTAAGAACTGATATACCGACAACAGAGATGCGGAACACGACTCCGAACGATACCCGATGCAGTTGCTGATGAGATGTGGTGCTGTGTCTGGGGGACGGTGCTTTTGAGGTTGTTGGCCGATGCATCGATGTTGGGGATTGAATGTTCTTCCGCACGCATATTGAGGATCCACAATGCAATTGCTTTGGAAGAATTTAATTGAAGAAGCCCAGAAAGAGTTGTCTATAAGCTCTCACCTTACAGCATTTATGAGAAACACACAAATGTGACTCAGTTGTTAGACAAACCATTCAACAAAATGCCCATACGTGCACTTAATTGTGTGAAGACATACATACCTGTGGCTCCTCCAAGAGTAGAAAATGGCTGACAAGTCAATCAAATGGGAATTCTACAGTTTTATTTGTAGAGAGCATGACAATGTGAGCAGATGCAACATACAAAGTCAATTCAAAGTGTCTCTACAATCGATATCTTATCGATGAAATGACAACAACTGCAAATGACGGACAAACAATAAGCCTCTGAATTGATCGATCAAGAGGAACGGAACAAAGTGTGAACCATCATTCTCCGATCAGTGGCAGTGAGAGTGCCGATAAACACGTCTAAATGTGAAATGCAAAGTAGTGATGTGACTCCCACTGAGGCGATTTGAGTACACACGGGAATGAATATCATGTTGCAATCACAGTGAAGTGTACGAATATGATTTATACTACCGATTACGCTTGTCTGTGCCCGACTGTGTCACAGCCTTGTTTTTTTTTGTGAATCAGCAATTTATTACACGGGTGTTACAGCCTTGTGACAGACCAATATATGAAGGATTTTCCATTTGAGGTCTGGTTATTTCTAATTTTTGATCCATCATTACAGGCACTTTAACAAAGTTCTGAGCACGCAAACATTGTTGACCGATCTCGGTTCCTGGTTCACATGGCTTGATGTCTCGATCAAAACTTGACCCCTCGATCATTGTTTAAATTTCCCAGTCATCATGAGTTTCGTTTTTATGATTACAATCTTTTCATCGATTGCCCTCAAAGACGTACCTTGTCCCTTCCAATGTTAAAATAACTCATACTTGGCCCTTGCACTATTTTGGTCCGTCACTGTTACTACTTTGTTGGCAGCACATCACAACTTTGCACTTCACATTTGGGACCATTTTTATGTATATCAGGAACTGATCGGAAAAGATCGGCAGCTTCACTGCCACTGATTTCGAGAAATGATCCATTTCAATACTTTGTTCATGTTCATGTTGTGCGTGTCCTTTTCTATTCATCATTCGTCGATCATTTTCGGTTCCTCGATTATTTTTGGCCATTAGCAACTTATCTGTAATTATCTTTTCATTAATCGATGGCCCTTGTATCTTCATTTGTCACAATAACCATAGACATTGTGCTCTGTGTCCGTCTTGTGTTGCTAATCCAACTCTCGAGGAACTATTAGCGGGTCAAGACTTGTGTTTTTATGTCTCATTTTCGCCTTCTCACTGGAACTTTTGTCTTCCCTAGGTGTAGATGTATTCTCACGTGGTCAAGTTTTCTTCGTCACCCTGATCTGAGCTTTAATGACCATGACGCTGTGAGACATCTCAAGGTGACGGTTTTTATAGTTTAGTGGATTTTTTTGTTCAATGTCTAAAGCCTCTGCCTCTGCTTATAATTGGTATTCAATCATGTAAATACTACCACATGTCTCGGCACGTGTCTTCTGCGGACCATGCTTCTCATATGAGAATGCCACCACCAAAAGCCTAATGTGGGTGCATGGCTGACGTTGTAGAAACCTTGTTTTCAGCTCGGAAAAGAAACCAACCTAGAGACAAGTCTCTATCGCATCGTTCCAGTTACATTTCCAACACTCTGTTGTGAAAATGGAGTCGCAAGATGGTTTTCCTTGGAATACTTTATTCCGTCGCAAACTAGTGAGTACAAAATAATAAACTATTGACTTTATATATAAAAAAAGGGCAACATTCTAGAAGGTTCTTGAACCTTCCATGATATTGACTCGATATTCCAACACACTCGTCACACAGAGCTGCCTTGCAAAACTTGACGATCATGTCCAGTCGCCCATGCAGACTACTCCGCATCCTCCAGTTGGACCCTGTTTAGTCCATCACTCTTAACTTCACTTTACTTTGTTTGGGATACAAACTCTAACTCCAAAAAAAACCATGGCACTAGAAGTTTAGTTATTCGCACATGAATCAAGACAATTTATTCATGACAGTCGACAACACATAGAAAACGATCGATTCATTGGAATATCTACCAAGACCGAACATGCTGTTAGCTTCAGCTCCATTCAGGAAACGAAGCCTACTGAGCTCCTGACCCGCGTCAAGGGCGCATAATAGGTCACTTTGTCAAGGTGACCCAACCGGGAGAGAGGCTGACCTTGGCATGCACCACTTGGAGATACATGTCTAAGTCAGTACCCTATTTTCACGCGCAATTCACACAATATATTAATGTTTTAATATGTAGTATGTTTATATGTGGGTTGATCGCGCACCTACGAATTGTTCAGCCAATTGATCCTTCAAAGCATCAAGGCGTTGATATGCTGGCCGATGTCCTTCTTCAACCTACAAGATGTCAGAGCCGTATGACTGGATCAATGCCGCACATGTAGATCCAGAGCACACGAATTGAAATGTTAGGTGGCAATTATCAGGGTCACCAGAGCATGATGCCGGACGCCAATCAAGGGCTGCCACAGCATAATGTCAAGCATTTGCCCGTGAGGATGTTCAAAGAAATCGGCAACGCACCAGAACATGTATCATTTGCCTCTAATCACCGCAGCATGCTGGATGCCAATTAAGGCTACCACAGCATGATATAAAGTGCTTGACCTAGAAGGTCACATTATCAGCCGGGTACATCGAACACGCACCTTGTGGTCCAGAAGACATTGCCAACCCCCAACTATTGAGCTGCCAGAGCACAATGATGGATATGAATGATTAACCAGTGCCCAACCTACAGGACGTTAGAGGTTGATCGATATGAATAAACCAGCAACATAGCTCGTAGCACAGATCATGCGGCAGACAATGCCAGGCCATGACGCCAGGCACTCGACCTATAAGTTGTACCACAACATGATTAGGAAATCGGTAACACATTCTTTTGGTCGCAATGCCATGCCAAGCGTCAATTAATGCTGTTGAAACACTATGCCGACCACTAGACCTACAACACGTCAGGGTTGGAACAAAATACTACAATCGACAACGAACCTTTCAGTCAGAGTGGCGAACTGACAATGCCAGATACCAATAAGCAGTGTCACAAGAACATGATGCCAAGTATTTTACCTACAGGACATGAGTGTTCCATCGATGAGTAAATCGATCACCAACGTACCGTGTGGTCCAGGACAATGCAACGGACTATGGCAAAAAGCAAATAATTCGATCGACCAGAGCACAATGCTGGACACCAGCAGGGGGCCACAGCACGGCACCAGGCATTCGATCTACAGAATGTCAGAGTTGCACCAATGAATGAATTTTCGACGCACCAGAGCAGGCAGGACGATGCCAGGCGCCAATCATAGTGGTCGCCTGTTATGCATGCCAATCGACCCCATCCTGGGAAACTCCACCGGGCGATCAGGAAGGCAGCATATGAAAAGTGTGCATGCTTTCATGCCAAGCGCCGTTCACGGGGGAACTGTTGCATCAAGTAGGAAATCGTAGTTGATTGATCAAAAAGCTACAGCTTTATATACCCAAATCCTCCGCATCCCGTGACCCGGGGAATTATCCCCGTCAGCCAATCCAAAAATAAAACCTTGGCAAACGAACACAACGCAGACATGCTTACGCTAATTGTTGGAACGAAGCCGGAACTAGCTTAACTCACATCCGAGACATCATATCATGTAGGGTAGAAACACCTCACCTTCGTTGACAGCGGAAGCTCTAGGCTTGAGTTTAAATTATATAATTCACCACCCTGTCCTAACTTACTTCAGTCGTCTACGCTACTTGGTAACGTCTGAAACACTTTGATCTAATACCCTCATTCTTCGCTTTTTTCTCATGATGTCACTACATACCCGATAGCACCAATAACAATAAGCTCTCCAAATCCGACTATTGAGGTGGACTCATGCACGTGAAACCGCCTTTGTTAGTCTGAGATCTTGTCATATCCGAGACATCCTACACTAAGACATCACTAGTACATTTTTGTCATAACCCATTTAGATAGTCAAGTAGACGATGTTCCTCCCTCAGTCGTTCACCCGCTAGGTGACCTCTGAGGTGAGCTTCTCATGCAACACACACTTGGATACTTTACTAGCCATCATCGCGTAGTAATATTGTTCCTTAACAACTGCTTTATGCCACATTTGAAATAAACTGACTCTTTTTGTTGTTGTATTAAAAATAGATACAACTCTCTGAAATTTTGTTCTACATCAGTCTCTGTTTCTGCTATTGTCTGTGTAGTGAATTATAGTTTGAAGAGCAATGTGGCCTCAAGTCACTGAGACATAACTATGAACTCATCAGTCGCAACTGATGATGTTGGAATGGACTGATCCACCCTCGCAATGCAGGAACGAAGGAGGCGGATGTCTATTCATACCCGCGATGCAACGGCACATAGGGTAAACTGCTTAGACAAAGGGTGATGGACAGCGGGTAAACTACTTGGACGAAGGACTTGGACATAAACTCGTAGCTAAGGACGCTCGTAGTATACATATGCCTTGTAGACCTCAGTCGTTATTCGTAGAGGTGACGTCTAAGTTTACATTGCTTTATAGATGAAAACCAGAGTACATTTGACATCCTCGGATTCAGTGCTGAGCGCATGACACGATAAGATAGGTCGTATTCTTCGGCATGCACCATTCGTCTTTCAGAGCGGCCAGAATTAGTTGGCTCTTCATGCTTTCAAGCGAAAAGCATGCTGCTCTTCTATGAAGAGATTCACACCATCTTCTCACATTGCATATATTATTGTTGTTCATCTTAGAAATAATGCATACTGCAACATAAATTTCGAAAATAGATTTGGACCATAGCCAGTGTGTAGCTCATGAATGGGTTCTTGGGTCCCCTTCCTGATTAGGTGTCATGGTTCTGGAAGTGATATGATATACTAATCTATATTGATGTTCCGGCCCGGAGCCAACGCACGCACTGACGAAAGGTTTTTGCAGGCTCTTCCAACCTCAAACGATACAAAGTGATATACCACATGGCGCGATGTTCATGTGGATACCTGCATAAAAAAGGAGACAATAAGCCAGCCCAAAGGCTGGTCAGAAAACAAAGGGAAAAAAGAGGTTATTAGTACAATAGACAACTCGACGAGGGGAAGGAGTGAACCTCCCAAGAGCGATGATTGTAGTAAGAGGGGAAAATTTGGACGTTCGTGTCATTGATTTCACAAGTACTTGTTCCATTGCAGATGCGACCTCTATCACCCATGCCACCCTTCTACGTCAATAGTCATGCGTTATCGTACACCGTGATCTTTGACATCGACAACGAAGAGCGACATTCTATCAATCATCACAGGATGGCTATCATGATACCCGGCTCATGTTGAACAAACACAATTCAACAATGAGGGCCTAGATATGTTTGTCTGTACCTTGTCCCGATCTTGATTGGTGTCTAATTGATTCACAAACAGATTTGGATGATCATAGTCGGATGTAGGCGTACTTGTCCAGCACTCCTGAGTGCAAGTCCGACCTGAATGACAAATTGGTCATCGACAAGAGCGAGCACTGGGACAGGCAGTCCTGTCCAGCTGGATGATCGTCAACTCTACCGATGTATACGACTGTATGCCTTTAACAGCAGCAATGCAGTAAATTTCATATTGCCTGGTGATAAGTTTAAGTTTATGCGGTATGTCTTCCTCATAAGACCTGCTATAGATGACTCAACAATTGAACAATTGACAGGTACCGATTGACGAGCAACGTCTACCTCTATGTATGTTCCCACTGTCAATGAGATAGGCACTAGCCAAGTACAGTATACGGTTGCAATCAAGGCAACAGACCCTCGACAATAAATGTTGTGCTCGGGATTCCAACACGACCAGCGTCGACTGCAAAGCAGCTAATGGGAAGGCTAGCAGCGAATGCGGTGGTATGAAGATTGAAGAGGGTGCACATTCGGCGTATCCGACGAACACCACGACGCGGATGTGAACACAGGAACCGACAGATGGGGACTTTCAGGTACTGATGGCCATTGCATCGGGGGTGATCGTGCGGTTTCTCAAGGTGCTTGAGAAGAACAACTACCAGGATGTCAAATGGATGCGATACCTGACCAAGGTAGAGGGAACATGCCAGGTCTAGGTGAGTGTATTGCTGTATCTTTTGTGCGAGTACTCACAGGCGCAATTCCGAGGCAGTAGATGGCGTAGAGTAGCATGAGAAAGGCTATCATATGCGGGGCATGATAGTATCACACTTCGAGCGTCGACGGCCACGACGGTAAAACGCTTACATTTGCGTAAAGATGCCGTATCTGCATCGGAATGCATTCTCGCTTGCTTTGCAGGATGCTCCCTATTGTCTGTTTGCAATATCAAGCATGGTCGAATCGATACACTGAGAGCATTGTCAGGCTGTTAAGCTGGTGGAGATGGCTGGGCATCGGCATCTTCAATGTGAACGCCATTGGGTTGTTCATCTATCATCGAGGTTGCAAGGAATGCCATTTGGAGAGTGAGTAGAAATCGCGTCTATAGATATGAAAATTAGTGCGATAAAAGGCATGAATGTGGATGAATCACTCGAAGCAACTAATCGCATGACGGTCAACGCGTCGTTCTTGGTGCCTGCTAAACGTGCATGCCAGTGCCTTGAGAGTCAATTCTACCATAAGGGTAAGCCGAATCGCCAATAGGCGTTGCGGAATGGTCTGCAGTGGGCAAATGAATTTTGCAAGGTGACCAAGGTGCTCATAAATATGATGTGACAGAGTCCTCTTCATCGACCCTGAAGAATGGAACTCGAAGCCGATGGGTAGAGAAGTCAAAGTGAAATAATAAACAAATTGGATCACCACGAAGTTGTTGTACATGTGGGTCATAGGTCATAGAGTTCGTCAGTATAGCAAACTTGGAGTACATTGTTTGCTCTTAGTTGTCTTCCACCTGCGACAGGTCTCTTTGAAAATATGAACAAACCTTATACATGGCCTCGCTCTCCTTGATATAAAATTCAACAAACGTTGCTCTTCAATTTTCGTCCTTACGTATGTCTTTCTGTACTCTCACTGACATTTATTTAATGCCTTTCTTTGGACGCATTGCCTTTATAAAGTCATTTCCATCTTGTTAGACTCAAGGTTATGACTGGTCGCGTAAGAGAAGTGGTGGATTGACTGGGATGTTTAATAGGGTGCTACAAAAGCAATGGGTATGTGTTTTGATTTTCTTTCTTCTCTATCTTGGTTGACGGAAATTGTAATGTTTGGATTCGTCAGATGATAATCTCACGTTGTACTCGAATTTCATAACGAATGTTTCAACATCAGCTCTTCTACAACGAGTGGTTTGAACGTTGCCTAGGCCGTTGTACATATTCATGTGATAACATTCTCGTGGAAGGAAGCATCCTGATACACAAATTGAACTATCGGCGGTGGGAAATCCTTGCTCTCCAGTGAGCCTCCGAAAACAGCCTGAAACTAGCATCTGCGGAAACACCTGACTTCCGAATGTAAACTGATCTTTGTCGCAATCACTCCCGATTTTATCAGGACACCGAACTCAGATCAACTGCACTGCACTGTGATTGGATTTTCTGGAATGATGCAAGCGTTGGTATGGCTCAAAAAATAACGCGTACGTATGCATTCATCTCGGATGGGTTCACGACTGAATCATTGCCCCAGCCTTATTCATATTCAAAAGAACAAAGAAACTCGATCATGGGGCAAACTACTCGACCGAGACGTTCATAGAGACCTGACTAACACGAGCTATTGAGATTTCGTCGAGGAGAGCAGGCTCTCATGTATGTCAACCATCTCTTTTGACCATACTGATAATACCATATTCACCGCCTAAGATTAACACCAGCAAGAACTCATATACTGACACCAGAGATGCGGAACTCGACCACAAACAATACCTGATGCAGGTGCTTTGCCGATGGGATGTGGTGTTGTGTCTGGCGTAGCATGCTTTGGAGGTTGTTGACTGATGCATCGACGTCGGGAAATGAATGCTCTTCGGACAAGTGTATCGTCGGTTAAATCGCTGATCTAACTCTCTCGACTGACCAAATCCATCCATTCACTGTCTTTGATCAAGGATTTCAAAAAATGACGATATTATTATACCTATATAAGTGAAAGAATATCCAAAAGAACTGGGACCGTTGTGCCCCTGCATTGTATGCATGTGAGGAATGGTATGACACATGCCATGGAATGAGCAGCACGTTGTTTAGGGATAGTATTAGGCATGATGATAATAGTGATTCAGATTTCTGTACGCGGTGACGGCAATATATTGGCACGCCTATAACGGCACACGACGGGAAAACAGTCACAGTTCGAGTCAAAGATACCATATCTGCATCTGAGTGCACTCTCGGCCGCTTTGCAGGAGGTGCTGATGCTCTCGATCCTTTGATCCTGAACGTGGCGGAAATGAGATACTGCGAGCATTGTCAGACTGTTGGGCAGGGGTAGACGACTGGACATCAGCATCTTCCATGTAAACAGCAGTGTCATTGGCAGACGCCGTTTGGGGTGCTTCACCTTGTCGAGGTCACTAGAGATGCCATTGGGAGATAGGAATCGCGTCTATATACATAAGAATTAAAAGGCACAAATGTGTAAAAAAGACCTAGGTCATTCGATGTAACCAACGGCATGTATGGGATGTTGAACTGCATGCCTTAATAGGCGCTGATTTCACACGCTAGACGTTCAATTTCTGTTAAATCATTACCATATATAATACTACAACGAATGGTGCTGAATCACAGTCCCTGCAGAACAAGAACTATAAATGCTCTTAAACTTCCCCCGAGCAAACACCATGCATGACGATGGCGCCCTCAGTCGTTCAAACCTATGCGTCAGCAAACAACGAGAACGTACACTTGTCCGTAGCTTGACAAACATTTACAAGTTCAAACAGGACGGCCTGATGAAAAAAGTAGACATCTCGCTCCTATCCTCTGCACAGCACTGATATCTTTGACACAGACATTTTCTCTGTCTATTGGTGGTGTTTCACAACACCTCATTTCCTACTATAAAGTAGAGGACGTGCAAAGCGGTCGCCTGCGTTCCCCATCATCCCTTTCCGAGCTCGCTTCTCTGTCGATCAGTCAAGACTATCTTGAAAGGACCTATTTCAGGAACTCTCCCAAGGTGGAGATGGGATTCTTCGGTACAGAGGCGAAGCTGATGAGTTTGACACTTCATCTCCTCGCACTAGCCCTCTGACCGGTTTGCCTCTTTCTATGAGACATGAGGTGTCTGAAAATGCTGTTTCCAAGCGGATTAAACGCCATGAACCATATAGTCGATACCCCCATGCGCTACTTTCCAACCGCCAACATTAATATCGGTGGCGACGCCTCTGCCCAAGTCTACAGATGGCTCCCAACCTCAGCGACCCCAATATGAGCAAGACGTTACTACGCCACCAACTGCGAGTCCAACTAGCCCTCAGGAAGCTCAGGCACTTCCTCAAGAGTCAACTGATCCCAGTCCACCTGCAACTGCTTCGCCCCCGACTCCAACTGGAACTACACCGGCAGCTCCTTATCCGCCACCCAGTGTTGCGCCGTATTACGGATATGTGCAACCACCACCTTCGCACGTAGCCATATACCCACCTCATCCTGGCTATCCTTCGGGTCAGTCTCAATATGTCTACCCGGGATATCCACCACCTGCACCAATACCCCAGACGTCATCAATTGCAAGAGATTCGTCGCCCTCCAGGTCTCCAGCCGCTGTTCCGCCTATGTCGACTCCTGATTCTTCTCAGGCGCAGACCTCTGCAACTGCGACGTCGTCATGTCGAACTCGATCGCCGGGAGTTCTGCGAACGCAAACACAATCACAAGTGGGTTATTATCCCCCTCATGCGCACCAACCTCATTTGTACTATCCTCCACCACCTCATGCACCACCGGCTCCTGTTCCCTCTTCGATTTATGCGGGTCATCCGCCTCATGCCCCTCACTCTGGACTTTTACCTCTGCCTCCGTTAACGGTATGGGCACCTTATGGTCATCATCCTCCACCTCATCAAGCACCTCTTCCACCACCGTCATCGCCTCAAAATTACTCTTACCCGGGCGTCTATCCTCATTATCCTCCGCCTCCTCTGCAACAGGTTCCTCCATCTCATCGGCAGTCGCCCGTATCTCGTGGGTAGCATTAAGCAGCTGAACTTGACGAGTGGCAGGGGTGTCGAAGGGGAAGATGGTGCTCGTGACAGCGTATGTTTGAGAAAATTGAAAATCAGAACCCCTGATGGATGGAATATGTTTTCTTTTTCGCAAGAGTATTTGCTATCTGCTGTCGTTTGCTTTTGCTCTTTGTCTTTGTCTTGTTTTGTTGCTCTTTTTTTATAATGTGGTTTACCTCATTGTTTTAATTTAGTTTTGTGACTGTCCCCCCTTCCTTGTGCTTGATGAGCTCTATAACGACGCACATGCAAGAAAGGTTGGGGTGATTTAATGTGTAACATTGTTGGCTTTGACTTTGGCTCTGGCTTTTTCTCTCTGTGCATCTTTTTGTCTGATTTTTTCTTCTTCTATGAATTGGTTTTTCATTCTTCAAGTGGATGGTTGTGATTCGGATACTTGTTCACATGTTTTTGTTTTTTGTTTTTGTTTTGTTCGTTCTTGTATTGAATTTGGGTTGCTCTTGCTTTGACGTCTTCAATTTTTTCTCCTGATTAATGCTGGGTCGATTTAGCCCTGCTTTTATAGATTTTCCATTTCTTATTGCTCAGCTTAGTATTCTCTACTCGTGATTATCATAAATAGCATTATACTGGACACCTTCACAGTGACAAATTGAGAAACTGCGCTCGTTCCTGGAAATTAACATTCCTCTGCCACATTGACTTGAGGATGGCGTTTTCTCCACAGAGCCAACCCCTGTTCAAACGTCTTGCTCGTCATACCAGAAGACGAGACGAGCTGGAACGTTATGCCTAGAGATTCAACTTCTTTGTTTCGATGTTCGTCGTCAAAGAACAACTAATTCATGACTGATTTATCCCACAAAGTAATAATCAGTATTTTGGGTTTTTGCTGATGCAACAGTTTGAAAGTTGTGACCATGACATACCAATCCGTTGAATGTGTGTCCAAACACTGGGAGCCATCTACAGCAGCAGAGCACTGGGAAATGTGATTGATGTTCACTCAAGAGCATATAATAACTTTTCCTGGTTTCAAATCATCCTTTTTCACTCTTCGAGCTTCTCTTTGGCATCGTAGAATATTTTACACCTGTTTTCATTTCCGACTTGATTATCTATATTTACTACTTCATCCATTATACGAATGAACTAGAGCGCGACGTGGATCAGTTTATTTCAAGAGAAGTTTCTCCTATCTTGCCCCTGCCGCTTGGCAATGATACACCAGAGTCAATTTTGGTAGCCTTATCCCTTCATGATCTACAAATAAATATCAAAGTCGATGGAAAAGCATTCAACAAATTTGAAACAGGTAACAGAAAGTTTCTGCTGCGATAGACCTCTTCAATCAACTGGAGATACTCTTATGCAAGGGTATTGAAAGGAAGTCATTTCGATAGTCATAAGAACGATACAATATTGCTGTATATGATCCAAACAGCCACACCTTGACCTGAAATAGTTCCCAGTCAACTAACATGAATGTTTATAAGATGAAATAGAGGCACAAAACAAGACAAAGAACAAAAATGACAGCAGATAGCAATACTCTTACAGAAACATACTCCATCCATCAGAGATGTTGGATATAGCTTGTTAGTAATTTTTTACTATTCTCTTATTGGCTTACCTTAAGTAAGTGTTCTCCATTCCGTTTGCTCCACCTCCTGGAAATTATTTTATTTCACGTATATAAGGCACACCATCCGAGAATGCAGACAGAGTCACTTCTTCCTCTTACTATCATAAGACACTGTATCTACAGGCTATTTAGGTGAGTAGCATGGTGTGATTCACCACTGCACTACGCTCTGTTGGCACCTTTCTACATAGCTGAGGCAAATTAGACCGTGGCAAACGCACACCAGTCATGTATCAATTTATGACTGTATATATATTAGCTACAGTACAATAGCTACGTCATCCATTGTTTTAATACAATAAAAAACATGACAACCAAAAAACTAATTTTAGTGTATTGTTTGATATTTCAACAAGAGATTCTCAAATTCCAATTTCTTAACATACTCTCATTAGCACCATCTGTCCCTTCGACATCCCTTCCACCCAGTGATTTCTACTTGTCAATACTGCCACTGCATCGGCTGATACAGGGGCTGATACTACCCAGGAGATACGGACAACTGCCGATGAGATGGAGGAACCTGCTGTGGAAGAGGTGGAACGTTATGGGGATACACGCCTGGGTAAGAGTGGGGTAGTTGATGAGGGGGAGGTAGAGGATAAGGACCATAAGGTGCCCATACAGTTAGGGGTAGAGTTCCCGAGTGAGGGGGCAGATAATGGGGATGGGGGCGGATAACCTGCATAAATTGGAGGGAAAATTCCAGGAGCAAATGGCTCATGAGGTGGTGGAGGATGGTATAGATGAGGTTGGTGTACATGAGGGGGGTAATAACTCACTTGCGTTTGCGTTTGCAGAATTCCTGGGGATTGAGTTGGAGATGGGGAGGTCGCAGTTGCAGAAGTTTGTGCCTGAGAAGAATCAGGAATTGCCATAAATGGAACAACGGCTGGAGACCTGGAAGGCGATGAATCTCTTGCAGCTGATGACATCTGGGGTATTGGTGCAGGTGGTGGATATCCTGGATAGATATATTGAGCAGGCATTGACTGACCCGAAGGATAACTAGGATTTGGTGGGTATATGGCTAAGCGTGGTGACTGCACGTATCCGTGATACGGCGCAAAACCATAAGGAGCTGTCAGTGCGGTCATAGTTGGAATTGGAGAATAGTAT
>Ga0153974_1000050_pt1 | contig 27237 bp, 20 predicted proteins | sample TSGA058MetaG_FD_104741 | JGI IMG/M metagenome (GOLD analysis project Ga0153974, IMG submission 104741) | Attine ant fungus gardens microbial communities from Georgia, USA - TSGA058 MetaG | ecosystem: Host-associated > Fungi > Mycelium > Unclassified | place: USA: Georgia, Yuchi Wildlife... | reverse complement strand
CTGTTCGCGCAGTTGCTGCTGATCCCAGGAAGTACCATCGGCAAATTCGACCCATTCCACGCCGATCTCACTATCTCCAAATGCGGCCTGATTGACCAGGCGTACCGAACCGCCGTCACCGGCACCTGGGATGCTGTCGGCAATAGTTAGCAGCATATCGTCGCCGTCACGGCTGACTGTTAGCTGCTCGGCGGTAATATCTTTCAGCCACAGCCGATCGTCAGCGCCGGAGTAGTATCCTTCCCGAATGATGTCGTGTCCGTCGCCGCGGGCGTAGACATATAGGTCATTGCCCTTGCCACCGTTCAGATAGTCGTCGCCTTTATTTCCATACAACGTATCAGCAAATTTGAACCGGTAAGTGTGTCATTACCCTCCAGTCCATACATAACAGATGCTTTATCCCCGGCAGAAAGAGTATCGTCACTGACGTTTCCTATTACCTGGTGGGATGAAAGATCGGACATTACTATATCGATTAAGCGCTCAAAAGAATCCCCCTCGGCATTGCGAACCACCGAGAGTTGTGTCGTCAGTTGACGTGTGAAATCAGTATCCAGGTGCTTTATAACTAATAATAAATCGACGAGCTGATCCCCAGCGATCAGATCAGATTGATTTACGCCATCCCGTAGTGTGCTGATAAGAGCGCTAAGATCCGCAACGATCTGCTGGTTTTCTATATGCCAGTTTACCTGATCGATTAATGGAGCCAAATGGGTTTGCACGACTAGCTGTGCATAGATATTATTCAATATAATATCGTAGGCTGATTCAAGAAGTTCGGCTGCATCAGGCAAGGGATTCGGATTACCATGTTGTCTGAATTCGTTGCCTAAAAAGGCTTCCAGAGCAAACAGCTTCTGCCCATTAATAAATGTTCCACGGCTATCTTCGGCATAATTAACGGCACCGCTCATCTGCCGCATAATTTTATCGGCCAATTGATAACGTAATTGCTGATCTTGTTGTTGACTAAACTGCTCCACGAGATCTCTGAGGACATCGTCGCCACGGGCGATTAACTGATGTAAATTACTGACATTACCCGTCGCCATAATATTTGGTAGACTGGCAATATCTTTACTGACCGCGACATTATGTTTATCTCGGGTATCACTGAGAGTTTCTTTAAACCAAACATCAGCGATTTCTGCTAAGCTACCATCCGTTTTTATATACTGTCCTTGCTGCCTGAACTCGTTACCATATTCATCGATAACCTTACTGTTCTTCCAGTTCAAGTGAATTGCCGCAATGCCAGCCTGTTCCATACTGAGAAGCTCGCCTTGATCGGTCACGCCATCTCCGTTACGGTCTTGCCAGACTTGCAGGCGGCTGAAAATATCGTCTTCGTTATTAATAATCCCATCGTGGTTACTGTCATAATCTGCCAGCGCCAGAAAACCATTTTTAGCCGTATCACCGGAGGAGCTCAGCGTATTATTGCCAAATAACTCACTGCCATCATCAATGATATGGTTACCGTTAAGGTCCAGTACCAGTAAACCATCATCTTTACCTACCCAGCCGGAAAGTTGCGCATAACCATTGCCGTCGTGGTCAAAGTAAACAGGGGCCTCTGCTGTTTCTACACCATCACTGTCAAGATCGACTATCAGCGGGCTGGCCAAGTTAGCCGCATTGCCAGCCGCTTCGGCTGCTTGCCCGGCAGCACTATTGGCATGATCCTGCGCACCCTCATCTAAAAATGGGTTGATAAAATCGAGTAGTGAATTCAAGGCATTATTTAAAGAGTCTGCCAGTGCATCAACTGCATTATCTGCAGAATCCAACATATCAGACAAGTACTCTATGGCATTATCGTATGCATCACCCAGCGTATCACTGAGCGGTTTTAAGGCATCTCTGATGTTATCCATATACTCGTCTGGCTTAATAGTACCTTTATCTGCCAGACTGGCTATGGTGAGTACCGCTCCAATGACAGTGAATGCCGCAGCGGCTGTAAGCGCGACTGGTGCGGATACTGCGCCAGCGGCGGCTGTCAGAGCAAGAGTACTGGCAGCAGAAGTAATATTCCCCAGCGCCGAATAAATATCACTTTTTTCAATTACTCCATCGGAATTATAGGATGTACGCATGGATTTAAGATCTGTGAAAAGTCCCGCTGCTGATAGAATTAATGAAGTAGCGGGAATCTTTTTTCCAGCAGAATTAAGGCATGGAAGCTTTTTCCCTACACTCTCCAAGGCCGATCCTGTTGTCTGGAGGGCATTTACAATTGTTTTCAGGTAATCATGCTTTTCATTAAGCTCTGCGAAATTTTTAATTGTAGGGCCAATGCTTGTATTCCAACTAATGAAAGATAATAAGTTGCCGAAACCAGCCTCGATAATTTTATTTCTCACTATAAATATCCTTATTTAAAATCATTATTGCAATGGCTGTTATAATAACATTACCAAGTAAAAAATATTTTTTTGGTGATGTTTTATATTCAATTCTGATTAAATGTTAATTCCTAGTGTTCTTTTCACCACTAAAAGGGTCCCGATTTAAAATTATTCTCTTTAACATTAGTGTAGAAAAAAACATTCCGGGTGATGAGATTACTAGACAAAGGATGACATTCCATTTATTTTTTGCAAAATTAATACTATGTTTTACTCTTTTATATGAAAGGACTTCTTTACCATCAATGATTACCTGTACAATTCTTCTGCCAGTACTGAAGATATTATACCTCTGGTTAAACCAAGCAATCTTTGCCGGTTTTCCTTGCCATCTTTTATATAATATTGGCTTGGGATTTTCTTTTGAAAATTTACCCTTATTCCCTAACTCCTCATCTATTTGTTCTAAATAAATTCGGTTTACTTCACAAATGTGTGAGCCTGCATAAGATGATATACAGGAAAAAAATTCAGTTTTACTAGGGGTTATTAATCCCATCTGGTATTTATTCTTACTTAATGACCTAAAAGTAAACAAGCCTTCAGAATAGTGAATTTCATCTTTTTCCGGGAATTTAGTTACGTGAGTAAAATATAATGGAGTGTAGAAAAAATACAAGCAAAAATATATCAAAATTAGAGATTTTAATAGCGGCCAAGCTGGTCTTCCCAGAATGAAATAACGTTTTTTAGTAATAGAACCTGTGTTTTTTTCGGTATTATTGTCCATAATATGTGTTACCTTGTATCGCTGGAAGCGATGATGTCAGACCCATGATCCCTGCAAAACTTCCTTCTACAAGAATTAATTTTCTTACTTATCATTATTCTAGTGTTCAGCAGTAAAGTATCATCAATGACCCTCTATTATTAATAAGCATATTTCAATGAAAAATAAAAAACCCATAAAATTCTTAAATATTAAATCAGCTGGCCGAGAAAGAGGGTGGGGGATATTTTTGCATAGCAGAGCTAATGTAATGAATTCATTAAATATTAATAAAATAACACTTGGGTCATTAATGATTATTCATCTAGGATATCGACAATAAGTCATTTTCTTGGCATTATTTCTGTCTTCAGTAAAGATTGTTAATCCTAAGCCTGAAAATAAATACAGATAGGTAATAAGACTTTAGTTTGTGATAATCGACAAGGAAGGTCGAGATGGATGTTCTATGGAAAAGATGAAAAACAGCTCACCTGAAACTTCTGAAAGAAAGGAGCTAATAGGTTGCGTATTAAGCTGTAAAAAAGAGTTATGGAGTATTGGTTTTTTCAGTGTAATTATTAATATTTTTATGCTGGCTCCTTCGGTTTATATGCTGCAAGTGTATGACCGAGTATTATCTTCCGGAAATAAAATGACTCTTATCATGTTAACAGTCATGGTTATCTGGTTATTTTTTTCAATCGGTATTATTGAATGGATTCGCAATATTTTATTGATTCGCTTGGGCGCATATTTAGATACAAGAATAAACAAGCGTATATTTTTCAGTGCATTTGAAGGTTTTCTTCGCCAAAGTACCGCTTATTCCTCCCAATCTCTGAGTGACCTGACCCTGTTAAGGCAGTTTGCCAGTGGCAATGCGTTATTTGCTTTTTTTGATGCGCCTTGGTTTCCCATCTATCTACTGATTATTTTTTTGCTGCATCCCTGGCTGGGGGTGATGGCATTGGCCGGAGCGATTATTTTAATCCTGTTGGCGTGGCTGAATCAGCGTCTAACACATGATGCCATGCTTCAGGCAGGATCGACTTCTGCCGCAGCGACTCTGCAGGCAAACACCTGTTTACGCCAGGCAGACACCATAGCGGCAATGGGTATGCAGGAGGCGATGTACCGTAAATGGCTGACACAACATAAGGCGTTTTTACAGCAACAAAATCTGGTCAGTGAAAAAAGTGCCTTGGTCGCGGCAACGACCCGCTTTATCAGATTGGCGCTTCAGTCCGGGGTTTTAGGTTTAGGAGCATTGCTGGTACTAAATGGCGAAATCACACCGGGGATGATGATTGCCGGATCAATCCTGTCAGGTCGGGTGCTTGCACCTGTCGATCAACTGATAGCCGTGTGGAAAAGCTGGGCGCAGGCACAACAAGCTTGGCAACGATTGAGTGCGCTGTTAGAACAGTTTCCGCCGAGTAGACAAGCTATGCCTCTGCCTTCACCTTCTGGAAACCTGCGTGTGGATAATCTCTCCGCAAAACTGCCCGGCCTGGCTAAATATCCACTCCGTGATATTAGTTTCGAATTGCAACCTGGTGATGTAATGATGGTCATCGGCCCTTCCGGTTGCGGAAAATCGACGCTTGCCAGGCTATTAGTCGGTGCAGTTCAACCTTTTGCGGGTTCAGTCCGGCTGGATGGTGCAGAGATTCATCAGTATGACCCGATCACCCTTGGACCTTATCTTGGTTTTCTTCCCCAGGATATTCAACTTTTTGAAGGTACTGTGGCTGAAAATATTGCCCGTTTCTCTGATCCTGATGAAGAAAAAATAGTGACCGCAGCTCGCAATGCAGGGATCCATAAGATGATACTGCAACTTCCGGCAGGCTACGATACGGTTCTGGGGCCGACAGGAATAATACTTTCAGGCGGTCAGAAACAACTTTTGGGTTTGGCAAGAGCACTCTATAACTCCCCACGATTGATAGTACTGGATGAGCCGGATGCCAGCCTAGATGATGAGGGTAAACAGTCATTGATTGCTGCCATCAGGACGCAAAAGGCTGCTGGCAGCACCCAAATCGTCATTACGCATACCAGATTGTTGCTACCCTGCAGTAATAAAATACTGCTGCTTAATAACGGGCAGATGAGCCATTCAGGCAATACTCAGCAGTTTATGCAGCGTATTAGTACGCCAAGTCAGTCAGCGCCAGAAGCTGCCAGCAAAAATCCTCGGGTTTCGAACAGCACGACAAAATTAACCGGCCCCCGGGAGTGAAGCAAAATGCGCAAACCACTATCGGAACAAAGAACTCAATTTCCCCGACCACTCAGGTTGGTGCGCAATGGTGTAGCAAGCGTTGCTTTCTTTTTTACAGGGATGCTGATATGGGCATTATGGGCGCCCTTGGATAAAGGAGTGACGGTTCCCGGTGTAGTGATAGTGACAGAAAATAGAAAGGCTGTGCAGTCAGTGTCAGGAGGAAGGATAGCCAGACTTGATGTGCGTGAGGGGCAATATGTCCGACTCGGCCAGAGACTCGTAGTACTCGATGATACGTCAGCGCGTGCACTGCGGGATAATCTGTTACATCAGCTAGTTGAAGCGAGAGCAAGCCTAAGCCGTCTGTTGGCTGAACGAGATAATTTGCCTCAGGTCATCTTTCAGGAGGAAGCGATTAAACCAGGTGCGTTACCCGACGCACAGTTTATCTCAGGGTTACGTTCTGCAGAGCAACAGCTTTTCCTAAGCCGTCGCACGTCAAGGCAACAGGAAAGCATAGCCATACGTTCAGCAATTAACGGAATTACCTCACAAATTTCCGGTGCGCAGGCAATGGTAGATAACTACCAATCACAATTGCGACTGCTTAATCAGCAACGACTCAGATTACGGCCGCTGGCAGAGCAAGGATACGTAGCGGCTAACCGTCTATCAGAACTGGAGCGACAATACTTTCAGCTATTAGGAACCCAGCAGCAGGAAAACAGCAATATTGTTAGATTGCAGCAACAACGCACTGAATTGGAACACACCTTGGTTCAACATGACAGTGATTACCAGAAAGAAATCCACAGCCAATTACTCGATATTCAACATGTTCAGCAGGATCTTACTCAGCGTTTACGTACTGCTGAATATGAGCTCGACAGTACAGTGATTACTGCTCCTGCCAGTGGCCTAGTGGTGGGCCTGGCGTTACATACGCAAGGGGGGGTTGTCGTGGGCGGCCAAACACTGATGGAGATTGTCCCTGACAAGCAGCCCTTACAGATCGCGGCACAATTACCGGTGAACTTGATAGATAAAGTTTCCCTAGGAGCTCAGGTTGAGCTGCTGTTTACAGCCTTTAATCAAAGCACTACCCCACGGGTTAATGGCAGTATTACGTTAGTCGGCGCAGACCAGTTACAAAATCCCACTACCGATCAGCCTTATTACGCTCTCTATATTCAGGTTGAGGGGGAGAGTAATGACTTCATTGAAACCTTTAACGTTCGCCCCGGAATGCCTGTCGAAGCTTTTATTCGTACCGGTGAGCGTTCACTATTCAACTACCTGTTTAAACCCCTGTCCGATCGCCTGAAACTGGCCTTTACGGAGGAGTAATGATGAAACAGTCTTGTCAACAGGCAAAATATTGCCTTTTGCTTATGCTGGTGGGGATTCAGCCGGTGCATGCGCTGGGGATCACAGAAGCCTGGCAGCTTGCGTTGGTGAATGATCCGGAATTCCAGTCGGCCATACAGGCCAGCCAAGCCAGCCAGGAACAGGAGTCTATCGGGCTGTCGGCATTATTGCCTAAAGTGACTTATGACTACCAAAAGTCGTATAACGACTCCAGGGTAACGTCTGGCAATCGTAGTCTTGAACGCCAATATGGTAGCTATGTATCGTCGTTATCCTTACACCAGCCGCTGCTGGATTATGAAAGTTGGTCAGTTTACCAGCAGGGAGTTGCAGGGGCAGAACAGGCAAAACAGCTAATGCGAGATCAACAGCAGAGGTTACTGTTGCGGTTGTTCAAAGCCTATACGACTGTCTTGTATCATGCCGAAGTGATCGAACTGGTTGAACACCAACAACGTGCATTCACTGAACACTATCAACTCAACCAGCGGCTGTATCAGGCTGGCGAAGGGACACTTACCGATACGCTTGAAACTCAAGCGCGGCTAAATCTAGCCAGTGCTGAGAAGATCGCAGCACAAAATAATCTGGACCTCAGTCTACAAGACCTGGAATTAATTACCGGGACGGAAGTAAAAATAGCAGAACTTACCCCGCTGCTGAAAAAATCGGGGTTGGTGCAGTCAGAATCCAATAGCTACCAGGACTGGCTGTCACTGGCGATAAAACACAATGCTCAATTGCTGGCGCTGAATCATGCTATTGAGATAGCTAAACATGAAATTGAAAAACAGCGGGCAGGGTATTTTCCCCGTGCGACCCTCATCGCCAGCTACAGAAACACCTATTCAGACGGTGAATCAAATTATCGTCAGCGCTACGACACCGGTGCAGTGGGTATACAAATCAGTGTGCCAATTTTTTCCGGTGGTGGAACCTTAGCAGCGACCCGCCGTGCACAGGCACAATATCAGCAAGCCATTAAGGGTAAAGATTTACAATATAATGAAATCCGCAAACAACTACGCAAACAATATAATTTGCTGAACAGTTCTCGAGCAAAAATTTCTGCCTATCAGCTTGCTGAGCAAACTCAAAAAACCCTGATAGTGGCGACCAAGAGCAGTGTTCAGGGTGGAGAGCGTATCAATCCTGATATACTGAATGCAGAATTACAGCTTAGAACAGTACAAAGGGATCTGTCGGAAGCGCGTTATAGTGCTGTCTCCGCTTGGCTGGAACTGCAATATTATGCAGGACTGGTGGATGCAAAAGTGTTACAGCAACTGGCCTCATTATTTGAGCGCCGGTAAACCGAAGCTGTAGCGCTCAAATAATATTGGATCCCTCTAGCCACTTTCTATTTTCCATGAGGAAATGGAACGCATCGAAGTCTGCCAATTGACGTCCTTGCTCGGGTATTATTAATGCTGTGATTTGTTCTCTTTGGTTATCAGAAGCTGGTGCATTTTGCTGGGACGGTCAGCTATATGGCTAAATTAGAGATGCCGCTACCGACGATGGCCGCGCTTATTGCCGGAGGGATGGCGTTCCCTGTCCTAAATAGCTGCGCGAAATAGGCGATCACTTTGCGGGAACTCAGCCCGGATTGTAAATTTGATTAATCGCTTAACTTAATTTCACTTTCCCTAAGCAATAATGCTAGATTGTCAAAGTAAGTAAAACTTACCTATAAAAATTCATATAAATTTACACAGTAGGCAAACACAGTGAACAAAGTTTTTTCTTTTTCTTTTTTAGCGATGTTGGTCGCCCAACCCGCTCTTGCAGCGTCTCAACAGGAAAGTAACGGATTCGTCGAAGATAGCCATCTCAATCTTCTGATTAAAAATGCGATGATCAATCGTAACTATAAAGATGAGGGTGTACGTACGCGCCGTGAATGGGGCCAAGCCTTTATCGGTACTTATAGCTCCGGTTTTACCCAAGGTGCGGTAGGCTTCGGTGTCGATGCCATCGGCCAATACGCTGTCCGCTTAGATGGGGGGCGTGGACGCAGTGGGGCGGGCGGGATTGACTACTTTTCGCAAGACAGTGATGGCCGCGCGAAGAAAGATTTGGCGAAATTTGGCGCAACGGCGAAAATGCGCTTTTCCAATACCGTTTTCAGCTACGGTACCCAGCAGCCAACCCTACCTATTCTAACGTCAGACAGTTCCCGTCTCTTAGCTGAAACCTATACCGGCTTTATGCTGGATTCTCAGGAGATCGAGGGTCTGGATATTACCGGTGGCTACTTTACCGCCGAGCAGCGTAAAAGTGCCGAGAGCCACGATTCAGGCTTAGATAACATAGCCTTTGGTGGCGCGAAATACGTCTTTAATGATCAGTTTACTGCTTCGGCTTATGCGTCTCATGTGCAAGATGTCGATAATAAACAGTATCTTGGTTTTACCTATACCCAACCTTTCGACGAAAAACAGAAGATGGTCTGGGATTTCAATGGTTATAACTCACGGCTTGATAAAGCCTATGCGGAAAGCATCAACAGCGGCCGCAGTAATACTATTTGGAGCCTAGCGGCCAGTTATACCTACGATATCCATACCTTCAAAGTCGCTTACCAACAAAACACCGGTAGCAGCGGCTATATGTACGGTGGCTACCGTAATAAAGGCGGAATTGGTGATGGCGGTAACACGATTTGGTTAGCGAACTCCTACTGGTCTGACTTTAACGGTGAAGATGAGCGCTCTTGGCAGGCCGCTTATTCCGTGGATCTGGCGGGCTTAGGTATTGAAGGGCTGCGTTATGATGTGGCGTATGTGCGCGGTGATAACATTAAGACGTCGGCCTCAAGTAACGGTCATGAACATGAGTTTTTCAATCAGATCCAATACAAGATCCCCGCTGGTTTCGCCAAAGATCTGCAGTTAGGGATCCGTTACTCGGTGTTACGTGTTTCATCTGACGCCTCTGACTACAATGCCGGCGGAAATGAGATCCGTGTCATTGCTCAATACCCATTATCCATTTTCTAATTTTTACGAGTCGTCGTGTTTTACAAAATGACGAACGCGATACGTGAATACCTAAGATAAGACAATACCGCCCCGAGTGGGGCGGTATTGAGGATTACGCGTGCAGCATCTCTTTCTTGATACTGTCGCAAGCACGTAACGATAGGGCTACCATACTCAGGGTTGAGTTAACGGTTCCTGCTGCGGCCATTGCACCACCTGACGCGATATAGAGATTTTTATGGTCGTGGGTGCGCATCCATTTATCGACCACCGAATCTTTCGGATCATGCCCCATGATGGTGCCGCCCATAATATGGTTATTAGGGTTAAACCACGGCGTCATCTCGATCTCGGTTGCGCCAAATAATTTCGCAATGTTCATTAGGTGTTGACGAGAGTGCACTGCAGAACGACGCACATAATCCCCAACATCATAGGTCACATGAGGGAAAGGGATACCTAATTTATCTTTACGCTCTGTACTCAGGGTCAGGCGGTTATCGGGATGAGCCAATACGTCATGGTTAACATAAATATCCATCCCACAGGCGGCACGACGACGGATTTCTTCATCCAGCTTTTTACCGACCAGTCCCATTTGCAGGGCTTTTACCCCAGCCTTGTGGTTTTGCGAGGTATTGTTCATCCCGATTTGGATCGCGGAGTGATCACGTCGAAAATCGCCATCACGGAAGTTAGTGATCGAGCTCATTTGTACGGATCCGCCGCCGGTCCAGATCGGTTCTGCCGCTTGGAAGCTCATCAAGATCCCGGGGTGATCCATCATGTTACGACCGACTTGACCGGAACTGTTGGCGATACCGTTCGGGTTGCGATCGTTGGCCGCCAGGAGTAATAGTTTCGGCGTTTCAATACCGTTACCGGCAAGAACGAAGGTCTTTGCGGTGACGGTATGCGAGACTTTATCCGGATCGTAATAGTGCATGGCAGTGATATTATTATCTTTATCGGTATCGATACGATAGACCACCGCGTTAGCAATGAACTTCGCGCCAGCATTCTCGGCTTTCACTACACTGTGGATGCCATTGTACATCGCGCCAATCGGACAAATTGGCATACAGTTGTTGTTACCGCAGCACTGTGGACGGCCATCGTAAGGGCGGCTATTACGTCCCTGAGGTACCGGAGTATTGACGTAGCCAGCCTGCGCAACCACCTCGGTAAAGCGACGATCAGCAGGACCGTACGGCATCGGCTCCATTGGGAAAGGCTTCTTACGCGGTGCAACATATTTCAACGAGGTATCGTTGGGACCATTCACCCCGATCAGCACTTCTGCACGATAGTAATAATCTTCAAGCTCGTCGTAGGTCACCGCCCAATCGCGGCCGACACCATAGGTACTTTTCAGCTGTAAGTCGGCAGGAAGGAAGCGCCAGCAAGAAGCTGCCCAGTGCCAGGTTGTTCCGCCGATCCCTTTAATCATTCCTTGGCGAAACGCACTGGCGTCAGGCCCTGATACTTCAGGATATTCGTTATAAGGGTTCATTTGTGGATGCACCGCCCAAGGTTGAGCGGGATAAGGTGTGGCATAGTCGGATTCTGACTTGTTTACCGGCGGCATATTACGCCAGTTTTCCACCACCTCTCCACGCTCCCAACGTGGACCTGCTTCAAGGACTAATACGGATAGCCCCGCTTCTGCTAACTCTTTAGCCACGGTACCGCCGCAGATCCCTGCGCCAACGACCACGACATCTGCACTATATTGTTCTGACATAACACCCTCTCACTGCGAATTCGAATGGCTTATCCACGGGACTTTTTACGTGAACGGCGGATAACCAGTAATACGATAATTAATACCACCAGGACCGCTCCACCAATGGTGGCGGGTCCTGCAACGCGTGCGAGTAGAGGTTGTGCCCCTCCTTGACGCAACGCCGTAACCTGTTCAGTCGTGACGTGCAGATCCGGATTACCATATTGTTGGAAAATATAATTACTTAAGCTGGCAATCTGCTGATCGCTCAAGGCCTGTACCTGTGAATCAGGACCAAAGCTTGGCATTAAGACTTGTTGACCTTTTACTTCGCGCTGGACACCGAACAGAATGGCGGAGACCAGGTTATTCGGCGTATTGCCTCCCGTAGCGGTGTTGTGTGACAGCGACGGATAGAAATGGTCCGAGGTCCCTTGTCCATCTGACTGATGACAGCTTGCACAAGCACTGTCGTAGAGCGCTTTACCGCTCATATCTTGCGGTAATCCGATCCCAAGACCAGCGGTGCCACGTACCTCGGTATCCACATTCGACGCTTGCCCAAAGTCACCGGTCGCTTTGGCTTGATGAGGCTGAGCATGGGCCGGTAAGCTTTGTAGATAAGTGATGATGGCTTCAATATCAGCATCGTGCAGATGTTGTAGGCTGTTGGTAACGGCTTCTGCCATCGGTCCGGCTGCTTGTGCCTTACCGGGGACATCACCCGTTTGCAGATACTGTTTTAATTGATCCCGTGACCAGCTGCCTAGACCACTGAGTTTATCGGTGGTTAAGTTAGGGGCGTACCAGCTACCTAGTGCCGCACCGCTCAGCGCATCGGCGCCTTGTTTCTGTGCCATCATTAGGTTACGAGGGGAGTGACACTCACCGCAGTGCTCAAGGTTATCCACGAGGTATTTCCCGCGGTTCCACTCTGCGCTTTGCGAGGCATCGTTCTGGTAAGCACCAGATTTAAGGAACAGTAAGTTCCAACCCATCATCATCTGGCGGATATTGAACGGAAAGCTCAGGGCAGTCGTTTTATTCTTGGTGTCGACCGGCGCCACACTCTGCATAAAGTAAGCGTAGAGTGCATGGATATCGTCATCCGTTAATCCAGAGTAAGAAGCATATGGCATGGCCGGATAAAGGTGCGCGCCATCGCCACGAATACCGTGACGTACCGCTTGTTCGAACTGCTGCTCAGTATAGGAACCGATGCCAAATTGCTTCGACGGCGTGATATTGGTGGAGTAGATCACGCCCATCGGCGAGTGGATAGCGTAGCCGCCCGCAAAAGGTTGCTTAGTAGAGGGGTCGGTATGGCACGCTGCACAGTCTGCGGCGATAGCCAAATATTGACCTTTAGCAATCAAATTTTGCTGTGTCTGCTCAGGGGAAGGTGCTTGAACAGGAACTTGTTCAGCGGCTTGCGCGACACCAGAGAGTCCGCCAAATCCAAGGCAGATTGCCGAAATTTTTAGGGCGAGTTGACTCGCACGCAGGCGAGTTGAAAAAAAATTTCTCACAGTAACTCCAAGAGGTGGAATTAGTTATCGGTAACATTTTTTCCGAAACGATAAAATCGACTCGGAAAATTAGAATGTTAATAAACGATCAACCGGGGGTGGCTCAGCCGTCCAGTAGTCAGGGCCATTATGTGCGTAGGTTGGAATCACCATACCGTCACGGGGAACCTGATACATCAGTGCATTCTGGTAAGAGAGCACTTGTGCATGGTGGCTATTGTCTACAACGCCTAGGTACCAGCCACGAATGATAGACATCATCACCTCATGCTGTGGCTGCCCTTGCAATTGCTGATCCAGCGCTTCCACATCGGCAGGTTTATGCTCGTCGATCCATTGGCTTAAAGCCGCGTACTGGTCTGAGAATTGTGCAGAGTGCTGATGAAGCGCTTCCCACAGACGTTGGCCTAAGGTGGTGTCGAGCGTTTGGTGCCCGGTTAATAGGCGAGAAACTTTTAGGAATTGATTAAGCGTGTGTTGATCAGGGGCGGAAACCGCGGCAGATTCTGGGGTAGCAGCGATAGCCTGCCCGGTAAGCATACTACCGATGGCGAAACTGGCGACTAATCCACCTGATTGGTTAAAGAGACGACGGCGGGCTGCCCCCTCTTTGCTTAGACCTTGCTCAGAAAATTGTTTTTCGTCTTTCATCGTATTTATTCTTAGTTTTAGTCATTCGTTTGAACGCTGTGCGTAACAAAAGAGTAACGTAATTTTTTGTAAAAATACTCAAAAAAAAGATTTAGATCACAAAAAAAACATTTTTAAACAATTTTGATAAAAAATCTTTATCAATGTTGGGAAGCGGGGCCATGAGCACCCCGCTGGCAGTACTAGGCGGATTCAGTGGCGTGAGCGACTAATTTAACGGGTAAGGACTTATAAGCCGGGGTTCCACTCTGTTGATCACGGTAACTTAACGGAATAAGAATGTTGGCCTCAGGGTAATAGGCTCCTACCGAGCCTTTGGCGATAGCATATTCGATGACGGTGATTTGCTTCATCTTCGCTTGGCAGTCAGGTAAAGCCGTTACGATATCAACGACATCGCCGTGTTCCAGCCCTTGTTCATTCATGTCTTCAGGGTTCATAAACAATACGTCTCGACGACCAAATACGCCACGGTAACGATCGTCCAAACCATAAAGCGTCGTGTTGTATTGATCGTGACTGCGTAAAGTGATTAAGCGAAAAACTCGCTGATCGGTCAGCGCGTGATCTTCATTCAGCCCTGGATAGACCATGAAGTGAGCCCGCCCTGACGGGGTTGGCCATTGACGTTGAGTCGGCGGTAAGGGCATGCGAAAACCACCCGGTTGTTCTATGCGTTTATTGTATTGTGCGAAACCTGGAATAGTCGCCTCGATCGCATCGCGGATACGGGCGTAATCTTCAACATAACCCGCGTAGTTAACCGGAGAGTGGGGCAAGATCGCTTGTGCCATCCCAGCAACTATCGCGATTTCTGATAAGAGCGCGGGGGAGGCGGGTTTAAGTTTACCTGCCGAGGCATGCACCATCGACATACTGTCTTCGACGGTAATCGATTGTGGGCCAGTCGCTTGCTTATCAATTTCGGTGCGTCCTAAGCAAGGTAGGATTAAGGTTTCCTTCGCCACCAGCAGGTGGCTACGGTTAAGTTTGGTCGCGATATGAACACTCAGTTCCAATTCTTTCAGTGCCGGGAAACAGTGTTCCGGATCGGGGAGGGCGACGGCAAAGTTCCCGCCCAAACAGATAAGGGCTTTGGACTCACCACGAATAATGGCTTCCATTGCCGCCGCGGCATCGTGTCCGTGCTCACGCGGCGAACGTATCCCAAAGAAATTATCCAAATCTTGTAAGAAACGTTCGGTAGGTTTCTCAGAGATACCGACAGTACGGTTTCCTTGCACATTGGAATGACCGCGTAAAGGGCAGATTCCCGCGCCATCCTTACCAAAGTTCCCACGCATTAACAGCAGGCTGGCAATAAGTTGTACGTTTTCGGTACCATGCTCGTGCTGGGTAATCCCCATTCCGTAGGTAATGATGGTCGCTTTCGAGTTGGCGTAATGTTCAGCCACACGGGTCAGCTGCTCAACGGTCAAACCACTCGCTTGTTCTATGGCTTGCCAAGAGGTTGCGCGGAGATCATCGGCAAATTCCTCAAAGCCCAAAGTGTGCTCTTCGATAAATAAACGATCCAGTACATCTGTATTGATCGCCTCCGCCTCCAGCAGGGCTTTAGCGATCCCTTTGAGTGCAGCGGCATCGCCGCCGGCTTTAACCTGATAATAGGACGAGGCGATATCGGTCGACTGATACGTCGCCATTTCTAAGGCATTTTGCGGATCGGCAAAGCGCTCTAAGGCGCGCTCTTTCATTGGGTTAAAGACGATAATCGGTACATTGCGACGAGCCGCCTCATGCAGCGTTCCCATCATCCGTGGATGGTTTGTACCGGGATTATGGCCTATCGAAATGATAAGTTCTGTTTTATCGAAGTCTTCTAAGGATACCGTCCCTTTACCAATACCAATCGAGTGCGGTAATCCAACGCTGGTCGCCTCATGACACATGTTTGAGCAATCAGGGAAATTATTGCAGCCATATTCACGAACCATTAATTGATAGAGGTAAGCTGCCTCGTTAGAGGTCCTTCCAGAGGTATAGAATTCGACTTGGTTGGGTGAAATACGCTGTAGTGTGTTGCCGATAAGGCTAAATGCCTGTTGCCAACTCACCGGCTGTAACGTATCGGTGTCAGCATTATAGCGTAAGGGTTGGGTTAAGCGTCCGTATCCTTCTAGTTCGTAATCACTGCGTTTCAGTAAGGTGTTGACGGGAGTCTTACTCAGAAACTCTGCGGTAACGCGTCGTGAAGTCGCTTCCCACGTTACCGCCTTGGCACCGTTCTCACAAAATTGAAAAGTAGAGTGATGATTTTTATCTGGCCAAGCACACCCCGGACAGTCGAAACCATCAGGTTGGTTAGTGTTAAGGAGTGCCTTAGGGGCAACCAGAGTATCCATCTGCGTTTTGACAGCAATCGCGGTGGCTTTCAACGCTCCCCAGCCGCCAGCCGGTCCGTTGTAAGGATGAATACCAGGAACTTGACGCTTAGTCGACATGATTGACTCCATTAGGCTAGGGAATTGCCTTAATTATAGGCGCCTAATAAGGTCAAGCAAGGCAGAGAAGTGTGTCGAGAAGTGAGGGGGAATGGGAAAGTCATCCCCCCATAAGGCAATTAATCTTTAGATATACTGTATTTTCCTGCGCCAAGTAGCATCACGACTAGGCCGCCGACTAAATAGAGAGCCTCCGTTTCTAATGCCCAGGCACCCACATCGGTCGTATGCCAGAAGTTTGCACCGGCAATCAGTAAGACGGCGAAGACCATGTTGATGGCATAAACCAGTGCCGCCACACGAGTGAAGAGGCCGAAAATTATGCACAATGGCGCGATGACTTCCCCGATGTAAGCACCGTATGCGAGTAGGCTAGGAAGATGGTGGGCGGTAAGGATGGGGGCAATCCACGATACGCCGTGGGTTAGCTTGAAATACCCGTGAAAGAGCATTAAAGCACCCAGTAGTAATCTGAGTAATAAGCGCCCTGCATTAGGGTGATCCACAGCATGGTTAAATTTAGCGAGTAGTGTCATCACAGCATCTCCTGTTGAAAAACCAATCATATAGCGTAATAGTTACGGGATGAAATTGAATAAATTTGAATATGATGGCAAAAAAAATTGTGCGTCACGACAAGGAGTAATAGGGTTTTAACCCTAAGATGATGTCAATATTGAGCGATTACATCGAATTAATTTTGCCTAGAGCGCTTTCTTGCCCGATGCTTAACGCCATGATAACGATCATCTTTTATCAAGATAAATAGCCGTATGATGTCGCACTCACACTAAAACTCTCTCTTTAGCATGGGCTGCGGCCTAAAGGAAAAAACGCCACTATGTCTCAACCTATTACGCTAGAAAGTATTGCTAATTTCCGTCAATTAGGTGGCTTAATCACGAAAGAAGGGCGAAAAGTTCGCTCAAACTGTTTATTTCGCTGTAGCGCCTTGGATCGGCTTACCACGCAAGATTCTGAGCAACTGTCCCAGCTGGCAGCTATTACCATACTGGATTATCGTGATATTCACGAAGCGCAGGCCAAACCTGACCAGCTGTTTGCGGCGGCAGATTATCTTAATATTCCCGCTAACCCGCCGGATTTGGTCGTCGATGCGAAAGTCGTCGAGTTTTCGCCGCAGGCCATTGCCGCATTAGACGTCGATAGTTTTATGACGCAGCTTTATCAACAATTACCTTTTAATAATCCGGCTTGGCATCAGTTAATCGCTACACTCAGTCATCCGGCAACACAGACGATTATCCAGCACTGCGCCGTCGGCAAAGATCGCACTGGGATAGGATCTGCCATTACGCTGATGCTGTTAGGCTGTGAAGAGTCAGTCATTATTGACGATTATCTCGCGACTAACGGCAGATTGGAACGTATTGGCGAGGAGGCGTTGGCGCAGTGGCCAGCGACGATCAGCGAAAAAGCGCGCGCTAACTTTCGACAGTTACTTTCGGTCGATAAAGCGTGGCTCGTCACGGCCTTGACGGCGATAAAGCAACGCTACGCGTCGATTGAACAGTGGCTGGAACAGGAATATGGCGTTACTCCACAGCAACGCCAAATGATCCAAGATAAATGGTTAGAAGCTTAGTGGTGGAGCATATCCTCAACGATCTCTTTTTCCATCATCTGGTAAGGAAAGTAAGTCGGCCAATGATGGAGTTCACTAAATAACGCTTGTTGTGAGTCATTACCCAGGAAAATATGGAAGTGATCCGAGTGGTGTGGCGCGATACGATGATCGCTAAACTGTAGATAGCGCGGCGCTTTCGACGCTGGGTCACGACATTCGAACAAATACCTGACTCCGCGTTTGCCCGAAGGATACGTCAGGATTTTATAGCCAGCACTTTGGTAGTGACAAGCGGTTCTATTCTGGCCCTGGATAAACTCGACCTTGCCGTCTTCGATTTCGATACTGTCGATATCAGTCTGATAACCCGTTTGATAATAACGAGTAATATCTTCTGCCGATTTGTGCTGTGCAGCGGCTTTGGCGCTAAAAACGGGTGCTAAGGCTCCTTTTTGTAATAAGGGATAGACCGACTGCCATACACCATCCCAGTCAGTTAGGGGACGGTCCGCGACCTGTTGATCGCTAAACTCGCCTTGCGAGATCTTCTTTTCTTCCGCGCTCAGGGTATGGCTATGGCTGCCATGTGCCCAGACTGAGACAGACGTACTACATAACAGAGCTAAAACCAGCCCTTTCTTCAGAGGTGTAAATACCATGGTAAATCCTTCGTTATGTTTTGTTATAACATAACATAATCACAATGAAAGAAGCGAGGTACTAAGTAGATATTTTCTGCGAAAAACTGAACGCGAGGAGGGAGCTGAGGCAGCCTAATCTAGAGAGTCATCGACTGCGTAGAGAGAAAACGGCTACACGTCGGTAGCCGTTATAAGGAGTTAGTGATCAATCTTTGGATGTTGATCGACTAAGTTACGGCGTTTTTGTTTTAGCTCTTCTAACTGTTGATCAATATCTTCTATACGTTGTTCGATACCATCGTGATGCTCTTGCAGCAGCTCTTTTGCCTCTTCTAGAGAAGATGCCGCAGGGGTCCCGCCATAGAGCGGCTTGTTAGCCGTTTCCCGCATGGTGATACCTGTGATAGCGCCAATAATCCCCACCACGACTAAGTACCAACCAGGCATATAAAGATTACCCGTGGTCTCGACTAACCAAGCGGTCAGCGTTGGCGTAATACCCGCGATAAGAATCGAGATATTGTAGGTACTGGCGAGCGCACTGTAACGGACCTCGGTTGGGAACATTGCAGGGAGTGTCGAGGCCATCACGCCAATCAAACAGTTTAGAATAACCGCTTGAATCAGCAGACCGAAGAACAGCGCCACTAAGCTATGCTGAGTAATCAGCATAAAGGATGGAATGGAGAAGAGGACCATCGCCACACTACCGATGATGATAAAGGGACGACGTCCAAATTTATCACTAAGTAGCCCCATGATCGGCTGTACGAAGAGCATGGCAACCATGATCACGACGATGATAAACACACCGCGGTTTTCCGAGTAGTGTAAGTCGTGGCTTAGGTAGCTAGGGACATAGGTCAATAGCATGTAGTAGGCCACATTGGTGGTGATCACAATGCCGATACAGGAAATAAGGTTACGCCAGTGTTTACGAGCAACCTCTTTGAAGGGAACAGAAGGTCCTTCGCTTAAGCCCTGTTTAGATCCCTCTTCCAACGATTCAACATGCTTTTGGAATGCCGGAGTTTCTTCCAACGCATGGCGAAGATATAGGCCAATAAAGCCCAGTGGCAGTGCTAAGAAGAAAGGAATACGCCATCCCCAGTCATTAAATGTCTCTTGACCCAAGATTGCGTTGAGTAGGACGACGACACCCGCACCACAGATAAAGCCGACTAAGGAACCGAAATCAAGCCAACTCCCCATAAAGCCACGTTTTCGGTCTGGGGAGTATTCGGCGACAAAGATGGAAGCGCCAGTATATTCACCGCCGACCGAGAAACCTTGTACCATCTTGGCGATTAATAACAAGATCGGTGCCCAAATACCGATGGTGTTATACGAGGGAATGAGACCAATACAGAAGGTACTGAGCGTCATCAAAATAATGGTCATCGCCAGAATCTGTTGCCGACCATATTTATCACCCAATCTTCCGAAGAACATTCCACCAATTGGACGGATAATGAAAGGTACGGAGAAAGTAGCGAGTGCGGCAATAATTTGAATACCAGGCGATGCATGAGGGAAGAACACTTTACCCAAGACCGTGGCAACATAACCGTAGACACCAAAGTCGAACCATTCCATGGCATTTCCTAAGGCGGCGGCAGTGATGGCTTTTTTGAGTCGACTGTCGTCAATGATGGTTACATCATTCAGGCCGATAGGCTTTACTTTTTTTCGTTTAATTTTCAGCATAGGCTTTCCTTACGCAATTAAGACCCCGAATAAGTCAAAGCTATAAGCATAGACGAGTCTCCCCAAAGCGTCGCGCTGGGGAATGAGTAATTTATCGAACGGCTATTTACCGAGTTTCTGGCTTATCTCGCTGCCTACAAAGCTAGCTACATCAGCCAACCGACCGTGAAATAGGGCCTTGGTGGCGTATAAAGCCGTGTCTGCCACTTGTGTTAAGGAGATTTCCGGTGGCATCACCAATTCGTTAGGATGGGTATGGACGTCCAAGAGCGCGGGGCCAGGATGAGCGAGGAAGCGCGCTATGGCTTCTTCTAAGGTTTCGGCTTCAACAACCTTTTGGCTATAGAGGCCGATAGCGCCGGCGACCTTGGCGAAATTATCGTTTTTTAACTTGGTATAATGATCGAGCAGTCCCTCAACCTTTTGCTCGAGCTCGACAAAGTTTAAGGAGCCATTATTGATCACTACCAGCTTCACCGGTAATTCTTCCTGTACAAGCGTAAACAGATCACCCAATAGCATACTTAATCCACCATCTCCGCAGAGAGCGATGACTTGCCGTTCGGGGAAGGCGACCTGAAGACCGATGGCTTGCGGCATAGCGTTGGCCATCGTACCGTGCAACAGACTGGCGAGCGTCCGACGAGTGCCTAAGCTGTCAATATGGCGTAAAAGCCACACCATTGCTGAACCACCATCTGCGGTGAACAGGGCATCTTTAGCTGCATGTTGGTTAAGCAGACTCACCAAGTATTGTGGATGGATGGGGTGACCGGTAGAACGCTGTTCCTCTTTATGACGACGCTTAACTGATTTATCGCGCACCTTAGCGATCTGCTGAAAAAACGAGTCATCGTCATGAGTGTCTACCAGCGGCAGGAGGGCGCTGAGCGTGTCGCTGACTCGCCCCACGGCACCGAAGGCGATGGGGTGGCGGCGGCCTAGATGCGTTGCATCGTGATCTATCTGGATAATGGTCGCTTTATCAGGGTAGAACTGCGACCAAGCAAAGTCTGCACCGAGGAGTAATAAGACGTCGCACTGTTTGATCGCTTCAAACCCGGCCTCACAGCCAAAGATGCCCGTCATCCCAACAGAATAAGGGTTATCGTATTCGATAAAATCTTTACCCCGAGAGGTATTCACTATCGGGGCCTTTACCTTCTCAGCTAATGCGACCAGATCATCGTGCGCGCCTTCACAGCCTGCGCCAGCATAAAAAGCGATACGCTTACCTTTGCTTAGTAGTGAGGCAATAGTCTGCAGTTCGTGGCGATTTGGGATCAATTGTGGCTGCGGTTGCCAGATAGTTTGGGTGACTGCTTCAGTTTTTGCCTTACTGATATCTACCGGCACCACCACTACGGCAACGCCACGCTGGTTAAGTGCTGCTTGGCAAGCGCGTCGGATCACTGCTGGGGCCTGATCAGCAGTGAGGATCTGCTCGCAAAATACCGAACAACTTTGGTACACGGAGAGAAAATCGACTTCTTGAGGAAAATCATTACCAAGTAGTTCGCTACTAATCTGACTGGCAAGAAGGATGACTGGAGCCCGATTACGATGGCTTTCGAATAGGCCGTTAATAAAATGTAGGCCGCCAGGGCCACAGGAGCCCGCACAGGCGGTCAGCCTGTCAGCCATGAGAGCCTCGGCGCCCGCAGCGAAGCCAGCAACCTCTTCATGACGAACATGTAGCCATTTTATGCTACTGCGACTCATTTCATCGGTTATGTAGTTAAGCGTATCGCCCACCACACCATAACAGTGCTGTACACCAGCTTTTTCAAGCTGCTCAATAATGAGTGAAGCCACGGACCGTTCAGACATGATAGACCCTCAATACAGATTTTAAATAAGTATAGTGCGGGTCTATGACTCTGCTTAGTGATGAGCACTTATCCCTAAAATTGAGGAATAAGATGCAGTTGGCTACCTGCCCAAGCGACAATATTGACTAAACCGAAAATAACGATCAGCGCTATCGCGAGCTTATGACGCAGACGACGAGGTTCGTCCGGTACAAAACGAGGGTGAGCATTCCATGCCAGCAGCGCTGGGGTGAAGAGAGCCCATAAGGTTGCGAAGAGCCCCGCGTAGCCGATAGCCATCAGAAACCCTTGAGGAAACAGAATTGAGGCGATTAAGGGCGGGCAAAAGGTAATGAGCGCCGTTTTTGCGCGTCCCGCTTTACTGTTATCAAACCCTAACTTATCGGCGATAAAATCGAATAGACCGACAGTGACGCCTAAAAACGAGCAGATCACCGCGAAGTGCGAAAAAATATCTAGAAGTAATCCAAGGGATTTTTGAGAAATTTGGTCATGCATCGCGTGGATCAGTGCATGAATATCACCGCCTTGACGGCTAATTTCTGGAAAGTCTTGGCGTGGGATATTGCCCATGGTGCTGGTTAGCCAAAAAAGATAAATAACTAACGCAAATAAGGTTCCGCCAATAAGCGCCCGTTTAACTTTACGCTCATTACCTTGGTAATAGCTGATTAAGCCTGTGATATTACCGTGAAAACCGAAAGAGGCCAGACAGAAGGGCACCACCGCCAATAAAAACGGCCAATACGCGGCGGAGTGCGGGGGATGTTGTTGTGGCGTCAGAAGCTGAGATAGGTTGACGTGATGAATGAGTCCACCAAAAAGCATAAAGAACAGCAAAAGCTTGGCCATTAGGCAAAGGGTGATCAGCCGACTGACGCCTTTAGTCCCTAGCCAAACGACCAGCCCAACTACCGCAGTCAGTAATCCTTTCGCCTCGGCGCCATTCAGCGTAAGGCCGAGTGTGTTCAACGATTGTTGGTAAACGGGGCCGCTCGCTGAAATGTAGGCATAGGTCAGAATACCTAATACAAAAGTAATACTTAGGCTGTTAAGCCTTCCCCACCATTTAGGCGTGAGTGCTTGGGTAAGCGTATCGTAGCCCGCACCGAGCGGGAAGTTTAGGCTAACTTTCATAAACAGTAGCCCAGATAACAACATGCAGAACCAACTCACCACCAGCATTAGCACCGACCAGCTATACCAGGCGCCTGCCATCACTACTGGTAGTGTAAACATGCCTGCACCGGCCACAGTGCCGCAAATGATCATTGCTCCCCAAGCACTGGATGGTAGTGAGGCCTTCTTAAAATGGGCCATCTGTACTCCTCAATGAGAACGCTAAAAGGCGCAGACTATAGCAGTTCTTCTAACTCAGCACTATTCAAGATTAACTCACTCTTTTTATTAATTTTTTAGTCAATTTATTTAGTTTTTTGGGCTTACAGAAAATTCTTAACTTAACTTTTTTTAAAATATCCTTTACCAAAAGCTGTTATTAATTTCATGGGGTTATGAGTTTTATGGTGTAAAAGTTAAATTTTTATTTCTTGATCTAATTCAAGCTTGTTCTACGATTAATGTTAAGTTTAGGTAACACGTAAGTTTTTTTAACTTTAAATAGACGATAAGTTGAATTAATTGAGGTGATTTATGGACAAAAGAACTGATAAGAAATTTGTGGACCCAGTTGTTGATCAACAAATTATTAAGCAGAAGAAAGGCAAAGGAATTTGGTGGTTACTTTTAGCTATCATTATCATTATTCTTGCTATTTGGTTCAGTACCCAACGAAATAATAATGATGCAGCCCCAGCACCTTCATCAGCGGCGTCTCAACCTGCGGCAACTGACCAGTCTACGGCTCCTGCAGCACCAGCCGCCGAGAGTGACAGTGCGTTAGCAGCTCTCCAACACTACTACGCAGGTGAAGGAAACGATGATAGCCAATGGATTGACTTGAATGAGGTCAGCTTCGCTACCGGCAATGCTACACCTTCAATCACTGATGAGCAGTCCTTGAATCAAATAGCGACCCTAATCAGTCAGCATCCAGATCACAGTATCGTTGTGCGTGGCTTCACAGATAGCACTGGGACTGAGGCGATCAACCAACCTCTTTCCGGCCAACGTGCCAACGCGATCAAAGATTGGCTAACTCAACACGGCGTCGATGAATCCAAAATTACCATTGATGGTCAAGGCGCAGATCATGCAGTAGCGACTAACGACACTGCGCAAGGGCGCGACCAAAACCGTCGAGTAGCCATCCAAGTTAAAGCGGCCGAATAAGTCATCGGGGACAAGTGTGATGAGTTCTGATAAACAGCCAGAAATAAACTGCACTCCCAGTGAACAGCCAGAGGAATTCATCATTCCTCTGGTGGAAGAAAGAATAGAAATTGGTAAGACTCAGTATATTAAAAGTCAATTTCAGGTTGAAAGAAAAACGGAAACAAGGAAAGTCGACATTGACGAACAGTTAATAAGTCGGCAAGCGGAAATCAAACATGTTCCCATTGGTGAATATATTTCAGACATCCCGAGGGTACGTGAAGAGAATGGGGTAAAGATTATCCCAATCTTTGAGGAGCATATAGAAATAGTGAAAAAAATATATCTTAAGGAGGAGATTAGAATAGAGAGTCATGAAAGTGTAAGCCAATTTAAATCCGAAGAAACGCTGAGGTATCAGACCGTTTCACAAAAAAGAATATCCACCGATAAATGAGGTATATATATGTCTAGCGAAAAAATTGTCACATTATTTGATACAGTTGAACACGCACAAGCGGCTGAACGTAATCTCATTAAAGCTGACTTTAAAGAAAGCGATATCAGTGTGATCCATGGCCGCGACCTTGATAGTGACAGCACCGTTTTCAAAGATACGAGTATCTGGAAGCGCCTGTTTGGAAACGATGTTGAAGAAGAGCATGCAGAGCTCTACAGCGAAGCGTTACATAAAAATGGTGCTGTGCTTACGGTCATTGCGGACGGCGAGGATGAGCATGCAAAAGCGTTGTCAATCCTAAACCGTCACCAACTGGTAGACGTACCTGCCAAAGCCCGTGGTACAGAGACTGCTGCAGCACCTGTTGCACCGACGCCGCACGATACGCGTCCGCACCTGACCGGTAACGAAACGAAAGACGAAATCCTGCAACTGGCGAAAGAAGAGCTCGAGGTCGGTAAGCGTTTGGTGAAAGAGGGGACCACCCGTATTCGCCGCTACGTAACGACTCGTGACGTTTCACAGAAGGTAAACCTTCGTGAGCAACACGCAGAAGTCGTCCGTAACTCGGTGAACCGCCCAGTTACTGACAAAGATATCGACTGGAGCGAGAAAAGTGTAGTGGTAGATGAACTGGCCGAGAAGCCAGTCGTTAACAAAACTGCTCATGTAGTTGAAGAAGTGGTAGTGAAGAAAGTTAACACTAACCACGACGAAGAGATTAAAGACACCGTCCGCCAGCAACACGCTGAGGTTGAGCGTCAGCGCAACGAAGAAAATCTGAAGAAGTAATTTTTCAGTGAGAGAACCCGGCGAAAGCCGGGTTTTTTTATGTTTGGTTATTTAAGTGTGATGTTATCGAACATTACAAATAACCCTCTTACGAAGTGGTACAAGTCTTTGTTACTGGAGATCAATGCCGCTGCACTCTCGCAGTGAAGTGCCGCGCTTTGGTGCATTGGGTGTAACTCTGCTTAACCATCGTGCAATCCTATCCCATTAAGGAGGATTTTATCCTCTGGACTGGTATTTTAGTTTCATAATTAACGCTTATATTTTAATGAGTTATTTTTAAGTAAGCTGTTTTAGAGAGTTTGGCCTGAAAATTGCAAAAATAATTTCATTGCAACTATTGGAGCCAAGCCCATGGAACAGCCGACTCGCCAACATCAACTTCTGTACGGCTTAAATGATAAAATGCCGTTTACGGCAGGTCTGTTTACCGCGATCCAACATATTTTGGCGAGCATAGTCGGGGTGATCACGCCTCCATTAATTATCGGCTCAACCCTAGGGCTAAATAGCTACCTACCGTACTTAATAAGTATGTCGTTGTTTGCCTCAGGCTTAGGTACCATGCTGCAAGCCGGCCGTTTTATGAAGATAGGTGCGGGCATGATCTGTTTACAAGGTACCAGCTTTGCTTTTCTAGGGGTGATTATCTCCGGCGGACTGGCAATGAAGCAGCAAGGAGCTTTACCTGAAGATATCTTGGCGATGATCTTCGGTTCCAGCCTAGTTGCCGCGGTGATCCCGATTATCATCAGCCGTTTTATTCATCTCTTTGCTAAAGTCCTCACACCCTTGGTAACCGGTATCGTAATTGTATTAATCGGAATTAGCCTCGTAAAAGTGAGCATTACCGATTGGGGCGGCGGGGCGACGGCGGCAGACTTCGGCTCACCATCACACTTAATACTCGGGGGAATTACTCTCGCGGTGATTATTGCCCTAAATTGCAGCAAGTCACCTTGGTTACGTCTCTCATCAATTGTCAGCGGTATCGCGTTAGGCACTGCGATTGCGGCTTGGCAAGGAAGCTTCCACCCCCAGCTGGCGCTAAATGGCCCAGCGATTACCTTACCTATTCCTTTTCGTTATGGTTTCGCCTTTAGTTGGAGCATGTTCGTACCTATTGCGCTAGTGGCCCTGATTGCGATAATTGAAGCGGTTGGTGATTTAACCGCTAACTGCATGATCTCTCAGCAACCGTTGGAAGGACCTGAGTTTACCCAACGTATTAAGGGCGGGATTATTGGCGATGGGGTAAGTTGCTTGATCGCCGCAACTTTTAACTCGTTTCCTAATACGACCTTCGCGCAGAATAACGGTGTGATTCAGATGACCCAAGTGGCCAGTCGCTACGCGGGATATTGGATTGGTGGGCTGTTACTACTCCTGAGTTTCTTCCCGATGTTTAGCCATTTCTTACAACAACTCCCGAAACCGGTATTGGGTGGCGCGACATTAGTAATGTTCGGTAACGTGATTGCCGCCGGAATTCGTATCATGACCCGAGAAGCCTTAGATAATCGCAGTATGTTGATTATCGCCATCGCATTTGGGGTAGGGCTAGGCATTGAGGCACAACCGGATATTATTCGGGGATTACCGCTATTTTTACAAAGTTTATTGCATGGTGCGGTCACCAGTGGTGGGCTGGTGGCGATACTACTGAACATTGTGCTGCCTAAAACCGGTTTAGCCTCTTTCAAGACTAAAGCATTGCCCGTCACTCACGTGGAATAAGCGTGCTAAGTTTAGCGCGCTTATCGCTTCGCTGTTATGATAGAACTTTCAGGCGCTCCTTGCGCCTGTTGTTTTTGCGGAGAAGAGAAAATGAAACAAGGTCCACTTACAGAAAACGAATTGCAAT
>Ga0153974_1000049_pt1 | contig 27346 bp, 18 predicted proteins | sample TSGA058MetaG_FD_104741 | JGI IMG/M metagenome (GOLD analysis project Ga0153974, IMG submission 104741) | Attine ant fungus gardens microbial communities from Georgia, USA - TSGA058 MetaG | ecosystem: Host-associated > Fungi > Mycelium > Unclassified | place: USA: Georgia, Yuchi Wildlife... | reverse complement strand
TCAAATGGAAATACACTACCTTATACGGCTGTTCCATTTGGAATGAACCATTTTGTTGTCCAAACAACCCATGAAAAAGGAAGTTGGTTTTTTCATCCACAGGATCGCATGTTTCAAGGTTTTCGCTTGACTCATCAACCGAGCCCTTGGATGGGAGACTTTGCTCATTTCCTGTTAACTCCAGTTGCCGGAAACCTAACACGTCATCATGTTTTTAATTATCAAAGTTCTTATCGACCAGAGGAAGCTATTTTTCAACCTCATTATTTAAAGATTAAGCAACAACGTTATGGAATTATTAGTGAATTAACACCGAGTACTTATGGGGCACGTATTCGTTGCCAGTATATAAGTAAATTAACACCTGGTTTCTTTTTTTCGGCACCTGGATTGTCACATTTAAAGATTAGTACCGAAACAAATCGAGTTACGGGCTTTGTGTCTAATTTCTCAGGCTGTGAAGATCCAGATTTCAAAATGTACTTCGTCTTACAATTTAATCAAGCCATAACAGTTGATAAGCTAGATGTATTGGGTGAAAATCAAACGGTACTGTTGCAGTTTCTAGAGTATCAACAAGGTGAGGTAGAGGTTCAGTTGGCGACTTCGTTTATTAGTGAACATCAGGCCCAGTTAAATTTAAGTCGAGATGAAGAGTTGACATTTGAGGCCATGAAAGAAGCAGCAGCCCATAAGTGGAATTATTATTTAAAAAAGATTGAAGTCCAGGATGCTAATGTTGAAGCAGTTAAGACTTTTTATCATTGTTTATACCGGATGTTTTTATTTCCACAGAAGTTTTATGAGTTAGATGAAGGGATGGAACCGCTTCATTACGATACGACTAGCCGTTCGGTAAAACCAGGGGTGATGTATACGAATAATGGGTTTTGGGATACTTTTCGAACGGTTTATCCATTATATTCCTTAATTATTCCTGATGAATATGAGGAGATGTTAGCAGGCTTTTTGAATTCTTATGGAGAAACTGGCTTTTTACCCAAGTGGCTATCACCAGATGAGCGAGGATTAATGCCTGGAACTTTAATCGATGGAGTGGTTGCAGATGCAGCAGTTAAAGGAATAGCTAAGGAGTTAATGCCAGAGTTTTTAGAGGCGATGTTAGCGGCTGCTACCCACCAAAGTCAGAAAGAGAATTATGGTCGTCAAGGGACTGCTGATTATTTAAAATATGGTTATGTTCCCCTTCATTACCACGAAAGCGTTAACCATACTCAAGATTATGCTTATAGCGATTTCTGTATTAGTCGTGTGGCTCAGGTGTTAAATAAATCGGATCTTACCCAAAAATATGAGGCTCAATCATTGAATTACCGAAATTTATTTGATTCAGAGACAGGTTTTATGCGTGCTAAACATCAGGATGGTACTTTCCGCTCAAATTTCTATCACGGAAGTTGGGGACAAGATTATGCAGAAGGAAGTGCTTGGCAAAATAGTTTTGCGGTTTATCATGATTTTAATGGATTAATGAATCTGTATGGTAGCAAGGACGCTTTTTTTCAGAAGTTAACCGATTTATGTAATACACCTCCCGTATATGATGTGAAGGGTTACGGGTTTGAGATTCATGAAATGAGTGAGATGGCTGCTGTAGATTTTGGTCAGTTAGCGATTTCCAATCAACCAAGTTTTCATCTTCCTTATTTATTTAATTATGTAGGACAACCGGCTTCCGCACAAGTAGTACTAAAACAGTTAATGACTCGTTTATTTCATAGTGGCTTTGAAGGTTTTCCAGGCGATGAAGATAATGGTAGTATGTCGGGGTGGTTTGTTTTTAGTAGTATGGGATTTTATCCAGTTTGTCCTGGAAGCGGGGAATATGTTTTAGGAATTCCATTATTTGATCAAGTTAAGATTCATCTACCTAACAATAAGGTATTTACTATCCAAACTAGTCAAAATGCTCCTCAAGCTAATTTTGTGAAGCAGGTACAATTAAATAAGGAAAATTATTCTAAGTTATCTCTAGATCATGAAGAGATTATGGCCGGTAAAACATTAAGTTTTACTCTAGGATTAGCACCTAGTTACCGTCAATATACTGAAGATGAGTTACCATTTTCTTTAACTAAGTAAGAAAGGAATAACAATTTAAGCTAAAGTATTAGAAATTTTCGAGATTTAATTCATTCTCTAGAACAAATTAACTTAATTTCGTTAAGCTAAAAAATAGCTCAATTCTTTTGGAAATTTATTATAATTTCAAGTTTAATATAGACTCTCTATTGTTTAGTAGACATAAAAAAAGCGCCCTCTATTGTTGATAGGTTAACGAATCAACAATAGGAGGACAATTTAAATGATCTATTAGTAAATATAGTTTTGATGGTACATTGCATTGATTAATAGTAGCTTCGCTTGTTTTGAATCTGTAAAATTTAGAGGTATAGAAATCGATTAGATCCTGCTATTTATTCCTTAATGGTTAATTACATAATTTAGAGTGGCGTATCACTTTTGAATGTTATAAAAACTCCCATAGGTTCAACGTAAGTTGTTTTTATGGGAGTTATTTTTTACACTTAATTTTAAAAACTGTCCTAAAATTAAGTAAAAACTATATTTAATATGGATTACTATTCAACCGTAACTGATTTTGCTAAGTTACGTGGCTTATCAATATCTAACCCACGATGTAAGGCAGCGTAATAAGCAATTAATTGTGTTGGAATTACGGTTACTAATGGCGTTAATAATGGATGTACATCATCAATGACAATTTGATCTCCTTCTGCACTTAAAGATTGCATTGAAATTGTCACTGTATTTGCTCCACGGGACTTAACTTCTTTAATGTTTGAACGTGTACTTAAGTTCACAGACTCTTGAGATATAATCGCAATAACAGGCGTTCCTTTTTCAATTAATGCAATGGTTCCGTGCTTTAATTCTCCTGCTGCAAATCCCTCTGTTTGAATATAGGAAATCTCTTTTAACTTTAATGAAGCTTCAATTGAAACGTAATAATCAACATGGCGTCCAATATAGAAACAGTTTCGGTGTGTTAAATATTCTTTGGCAATTTTATCAAATTGCTCTTTATGATCTGTAATAGATTCCATTACATTAGCTACGATAGCTAGTTCATGAGCTAAATTAAATTCCTGGTAGTCAGCTACTTTTGCCGCTAAAATAGCTTGCACTGCAATTTGCGCGGTATATGCTTTAGTTGATGCAACCGCAATTTCGGGACCACCGTGTAATAATAATGTATAATCAGCCTCACGTGATAAAGTTGAACCTGGTACATTAGTAATCGTTAATGATTTGTAACCTAATTCTTTCATCTTCACTAAAACTGCACGGCTATCTGCTGTTTCTCCAGATTGAGAAAGGAAAATAAACAGAGGTTTTTTACTTATAACTGGTGTATTGTAAACAAACTCAGAAGCAATATAAACATCGGTTGGAACACCCATTAATTTTTCAAATAATTGTTTCCCAACAAATCCAGCATTCATACTCGTCCCTGCTGCTACAATATAGATATGATCAGCTTCACGAGTGGCTTGTACAATCTCCTCATTAATCTGAATTTTACCATTATTAAAATACTTATCAACAATACGACGGATTACATAAGGTTGTTCATCAACTTCTTTTAACATGTAGTGAGGATAAGTCCCTTTTTCAATATCCGATGCATCAAGCTTTGCAGTATATGAATCGCGATAAACTTCATAACCTGTAAGATTATAAATCTTAACCTCATCTCTTGTTAATTTAATAAATTCTCCATCTTCGATCTCAACAAACTGGTTGGTACATTGTAACATTGCCATCGCATCTGAACCAATCATATTAAACCCTTCACCTAATCCAATTAACATCGGTGATTTACTTTTCGCTGCATAAATCACATCTGGATTTTGAGTATCAATAACTCCAAGTGCATATGATCCATGTAATAACTCAATCACGTGGCGAACAGCTAGCTCAACATCGTCTTTTTCTAATGCAAAGCGCTCAATTAAAGCCGCTATAACTTCAGTATCTGTATCTGAATTAAAATTGTAGTCTGGCAAATAAGTTTGACGTAACTCAACCTCATTTTCAATAATCCCATTATGAACAATGGTAAAACGTTTTGTTGCTGATTGATGAGGATGGGAATTACGTTTATTAGGTTCTCCATGGGTCGCCCAACGTGTATGACCAATTCCAACAGTTCCAAGAACGGTCTCATCTACAACAGTACGTAAATGAGCAATACGCCCTTTATCTTTAAAAACGTGAACTCCATCTTCATTTAAAATAGCAATACCAGCTGAATCGTAACCACGATATTCTAATTTTTCTAATCCATCTAATAAAATCCCTTTTACATCATTTTGACCAATATATCCAACAATTCCACACATAACTAACACTCCTTCATTTTCACTTATAAATGATTAGTGTTGTTTGTAATTTACCTCGCTTCAATTTTGTGTTAAAAGTTACCTCTTAATTTTGTTCAAAGCTTACGGCTGAGGCATTCAGCCGGAAGGTATCCGCCGAAACATCGATAAACCTTCTCCTCGTCAACTATTATGAGTCAATAGTCCTGGCGCTTCACAATTTTTTCTTTACGTCTACAGCCTCCTCTACAAAAAACAACACTGTTATTATAACATATTCTTTAAAAAAAACAAAAACACTTTTAAGGAAAAAAACTCTAATATTTTTAAAATCATTGGTGCTAATTTAATCTAAAAAAGGAATCTTTATGGCTTTCTTTAGTGATTAGCACTCTATTTATATTTATTCCTAGAACCCTATCCGTGACACTGGTTTTTTTATTTATTAAGGTCACGGATACAGTTTTTGTCATTATTTTACGAGATAGACCCATTTCCTAAAATGATACCTAAGCTTCTTTTTCATTTGATTCTTTATCTAATTTTTCATAGGTTGATACAATTAAATCATGTAAATGACTATTAGAAGGAACTCCAGTATATTTACTAATCACTTTTGTTAATGAATGGTCCTTTAAAAATGCTTTTATCTCCTTAGCTTCTTCATCTTGATCATTATGATAAAGAAATGCTGCTGCAATCCCAACTGATAAATTTTTTGGCGTGATTCCAGATTCGATTAACTCTCTTGCTGGCTTAATTAAACGGTCATTTTCTCCTAACTTCCGGATAGGGGAACGCGCAACACGGTCAACTTCATCTGAAATATGCTCATTTTCAAAACGACTAATAATTTTAGCTATATATTGTTGATGCTCAACCTTATTAAAGTTATGCTTCTTAACTAATAATGCTCCGGTTTCATTTAAAACCTTCTCGATTTGCTCTCTAACTTGCTGATTATGGATTGCTTCTTTAATCGTTGGTAATCCATAATAACTCCCTAAATAAGCAGTTACAGCATGGCCTGTATTAACAGTAAATAACTTTCTTTCAATATAGGGCAGTAAATTATCTACATAGGTTATGCCCTCAATAGCAGGAATATCCCCTTTAATTTGCGATTTATCGACGATCCATTCATAAAATGGCTCAACAGCTACTCGTAATTTATCCTCATGACTTTGAATGGGAACAATTCGATCAACAGCTGCATCTGGAAAGCCTATTAACTCCGTAACTTTTTCTATTTGAGTCTGATTTAAGTATGAAAATGTTTCTTTTTTTAGATACTCGCTTCCACCAATCATATTTTCACAGGCAATAATATTCAATGGCTTTTGATTTTGGCTAATGCGAGCCTCTAAACCTGTTGCAATTAATTTAGCTATTTTACACAGAATCGTTGGCCCTACTGCTGTTGTAATTAAATCAGCTTTAGTAATCATATCTATGACTTGTTCAGGATTTTCCAAACTGTTAATTCCCCATACATGCTTAACCTTTATTTTCGCTTGTGTATCATCGGCTAACACGACAGTATATGCATTCATTTTATTTAACTCATCGATAATTTCTGAGTTTACATCCACAAAACAAGTCTCATAACCAGCTTGATATAATAATTGTCCAATAAACCCTCTTCCAATATTTCCAGCTCCAAAATGTACAGCTAACATCTTATTCCACCTCACTAAGCATTGTCATTAATTGTTCTTTTGATGTCATTTTAACAATTTTTTCAACATTCTCTTCTTCCGAACATAGAATTGCAATTTGAGATAACAGTTCTAAATGCTCATTATTTTTTCCAGCAATCCCAAACACAACTTTAGCAATATTTCCATTTCCAAAATCGACTCCGTTAGGGACTTGAATAACTGCAATTCCTGAATTAATAACTTCAGTTTTAGATTCGTCGGTTCCATGAGGAATAGCGATAGAATTACCCATATAAGTTGTCACCATTTCTTCTCGCTCTAACATTTTTTCAATATAATCTTCTGTTACATATCCATTCTCTACTAATATTCTTCCTGCTAATTTAATAGCTTCTTCCTTTGTTTGTACCTTTACATTTAATAAAATGTTCTCCGGTGTTAATACGTCTTTCATAAAGTCACTCTCCTTGGTTTTTGTTAATGATTTGTTTTAACGCTTCTTCAAATTCAGACATTAACGTTTGAATGATTTCTTGATCACTACCTGATGTAAAAATCTGAATGGTTTCATCATTATCGATAATAGTGGAGCTAATTAGGCTTAGTACATCTAACTCAGTATCATGTAGCTCTATAGGAGCCAATAAAATTAAAATACGACTAACTAGTTGATCTGAACCTTTCATGGAATTTAACAAAATTGAATCGGGTAACTTCGCTGTAACAAAGAGAGGCTTAGGAACAGATTCAGAACGACAGTGATAAAGGGCAAGCTCTGTGCCGGGAATCCCTAACCCTCCTAATTTTTCTCTTTGATAAAGTTTCTGTGTTACCGGTTCACTATAAAGAATTAATTCTTTTCCTAATAGGATATCGCAGACTTCCTTTATAAAAGAGGTATGGTTTAGGTCTGATGATAGACTAAAGGTTTCAAATGTATTAATAATTTGCCATACTGTTTCTGAATAAATATTAATATTCTGTAGTTTTTCTTTTAAGTGATTGGGTGATTTTAGCTTTTTCGGCTGTAGAGGAAGCTTTCCAATCGCTAATCGCTCCTCATTTTTTTGCAACGTTTTGTAGTTAGACTTTAATTCATTATGGATACGTTCAATATCTTCACTTGTTAATAAGGGATTTACTTGTAAGTATTTTCTTGAAAATCCTGGCATTTCAATTGTTGATAAAATTAAATCATATTGATCGACGTTTAGATCCTTAAGGTGATATACAGCTGAAATATCAATAGACGTAATTTCTTTTACTTCCTTCTTAATTCGACTGGCTAACAATTTAGAAGATCCAATTCCACTGGCACAAATAGCAAGCACAGAAACCTCTCTCCTCAACTCATAGACCTCATGTGATGAAGCAAAATGCATAACCAAATACGTGCTTTCGTAATCGGGAAACTCAATAAATGGAAAGGATATCTCTAAGCCTTTTTGAATCGTTCCAAATAATAATGGATAATCGCTTTTAATCTGATCAACTAGCAGATTTTCTACCTCAAGCTTTTTTTCAATACGATAGATCGCGGGCTCAATATGGGTAATCAACCCTTCAAACAACTGCTTATCATGTTGAAAATTAATATTTAATTGCTGGGATACATATTGAATTAACTTTTTAGTACCTGCAACTATGGTTAAATCTGCCTTTTCAATCCAATCTTTCTTTTTATGCCTTAATCTCGCACCCTGAAGATGCATGGTGATATAACCTATTTCGGCCTCTACAATGGTTATTTGAAAGATATCTTCTAAATCTTTTGCAATTTGAGTCGCAATAAAGTATTCTTTAGATTTTTTTAATTCAGCTAAAATAGTTGCATCCATTATAATCAGTTCGCCTTGCATCATTCTTTCCAGAGCTAAAGATAAATGAATCGTTAGAGACATATAAGAATTATCTACCAACGTGTAAGCTAATTGTCTTTCCACCTCCCTAATGACTTTACCCACAATACTAACTTTCTCTAACTTAATAAACTCTAATAACTGGTTAGAGAATCCATTTCCACCAGTGCTTATGGCTTCTAGAAATTCATATTCATTTAGTTTTTCAGTAATCAAAGCTCCTAAAGCTTTTCGTTTTTGTTTTTCACTACCTTGGAGTGTGATTCCAAACCCTTTTTTTCGAATCGATTTTAAATCAAATTTCTTTAACCACTTTTCAGCTGTGGTTAAATCATTACTGATAGTCGCAACTGTTACATTTAAATCATTTGCCAAGGAAGTTAGCTTAATCGGGTCGCTACCTTTTAACAATTCGCAAAGAATAACTTCTCTTCGTTCACTTGGACTAAACTCTCGCCCACTACTGGATAACGTCATCCAAAGTTCATCTATTAAATCTTGATGTCCTTCGATAACGATTCCTTTTCCCGTTAGTTTTTTTAACACAAGACTGTGTCCCGTTAATATACGTTCTATCCCTTTGATTTCTCTTTGGATTGTTCGACTACTTACTTGAATTTGTTCTGCAATTTCTTGAATGCTAATTCCTTTACTGTTATTTAATAACAGTTCGATAATTTTTCTTTCTCGGGCTGATATATACATAAATACCTCCTTTCAATAAATTTAATGATTACCTCAAGAAACGGATGCCTAAAGGATTTATAAGTTGTTTCTTTATTGTAACGACTTTATTAAATCATCATATCTAGGGCTATTTAAAAAATTATCTACTGAGATGTGAGTTGCATTTGCTACTTTAGCAACTGCTCGATCTGTTAAATCTTTATGAGTAATCACCACATCAGCGTCACTCGGAAGATTGTTAATTGCAACATTGATAACCTCAATCTCAAGTCCAGCACTTTTCACTTTTTTACGTAAAATCGAGGCTCCCATTGCACTAGATCCCATTCCTGCGTCACAAGCAAAAATGATTTTTTTCACAACTTTCTTATTTAATATTGAGTTATCTGATTTTTGAGACTGTAATTGGCTGGCTACTTGACTTTCTTTTCCTTTTAAATCTTGCATCTTTTGAGCTGCTACGTCTAATTCTTCATCTGCCACTTCTGATTTTGAGGCTTTAAAAATAACCATTGAGATTATAAATGAAACCACTGTGGCTACTAGGACTCCAGCAAGTACTGAAAAATATCCGCCTCTTGGAGTCATAGCCAAAATTGCTAAAATACTTCCTGGAGATGCTGCTGCTACTAGACCTGCACCTAGGATATTAAAAGTAAATGCTCCCGCTACTCCCCCACCAATTGCAGCTAAAATTAATGCAGGTTTCATCAAGATGTATGGGAAATAAATTTCATGAATTCCACCCAAGAAATGAATGATAATCGCTCCTGGTGCTGTTGATTTTGCTGTTCCTTTTCCAAATAAAGTACAAGCTAATAAAATTCCTAATCCTGGTCCTGGGTTAGCTTCTAATAAAAATAAGATGGATGATCCTAATTCTCGAACTTGTTCAATTCCTATTGGACTTAAAATTCCATGATTTATGGCGTTATTCAGAAATAATACTTTTCCAGGTTCAATAAAAATATTTGCTAATGGAAGTAGTTGCGCATCCATCATGACTTGAACACCATTAGCTAAAATAGAAGTGATGGCCGTAATAATTGGATTTACAGCAATCAAAGCAATGATGGCTAAAATTGCTCCCAAAATTCCAGAAGAGAAATTATTAACAATCATTTCAAACCCTGATTTTATTTTTCCTTGAATGGCCTCATCAAACTTTTTAATTAACCAGCCACCCATAGGACCCATTACCATAGCACCTAAGAACATCGGCACATCGGCACCCACAATAACTCCCATGGTTGCAACGGCTCCAACCACTCCTCCACGTACATCGTAAATCATCTTACCGCCGGTAAAACCGATTAACAACGGGAGGAGATAATTTACCATGGGCTCTACAAGTTCTGCCAACTGCTCATTTGGCAACCACCCTGTTGGAATAAATAATGCTGTAATTAATCCCCATGCTATAAAGGCACCCATATTTGGCATAACCATTCCACTTAAATAACTCCCAAAGCGCTGAACCTTAACCTTAAAACCCTTACGTTCTGTTGTAATCATCTAAATTACCTCCTTAGTAAATTGCTTATACACTTATTATGAAGCGTTATCATTAAAACTTCAATTTAATGATTCTCCGATTTTGTCGCATTATAGAATGACAAAATTTAAGAAGCGCTTTCTTCTTGGGGTTAAAGACATTTCTAACTCTCTAATTTTTGAAGCTTAAGATGTTAAATTCTCTTAAATGGATCTAGGTTATCTCATTCTCTAGTTGAAAAATCATTTATAAGTTAAGTATAATAGAAATAAATAGGTAACTTATAAGGAGGAGTTTAATGTTCACCTTTAGAAAAACGGAAACGGCAGATTTGCCTCAAGTCATGGCTATTATTAAGGAAGCACAAATATACTTTAAAGAAAATCAGATTGATCAATGGCAACATAACTACCCTAATTTAGAAACCATCCAAAACGATATTGTTCAGGATCATAGTTATGTCTTAGTTCATAAACAGCAGATTATTGCAACAGCTGCCGTTTCTTTTGATGGCGAGAAGACTTATAATCAAATCCAGCAGGGAGAGTGGCTCACTCAAAATCCTTATGCTGTTATTCATCGCTTAGCTGTGGCTAATAGTTTTAAAGGTCAAGGAGTTTTTACTTCTATTTTGAACCCTATTGAAAAACTTTGTTGCGAACAAGGGATTTTCAGTATTAAAATTGACACGCATGAGCATAATCTTTCGATGCAAAGATCTCTAAAGAAAAATGGATTTAGCTACTGTGGTGTGATTTATTTAGAAGATGGCAGCAAGCGTGTCGCTTGGGAAAAAATCCTTTAATTCTGTTAATAAGCATAGCCTTTCAAACCTATGAGCGTCACTTTTTTATTTTTTACTATGTGTCTCGTCTTTTCCTCTTGCTCACTAGATAAAGTAGAAGTAAATAAAATAAACTTCCAACACATTAAATCATCATACTTTGTGGTACGTAACTGATGATAGATTTGCTGGAAGATTGCTTCTGTTTGTTGTGATTTATTATAAAAAAGTTGAAACTAAGGCATCAACTACTTTACTTGTTGATCATTCCCATTAAACATAGTAACTAGCATAGCAGGCAAGCTTTTTCCTTCATCCAACCTAACGATCGAGGGACAAGATTTCTCGGTAACGGATAGGATGTTTTTTTGACGGTATTCAATATTGATTGCTTCCAATAACCCCTAAATACTCACACATCAAATAAGGAATTTCCGCAGAAGCCCGAAAAGGATTCAACACCACCCTATTAAACCCTACTTGGGTTTTACCGTGGATTCTCCTCCTATAATTGAGACTTATCTATATTTTAAGAGCAATTCTTAAACATTAAATCACGGCAAAAAGGTCATAAGAAATCATGAATTCTGGTTTCTTGTGACCTTTTTTGCAAGCTCAATTTTCATAAATCTTTTTTGAAGGCTACTGTGCTATTTTACAGCTCCTGCCGTTAATCCTTTGATAATTTGTTTTTGGAGCAGAATAAATAAGAGGATAACAGGCAAGGTGGAAAGGGTGGCAAACGCCATCAAGTTATCCCACTGAATACCAAATCTTCCGATTGCATTATAAATACCTGCTGTCATAGGCCATAAGCTTTGATTCCGATTAAAGGTTATACTATAAATCAAATCGCCCCAAGCAAAGAAAAATGAAATAGCTCCACAGACAGCTATACTTGGAAAGGAAACAGGAAGAATGATTTTAACAAATGTCTGAAAGCTGCCGCAGCCATCAATAGTAGATGCTTCTTCAATCTCTTTCGGAATAGATTGAAAAAAGGGCCTAAGCATGAGGACTGAAAATGGAATTCCTCCAAGAGAGGTAGCTAAAATGGGCGCCAAATAAGTATTTAAGATGCCAATTCGATTGAAAAATAAAAACAGGGGAGTTAACAAAACCGTAGCTGGAAAAAGCTGACTAGCTAAAAAGATTAACAAGAACATGGATTTTCCTTTTATTTTCGATTTAGCTAAACCGTACGCACAAGGTACAGATAAGAAAATTGAAATCAAAGCAGCTCCTCCGGCAATAATCAAACTATTTTTTAAGTATAGCAGGACACCTTCATTTAAAATAGACTGATACCCAGCTAAACTCCATTCCTTAGGAAGTAAGGTTGGCGGTGTTTGAAAAATTTCTATTTGAGTTTTAAACGAGGTTAAGACCATCCAAATAAAAGGAAATAAATAGAGAGAAACGATAATAATTCCAATGATTAACTGAATCATTTCTTTTCTTTTTTTCATTTCACATCCTCCGTTCTCGTCATCATTAAATACACTAAGCTAATGAGAAATAGGATGATAAATAAAATATTTGCCGCTGCTGCCCCGAGACCAAAATCGAAGTTTACAAAAGAATAGCGATAAGCCACTGTTGATAAAACTTCTGTGGCATTAATGGGTCCTCCACCGGTCATAATAAAAACTAAATCAAAGACTTTAAAGGTATAAATAAATCCTAACATAATGACCACCAATAACACTGGCTTTAGCATGGGGAGAGTAATATAAAAAATTTGTTGGAGATTGCTGGCGCCTTCAATACTTGCAGCCTCATAAACATCATCTGGAAGATTACTTAACCCAGTTGAAATTAACAACATATTAAAGGGAATTCCAATCCAAACATTAACAGCAATAATTGAAAAAAGGGCAATGTTTGGATTACTAAGAAAACCAATGGATTCGTTAATTAACCCAGTTCCTAATAAAATTTGATTGATAATTCCTTCTGTTGATCCTAACATAAACGTAAATAATAAAGCAGTAATCGTCTGGGGAATTAACCAAGCAATCATAACAAATCCTCTTAATCCATCAGACCCCTTAAACTTGTTAGCAAAGAATAGGGCCAATAAAAATCCGACTATAAACTGAAACAAAATACTTACAAAGGTATAGACTAACGTATTCCTTAACGCAATATGAAAAGCTTCTTCTTGGAAAATAGCTCGATAATTTTCGAACCCAACAAACAGGACCTCACCACTATTTAGTGTGGATAAATCCATATTTTGAAAACTTAAAATCATATTATAGATCAAGGGGTACCCCACAAATAAAAGCATGTAAATGGCTGCTGGTGCAATTAACAGATAAGAGATGACATGGTTCTTAGACATAACTGCCCTCCTTTTGCTTAAAACGAAATCTTGACGAGTTCATCTGAATCAACATTTAGTATAAATCTTCATTTTTACTAGCTGCTTCTTGTAATGCCTCTTCAGGCGTGGCTTCTCCTAGTAACGCTCGCTGTATGGCTAGTTGAATATTTTCAGAGATAGCTGGCCAATTTGCTGAAGGTCCTCTTGGCACTGCCACTTGCATTGGCTCTATAAAGCGACTAAACATGGGATCGTTTGACCAATCATCAGATTCTAAAACATCAGTTCTGACTGGTAAAAGATTAGCTCTTCTTGCAAATTCTCTCACATTTTCTTCCTCTAAAAAGAACTCTAAGAAAGAGACGGCTTGTTCGGCTTGTTGACCCTCAATGACAGCTAAATTAGCTCCCCCTAATACAGAGGTAAATTCTTGATCTTTAGGCAAGTTTCCAATTGAAAAATTGATCTGCTCTATGGAAGGAATAGCCCAAGGACCATTGATCATCATCGCCACATTTCCCGCTGCAAATAATTGAATAATATCATCTTGATCTTGATTTAAGAAATCTTGGCGCATATAGCCTTTATTCATTAACTCTGTTACAAAAGACAAGGCTTTAATACTACCCTCGCTAGCTAAGTTGTCATAAGTCCCACCTGCAGAATATAAAAATGGTATGAATTGAAAAGTAGATTGTTCATTTCTAACAGCAGTCATTCCAAATGGCGTTAAAGATGGATCATAATCCAATATCTTTTGACTAACTTCTAGAACTTCATCCCAAGTTTCTGGGACTGAACCAATATCTGCAGCTGCAAAAATATCCTCGTTATAATATAGAGCTAACGCATTGCCTTCAAAAGGGATTCCATAATATCGCCCATCTACTTGGGTAGATTCTACAGGTCCTGGTAAAAAATAATCGATCTCTCCAGAAGCTATAACCGAATCTGTAATATCTTTTAAAACCCCAATAGAAGCAAAAGCTGCCGTTTCTACGCTATCAATCATAACAATATCTGGTAAAACATCTCCTGCCACGCCAATTGAAAGTTGCTTGGCAATCTCGTCAAAAGGGACAAATTCTAATTCAACTTGAATGTGTTCATTTTCATCATTATATCGGTCCACCATATAAGACAATTCATCAGCAGCAGCCGTATAATAATGCCACATGGTTAACGTCGTCACATCTGAATCTAGATTAGTAGCTGTCTCATTGTTACAGGCTACCAAGAAGATGATGCTCATAAAAGCTAATACCTTTTTAAAATTCATGTCTATTCCTCCATTATGAGTTTGATTTCACTTTGATTAGTTGTAATGAGTATGCCTTGCTCATGACGTTGATAGGTTCCACCTTCAATTGAAGCTAAGCTTTTAATATTCCTTAACAGAACTTGGTATGGACCTTGAATTCCTGATACCTTAAAAGATAGTATCTTCCCTTCTTTTTTACCATAAGCTGTCGCCTTAACTCGCCCATGAATATCATAAATAATCGTTTGAGATTCTGTAAGCTCAAATAAATGAAAGGTGATTTGTTCCGTATAATCATAGGATGCACGCTGACTTTGTGCTCCCAAAGGTAAAATCTTATTTTCTTTAACAAGTAGGGGCAAGGTTTGATAGCCATGGGTTTCATGATGCCATTTTTCACCCTCAACTACTTCATTTGTTAAAAGGTTTGTCCATTTACCTTTAGGTGCATAATAACGAACCTCACCACGAGGATTAAAAATCGGGGCTACAAGTAGGGAATCTCCGAACATATATTGGCGATCTAAATAATGGCAAGTTTCATCTTCAATATACTCTAATAGCATGGGGCGCATCATAGGAACTCCAGTTTTGGAAGCTTCAACGGCGTTTCGATAAATATAAGGCATTAAACGATTTTTAAGTTTGGAAAAGTTACGTGAAACTTCGACGGCCTCTTCTCCGTACAACCAAGGAACTTTATATTCGGTGTTTCCATGATAGCGGCTATGAGTTGATAGTAATCCGAACTGAGTCCAACGTTTATATAAATCTGGCGTTGCTCCTTGCTCAAATCCGGAAATATCGTGACTCCAATAACTAAATCCAGATAAGCTAAAAGAAAGCCCCCCTCGCAAAGATTCCGCCATTGAAGGATAGGTAGACCAACAATCTCCTCCCCAATGGACTGGGAACTTTTGGCTCCCAACTGCTGCTGAACGAGCAAATAAAACGGCTTCATTTTTACCTAATTTTCTTTCAAGGAGTTCAAATACCACTTGATTATAAAGATAAGCATAATAATTATGCATTTTTTGAGGACTAGATTTATCATGATAAACTACATCTAAAGGAATGCGCTCCCCAAAATCCGTTTTAAAGCAATCGATACCCATATCCAATAATGCTTCTAATTTTTCTTGATACCAACGACAAGCTGCTAAATTAGTAAAGTCTACAATGGCTAAACCCGCTTGCCACTTATCCCATTGCCAGACACTACCATCGGGTCTTTTTATAAAATACCCCTTCTCCATTCCCTCTTTAAATAATGGCGAGTTTTGACCCATGTATGGATTAATCCAAAGACAGGTTTTTAGCCCTTTTGCTTTTATGCGTTTGATCATACCAACTGGATCTGGAAAAACCCGGTCGTCCCAAGCAAAATTACACCATTCAAACTCTTTCATCCAAAAGCAATCAAAATGGAAAACATCGAAGGGAATGTCACGTTCTAGCATTCCATCAATAAAATTATTAACGGTTTGTTCATCATAATTCGTTGTAAAAGATGTGCTTAACCACAACCCAAATGACCAAGCAGGAGGAAGACTCGGTTTGCCTGTTAAGGTTGTAAAACGCTCTAATACTCCTTTGGGAGTTGGTCCATTAATGATAAAGTATTCTAGACTTTGAGCTTCGACGCTAAATTGCACTTTAGAAACTTTTTCTGAAGCAATTTCATAAGAAACTTTTTCAGGGTGATTAACAAAAACACCATATCCTTTATTGCTTAAATAAAAAGGAATATTTTTGTAAGCTTGCTCGCTACCCGTTCCACCATCCTCATTCCAAATATCTACAGCTTGGCCATTTTTAATAAAAGGGGTAAAACGTTCTCCAAGTCCGTAAATGAGTTCTCCAATATCTAAAGCAAGTTGCTCTCTCATAAAAGCTTGGTCATGAGTATTTTCAATATAGCTCATTCCTTGATAGCCACTACTTGTTAAAGTTTGATTTCCATGAAGAAATTCAATTTTAAATTCTTCTTGTAGGGAAATCTTAACGACTAAATCTCCACTAGTAAGCCATAAATAGGAATCTGATTTTTTAAATGGTAGCGGTAAATCAGCTATATTTAATGAATGATGGGGCCCTATTACATCAGCTCCTTTATGATGGGATAATTTAACTCTAATGACATCTTCCAATGGTGAGGAAAGTTCAATGGTCATCATGCCTCCATCAAGTGTTTTGCCACGGTTTTCCACCTTTACGAAGGGTGCATATAAAGTTAACTTGTTTTTTGTTTGTTCATAAGTATAAACTTCAGATGGATATTGTAACCTGTAACCCTCGCGATCTAACCAACAACCATTACTAAATTTCATCATCTTCGCCTCCTTTGATCAATTAAGTTACTCCTATTGATCTAATTCCTTGATTATCTTGTTCATTGCTATCAAGATATAACTATAGTATAATTGATTGATGTAAGCGAATTCCTTAAGGATTTTATCAAATATATATGAATATATTGATATTAAAGCAAATAGGTGATAAATCTTATGATTTTATTGTTTCAGGAAAAACAATTTCGTAAGGATTTCCTAAAACCCATCGAGAGCAGCTTTATGATTTAACAAACTTAATTTATTTTTCAAGGTTACGCTTTGTAATCAAGCAGCCTAAATTTTTCTGGAGAAGGTGAAAAATATGCATCCCTATTCTTTTATTTTCCCACAGAACCCCAGTGAAGAAGATATTGATATGTCCCTTAGAGAAATTTACGAAAATGAAGATTCTTATTTTCCCATTCGAGTCCATTATACGTCTCATAAAAATGTTCAAAAACAGTTGATTCACAAACATTGGCATAAAGAATTAGAGATTCTGTTTTTAACTAAGGGATTTATGGAAGTCTCTATTGAAGAGCATTACCTGAACATTGAAGCCGGTGATATTTTATTTATTCCATCTAGATTACTTCATGCAGCCTATAATACAAAAAATCAAGCATGCGAATTTTATGCTGTCGTTTTTGATATGGACTTTATTTCTAGCCTTCAATCAGACCTAATTCAACAAACTTATATAGATCCTCTTATTAATGATCCACAAAATCATTTCTATTATATTAGCAAAATGAATCCTTATAATCAGAAATTCTCAGAACCTTTAACTGGATTAATAGAAGATTTTGGCTTTAAAACAAAGGGATTTGAACTTAACTTAAAAGCAAATTTGCTACTTTTTTTTACAGCATTCTATCGTTATCAAGATTGTCTAAAAAACTATCAGATTGATAATTCTAATCGTAATCATTTAAACACTTATATCTGTAAACAAATTATACTTTATGTTGAAGAGAACTATATGAAAAAGATAACCTTAGAGGAAATCAGTCAAAATGTGGGCTTTAGTAAAGAACATTTTTGCCGCTTTTTTAAAAAGAATTTTAAGATTTCTTTTTTTACTTACCTTAATCAAGAACGCATAAAAAAAGCGGAGTATTTGTTACTTCACTCAGATATGAAAGTGATTGAGATTGCTATGAAAATCGGATTTGATGATGCTAATTATTTTGCAACGGTCTTTAAGAAATTTACTCATGTGACTCCTTCTGAGTATAAGAGAGCCAATCTTGAGCGTCTAACTTAGAACCACTTCTTAGAATCAGGCTGTAATATTTATTAATTTTTGTTTAGCATAATCGTTCTTCTTTGTACCCTAGACTTGTGCCTCTATTTTTTTATAGAATGAATGGCAGTATGAAACGGGACACTTTCAAAACACTCATCATGATGATATGTCATGAAATCGAGTTCCTAAATTCAAAAATTTATAGTAAATAAATCCTAAAGTCGTTAATTATAATATGGTTCCTTCAGAAGAATCCATAAAAAATAAAAAACTTGTAAACCTAACGTCCTTTCCTTGGGAATCAGGAATGGGTATATTTAAGAAAAAAAGTTTACGTTAGCACATAAATGAATAAGAATACCAAAGTATGTTACGGAAAGTCAACTGTCTGGATAACTCCCAATGAAAAACTTTCTAACACTTACTAAGCAGAAATTTTCTATAGAAGGGCGTAACTTTAAGTCATTAAGAATAGCAGTTAATAGATGCTTTTACCACTGTAATCATTAACAAAAAAAGACTTGGGTCCAGCAACTCAGTTGAATATTAAACATGCTTTGAAACACAGCAGCCTAAAAATTTAATGTATTCAAAAATCCGAAGCTTTTCAGCCTCGGTTCTAATTCCAACTTTATTAGATTGCAACATCTTTCTCAGATATGTTTAATCTCAAACGATGATATGAAATTACATTTACTATTATAAAAACATACGAAACTAAATTTTCTTACTCCAGTTCAATTTCGCAAGGAAATTGCATAGTAGGTGTTTGCTTTTGCTTCCTACATCAAGAGTTAAGATCAGATAGCTTCTCTCTTTTTATTAAACTCTAATTTATAATCTTCAAATATTTAAGAGTTTTCCCTAAAATTTGCTTAACAAAAAAGCTCTCATTGCAGTTTCGCCTGCATTTGTAATGAGCCATTCAACATCTTTAATCGCATGGTCAAGTGTCATGGGTTGATTAATAATATCGATAACCAAATCAATACCAGCTTGATAAATTTCAGTTAAGTCTCCCTCTGTACTTCCGACAATAGCAATGACAGGCAAATTATATTTTTTGGCTAATTTTGCAATCCCTACAGGGGCTTTTCCATTGAGCGATTGGGAGTCCATTCTTCCTTCTCCAGTAATCACTAAATCAGCATCCCTTAAATGATTATGAATATTTAAAATTTCTAATATTTTCGTGATTCCACGGCACATTTTAGCTTCACAAAATACAAGTAATCCTGCCCCTAGTCCACCTGCTGCACCTGCTCCTTCTGCTTCTAAAATATCAATATCTAATTTTTCTTTTATTTTTTTACCGTAGTGCTGAAGTAGTTGGTCTAGATGTAGAACTTGCTCTTTATTGGCTCCTTTTTGAGGTCCATAAACATGTGAGGCTCCATTTGGGCCACATAGTGTGTTGGTTACATCAGATAGAATATAAATGGGAACCTGTTTTAATTTGGGATTTATATTAGTTGTGTCGATGTTAACGATTTTAGCTAGTTCTTTAGCACCAAGTCCAATTTCTTGCCCGTTTTTATCATGAAAGGAGACACCTAAGGCTTGTGCCATTCCAACACCACCATCGTTTGTTGCACTTCCACCGATACCGATAAAGATTTCTTCGGCACCAAATTTTAATGCCTCGTTTATAAGCTCACCGGTTCCATAAGAAGTTGCTTCGTAAGGGTTTAGTTGTCCGTGTTTCGCAAGGGTTAGGCCTGAGGCTTGTGCCATTTCTATCACAGCACTTTTATGGTTAATAATTCCAAATTTAGCACGGACTAATTCTTGATAGGGTCCCATGACATCTACATATTTATATTGACCTTTACAGCCTAAGACTAGAGCATCGACAGTTCCTTCGCCTCCATCTGCAATCGGTATTTTTACGATTTCTAGGTTATTTGTCACGCGGGAAATTCCTTTTTCAATAAAGTTTTCAACTTCAATTGTTGAGGCACTCCCTTTATATGAATCAGATGCTATAATAATTTTCTTCTTTTTCATTATACCCCCCATTTTCTTGCTCATCTACAAAGCTATGATAACTTATTGATTTATATGAGCGTTAGAATTTAGTTTTAGCTATAGCAAAGGTTCAAATACCTCTATTTTTTATTTTAACCTGTATAAATGATTCTCTCTTCAGATTTAAACATAAAATTAAGAATTTGGCCACTATTTATTGAACTTATGGCAAATTTTATGTTATGAGTAGTTTAACTATTTTAGCTGTGGTCAAGGCGCTTAGAAGAAATCTAAACTATTTGCTAGGTAAAGAAAGAAGTTGAGGAGGAATCCCCAACTATTTCTTATTTTATGGTCTAACTAGACAAGGTTTTTTGTTATTAAATTTCCATCCGGGAATTAGAAACTGCATGGCTTCTGCATCATCCCTAGACCCAAGTTGGTTATCTAGATATAGCTGATGTGCCTTTTCTACTTTTTCCATATCTAATTCGATACCTAATCCCACAATATGTTTAGGGATTTTAATTTGTCCGTCACGAATAATAAATGGATTTTTCGATAACTCTTGACCATCTTGCCAAATCCAATGGGTGTCAATTGCAGTAATGGTTCCTGGTGCTGCTGCTGCCACGTGAGTAAACATAGCCAAAGAAATATCGAAATGATTATTAGAATGGGATCCCCAAGTTAGCCCGAAATCATTGCACATTTGCGCGACTCTTACTGATCCTTCCATAGTCCAGAAATGAGGATCTGCTAATGGAATTGTTACACTTTGTAGTGCTACTGAGTGCTGCATTTGACGCCAGTCTGTTGCTACCATATTAGTTGCTGTTGGTAATCCTGTTGCTTTTCTAAATTCAGCTAAGGCTTCGCGACCAGAAAGTCCACCTTCAGCTCCACATGGATCTTCAGCATAGGCTAAGATTCTCCCCATGTCTTTACAGAGATCGATGGACTCTTGTAATGACCAAGCCCCATTTGGATCTAAAGTTATACGTGCTTCAGGAAATGCTGCTTTTAACGCTTTAATAGCTTTAATTTCTTCTTTTCCTTCGAACACTCCACCTTTTAATTTAAAATCTTTGAACCCATATCGCTTATGAGCTGCTTTTGCAAGTTCGACAACTGCTTCTGGAGTTAAGGCTTCCTTACGGCGCAAACGTCCCCAATCATCTGAGTTGTCATCGTTAAGTAAATACGGTAACGTTGTTTTGTCTGGATCAGCAACATAGAATAAGTATCCTAATACGTCAACTGCGTCACGTTGTTGCCCATTTCCTAATAATGCTGCTACAGGAACTTTGAAAAACTTTCCAAGAAGGTCTAAGCAAGCTGATTCAACAGCTGTTAAAGCATGTATCGTTGTCCGTAAATCAAATGTTTGTAATCCACGCCCACCACTATCTAAATGTTCATATTTCTCTCGAATGGAATTTAGAATATTTTTATATTCTCCAATATGTCTACCCATTAATAAATCTGTTGATTCTTCTAATACTTTTTTGATTTTTTCACCACCTGGTACTTCTCCGACACCAGTTTGACCATTGTCTGCAGTTAAAATAAACAGATTTCTGGTAAAATAAGGCCCGTGAGCCCCACTTAAATTTAGTAACATACTATCATATCCAGCAATAGGAATGACTTTTGCTTCTACTATTTTTGGAATCATTTTAGACTCTCCTCCTATAATTTTTGTTTTTAACTCGAACCCGTGATGAACAATAAAAAAGTCATCTTTTAAAGTGTCATAACTGATGAGCCGTGCTTTCACATATTTTTTATCTAAAAATACCGTTTGCAAATCCGACTAATATCCATACTACACTCATTCCCCATAATTTAAAGAATGAGTACTTAATATGGCCGGGTACATCTATTTCTCCTAAATCACAAGTCATGTTAACTTGAGGTTGAGCAACTATTGAAGCAATAGCTCCTAAATTAAAGTATAGGGTTAAAGTAACAACTTCTGGATTAACTCCCTATTGCTCACCTAAAGCGGCAATAATAAGTACCGATGCTTTTTAAATCCTCCTAATAATATTGCTTTATATTAAATTTATGACTTGCTCTCGATCGTTAAATTATTCATTTTTTCATAGTACTTTGCGATGGCAGCATGGTCTTTTTTCTCTAATCCATCATTTTTCAGCACTTGCATCATTTCCATTAATTGAGCAGTTAAAGGTGTACTTACATTAATATCATGTGAAGTATCTAATGCATTTTGTAAATCTTTCATATGTAATTCTATTCTAAATCCAGGTTCAAAGTTACGCTCTAAAATCATCGGTGACTTTGCATCCATCACCGTACTTCCCGCAAGTCCCCCACGAATTGCCTTATAAACTAGCTCTGGATTTACTCCGGCTTTTTTTGCAAAAGATAACGCTTCGCTAACTGCTGCTATATTAATTGCTACCACCATTTGGTTAGCTAATTTAGTAATATTTCCAGCTCCTACTTCTCCAACATAAGTAACAGAACCAGACATGGCCATTAATAAATCATAACATCTATCAAATATTTTTTTATTTCCACCGACCATAACGGCAATGGTTCCATCTATAGCTTTGGGCTCTCCACCTGAAACGGGGGCATCTAAGAATTCTGCTCCAAGTTGAGCTAATTTCTCAGCAAATTGTTGACTGGCAACTGGATTAATGGAGCTCATATCGATAACAATTTTCCCTTCTGATAAACCAGCCGCGATTCCATTTTCTGAAAATAAAGCCGCTTCTACATTTGGTGAATTAGGTAACATGGTAATCACAATATCCGTTTGACTGGCAACTTCTTTACCACTTATTCCCGCAGTAGCTCCTGATTCAACAACGTCATTAACATTTGCTTTATTAAAGTCATAACAAACAACTTCATATCCTTTTTTTAAAAGGTTTTTTGCCATGGGCTTCCCCATAATTCCTAATCCTACAAATCCTATTTTCATTTTCAAATACCTCTCATTTCTTTAAATTATTTAATATAACCTAAATCTGTTAAAACAGCTTTCATTTCAGTACTTACTGACTCTGAAGATGTTGTATTAGGTAGAATGCTTTTTCCCACATCTAGCCCAATGAGATTACATGCATCTTTTGTTGCTATTGGAAAAGAAGATTTATCGAACAAATTTCTAAAAGAAGTTAACTTAAATTGCGCTTCTAACGCATCTTGAATAGCTCCCTTTTCAAAGTGGTCGCAAATGGATACAACTAATTCTGGAACAATATTTGCAGTTGATGCCACGGCTCCCACGGCTCCATAAACTAATGATCCTAAAATTAACGTATCTCTTCCTGCCATGACTTTAAAGTTATCCTCTCTTGTATGACGAATATACTCCGCTGTTAAATGAACATTTCCACTGCTATCTTTGATCCCTACAATATTTGTAACTTGCGCTAGCTTTTTAACAAGGGGGATGCTTAAACTATATCCAACTTTACCAGGGTTATTATATAACAGCACTGGGAGTTCCTCGACTACCTTGGCAATGGTCACTACATGTTGATATAATTCTTGATCTGATGGTGAAATAAACATCGGTGGTAAAATTGAGATTCCATCTGCTCCAACTTCTTTCGCCATTTCAGCTAACTGGACACAGGCCCTTGTTGTAATATCTCCAATTCCCATATAAACAGGAACTCGCCCTGCTGTAGTTTTTACAATAATTTCTAATCCTTTTTTCTGCTCTTCTTTTTCAATAGCAAAAAATTCCCCATTACTACCGAATGCTAAAATCCCATGAACCCCGCCGGCAATAACATGATTGACTACATGTTTTAGTGCCTCTTCATTGATACAACCCTTTTCATCTACTGGAGTTACAATCGGTACAATAATCCCTTTTACTTTACTAGTATCCATCTTCATTCCTCCTAGACTTTCTGATTCATTAGTTATTTGTTATTTAATTAACATTATTAAGCGCTTTATAATTACTAGTATAACATTTCACAAAATAGAAAAATATATTACGAACAACAAAAAGATTGCTTTTTTTTATCGTTTTCATTGGTTATACAAACAAACAACACAGGGTTTATTTTAATATTTTATTTATCAAGTAAGTAGATAGGAGTGAAAAATAAAAAAATAAGTTGATTTATTGAAAGCCTTATTCTATATTTTTAAATAGAGACATTAAAAAAAGGGGGCTTAAGGTTAACTAACCTGTTGATTAGAGCTTACTAGCAGAAGTGTCCTAATGGAAGTTTAGCTAGCCAGTTGGTAATGAAGGAAAACTGATGAATTAAAGGCTCAAGTGATTGTTTTAGATAAGATTTGTAGCGCCTTAGGGACCCTTCCTTAAGGGTAGTAAGTTTAGCAGAGTGGAAATCATGACATGTTAGATGCTCTTGATTTCACCGCCTATATATAGGAAGGAAAATGACAATTACCAAATTTTAATACGTAATTAGTATGAAGACAGGTCCATTAAAGAAAGGGGGAAAATCATGAATATCTCCAAAACTCTTGCTCGAAATATTGTAAACAGTATTAAAGATGTCCTTAAACAAGAAATAAATTTTATTGATACCTCAGGTAAAATTATAGCTAGTACAGATAAAGAACGAGTCGGGACCACTCATGAAGGTGCTAAGATTGTAATCCGTACTAAAAAAGAGATATTTATTAGTCAAGATAATCAGTATCAAGGGGCAAAAAAAGGAATCAATGTTCCCGTCTATTTTGAAAATAATATTATCGGTGTTATTGGTTTAACTGGAGGTAAAGAGGTTCGAAACTATGCCGAAATCTTAAAAAAAATGACAGAAATTCTTATTAAAGAAGCTTACTTAAAGGATTTTACATTTCAGTTATGGGAGCACCATCGCTTAACGATAGATTCATTACTTTTATCACCAGATTCTTTATCTCAAGAGAATCTATTAGAATTTGACTTCTCATCAACTCATCAAGTTATTTTCAGCTCTTTTTCCATAAATAAGCAACTGAGTAGTGACAAAGTTAACCGGCTAATGCAACTCCTTGAAAAAACTTTTTCGCATCATCCTCAAGTCATTTTCACCGTTAATAAAAATTTTGCTATAATTATCGTTAGTAAAATTATGAATGAAGAGTTGTTATTATTGTTGAATCAAATAATCAATAAAGCTTTTAACAGTTATAGTATCATCTTAAATTTTGGTATTGGTCTCCCAAGTCATTCGCATGAAGAGTTAAAGATTTCTTTTAAGCAGGCTAAGCATGCTAGTCAATGGCTTGACTATCAAAATATTTCTCAGCAAATTGTTTACTTTGAACAGCTAAACCTAGGTGTTATACTTCCTTCAATTCCAGAAGAAAGCAAAACCTTTTTTATAGAACATATTTTAGGGAATCTTGGGGAAGAAGAGCTCAATCTTTTTCATGAAACCTTCGATGTTTTTAGTAAAAATGATGGAAGTATCCAAAAAAGTGCTGATGAGTTATTTATTCACAAAAATACTCTTCAATACCGGTTAAATAAGATAAAGACTTTAACCGGTTTTAATCCAAGAAATTATAATGACTTCGTTGTTTTAAAAATTGCCTTCTTGTTAAACTGCGAAAAAGAAAAAAGATTTTAAAATTTAAGTTAATAAACATTACGCAATCAAAAGTAGAGGGAGAATTATCCAGATTCCAGAGAATCTCATAGGTAATCTTTTGATGTTAAGATAAATTATTATGAATTTAACATTTTCCTTAGAGAACATTTAAAATTTAAGATGGGAAAATCCAAATAAAAGTAAAAAGCCTGAGCGTGTTTTCTTATACAGAAAACAGATTCAGGCTTTTATTAAAATTTTATAAGTCGCTTTATTTAGTTAAAAAATTAATAGCTTCTAAAGATGCCGAGGACATTTGAATGGAGAAAAAGCGTCCATTCCTTCATCATTACATGACATTGCATCCTCCATAACCGTACCAATACTTCTGCTTCTAGTTTGGTTTCTTTTATGATAATCTCGTGAGCACTTACTAGAATACATAATTTCTGATGTTATTATAATCATTAATTTAATTAAAAGAATGTTAAACTTATAAATACAACAACGGCTGCAGCAATCATTCCTGGGTAGGTACGCTTCGGTAATTCAATTGGGTTTACTTTTGCTAACGACGCACAGATAACTGTAACTCCTGCAACAGGTGACATTGTAGCCCCTAATGCAGCAGATAGAATCGCTGCTGTCCCAAGTTGAAGCTGGTCAAATCCAAACATTACTGCATTTGGTGTAACCACACCATTAAATGCTAATGTGGCAGCATTTCTTGATCCTGTAATAGCACCAAGAGCAAATGGTCCTAACACTGCTGAGAGACTTACAACAGTTTCAGAATTTTCCATTAAATCAATTAACGCTCCAGTTAAACCAATAACCTCCATACCTGTTGTGAAAACAGTGGCTCCAATAACAATCCCAATAATCTTTGTATATGCGCTCCCCATTCCGTTAAAGAATGATTTTGATATTTCTTGTGGATCTTTTAGTGTAACTAAGAAGGCTATAAAGATACCTAAAAGCATGGCTTCTGGAACTGAAAATTCATGTGGTGAAATCCCTATAGCTGGGCTTGTTATCACAAGTAATAATAGTGGAAAAAATGGAACTATTGCTTTAAGTATATTAACTTTGAATTCTTTATCTTGAGCAAAATCATCTTCTTCAGTTGGTACATAACCTTTGTTTTCCCCACGAACCATAGCTACAATAGTTAATGCAGCTGCACTAATAACCAAACATAAAATGATCATCGGCGCTCCTGCTGCTACTACTTCCATGACATTAACATCTGCAACCTCAGCAAGATGAGCGTTTACTACATTTCCAGGACTTAAAGGTCCGGCGAATGCACCTGCTAAAATAGCAGAACCTGCAATGACAGGATGGACTCCAGCAACAGCTAAAGCTGGAATGACAATCGGACCAATAGCAGCTGATAATCCTGCCGCACTAGGTAGAGCAATATTAAGAAGGGCAGTTACAAACACTGTAGCTGGAATAAGTATTTTCACTAACTTAGTCATCGGAGTTGCAATTAAATTAATTAAGTGCTTATCACATTCCGTTGTTTTTAGAACAAAAGAGAATCCCATTACCGTACAGATAATTGGAACCATTGTTCCGTGAATCATTGTTTCTGTGAAAGCATCCATTGCAGCAAGGATATCTCCACCTAATATTGCCATTAAAACTCCAGCTACAAATAAAACTAAACGTACTTCTATTTTCTTTATTATTGCGATTATAGCTAAAACTGTTATTAATCCTCCAATATAAACCATAAGATACTGCTACACCAAATAGACTTTAACGTTATTTTATCCCTCAAAATTTGTTCAATTAT
>Ga0153974_1000048_pt1 | contig 27601 bp, 26 predicted proteins | sample TSGA058MetaG_FD_104741 | JGI IMG/M metagenome (GOLD analysis project Ga0153974, IMG submission 104741) | Attine ant fungus gardens microbial communities from Georgia, USA - TSGA058 MetaG | ecosystem: Host-associated > Fungi > Mycelium > Unclassified | place: USA: Georgia, Yuchi Wildlife... | reverse complement strand
CGAAGTGGCGAAATCGGTAGACGCAGTTGATTCAAAATCAACCGCCCTTTGGGTGTGCCGGTTCAAGTCCGGCCTTCGGCACCAAGTAAGATGAAATTAAGTCGCTTAAGAGCGGCTTTTTTTGTGTCTGGAGTTTAGGATTTATCCACCTCCCCAGCTATATTAACTCTCTCAAGGCCAACCGACTTCAACGTACATCTACCAAAGATGATGGTATTTCCGGTTTGATAATGCTGGAGGGGATAAGCATGGCTCTAACAGATATCAAAGTCAGAACAGCCAAGCCAACGGATAAGCACTATAAGCTGACCAATGGCAACGGCATGCATCTTCTTGTCCATCCGAATGAGCGTTCAGCACTGCTATAGCGTTTAGGTCGATGCTTTGCCATGTAGCTCACCCGGTTGATGGAGCATATCCGAGATAATCCGGCTAAGGACTTATACGAAGATGAGTTCTTCCGCATTCGTTACTACCAAAAAGGCACGGCGTACTTGGCCTTCAAGCATCTAGAGTTGATTGAGCGAATGAATGACATCATTGCTAAACACTTTCCGGGAATACTGACTTCGAGATGTTGGGAGACTGATGTTGTCTTCGTCACAGGTAGTTGCGCGAACATAAACATGCTATTTTAATAAGTGTTATTAACTTTTATTAAAAGGTGACTGTCATGAGACAACTCGCGAAACAGACGATCAGTGCTCAGATCCCAGCAGAGCTTGCAGCTGAGGTTGAAAGCTTGGCTATTGAACTAGACCGATCCAAAAGCTGGGTGATTAAGGAAGCGTTAACCGCCATGATTGAAGAGAGAGAGCGGCGGCATCAGCAGATTTTGAAAGGGCTTGCTGATGTTGATGCGGGAAGGGTTGTTAGCCATGCGGATGTGGTTGACTTCGCTAACAAACTGAAAAAATCATAATCCATGAAAATTCAGTGGACCCAAAAGGCCCAAGATGACCTGGAGCGTATTTATAGGTTTGCCTGTCAGTACTGCCGGCAACATGCTGATAATGTATTAGAACGTTTGATCATAGGAACCTCAGGGCTCGCCGACCATCCAAGAATCGGTGTACCTCAGACAAGATATGAACCACGAGAAGTGAGGAAAATCTTGCTTGATGATTATGACGTCCACTATGAAATTCAGCGCGATACTATTTATATTGTTGACCTGTGGCATACCCGAGAGGATCGCTGAAGTTCGTCACCTCCCCGGTAACCTTTGCCCCGATTCAAGTCCCAAAATTAACGATTTAATGTGTTGGTATCGATGTTGGTATATTATCTAGTTGCTATTCTTTATTTCTTTTAAATCAATGTATTAATGACTCTCTGCAAGTCCTACCTTCGGCACCAAGTAAGATGAAATTAAGTCGCTTAAAAGCTAACACAGTTCACTTAAGATATTTTGAGTGAACGGGATACTGAGTTTTTGAGATCCTGACGTTCCTTTTTTCAGGCCGTATTCTCTTCTGAGGCAGGATAAACTAGTTCACATTCTCCCGCATTCGCCTCAGTTTCGTCGGGATTGTTCCCGAGAACGGGCGTTAGCAAAGCTGAATGAGCTGGGGATTACCACGAAACTAGTGAGTCGGGTCCACAGTAAAATTGTGATTGGCGATGAAAGCCTACTCTGCGTAGGATCGTTCAACTGGTTCAGCGCGATGAGAAAGGGTAAATATGAACGATACGATACGTCAATGGTATACCAAGGCGAAAGCTTAAAAGGTGAGATCCAAACAATATATGACAGTTTGGAACAACGTCAGCTGCAAGGCTAAACTATTATTTTTAAGTTAGTCGCAGAGCCACTAGGTAGCATTTTTCATAGATGTGCCTAGTGGTTGTTTAATATTGTTACTCGATAAATATATATCAATAGCATCATCTAGGAGTAATAATTACTTTCTCTGCTAATAAAAATGTACTTCTAAGTTCTCTTATTTTTATTAAAATAATCAACCTCTATTTTCGTTATTTTATATGATCCTATTTTTTCATTGTTGTTTACCTCTCTTTATCTCCCATGATTCAATTAAAATTGAATTTACTATTCAGTAAAGTACTTTATAAAATAAAAATACCTTTTTTAATAACTGAAATAGGATAAATTTTTCTGAAAGTCGAGAGTATTCGTTAAAAAAATATTTGTATTGAAACAAGGTATATATACCTATTGTATACCTTTATACTAGGCGCAGGTTTCGGGGCATGTGCGACAAAATGTAATGAGTAGGAATGTCACTGATACTATCCAGAAAAAATTTTGTGCGGTTTTTTACTACTCCACTCGTATTATAACAGTTAACTAGAATCATAAAACACCAGGAAAAAATCATAATTGGAAAAGGTATTCAGCGTAAAAGATTTATCCGTGCCCTTATAACGATTGAAGCTCGCAACAGTAAGATGCGAATGGCTAACTAGCCTAGCTTTCGCAGCTTCACCAATTAGTAGGTGGCCGTTGTCATCTATACCCACAACAGAAGGAAGTAAACGTTCATATCTAGTATGGGATATTAAAGTTGGCTTTTGTTCACTAAACCATGAAACGGCACTGTTTGAAGTACCAAGATCGATACCAATTATTGGCGATTGACTTTCTTGCATTGCCGAATCCCTAGTAGATTAAAGTTTTCTCAATCTATTTTAAGCCTATTCCACCGAATCATTATAATAATTGTCTACTATTTTTTGAAAAAATATATCTATTCCGGATTTATCTAATGTAAAGTACTCTAATAATTTAGAGTTATTGTCTTAACTTATTTTTCGCATTTAAATTATATACACCGCAAATAATATACTATCCTAAAGCCTCGGCAAGATATCTCTGGCTAGTATTATGAATTATATTTCCACTACTACCATGTGTAATGAAAGATTTATTAATGGGACGATTACATAAAGAGGTAATATTTTGGATGAAAATACTAGGGAAGGGCTGAGGGCATTGATCAACGAATCGCCCAGTAAGCATAAGTCATGGCGACTTTCTTCACTGGGCGACTAATGGGAATATTATTTATTCAACAATTCATTGCGCACAATAGCGGCGCCGGCACTTAATGCACGTAATTTTGCATTGGCAACGTCGCGAGAGAGAGGTGTCATGCCGCAGTTAGTGCTCGGATAAAGCTTGTCCGCGTCAACAAATTGCAGTGCTTTACGCAGCGTTTCTGCGACCTCTTCTGGCGTTTCGATCGTATTGGTGGCGACATCAATCGCACCGACCATTACCTTTTTACCACGGATAAGTTCGATTAAGTCCATCGGTACGCGAGAGTTCTGACATTCCAGAGAGACAATATCGATATTCGATTTTTGTAACTTTGGAAAAATTTCCTCGTATTGACGCCACTCTTCACCGAGGGTCTTTTTCCAATCGGTATTTGCCTTGATACCGTAACCGTAGCAAATGTGGACCGCCGTCTCGCATTGTAAGCCTTCGATAGCTTTCTCCAATGCGGCGATTCCCCACTCGTTGACTTCATCGAAGAATACGTTAAAGGCAGGTTCGTCGAACTGGATGATATCGATCCCTGCGGCTTCCAGCTCTTTCGCCTCTTGGTTTAGAATTTTTGCAAATTCCCATGCCAGTTTTTCTCGGCTCTTGTAATGGCCATCATAGAGGGTATCAATCATGGTCATTGGGCCAGGGAGGGCCCATTTAATCGGCTTATCCGTCAGCTGGCGCAGGCGCTTCGCGTCTTCAACGAATACCGATTTCGGGCGCGATACGGGACCGACCACAGAGGGAACGCTTGCTTCATAACGATTACGGATTTTGACAATTTCGCGTTTTTCGAAATCGACGCCATCCAAATGTTCAATAAAGGTAGTAACGAAGTGTTGGCGTGTTTGCTCACCATCACTGACAATATCGATTCCGGCGCGTACTTGGTCGTCTAGGCAAAGGCGTAACGCATCGTTCTTACCATCGACCAGCTCTTGGCCTTCTAGCTTCCACGGCGACCATAATTTCTCTGGCTCAGCAATCCAAGAAGGTTTTGGTAAGCTGCCCGCTGTGGAGGTAGGTAACAAAATTTTCATAACAGGTGACCTTATCGTTTTAATTTATTAGGAAGCTTGCTGAGCTGACCATTGTTCTAGTTGTGTTTGGTTCGGCTTAATGAAGTGCTCTTCGGTAAATTTACCTTGTTCGATTGCTAAACGTGTCCGTTCTTCGCGGTCGTATTCAATCACCGTTAATGAATGATCTTGGTGATTCAATGCAGGTCGATAGCATAGTCCCGCCGGTGAGTTAGCATTATAAATCTCAGGGCGATAAATTTTTTGGAACGTTTCCATGGTGCTAATCGTACTAATCAGTTCAAAGTTACTGTAGTCGCTAAGCAAATCACCGTGGAAATAGAAGGCTAAAGGTGCAACGCTGTTAGCAGGCATGAAGTAGCGCACCTTAAGGCCCATCTTGCCGAAGTAATCATCGGTTAACGATGGATTGTCTTGTTGATACTCAATTCCCAATACTGGGTGAATATTACCGGTACGTTTATAGACATTCTTGCTGGAAACGCTCAAACAGATAACGGGTTGTTTACTGAAATGCTGGGAATAAGTCTCGGAGTTGACGAAGGCCTTGAAAATATTACCGTGCAATACGCCATAATTCTCAGGAATAGAGAACTCGGCCTTATCTTGATTAAATTCTGGTAATACCACGCTAAAATCGTAATCACGCACGTAAGAAGAAAAATTATTGCCGACAATCCCTTCGGTACGTTGCCCCGTCTCGGTATCCACCACAGTAGTTTTTAAAATTTCAATTACCGGGAAACTGTCTTGAGTACTCGCATTAATTTTCATACCGACCGACACAATCTCCAGCTCAACCGTGTAACGGTCAGAATTTGGATTATCCCAAGTGACCAAAGAGTTAAAACGGTTATTGATCATGGTTAGTGCGTTGCGTAAATTCTGCTGACGTTTTTCGCCACGGGCAAGATTAGCAAAATTGGTGGTGATACGAGTGCTATCTGAAGGATTGTAGTGCTCATCTAAACGAAGGCTACTGATACTGAAGGAAAATGCGTTATTCATTATTATTGGTATCCTAATTCTGTTGTGATGCCTGATCCGCACGCTGACTATAATTATTCTCTAAGCGCGTCGAGTTCAGTGAAACATACTGTCTGTCGCCAATGACTTATTTATGCCAGAGTCGACGCGACAGGGGAAGTGACTTAATTTCACTTCTGTATGAGTCATCTTCATGTTGTAGCGTGTTTACTGGAAGGTGGCGGGGTGTGTAGGGCAGAAATTAAGTGTAACACTCTGTTATTGAAGTCTATTATGGTCTTTCTGAAGCATGAGGATATTTCACGAACATATCGCCAACCTTAGGCTGCCTGACAACTAGACTTATCGTAACGTCCTTCGCTCACTCCTTAATGGGTGCCACATTGGCCCTATATTTTTACTAAGCGGTTAGCCAGTTCGCGTCTAGCGGCTTGAGCAAGAAAATGACTTCTATCTTTATAATCTGAACGATGTCCTGCCAAAAAACCGTCGATACGCTTCACAAGAATATCGGGTAGCGTAATATTAAGTCGCTGTTGTTTACCTTCGAAAGAAGATAACTCAATGTCGAGCATGAGCCATGTATTACAGTGCAAATATTCAGTACATTTTGAATAAGCCGCGACCCCTTCATCGGTAATATCTTCGATAGAATGGGTACCGGACAGTAGCATTTCTTCGATAATAGTGAGGATAGCTTCTCTTGCCATAATCGGAATATCGGCCTGTTCATCCGCAGCAGAGATGCAGCCATAGCCGTATTTATCGAAGGCTGGGATAGAGAGCCCATAAGCGGTATTTGCTTCGCGAGGTTCTTCGATACCAACTGTAAAAAACATTATTTACCTCCATTCATTACAGGGAAGAGATGCCTGCCAGTCTTTTAATTGAGCCAATCGTTCCTGGTGGGAGATTTTTCTTTGGATGCGGTACAGGAAACGTTTTTCCGGTTATAGGAGACCACCAAATTTGATGACTGCCACCATTATGGCGTTTCAGCTTGCATCCGACAGCTATGAGTTCCTTTATTAGCTCTGCGGATTCCATTTCCTCTCCCTACTGTTAATGAGTATACACACATGTGTGTGTATAAAATTTTTTTTGACTAGTTTTATGTGTAGGATCAAGATTGATTCAGTGTCTGGCAAAGCCGTGGCTCGTTATTTCAGAGTGATTTCACAGTTTTATTTTTTGCGACAATGGATGGGTGAATACTAACGAGAACCGTATTCTATCTATGGTCAATGGGCAGTAGGGAATGATTAGAATGTATTGGTGATTCCTAACGTGCTATCAATACTGTGAGCAGAGTCAGTTCTGAAAAGACCGCGAATATAGGGCGGATTTGTTATTTATTATGGGTAGAAACGAAGCGTGTTTAGAATTCACTTAAATTTTCTTCGTCACCACAATTAACGATAAGGGCTAGCATGACGCGATTGAATGAATTCCAGCAACCCATTGGCGAACCGGTGGAAAACTGGCAAGGGGTTCAAGCCCCAACTAAAACTAAGATACATGGTCAATACTGTCGGCTCGAACCGATGAGTGTGGCGGCGCACAGTCAAGAATTATTCGACGCACTGTCGCAAGCTGAAGATGCGCGTGATTGGACCTACTTACCCTCTGGACCTTTCCGTGATTTGGCGGAGTATCAACGTTATCTCGCTCGATTAGAAACGCTGAATGATCCTCTCCATTACGCTATCGTTGATTTACACACGCAACAAGCGGTAGGAAGTATCGCGCTGATGCGTATCGATACACAGCAAGGCGTCATCGAAATCGGTCATGTTACCTATTCGCCGAAACTTAAACGTACGCGTGTTGCAACAGAAGCTGTGAGCCTATTGCTGCAGTATACCCTTGGTGAGTTGGGTTACCGGCGTGTGGAATGGAAATGTAATGCGCTTAATCATCCGTCCCGGGCCGCGGCCTTGCGACTAGGCTTTACTTACGAAGGGCTTTTCCGGCAAGCACTGGTGGCGCGGGGTCACAATCGTGATACCACTTGGTTTTCGATCATTGATAGCGAATTCCCTGCATTACAGCGGGCTTACCAGCAGTGGCTTGCACCAGAAAATTTCGATCATGAAGGGCAACAGCGACAAAAGCTTGGCGAATTGATCGAAAACCAACGTCCTGCCACGACTAGCCCGTAAGCGAGCTATCGCTATTCGTTTTACGTGCGTAGCAAATCGCTTCATGATGGGTATCTGCCCAGTTGATCAGTTGTCGAAGAGGCTCAAGGAAAGATTCCCCCAGCGTAGTGAGTCGATACTCTACTCGTGTCGGGACCTCTGCGAAAACCGTACGAGAGATGTAGCCGTCAAACTCCAACCTTTTCAAGGTTACCGTGAGCATCTGGCGCGAGACATCGCCAATTTCGCGGTGTAATGCATTAAATCGATAGGTCTCATTTGCCAAAGATTCCAAGATCAATAAGCTCCACTGATCACCTATACGATCTAAGACGTCACGAATTGGGCAGGGATGGCCAAATTCCGCATATTTATTTGCCATAGCACGACATTCCTTTTGGTTGGGCAGTCATTTTGCCCTGACTTAGGTACAAGAGGCCAACCTCTTGCAAAGATTTCGGCGGCACAGTAGCATCAATTTATCTGGTCTACAATTGAGACCAGGTCTTAATTTTATCAAGGAGGTTATCATGGTTTCTGTAGCGGTCGTTGGTGCATCGGGTCAAGTCGGGTCACGTATTGTTAAAGAATTATCAGAACGCGGTCATAAGGTGACGGCGATAGCTCGTCAGCCGGAATCCATTCCTAACTTACCGAATGTTTCAGTAGTAAAAGGGGATATCACTGATACCCAAGCCTTCGTTGACATTTTAGCGGGGCATGATGTCGTGGTCAGTGCCGTGAAGTTTACGCAAGTGTCCCCAGAGACGTTAATTGAGGCGGTGAAAGCTTCAGGTGTTGCACGTTATCTAGTGGTGGGCGGCGCAGGCAGCTTAGAAGTCACGCCAGGTCAGTTGCTCATCGATCAACCTAACTTTCCAGACGCCTATTTACCTGAAGCCCGTGCTGGTCTCGATTTTTTGAATCGACTGCGCGCAGAGAGTTCGCTGGATTGGACGTTTATCTCTCCCTCGGCACTGTTTGAGGCGGGAGAGAGAACGGGGAACTTCCGCTTGGGCCGCGATACATTGTTAAGTAATGAACAAGGTAGCCGCATCTCTTACGAGGATTATGCTATCGCTCTCGTTGACGAAATTGAAAAGCCGGCACACCCGCGCCAACGTTTTACTGTTGGATATTAAGCTAGGAGTACCACCATGCATAAAGTCAAAACGTTACTGCTTACGGTAGGATTACTAGTGGGTTCGGCCTCGATGGCGGCGCCAGCCCCTCAAGTGGAGTCACCGTCGACAGAGGCGAATCGTCAGCTGGTAGTCAATTTTTATAACCAGTTTTTTAACCAGCATAAGGTTGATGAGGCAGCAAAAGTGGTTGCGGAAGACTATCGTCAACATAATCCACAGGTGCCCGATGGCAAGAAACCTTTTGTCAGCTATTTCACCGACTATTTTAAGCAGCATCCGCAGTCACGTGCCAAGATTATTCGTAGTGCGGTGGAGGGCGATTTAGTCTGGTTGCATGTCCACTCGACAGAAAATACTAAAGATCGTGGCGAAGCGGTTGTAGATATATTCCGTGTCCGCGACGGTAAGATTGTTGAGCATTGGGATGTTATTCAAGGGGTTCCCGAGAAGGCTGCCAACGCGAATACTATGTTTTAAGCCAAAACGAGCCTAGCCATCGAGTCATTACCAATTAAGATTGTTGGCTTGTTTCTCTCGGCTACGTGCGCTACGTTCCCTCATCGTTATCACTGTTGAGGGAATGTTTCTTGCAATACGTCTACTATTTTTTCCTATTTGTTATAACGGCCATCGCGGAGATCGTCGGCTGTTACTTGCCCTGGTTGATCGCCAAACAGGGTAAATCGTTCCTTCTACTCATTCCTGCAGCCTGTTCCTTATTTGTCTTTTGTGCTTTATTGACACTGCATCCGGCGGCGGCGGGGCGTACCTATGCGGCATACGGCGGGGTCTATATCTTGGTGGCACTTGCTTGGTTACGCTGGGTCGAGGGTATCAGTTTGGGACGGGATGACTATTTAGGTGCCCTAATCATTTTCCTAGGCGTGGTGGTGATCATGGGACAGCCCTTATCCAAATGGCTACTTAAGTAGAAAGGCGCCCCCACCGCACATTATTGATAGGTGGGGGGGATGATTAGGCCCGATGGAGATCGCGGTATATACTTACCATGTAAAGTAAAATGACCATTGAAAAGGGAAGACCAGCAACCACTACAGCCGTTTGCATGGCACTAAAGCTGCCCGCATAAAGCAGCCCTGCGCAGAGCACAGTGGTTACTATTGCCCAGAACAGGCGAAGCCAAATAGGCGCATCGTCCTCAGAGGTTCCGCCTTTACTGGCTAAGTTGGCAATCATTAAGGTGCCAGAATCCACAGGGGTGAGGAACAATACAAAACTAATAATTACTGTGAATATCGCAGTTACGGTTGGCCATGGAAGGTACTCTAGAAGTTTATAGACCGCCATCGGAGGGTCTGACAACGCCACTTGCCCCAGAATGGCTTGCCCTTGCTCGAGTACTAGCGAAATAGCGGTATTCCCGAATAGAGATAGCCACGCTAAGGTAAAACCGAGAGGGATAAGCATCACCCCCAGAATTAATTGGCGTATCGTTCTGCCGCGGGAGATCCGAGCAATAAATAATCCGACAAAGGGTGCCCAAGCGACCCACCATGCCCAATAAAACAGCGTCCAAGCCCCCTGCCATTTTTCTGCCTTGCTATAAAGATACACCTCAAAACTTTTTTCCACAGCACTCGACAGATAATCGCCGGTATTTTGTAGCAACCCATTTAGCATAGTAAGGGTAGGGCCAGTGATAAAAAGGAATAGGAGTAATAAGCAGAGAAAACCGACGTTTAAGTTAGAGAGGAGGGCGATGCCTTTCTCTATACCAATGACGGTAGCGACTGTCGCCACTAGCATCATGATGATAACAAGGGTGAAGAGTAGCTGCGGAGTTTGCGGTAAATCAAACAGATAATTCAATCCGGCTTTAACGAGTAATGCGCCAATTCCAAGATTAGTCACCATTGAGACCACCGTGACTAAAATACCGCAGGTGTCGACGGTATGGCCAATCCAGCCATGGATCTTATGACGAAAGAGGCCGTAGAGCGCCGAGCGTAAGGCTAAGGGTTGATCCCGACGATAGGCAAACCAGGCAAGCGCCGTTGCTATCAGCGCATAAAGCGCCCAGCCATGCAGTCCCCAATGTAGAAATGTAATTGCCATGGCTTCACGTGCGGCATGCACGGTCCCGCCTTGCCCTTCAGGCGGTTGAAGGAAGTGTGCCAAAGGCTCATAGGCGCCGTAATAGACTAACGCAATACCAATTCCAGCGGAGAACAGCATCGCGACCCAAGAGAGGTAGCTGAATTCTGGGGCTTCATCCTCATGACCCAGTAACTGTGTGCCGTGACGCGAGCACGCGAGCCAGAAGACAAACCCCATCGATAACAGCATCAGTAACATGTAATACCACCCGAAAACCGCAGTGACCCATGTTTGAGCTCGAGTGAGCCATAATTGGCTCGCGGTAGGATAGAGGACGGTGACTATCCCTAAAAGTAGGATCAGTAGTGACGAACTTAAGAAGACAGGGAGATTCACGCGTACTCTAGAGGTCGATTTAACATGAAAATTGAGCAGCACCATAGGTTTTCCTGATTCAATGTTGAAACAATTATGAAACATAAATTTAACTTATAGCGATTATGAGTTTATTTGATTAATCGTTCAATTAAAAAAATCAATTCTAAGAACTGGGTAGCAAGATTTTATCCAATGGAAAACTTTGACTTAGTCACAGTGTGAAAAATCCTCATCATTGAGATTTCGGTTTAGTGCGCTAATCGATAGATTTAGATGGAAATTCCCTATTTGATATCACCCTTATTCATCCGATTAAGGTGGCAAGCATGACGTTGTCTACTGAATCTTGCGTAGTGAAAGGAAAACATGATGTCGAAGTGATCAGTCAAAGGGTGACTTATCAGGGAGAAGGAACTTTAGTGAAAATCTCCCGTGGCGGAATTTGTGGTTCTGACCTGCACTATTATCAGCATGGGAAGGTTGGTAACTATGCCATTCAGATGCCAATGATCCTTGGGCATGAAGTGATTGGAACAGTTGAGAAAACGGATAGCTCACACCTCAAACCAGGACAAAAAGTTGCGATCAATCCGTCTAAGGCCTGTGGACAATGCCAATACTGTTTAGCAGATGCCACCAATCAGTGCTTAGCAATGCGCTTTTTCGGTAGTGCGATGATGAATCCCCATGTTGACGGTGGTTTTACACAATACAAAATTGTCGAGAGTGCGCAGTGTGTTCCCTTTGAGGCATCGCTGGATGATCGGATTATGGTATTCGCCGAGCCTTTGGCGGTGTGCCTCCATGCATTGAATCAGGCTGGTGGCGTAACAGATAAGCGTATCTTTATCTCCGGTGTGGGACCAATTGGCTGTTTATTGGTTGCGGCAGCGAAGGTGAGTGGCGCGAGAGAGATTATCTGCAGTGATATTAGTCCTCGCGCGCTAGCGTTAGCCAAGGAGTTAGGCGCATCAGTCACTTTATTAGCTGATGATGAAATGGCTTCTTATCGCGCTCAAAAAGGAGCTTTCGATGTAAGCTTCGAAGCATCAGGCAACCCCAGTGCTTTAACGCGCTGTATTGAGGTGACAAGGGCAAAAGGCTGTATCGTCCAAGTCGGTATGGGCGGCGATATCCCTCAATTTCCGATGATGGCCGTTATCGCCAAAGAGCTGCGAATCGTCGGCACCTTTCGTTTTACACATGAATTCACCACTGCCGTTGAATGGCTCGCCAGTGGCAAAATCAATCCCTTACCCCTGTTTAGCGGTGAATACAGTTACAGGAAGGTCGACGAAGCCCTACAGTTTGCCGGAGATAAGCATCACGCATCAAAAGTTCAGTTAGTGTTTTAGTTCTAACAGGGTGTTGGGGTGACCAAAGGCTTGAGCTAAAGGTCACCATGCCTGCGCATTTCATCAAAATAATAATTTAATAAGGTAGGTTGTATGCCTATTACTATCATCGCTCTGGGTGTTGTGCTGTTACTTGTCTTAATGATTGTCTTTAAGGTGAATGGTTTTCTTGCGTTAATCTTTGTCTCTGCTGTGGTCGGTATCGCAGAAGGGATGACACCGCTGCAGGTCATTGCCTCGATTCAAAAAGGGGTCGGCAGTACCTTGGGCGGGTTAGCAATGATTTTAGGTTTCGGTGCCATGTTGGGTAAGCTGGTTTCAGATACCGGCGCTGCACAGCGAGTAGCGATGACCTTGATCGACGCCTTTGGTAAACAGCGCGTACAGTGGGCGATGATGGTAACAGGGCTTATTGTCGGTCTCGCGATGTTCTATGAAATAGGGTTTGTCTTGTTACTTCCGCTGGTTTATACCGTCGTCGTCGCAGCAGGTATCCCGCTGCTATACGTTGGCGTCCCTATGGTCGCGGCTTTATCCGTTACTCACTGTTTTCTTCCCCCTCATCCCGGCCCGACTGCGATAGCGACTATTTTCGGCGCGAATCTTGGCACAACGCTGCTTTATGGCATGATCTTAACGCTTCCTACTGTAATTATCGCTGGACCGATTTTCTCCAAATTTCTTAAAAAATTTGAAAAGTCGCCACCAGAAGGACTCTATAACACGAAGATATTTACCGATGCTGAGATGCCAGGATTTTGGACCAGTATTTTTGCTGCAGTGATCCCGGTTGTCTTAATGGCTTTAGCAGCAGTATTCGAGTTAACGGTTACCAAGGGGAACCCTGTTCGTCAATTTTTTGAATTTATCGGAAACCCAGCCGTGGCGTTATTTATCTCCGTCATTATTGCCGTGATGACACTTGGCCTGCGTAATGGTCGCAAGATTGACGAGGTAATGGAGATGTGCGGCTCGTCGATTGCCGCTATCGCTATGATAGTGTTTATTATCGCGGGAGGTGGGGCCTTCAAACAGGTCTTAGTCGATAGCGGAGTTGGCGAATACATCGCGCAGATGATGCGCACGTCCTCACTATCACCGCTGCTAATGTGTTGGACCGTCGCCGCTATGTTGCGTATCGCGCTAGGGTCTGCCACGGTTGCGGCCATTACAACGGCGGGAATTGTGACCCCAATTATAGCGGTAACCCATACCGACCCAGCGTTAATGGTACTCGCGGTAGGTGCGGGTAGTGTCATTGCTTCCCATGTGAATGATCCCGGGTTTTGGCTCTTCAAAGGGTATTTTAACCTGAGCGTAGTCGAAACATTAAAAACATGGACAGTAATGGAGACGATTATCTCCGTTGTTGGGTTGGCGGGGGTGTTAATTCTAGAAGTCATTGTGACGTAGAAAATGAATGATATCGCGAGAAGTGACTGACTTCTCGCGATAGTTTATGACTAATTAAACAGTGCGCCACGGGATAAATAAAGTATTACTGTTGTGAAGTCACCAACAATGGCGAAAAAAATAGGCTCTTAAATGGCTGGTTGATGCGAACTTATCCAAGGCGAACAACCTGAATGTCACTATTTTGGTCACAGCAAGACCGATTTATTCAGTTTCATAAGTCTTTAAGAAAACTTAAAGGTAACAGTTGGTAAGTGATTTTTATGATTTTTCATGGATTCGTTAATAATTTTCTAATCCTTTCCACGTGACGAGATGTAGGATAAGCCTCTATAGAATAAGCAAAAATCCAGCATTGTTCTATTACCTAGGATAGGATAAGAGAAGCTCGCTGACCGGAATAGGATAAACAGTGAAGATAGGCTATTTCTTTTGTTTTCAATCTACTAGATAATCTAGTCCAGATTAATCCGATGAACATAGAAAAAAAATAGTCATGATTTCTATTCAGTCTAATTAATCTATATAATTCTCAGCTTAGTCTAGGCGATGGGCTGGGCAAATTCCGAAGCTGAGTAGCGAAAGATTTGGTCCCCTGCGCCTCTGCGATTAATGTAACCTCTAATTCGATAAGCCGTGATTTGGTAACGACAGCCAATGGCGGTAGCGTGCTTAAATAATGATAATCGATATCAAAGTCTAACCTGAGAGCGAAGTTTAATGAAAATAATAGTAACTGGAGGCGCTGGATTCATCGGCTCAGCAGTGGTCCGACATATTATAGAGAACACCGATGACCAAGTTCTTGTCCTCGACAGTTTAACATACGCCGGCAATCTTTCATCCTTGAAAACCGTGAGTGATAATCCACGCTTTGGTTTTTCGAAGACAGATATCACTGATAAAGCGGCAGTTGTAGAACAAATGAGTAACTTCCAGCCTGATATCATTATGCATCTTGCCGCTGAAAGCCATGTAGATCGCTCAATCGACGGGCCAAACGATTTTATTCATACTAACATCATCGGAACCTTTACTCTTTTAGAGGCGGCGCGAAATTTTTATAGCAATCTCCCAGCATCTAAGCAATCAAAATTCCGTTTCCACCATATATCGACTGATGAAGTGTACGGTGATCTAGAAGGGACTACGGATCTTTTCACCGAAGAGACGTCCTATGCGCCTAGTAGTCCTTACTCTGCATCGAAAGCGAGTAGCGATCACTTAGTCAGAGCATGGCATCGCACTTATGGTTTACCAGTAGTCATCACCAATTGTTCAAATAATTATGGTCCCTACCATTTTCCTGAAAAATTGATTCCTCTAGTGATTCTCAACGCTTTGGCTGGAAAAACTTTACCAGTTTATGGCAATGGACAACAAATCCGTGACTGGCTATTTGTTGAAGACCACGCTAGAGCACTTTATCTCGTGGCGACTCAGGCTGAAATTGGCGAGACTTACAACATCGGAGGCCATAATGAAAAGAAAAACATCGAGGTGGTCGAAGCTATTTGTCACCTACTTGATGAACTACAGCCTTCTGATGAAAAATATTCTCGTCTAATCACTTATGTTAACGATCGTCCTGGCCATGATTTACGTTATGCCATCGATGCAAAGAAAATTTATACTGAACTAGGTTGGAAGCCACTCGAAACATTTGAGAGTGGTCTTCGTAAAACAGTTCAGTGGTACTTGAATAATGCTGAATGGGTTAACGATATAAAGAGTGGCGCCTACATGAGTTGGGTCGAGAAAAACTACGGGAACCGTGAGTGATGAAGATCCTCCTACTTGGTAAAAATGGGCAGTTAGGTTGGGAGCTTCAGCGTTCTCTAATACCTCTCGGAGAAGTTATTGCCCTTGATCGGAACTCAACAATTCATTGTGGCGACTTAGCTGATACATCAGGAATTATTGATACAATTGATCAAATCCGCCCAGACGTTATTGTCAATGCTGCCGCGTATACAGCGGTGGACAAAGCAGAATCAGAGCAATCAGTCGCAGAGCAAATTAACGCAACAGTTATATCAGCGATAGCTGAAAGCGCCGAAAAAATAGGTGCGATATTAGTTCATTTCTCTACAGACTATGTCTTCGACGGAACGGGTGATACGCGCTGGGTTGAGTCAGACCCGATTGCACCGCTTAATATTTACGGTAAGACCAAAAGCCAAGGTGAACTATTTATTATACAAAAATGTAGCCGTTACCTTATTTTTCGCACGAGTTGGGTCTATGCAGCGAAAGGGAAGAATTTTGCTAAATCCATACTAGCCTTGGCAAACCAACGCGAAGAGTTGTCAGTCATTGACGATCAGTTTGGCGCACCAACTGGAGCAGAACTGTTAGCCGATTGCACAGCTCATGCAATACTTAAGGCCACTAATAATGAAAAATTATTTGGTATCTATCATTTGGTAGCTAGCGGAACGACGACTTGGTATGAGTACGCGAAATTTGTTTTAGACAGAAGTAAGGAAAAGGGACTTGAGTTTAAAGCTAAGGGGATAGTTCCAGTCTCTACAGAGTCGTTCCCGACTGCGGCAACAAGACCAAAAAACTCGCGGCTTAATAACAGGAAGTTTCAGCAAGCCTTTGAGATGACCTTACCTGATTGGCGTATCGGTTTAGTACGTACGCTTGATGAAATACAGTAATTTGAACTAGAAATTTTCGGTGGATATAGTATGTCAAAGTGTAAAGGTATTATTCTAGCTGGTGGTTCAGGAACACGGCTTTATCCAGTTACAACGGTTGTCAGTAAGCAGCTCCTGCCTATCTACGATAAGCCAATGATTTATTATCCGCTTAGTACATTAATGATGGCTGGAATAGATGAAATTCTTGTTATCAGTACTCCTCAAGATACACCACGATTTGAGAGTTTGTTGGGCAACGGTTCCCAATGGGGAATTTCGATTAAATATCAAGTTCAAGAAAGCCCTGATGGACTAGCTCAGGCTTTTATCCTCGGGGAAGAGTTCATCGGAAATGATCCATGTGCATTGATTTTAGGCGATAACATATTTTATGGACACGATCTTGCGAAGCTATTAGAACAGGCCGCCAGTAAAACGGAAGGTGCTACAGTTTTTGCTTACCATGTACACGATCCTGAACGTTACGGGGTCGTTGAATTTGACGGCGAAGGCAATGCAATTTCGTTAATTGAAAAGCCCGAAAATCCGAAAAGTAATTATGCCGTTACTGGGCTTTACTTTTACGATAATAATGTAGTGGATATAGCTAAGTCTCTAAAACCTTCGATACGTGGCGAGCTGGAAATTACTGACGTTAATAAAATTTATCTCGAGCGAGAAAAATTATCTGTCTCGATAATGGGGCGTGGTCACGCATGGCTAGATACCGGGACACATCAGAGTATGAATGAGGCCAATAACTTCATTCAAACAATTGAAACGCGACAAGGGCTGAAAGTATGTTGCCCAGAAGAAATAGCTTTTCGTAAAGGGTTTATCGATGAAGCACAGCTACGTAAATTAGCATTACCATTGGCTAAAAACGACTATGGGCGCTATTTAAACATGTTAGCTGATGGGAAAATTTAATATGAAAATCATCGAAACAACTATTCCAGATGTTAAAGTAATCGAACCAACTGTATTTGGAGATGAGCGCGGGTTCTTCATGGAAACCTGGCAGCAGGACAAGTTCGAAAAACTTGTTTGTCCAAAAGTGTTCGTACAGGATAATCATTCAAAGTCTGCACACGGAATTTTGCGCGGCCTGCATTATCAAACAGAAAATACTCAGGGTAAGTTGGTGAGGGTTGTTGCAGGAGAGGTCTATGATGTTGCGGTAGATATGCGTAAGTCGTCTACAACCTTCGGTCAATGGGTAGGAGTTATCCTCTCCGCAGAAAACAAGCGACAACTTTGGGTACCCGAAGGGTTTGCTCATGGTTTTTATGTTACGTCTGAAACAGCTGAATTCGTATATAAATGTACCGATTACTATAATCCTAATCATGAACATACCTTATTATGGAATGATGAGTACCTTAATATAAGCTGGCCTATAAAAGATGGTGAAGAGCCATTGCTATCTTCTAAAGATAAACTTGGATTAGATTTTAATTCTGCAGTTTTTTTTAGCTAAGTTTTTAAAACACCTCACCAGGAATATGTGGTTTTCGTCTAAATTTAGTCGAAAAAATATAGCGAGATGTTACTAGGCAGCCTAATCAATGATCTAATTGATATAGTGAAGGAATACGCTTTAAAAGGTTAAATTAAATATGAGTAGTATAAGCAGAGTACACCAAATATCACCCCAATCAATGCTCAAGAATATCTGGAGCTGTAAGTATCTTATTATACAAATGACTAAGCGAGAAGTTATTGGTAGATATAAAGGATCAGCTATGGGATTAGCGTGGTCTTTTCTGAATCCATTATTGATGTTAATCGTTTATACTTTTGTTTTTTCAGTGGTTTTTAAAGCTCGTTGGTCTGTAGGCGGTGATGAAAGCCGGACTCAATTTGCTGTAATACTTTTTGTAGGTATGATTGTACACGGTTTTTTTGCAGAAATTGTCAACAGGGCTCCACAAATTATTCTGGGTAACACTAATTATGTAAAAAAAGTAGTTTTCCCCTTAGAGATATTACCAGTAATCAATTTATGTGCCGCTTTATTTCATTCCCTTATAAGTTTATTGGTTTTAATAATTGCTTTTGTTATTTTCAATGGTTTCTTGCATTGGACTATAATATTTTTACCATTAGTATTTTTACCTTTGATAGTATTTTGTCTTGGACTTGGCTGGATATTCTCATCGCTAGGCGTATTTATCCGTGATGTTGGTCAAACAACAATGATAATTACAACAATAATGATGTTTTTATCACCGGTATTTTTCCCAGTTACAGCACTTCCTGAAAAATTTCAAGGATGGATAATGCTTAATCCTTTGACTTTTATTATCGAACAAGCAAGGGACGTACTGATTTGGGGAAATTTACCAGATTGGAAGGGACTAATAATATATACACTATCTTCGATTTTAATTACTTGGATGGGTTATGTATTCTTCCAAAAAACGAGAAAAGGCTTTGCTGATGTACTCTGAAGATATAGTAATTAAAGTTAGTAATTTAAGTAAGTGTTACCAAATTTATTCTCGCCCTCGAGATAGACTAAAACAATTTCTAATACCGAGATTCAATAAATTTCTCAATAAAAGTAGTCAGAACTACTATCGAGAGTTTTGGGCTCTTAACGATGTTTCTTTCACTATCAAGAAAGGAGAGACCATCGGGATAATTGGGAGAAATGGCGCAGGAAAATCAACGCTATTACAAATGATATGTGGAACCTTAACCCCGACCAATGGAACAATCGACGTTAACGGTAGGATAGCTGCTCTTTTGGAGCTAGGAGCTGGATTCAATCCTGAGTTCACAGGCCGAGAAAACGTGTACCTTAACGGTAGTGTACTCGGATTGAGTAGAGCCGAAATTGATGCAAAATATGATAGTATTTTAGAGTTTGCTGATATCGGGTCCTTCATTGACCAACCGGTTAAAACTTACTCAAGCGGTATGTATGTTCGTTTAGCGTTTGCAGTACAGGCTTGTATCGATCCAGAAATATTGATTGTCGATGAAGCTCTTGCTGTAGGAGATATTGGATTCCAATATAAATGTTTTAAAAGGATGGAAGCTTTAAAGAAACGCGGTACTACTATAATTATGGTAACTCACTCAACTGGAAGCCTATTAGAGTATGCTGATCGTTGTTTAGTGATGAAAAATGGGCAGTTAATCTGTGATACGGAAGACGTCTTGGCAGCTGTTTTATCTTACGAAAAAGGAATGATACTTTCGGAGAAAAGCCAGGTACAGTTGGCTGATGAAATTTCAGACAATGGAATCGATTATTCAGTTGAAAACTTAATTAGAATCAGAGATAACTCGATAAATGGTGAAGTAGGAGAAAAAAGATTCGGTACAGCCAGAGCTATAATTGAATCTATGTCCGTGAGTAAATCAGATGGCACGCTTTTAAAAGATAGGCCTTTAGCTGTACCTGGCGAAGAGTTAAGCTTTAACTTCAAGATTATAGCGTCGGAAGATATTAGTAATGTAGTTTTAGGGATCTCTATCTCTCGTGCCCAAGGTGAAGATATTTGGGGTGATAATAATTTGAATGCTGGTCATCAAATTTTATTAGTACCCGGGCACTTAACGCTTACTTTTAAAGTAAAACTACCCATAAATACAGGTGATTACCTAATTCATTGTGGCTTAGCCTGTTTCAACAATGGTGTAAGAGAAGAACTCGATCAGCGGAGACCTATAGATAAAATAAAATTCTGGTCACCAAGAGATATGGGGGGGGTAATTCATTCACCACTGAAGATAGCTCGTTTGGGGGATTAATGATTAGTGTATTTCTACCAGCATACCCATTCAGAGGGGTTGAAGCACCCTATCTATGGTTTTTCTATCGTATTTTAACTTCTCTACCCGAGCCAGTATCGTTCATGGTCGGCAAAGAATATCTATTGCCACTCGAACACTGGAAGCTTAAAAACAGGTGGGAGATGGAACATGATTCACAGACTCGACTCGGATATGTGCTTCCTGAATTAAAAAACTTAACTGATAATCACGAAATAAATATAGTAGATGAGTCTTACCTCAAAGACTACCTTGAAAAATGTTACTATAACCCCAATAAATTATTTGAGAAATTTATAACGGAGACTATCCCAGAACTTGAGTTAGAGATTTGCAACATTTTTCAAAAAAATAGAACGATTGAATGCGTATTGAGTTGGTGCAATTGTCCATCGTTAAATTCCGCTGCAAAAGAATTTGGAATTAAAGTAATTAATATGGAGTTAGGCCCATTGAGGTCTCCAGACTACCTTTCAACAGCGTATTTTGACTTTACTGGAGTCAATGGAAATACTGAGGCAGAAAAAAGGTATTTTAAAAGTGATTTCTACTCGAAAAGCGAAACAGAAATTTCTGACCTTTATGAATTCTTCTCAAATCGTAAAGCTAATGAACCATTCGATAAAATTATAAATTATCCATTAGAAGATAATCAAGATTCATCTTTTCCTGATGAGATGGATAAGGAATATAATACCGGGGTGGTTTTACAAGTTGAAAATGATTCAAATATTATTGCTTTTAGTAATACATTTAATAATCAATCTTTGCTTGACTATGCGGAATGTAATATTCCAGGAAGCAAATTAGTAAGAGCTCACCCAGGCAGCAATTTTTCCTTAAGAAATAAAAATTATTTAGATAATTCGTCGAGTACATTAGAATTTATAAAACGTTGCGAAAAAATTCTAACTATAAATTCGAGTGTAGGGTTAGAAGCTCTTTTGCTTAACATTCCAGTGACTATTTTAGGTGAGTGTTCGTATGCGTTTTGTAATGTAGAAAATACTGTAGAGAGAACGCGTAGGTTAACATTTTACCTATTCTCATATTTGGTTCCCTTCGAGCTTATATTCGATATAAACTATATCCGATTTAGACTTAATACTAAAAACGAACATTTGATAATTAAGAAACATGTTGATTATTATATTTCTTTAGGTGACTTAATGAGCAAGGCAGAGATTGAAAATAAAGCAACAATATTACTTGGTGACGGTAGTATTGAGAAAAGAGTAATCGATTTAGAACATCAGATTAAAGAGATGAATATCGATCTAGAATTAAAAGATTCTATAAATCGTAATCTTACAGAGCAAGTAGAGTTGCTTGAGGCTAGGTTGGGAGAGAAAGCTATTGATATTATAGTGGATGTGGTAGTACCAGTGTATGGGGGCAAACAAGAAACGATAGAATGTATCGAGTCTGCTTTGCTAACATTACCTAACTGGGCCCAACTAGTCGTAATAAATGACGCTTCTCCTGAACCGGAACTTACTACATGGCTTCGTCAAAAGGCCATGGATGGATCTTTTTTGCTCATTGAGAATGAAGAAAACTTAGGGTTTGTCGCTACTGTCAATCGTGGGATGAAGCTAAATTTAAAACGAGATATTTTATTATTAAATAGCGATGTCGAAGTAGCAAATGATTGGCTAGAGCGAATCCGTGAAGCAGCTTATTCTTATAATAAAGTGGGGAGTATAACTCCATTTTCTAATAATGCCACTATATGCAGCTTCCCAAATTTTTGTGAAGATAATGATTTATTCATGAATCTAGATGTCCAGAAATTGGATGATCATTTTTCAACGTTAGGTAAAAAGAATAATCTTATTGAAATTCCAACAGGAGTTGGTTTCTGTATGTATATACGCAGAGACTGTCTTAACGAAGTTGGTTATTTCGACGTTGAAACATTCGGAAAGGGGTACGGGGAAGAGAATGACTGGTGTCAGAGGGCTGCCAAAGCAGGATGGCCTAATTTCCATCAACTTAATGTATTTGTATACCATAAAGGTGGGGTGAGCTTCGCGGGTGAGCAAAATCCTCGTAAAACACGTGCTCTTGAACTTTTAAATAATTTACATCCGAATTATACCAAAGATGTGATGGAGTTCATTGCTAATGATCCTGCGAAAAATGCGCGTTCAGAGATGCTTCTCCGTATTACAGCAAGTAAGGATGTAAGTAAAGTTTTACTTGTATCCCATAAAATGGGCGGGGGAGTAAACACCCATCTCATTGAATTAGCAAAATTCTACAATGACCAGATAAATTTTTTACTGCTTGTTCCAGAAGAGGATGGTAAAAGCGTTGCTTTGACCCTCAATGTTTCGGAATCCCTCTCTCGAGAAAAATTCATTATAGATATTGAGAATGGTTATCAAACTCTTATAGATTTTTTAAACTTTGTTGGTGTTGGGCATATTCATTTCCATCATTTAATCGGTATCAACGATAAGATTCTAGATATAAAAAATCATATTTCTTGTGGTTACGACATAACTATACATGATTACTATTTAGTGAATTCAAATCCAAGTTTAACGGACAAGAATGGAATTTTCGCAGGAGATATTCCGGAAATACGCGACCGCGTGTGCGGCGAAATAACCAAATTGCCTTCAGGTTTAACCACGCTGCAATGGCGCGATAAATTTAGTGTGTGGTTAAATGGCGCGGACAGAGTGATTTTCCCATCCGCTGATACCAAGAAACGTTTTTGTAATGATTTCCCAAATCTCACAATAAAAAGCATAGTAGCTTGGCATCCAGATTACGAAGTTTCGGCACCATATCCGCAAGCCTTGTTCGACTATGAAGCTGGTAAAAAATTAAAAGTCTTGGTTTTAGGAGCTATAAGCCGTGAAAAAGGCGCTCTAATGCTCGAGGAAGTTGCTAATGAATTGAAACATGAAGATATTGAGTTCCATCTTTTAGGTTATGCATTCCGTCCTCTTGAGTCAGTAATAACTCATGGAGCTTATTCAAGCCAAGAGTTACATCAAAAGCTGATGGCAATTAGGCCACATGTTATGTGGTATCCGGCTCAATGGCCTGAAACATATAGCTACACGCTCAGTGCGGCTTTAGAGAATGGAATACCTGTTATCGCACCGAATATAGGCGCTTTTGGCGAAAGACTCGCTGGACGTGAATTCACTCGCATAGTTGAATGGGATAGTAGTGTAAGGCAAATGAGTCAACTTTTTCTTTCTTTATATAGAAATCCTGAATCATTTTTCTCCAATGAGAAGGCTGAACCGATTTTAGATATTTCTGGCCTCGATATTGAAAAGGATTTTTATCGATATAACTATCTAAAATCAGAATGGTATAGAGAAAGTATGCTTGGCCGTACGGATATAAAAAACCTATTGAATTCAAAGAATATAGAAATAATTCCTGAGGTTACAGTTGGACCCTTAGGGCGAAAAGAAAAACTATTAACTATAATTTGGCACATTAGCCAGTTTAAATGCTTGTCGACTATTAATAGATTAGTCCCTTATCGGGTAAAGAGATACATCAAGAGACGTCTATCGAGAAGGGCTATACATGAGATTATAAGTTAAACAGTTGATACTACAAAAATGGGATGTTTTAAGCTAAACATCCCTTAACTAAACCTCTAGTTATTAAATTTGTTAATATTACTATATAATTATGTTTCACTCAAAACTTAGCTATTTCAATTTATTTTAATAGTGATTCACTATTTTGAATTATTTATCTGAATCTCTCTGATCATGAATTTTCTATTAATAGTTTTTATTTAAGGGCCTTTTTTAGCTCAATTTCTATTGAAAATTATTTTTTTAATTCTACTAATATAATAGTTAGCTTCAATATATGTTTTTAATTATCCTAAAATGGTAACTGTTCTGTGAAAATTTTAGCATCTCTTGTTCTATTTAAGCATAGTTTCAATGATATTGAAGCAACACTCTCTGCGTTGCTTCGAGAAGACAGTGTAGCAACTGTTGTTATTGTTGATAATGGTGAGTACTGTACATGGTTAGATTCTTTCGAACATGAAAAAGTCCAAGTGATACGAGTCCCTGTTAATCAAGGATTTGGGGCAGGTCACAATATTGTTTTTGATAAGTTTAAAAATCAAGCTGACTATTTATTAATTTGTAATCCAGATATTCATTTTGATAAAGGTGAGGTGGATGCGCTCTATGAGTTTAGCCATTCAGAGAGTGTGGGGCTTGCAATACCGAGAATTCTTTATCCTAATGGTAATAACCAATACGGTTGTAAACTCCTTCCCAGTCCCTACCAGTTATTTATTAGACGTTTTTTTTCTATTGCTACATCCAGTGTTAATGAACAGTACGAACTGCGTGATGCAGATTACAATAAGGTCTTTTTTGCTCCTTCGTTGTCTGGATGCTTTTTACTAATAAGCAAAGATGCATTGGGTGAAATCGGGGGGTTCGATGAGCGTTTCTTCCTCTATATGGAAGATGTTGATCTGAGTCGACGTGTTTGTGATGCAGGCTTACCAGTAAGATATTACCCGGGATCTACGGTAACTCATATTGCTCAAGCTAAATCTTATAAGAGTTTCAAATTTCTAACTTATCACGTCCTATCAGCAATAAAATATTTCAATAAATGGGGTTGGTTTACTGATAAGCAAAGGATTAAATTAAACTCTACATGCTTGTCCTTATTACCTAGAATTAAAAAAAATAGTTAACTGCTATTAATAACATTGGTTTATTTTTTGAAATTCCCTATCACATTCTAAAACTAGAATATGATAGGGTATAAAACAGGATTTAAAATTTTTATCAGTGATTTGATTTTTTATTTAACCCTTTTCCTCTCAGCCTTCCAGCACACCAACGACCCTGCACAGACTAATAGCGCCCCAATCCAAAACATATTATTCAGCGGCTGGCTTAACCAAAGGCTTGAAAATAAGCTCGAAATCACCGGAATAAAGTAGCTGAGGGTGGCGAGTAATGTAATATTACCGTGCAAGATACCCGCGTTCCATGCGGCATAACCTAATCCCATCGCGCAAGCAAGTAAGCACAACGCCCCGATACTCGTAGCGGTGAAGTGTAGATGAGGTTGTGGTGTTAGTACAAAGCCACTCTATAGAGCAATGGCGGTGAGTATAAAGTAAAGGGTGATACCGTTACAGCCGTTGGCGAGTCTTTGAGTCAACACGCAGTATAGGCTCCAGATGATTGCACCGGAAAAGGCGAGGGCGAAGCTTAGTGGGTTCTCTCTCAGATTGGCTAGCATTGATTGCCATAAATCTCCCTTTCCTTGGCCTAGCACATGGCTAATACCTAGCACACTAATTGCCATACCAATGAGCATCAAGGCTTTTGGACGCTGTCCATTTAGGAGTACTGCGAAAAGTAGGGTAATACTCGGCCAGAGATAGTTGATGAGGCCTATCTGTATTACCTAAATATTCGAGGTTGAGAAACCTAAGGATAGTGATAAACAAATCTCATAGGCGACGAATAGTAGGGTCCCTAGATAAAGATAAGCTTTAGGGAAAGTATTTAACTTAGGAAAACGGATAGTAAGTACTAACACTAAGCTGGCAGCTGAATAGACAAGCGCGGAGCCACCTACTGGACCGAAGTAAAACGTTACTTGACGCATAAGGCCTACGATGGTGCTCCACAATAAAATCGTTGCGATACCCAGTAAAGTCGCACGCATTGAAGTCATAATTATTTCTAGCCTCTCATACTTTTAGTCATAGTTTACTTTACCCTCAGGACCTATAGGTTAGTGCTCACTAGCAACGTGCTGTTAGCAGACAGTGGAGATGATGATAATTTTCACATCGACTTTATAGAGAACTTATAGCATATAGATTCGTCCCGACACGACGAGCGTATTATGAAGGGCCCCTATCCATGTGCTTTCGTCAAATTTACCTCATCTTATAACCTGCCACTTTTTATCGTTACCACTTTTTTGTCATCACGGAATAGGGACCAAATCCAAATGTACGGCTCTAGTCGACAGTTAATATCTACATGGCGTACAGGCGAAGCAAGTATTCACTTTTCGATGAAGTAGACGGTTTATCGTAATGATTTTTGTCAGTCTTGTGGCAGCACGGTTACCAATTCATTAGCAAAAATTCCTTAGTTCTGGGGCGACTAGAAGGAGTAGAGCAGTGCCAGTGTATGGCTGATTTCGTCTACAACCCTCGGTATCATCCACTCGTCCGTTTTCTATCCATTCTTACACTATGTCAGCGCAATCGCTGGAGCAGCTGCTTAGCGTGCTCCAATCGCAACAAAAGTTAGTAGGTATTCACTACCTTTCTGAATAGCGACGAATAAAGTCTACTGAGCTATCAAAGACCTGCCGACTCGCCCGGTACTGCATGTTGAACTCAAAGTCGTGGTTGAGCGGCTCAGGCCACTGCTTGGGATAGATATATGCTTCAACTGGGATATTCAGTACGCTCAAACGCTCGATAAAGGGCCTTGACTGCCCTGTGGTAAGTAAATCATTTTCGCTAGCACTGATCCAAACAGGAGGATAATGGGTAGTTAACCAAGGAGTCGCCGACATGGCATAAAGCTTTCGCAAGCTAGGATATTTTTCTCCGCTATAAGCCCCTAACACCTCTCGCATGATCCAGCGCGTAGTCCAAGGGAGCTTCTGAGTGCTTTTATATAAACTCGCCATATCATAGACGCCACTGTGCACCACCAAGCCCTTAAGTTGTTGAGGCTGGATCGCAGGTGTAATGGCTAGCTGTTGTTGTAAGGTGGGAGAGTTAAGCAGAACTGCATAGTTACTGACAATATTTGCACCAGCAGAGTCACCACTCAGAAACAGACGGTTAAGGTCTAGTGGCCAATTATCGAGGGTACTGAGTGCCTGTAAGGCTTGGTTAAGCTGCTTTAGCTGGGCCGGGAAAGCTTCGGTAGGTACTAGGCTATACTCAACATTGACTACGGCAAATCCACGGTCGGCGAGGAGTCTTGCGTAGGCCAACATGCTCTCTTTATTGCCCGCAACCCAGCCTCCGCCGTGAACTAGCACTATGACTGGATAGTTTAGCCCGGAGCGGTTGTCAGGAGCCACAATATCCATTCTCGAATTCGGTTGCTCACTATAACGATAATCGGTGGTCATTCTTAAGCTATTCTGGACATGTTTATCTGCGTATTCGGACAAGGCTTGAACATTATTTCTCGTAGCTTTATTTTCCATCGCACCCTGAGTCAATGAAATGGCTAAAGACTTACAACCTGATAGCACTACGCTCAAGACTAGCAATGTTAGCCCTTTAGAACCTAGTGCTATAAAAGACCAAATTTTCATACTTTTTACTCCATTATGTAAAATATATGTTAATGATTTAGGGGCGCCTCATAAATATTGTCAAAGAACTGTGCTAATAGTCATATTTTGTATAGAAATTTTTTATTAATAAGCCATACTAACCGGCGTTATGGAATATTCGTAAATACTGGTTACATATTGGCGAATTTTTCATCACAGGCGAATGTGAAAAATCGGAGATTGGTGCGGCAAGCTTCATCCGACGTGAGTAATTAAAAATATAAATTTCCTGCTTTAGGGCGGTCTTATTGCTCCGATTTTTACATTTTAAAATAGCGGTTTAT
>Ga0153974_1000047_pt1 | contig 27946 bp, 22 predicted proteins | sample TSGA058MetaG_FD_104741 | JGI IMG/M metagenome (GOLD analysis project Ga0153974, IMG submission 104741) | Attine ant fungus gardens microbial communities from Georgia, USA - TSGA058 MetaG | ecosystem: Host-associated > Fungi > Mycelium > Unclassified | place: USA: Georgia, Yuchi Wildlife... | reverse complement strand
TGTGTTCTTTTGCCATGATGAGAAAATGAGTACCTGCAGAACGTCTTAGGATTAAGCCTTTGCTGCATCATGAAATAGGTCGTTGATGCCTGCTAAAAATGAGCGCGCAATAATACTCTACCGCACCGCACAGCGCCATCGAAAATCGAGGCTGAATAGCTTTTTATCCGCTAATTGATAAAAAACGTTGCACGGCACGTTGGACTGCTTGGGGTTTTTCGGCGTGAACCCAGTGCCCTGCGCCTGCAATGACATAAGCTTTAGCTTGCGGAAATTGGGCGATCAGTGGCATTTGATAACACTCATCAAGATAAGCTGAGTTTTTACCACGAATAAAGAGAACGGGGCCATGCCACGCAGGAACGATTTCCCAGCCGGAAATGGTGGCGTAGTTATCCCAAAGCGCAGGGATAGCAAAGCGCCACTCGCCGTGGTGGAACGATTTTAAGAGAAATTGAATGACGTCCGGTTCATCAAGAGTACGTTCCATAATACTTTTTGCATCGTGTCGTTTAGTTACGCCAGCTTGAGTGACCGCATCCATCGCAGCAAACATGCTGTCGTGACGGCGGGTTGTGTAATTGACCGGAGCAATATCGATGACCACCAGTTGCTTGATGCGTGAAGGGAAAAGGGCCGTCATCGCCATCGCAATTTTACCACCCATAGAGTGCCCAATAACAATAACGTCCGTAAGCTGGTGTGAGTCGAGAGTATCAAACATATCTTGCGCCATTGATGCATAATCCATCTGCTCACTGCGCGGTGACAACCCGTGGTTACGGACATCAACCTGCAGCACAGTATGGGTCTGACGAAGTTCCCGCGCGAGGATCCCAAGATTATCTAAACTACCGAATAAGCCATGAATAAGAAGGATTGCTGGGTGGTGGGCGGCAAATTGTGCAGAATGCAGGCGGTTATTTAAAATCATCGTTAAAGATCTTACTGTTAATAGGGTAAGTTAAGGTATCATGAAATTGACCTTTAAGCTTATTTAGCGAATGCTTAGGGCATTATCTGAGTTTTGGCGAAGAACAGTTAAAAATTGTTGGTCAACGCCAGTTTGAATTTATAATCACCTCGACTTAACGCTTATGAATTGTTTATCTCATTCGAATGGCTTGAGTCTCAAATTTTTTTGCACGGACTACAATGAAAACGATTGAAATAGATGACGACCTTTATCGCTTTATCGCCAGCCATACACAGCATATCGGCGAAAGCGCGTCTGAGATTTTACGCAGAATGTTAAAAGTCACTGACCAAGCATTGCAGGAGGCAGACTCCGCAGCGATTGCACTTGAGTCATTACCTAAGGCAAAAGCGTCAATTGATAAGAAGCCTGCCGATCGTGTTCGTGCCGTGCGAGAGTTATTACTCTCTGACGAGTATGCCGAGCAAAAGCGTGCCGTTAATCGATTTATGTTAATCCTATCTACCCTCTATCAGCTGGATAGCGAGGCGTTTGCACAAGCGACTCAATCCATGCAAGGGCGGACCCGTCTCTATTTTGCAGGCGATGAGTTAACGTTATTACAAAGCGGTAATCATACCAAGCCTAAACATATTTCGGGCACGCCTTATTGGGTTATTACTAATACCAATACTGGACGTAAGTGCAGTATGGTTGAACATATTATGCAGACAATGAAGTTACCGCAGGAACTGACAGATAAGGTTTGCGGGACGCTCTAATATTATCACTTGTACCGGAGAAGGACTCATGGCAACTCACCCTAGAGCAGGGCAACCCGCTGGGCAAAACGATTTGATCAACGTGGCGCAGTTGACGGCACAGTATTATGTATTGACGCCAGATTTAGCGAATACAGAACATGCGGTAAAATTCGGGACCTCTGGGCATCGTGGCAGCGCGGCACGTCAGAGCTTTAACGAAATGCATATTTTAGCGATCGCGCAAGCTATTGCTGAAGAACGTCAAAAGCAGGGGATTACCGGTCCTTGCTACGTGGGTAAAGATACTCACGCGCTGTCAGAACCCGCCATGATTTCGGTACTCGAAGTCCTTCTTGCAAACGGTATTGAAGTTATTATTCAAAGTGATAATGGCTACACGCCAACCCCGGCCATTTCTAATGCTATTTTAGAACATAATAAGAAATCTGGTCCCCAGGCCGATGGGATCGTGATTACACCGTCACATAATCCACCGGAAGATGGTGGTATTAAATATAATCCGCCGAACGGTGGACCTGCGGATACCAATATTACTAAAGTCGTCGAAGACCGCGCGAACGTTTTGATCCAGAATGGATTGGAAGGCGTTAAGCGTCTATCGATTACAGAAGTTAATGCTAGCCCACTGTTAAAGCAGGTAGATCTGATCCAACCTTATGTAGAAGGTCTTGCAGAAGTTATCGATTTTGCGGCAATCAAAAAAGCGGGACTGCATCTAGGGGTTGATCCGCTTGGCGGTAGCGGTATTGAGTATTGGAAACGCATCGCTGAGCATTACCAGCTTGATATTACTTTAGTGAATGATCATGTGGATCAGACTTTCCGCTTTATGCACCTTGATAAAGATGGCGCAGTACGAATGGACTGTTCTTCAGAATGTGCAATGGCGGGACTATTAGCTTATCGCGAACAATTCGACTTAGCGTTCGGTAACGATCCTGATTATGACCGTCATGGTATTGTCACGCCTGCGGGACTCATGAACCCTAACCACTATCTCGCGGTAGCGATCAATTATCTGTTCCAGCACCGTCCACAGTGGGGGCAAGATATTGCGGTCGGTAAAACGTTAGTTTCCAGCGCGATGATTGATCGTGTAGTGAAGAATATCGGCCGTAAACTGATTGAAGTCCCCGTCGGCTTTAAGTGGTTCGTGGACGGTCTTTTTGAGGGAACGCTCGGTTTCGGCGGCGAAGAGAGTGCGGGTGCATCATTCTTATGTTTCGACGGAACAGCTTGGTCTACGGATAAAGATGGCATCATCATGTGTTTGCTTGCGGCTGAAATTACTGCCGTAACGGGAAAAAACCCACAGCAACATTATGATGAACTGGCTGAGCAATTCGGTTCACCGAGTTATAACCGCCTGCAAGCGGCGGCCACTTCAGCGCAGAAGAGTGCGTTATCTAAGCTTTCCCCAGAAATGGTTAGCGCCGATACCCTAGCAGGGGATCCGATTATTGCTCGCCTTACCCGTGCACCGGGTAATGATGCGGCAATCGGTGGCCTGAAAGTAATGACTGAAAACGGTTGGTTTGCGGCGCGTCCCTCTGGAACAGAAGATGCTTACAAGATCTATTGTGAGAGCTTCCTCGGGGCAGAACATCGTCAACGTATTGAAAAAGAAGCCGTAGAGATTGTTAGCGAAGTACTGAAAAACGCGTAATATTGCTCTGATCACTAGGCGCCTAAATGGCGCCTTTTTTATTTATTGACTACACTCCAAGGATTCGAATTACTGCTTAGGGATAAACCTTTAGCTGGTTGTTTAAAAAGGATTACAATGAATGAAGCTCACCCTTGCCAGATTTTATTGGCCTGCCGATGCCATAGTCGATCCCCTTAATTTCCCTCCAGTATTTCAGAGCGAAGCGGGGCCAGTGGGCGTCACCATCATTGATATACCCTTAACCCATAAAAGTATCGATGAACTCCTTACCCCTCCTTTCCATTTAGAGAAATGGTTTCAGGGACAAGGTTTATTTCTCGATACACTTTGCGGTGTGATCATCGATAACTACTACCCACCCGAGCATCCAGACAGCTCGAAAATAAGTAGGGTCTTCAGCTTGCTGGCTGAAGAGCTAAACGTCGTGCCTGTGATCAACAAAAATGATTTAGCTGACCCCTCGCAGTGGCAGCATTTTGTAGAACAAATGAGTGTTTTACACGAGTTCAATCAGCTGCTCGGCGACACGCTGTCGGCTCATAAGCTTATAGAATTTCACACGCGTTATAAAATGCAATTCTTGGCGCACTCTCAGCCTGCTTATCGGCAGTTAGGTCCGCTCGTCGCCAATATTAAACACGAACCCTCTTTATACGAATTTGCACATCAATATCGCCAGCATTTCATGCGATTACTACGTTATCCTGCGACGATACAAAATCACACCAATGTCGTGATGCATCTACAGGGTTACTTCCGTAAAAAAGTCGACGATGAGGCTCGCCAACAACTCACCACGCTTATCCATCAATATCGCTTAGGTGAGACCTCCTTAAGTGGGGTAAAGACAACGTTACGGGCTTTGCAATCTACCGCACCACATGGGTGGTTAGCGCAGCAACGTTATCTTTACCCTTGGTTTATTGAATACGATCTATAGGCAGAATGATATGTCGCAGCAACATCTAGTTTGGTTTCGCCACGATTTACGCTTGAGGGATAATCCAGCGCTTTCGGCCGCCTGTATCGATAATGAGGCTGAAGTTATCGCGCTGTGGTGTGTCACCCCTGAACAGTGGAAACAGCATAATGTTTCGGCGCGCCAGCTTAATTATCAATATGATGCACTCGTTATACTGCAGAAAGATTTAAAAGAGAGAGGGATCCCACTGCTGGTGATCAACACTCCCACCTATAAAACACTTGAAAAAGAATTCATGAAGTTATGTGAAAAACATCACATAGATAAGGTGTTTTATAACTATCAGTACGAAGTTAATGAGCGTCAGCGCGATCAGCAGATTGAAGCGCTCTGCCACCAGCAAGACATAGTATGCCAAGGTTTTACCGACTCGACGCTCTTTTCCCCTGGCGCTATATTGACGGGGCAGGGGAAGATGTATCACGTTTTCACGCCGTTTTCCCGCGCCGTACTCAAAAAACTGAGCAGCGAAGAGATAGAGTGCAGCGCTCTGCCTCCTCAACGTAAACATCCTTCGGCCATTAAAGCATCGAAATTACCCGACTTTTCAACTAAAGCAGGTGAGTACGATACGAAAAGATTTCCAGTTGGGCACGACGCCGCGCTAGCAAGATTACGCGAGTTTTCGAAAAAAGGGGTCGAGGACTATGCTGAGCAGCGTGATTTACCTGCCGAAGATGATACAAGCAGGCTGTCAGCGGCGTTAGCAACTGGACTACTCTCGGCAAGACAGTGCGTAAAACGTATACTCTCAGACCACCCTCATGCCTTGGAACAGGCGGGCGGAGCGGCGACCTGGTTGAATGAATTGATTTGGCGGGACTTCTATCGACATCTGTTAGTTGCCGAACCACAGCTTTGTCGTTATCAACCCTTTCAGACCTGGACCGACCATATCCACTGGCAAAATAATAAGAAGCATTTTACCGCATGGTGCGAAGGGAACACTGGCTTTCCTATTGTCGATGCGGGGATGCGTCAGCTGAATAAAACGGGTTGGATGCACAACCGTTTAAGGATGGTCTGCGCGAGCTTCTTAGTTAAGGATTTATTAATCGATTGGCGCTGGGGAGAACGATATTTTTCCGAGCAGCTGATTGACGGTGATCTCGCGGCAAATAACGGCGGTTGGCAATGGGCCGCTTCGACAGGTACAGATGCAGCGCCATATTTCAGGATTTTTAATCCAACTCGCCAAGGGGAGCGCTTCGATCCCAAGGGTGCGTTTATTCGCCAATGGCTCCCCGAATTAAAAGAGGTTCCCGAGAAAAATATCCATGAACCTTGGGGCTGGGCGGATAAACAAAATAAGAAACTTGATTACTCGCGGCCAATTGTGGAACATCGCCAAGCTCGTGAAGCGACTCTGCAGGCATTCGAGCAGGCGCGAAAACATCGATAATCTTTAGCGTTAGGACAACGTATGAAAAACACACTCTTAGAACAACATATTGACCGTTACCTTAACAGTTCTCAATTTAAAGATTACGCGCCTAATGGCTTACAAGTTGAGGGGCGTGAGTCGGTACAAAAAATTGTGACGGGAGTGACTGCTTGCCAAGCATTGCTCGACAAAGCGGTAGAACTAGAGGCCGATGCGATTATTGTCCACCATGGCTATTTTTGGAAAAATGAGCCGGTCGTGATCAAAAACATGAAGCGTCAGCGGCTTAAAACGTTGCTAACCCATGATATTAACTTGTATGGATGGCACTTACCCTTAGATGCACATCCAGAAGTGGGAAATAATGTGCAGTTGGCGCAGCTGCTCGATATCACTATAAGTGGAGAAATTGACACTTACTTACTCGAAGGCCATTTTGCGCAACCTCTTAGTGCCGAACAACTGTCAGCGCGATTAGCGGAGCGTTTGCAACGCCACCCTCTTTACTGTGGGCCGGGCGAAAAAGGGATGATTACCCGGATAGCATGGTGCACGGGCGGCGCACCGGATTTTATTGAACAAGCAGCAGACGCCGGTGTTGATGCCTTCATTACCGGTGAAGTTTCCGAGCGCACGACGCATATCGCCCGCGAGCGAGGGATACACTTTTTCAGTGCTGGACACCATGCCACCGAGCGGGGAGGGATACAGGCCTTGGGAGAATGGTTAACGCGTACACATGGTCTTGAGGTGACATTTGTTGACATCGATAACCCGGTCTAAGTAAAGGGGCTAGAAACTCAATTAAAACCAAATTTTTATCGCTTACCGTCACATCTAATAACTGATAAGTTAATCTAACATTTCATAGACCTGTTGTGTTAACCACTAGGGAGTGAGCTTTGTCAGAGGTACGTTATTACATGTTGGGGGAGAGAACATTGGTGATTGAGTCGCGTCCCCCAGTGTCGATATCTATTCAACAGCGTATTTGGGGGTTAGCTCAGCAGCTTGTCCATGAACCGGGGGTGGCAGAGGTCACCCCCGGAATGAACAATCTGACTATCCAATTACATGCTATCCCTGATTCTCGACAGGCGGCAATTGCGCAACTTGATGCTTGGTGGCTCGCAGCAGAGTCGTTTATCCCTGACTCGAGAAGTATCGATATTCCCGTAATATACGGTAAAGCGGCAGGGCCTGATTTATGTTCGCTCGCTGAAGCGGTTAACCTAACCCCCAAACAAGTTGTGGAGGCCCATAGCGCCGGATGCTATAGGGTGTTTTTTATTGGCTTCCAACCCGGTTTCCCCTACCTCTCTGGACTCTCTCCACGCTTAGCTTGCCCACGCCACAAGACACCCCGACTCTCTGTACCCGCTGGCAGCGTAGGCATTGCCGGAAGCCAAACTGGGATTTATCCCTTAGCCTCCCCTGGAGGGTGGCAGATTATCGGTCAGACCTCATGCTCGTTATTTGATCTGCAGCGCGAAGCCCCCTTTTTATTACGCCCGGGGGATACTGTACGTTTTATCCCTCATAAGGATGGATTATGCTGAAGGTAATCAAAGCAGGCTTAGCTAGCTCTCTACAGGACAGTGGGCGTCTAGGATTAGCGCAATATGGCGTCGGTCGCGGTGGGGCATTGGATCGTCCTGCTATGCAAACAGCCAATATGCTGGTGGGAAATGACAAAAATTGCGCGGTTATTGAAATCACACAAGGCAACGCGACGTTTCATTTCGAGCAAACTTGCTGGTTTGCGCTAACGGGGGCGGATTGCAGGAGCCAGTTAGCGGGGAAGAGCATAGCGACTGGCTGGCGATATTTGGCTGAAGCTGGGCAAAAATTACAACTATCATCACCGCTAAGAGGAATGCGCAGTTATCTGGCTGTCAGTGGCGGCTTCGATTTACCTGCGGTGATGGGATCACAAAGCACTAATCTAACGGCTGGGTTTGGTGGCCTTAATGGCCGTTTTTTACAAAATGGTGACGCTTTACCCCTTGGTTCCGCATCAAGACAGTTTGAGCGTTCGGTCGGGGTCAGGCAGATTCTGTGGGGCAATCGAGTACGGGTGATCCCGGGTCCCGAGTTCAAACAGTTAACTATGGAATCTCAGCAAGCTTTTTGGCGTACAGGTTGGACCCTGACCACGCAAAGTAACCGGATGGGGCATCGATTACAGGGTAGGGTATTGAAATTTTCCAATCAGGAAGAGTTATTATCCCATGGGGTCCTGCCCGGAACGATTCAAGTCCCTCCCAGTGGCCAGCCGGTGATTTTACTGGCTGATGCGCAAACTACTGGAGGTTATGCACGGATTGGACAAGTGATTGAGTGTGACCTGTATCATCTCGCGCAATTGCGTCCTCGGGAGCCGCTACATTTCGTCTATTGTACGTTAGCGCAAGCACGTGAGGCGACATCCGCCCAACAGCAGGTATTAAATATGATCGAGTGGGGCGTGACTCGATAACGATGAAAAGGAGACTGCTGCGTAAAACTTTTTTACGTTTTTCTCGCGCGAATATTGACCACTCCCAAACTGGTAGCTGTTTATGTTGGCGCAGATTGGCTACACTCATTTAACGACTTAAGAAAAACCGCACCCAAAAGGTACCGGTTCCATTTTATCTTGACAAGGAGCTTCACGTGGCAAATAACATTAACTTCTTAAGTGATCTGACGGGTTCTTTTTCTTCACCTTGTAGCGAGAACCCTACGGTTCGCATGATTGAGGCGGGCTATAAGAAAGAAGGCATGAACGCGCGATTCATTACCTGCGAAGTCGGCCCTGAGAAGCTAGAGCAATCCATTAAAGGCGCGATAGCCATGGGATGGAAAGGTTTCAGTTGTTCATTGCCCAACAAGCAAGAAGTCATTCAATATCTTGATGAACTTGATACCTCTGCACAAGTCATTGGTGCCGTGAACTGTGTGGTCATCAAAGAGGGTAAACTTACTGGCTATAACACTGATGGCCAAGGCTTTATAGAGGCATTAAGCGACATCACCTCGGTAAAAGGTAAACATATTACCTTACTCGGCGCGGGCGGTGCGGCACGAGCCATTGCTGTTGAAGCAGCTTTAGCAGGCGCTAAACATATCACCCTAATTAATCGTAATGAAGAGCGTGGTCAAGCCTTAGTCAAGCTGATTGAAGAGAATACCGAAGCCAAAGCTTCCTTTACAAAGTGGACCAAGCAAGTGGCTATTGATAGCCAAACTGAGATTCTGGTGAACGCAACCTCTATCGGTTTAAACGATGCTGAAGCGATTCCCGATATCGACCTCGCCTCTATCGAAAAAACAATGATTGTGGCAGACGTTATCCCTAATCCGCCAGAAACTAAGTTACTGCGTGAAGCAGCTAAAAAGGGCTGTACCACTCTCAATGGTTTAAATATGTTAGTAAACCAAGGTGCGCAGAATGTCTACAACTGGTTTGGTAAAAAAGTCGACCGCGCGCCGATGAAAGCCTCGTTGGAAGAAATTTTTAACGCGAAATAATCGTTTCGCGATAAGACGACTTATAAGCGAAAAGTCGTCTTATCCTTATCTTTATTATTATAAAATTCTGTAAAAAGCTATTTAATTCTCTCCAAAAGTTATTACACGTCCGAGCATAAAGGCTCAGCTTATTACTTTATATCACTCCTATTCAAGAAATAATCTCTCTATATTGACGCCTATTGGAATTAATTCTATTTCTTACCCTAATCTTGGTCACAGAATTCAATTAAAAGCATTGTAAATAATTTCTGTAGAGGTAGTCTCATCTAGAGAGCGAAGTAAAGTATTGGGGTTTAAGATAAATTAACTTAAGGTTTCGCTTATGACTAAAATAAGAGATTATAATATTTTAGCGAGTGATATATTGAAAAGTGTGGGTGGAAAGGAGAATATTATTTCCTTCACACGTTGTGCGACTCGCTTACGGTTGGTATTAAAGGATACGCCAGCTGGTTGTGAAGAAGAAATTAATGCATTTCCTGGCGTAATAATGGTCGTTCAAAAAGGAGGGCAATTTCAAGTCGTTATTGGAACTCACGTTTCTGAAGTCTATGAGGCATTTTCTGCCTTAGTTGATGAAAATAAATTAACGGATAGTGGAAATAAACTCACGATTCTCGACAGGATTATTGCTTCAATGTCGGCTATCTTTGCGCCCATCGTTTTTATCTTAGCTGCAGCAGGTTTATTGCAAGGTTTGCTCATCGTTTTACACTATTTCTTTCCAGACAGTACACAAACAAATACTTTTGCTGTGCTTAATTTTATGTCGTGGACCCCCTTTGCTTTTCTTCCTGTATTTATAGCCATTACCGCCTCTCGCCATTTTAAGTGCAGTGTTTATATTTCCGTGCTGTGCTGTTGTGCATTAATAAATCCGGACTGGGCAGCGATGGCCAGTAGAATAGCCCACGGCGAAATGCTAACGTTCCTAGGTATTCCCTTAGCTAAAACACTCTACACTTCTTCGGTATTACCCCCCATATTTATGATCTGGGCGCTCTCCTATTTAGAGCGATTTTTGAAAAAGACTATTCCAGAAGTTATTACAGATATCTTTACGCCCTTACTCTGTCTAGTAATAATGGTTCCACTTACATTATTAATTATTGGGCCAATTACTAGCTCTGCAGCATCAGGTATAGCGGCGGGATACAACGGATTATTCAATGCTTGCCCGGCACTCGCCGCCGGATTGATTGGCGGAATATGGCAAGTCATTGTTATCTTTGGCGTACATTGGGGGATAACCCCCGTTATTATGTCGAACTTTGAATTGTTCGGACGCGACTCATTTCAAGCTTTCCAAACTATTGCTGTGGTGGCACAGATGGCAGCGGCTATGGCTGTGGCTATTAAATCGCGTAATCGTCTCTTTAAAACAACCGCGTGGTCTGCGGGGATCACAGCGATCTTTGGAATAACTGAGCCAGCTCTCTATGGTGTGACACTCAGACTAAAAAAACCTTTTATTTGCGGCTGCGTGGGGGGGGCGATTGGGGCGGTGGCGACCAGCTTCTTTGGGACCTACTATTATGCTTATGCCGGCCTTCCAAGCTTATTAACTATCGTCAATGCTATCAGTCCTGCTAATCCAATGTCTTTTATTGGAGAGGCTATTGGAATTGGTATCGCAATCGTAGTTACCATGCTTCTGGTATTTATCGTCGGTTTTGATGATCCCATCCCGGAAGAGGGTTCACAAACAGCCGGTCGAGACTCAGCAGAAAAAAACACAACCTTCCCTGTATATAACTCTAATCAACTGTCCTTACTTAGCCCATTAGACGGTCACTGTATCCCACTTGAACAGGTAAATGATCCCAGCTTTGCCCAACAATTATTAGGTCAAGGGGTTGCGATTATACCCGCTGATGGTGTGATTTATGCGCCCTGCGACGCTACCGTCTCTTCCCTCCTAGACAGCCAGCATGCTATTGGGTTAACGACTCAACAGGGTGTCGAGCTATTAATTCATGTCGGGATTGATACGGTTGAACTCGGAGGAAAACATTTTACTGCTCTAGTAAAAGAAGGGGAGGAGGTCAGAGGTGGACAAGAACTCTTACGGTTTGAAAAAGAGGCGATTGTAGCGGCTGGATATGATACGACCACGCCTTTCGTAATTCTTAATAGCGATGACTATAAGGTAGAGCTAGTCGATTTAAATAAAGAAGTTATGCACGGACAACCGATGATAATCGTTTCGATCAGTGAGGACAAAAAATGAAAGAGAGATTTCCAGAAGATTTTTTATGGGGAGGGGCTGTTGCCGCCCATCAACTGGAGGGCGCTTGGCAAGCAGGAGGTAAGGGCATTAGCGTCGCTGATGTAATGACTGTGGGGGGACCAGGCGTACCCAGGGAAATTACAGACGGAGTATTAGCCGAGCACTATTACCCAAATCACGAAGCGATCGATTTCTACCACCGTTACAAAGAAGACATCAAATTATTCGCGGAGATGGGATTTAAATGTTTTCGTACCTCGATTGCATGGACGCGTATATTTCCAAAAGGTGACGAAGAACTCCCAAATGAAGAAGGACTAGCGTTTTACGATGACTTGTTCGATGAGTGTCTTAAATATGGAATGGAACCTGTTATTACACTCTCCCATTTCGAAATGCCCTACCATTTGGTTTGTGAATATGGCGGGTGGCGAAATAGGAAACTAATCGATTTCTTTATTCATTTTTCTAAAACGGTTATTACGCGATATCAGAATAAAGTTAAGTACTGGATGACCTTCAATGAAATAAATAACCAAGCCAATTACCACGAGGATTTTGCTCCCTTCACAAACTCAGGATTAAAATTTACTGAGAATGAATGTAGAGAGCAGGTGATGTATCAAGCCGCGCATTATGAATTAGTCGCGAGTGCCGCTGTTGTGCGTATTGCTCGAGAGATTAACCCTGCATTGAAAATGGGCTGTATGATTGCGATGTGTCCTATCTATCCGCTCAGTTGCAATCCAAATGATATGTTAATGGCGCAGAGCGCTATGCATCGGCGCTATTGGTTTACCGATGTCCATGCGCGTGGCTATTACCCACAACATTTACTAAATTATTTTAGTCGTAAGAATTTCAATTTAGATATTACCACTGAGGATCTTCAAGTCTTAAAACTTGGATGTGTTGATTATATTGGCTTTAGTTATTATATGTCGTTCGCTACTCAAGCAACGGCCGATAACCCTCACTTTGATTATGATGAGACAAAAAGTTTAGTCGCTAATCCTTTTGTTCAAAAATCAGACTGGGGTTGGCAGATTGACCCCGCGGGTTTACGGTATGCATTGAATTGGTTTTGGGATCACTATCAACTTCCATTATTCGTAGTTGAAAATGGATTCGGTGCGATAGATAAGGTTGAGGATAATTTTTATGTCGATGACCAATACCGTATTGATTATCTCTCGGCGCATATCAAAGAGATGAAGAAAGCCGTTATTGAGGATGGTGTCTCGCTGATGGGCTATACGCCTTGGGGCTGTATAGACTTAGTCTCGGCCGGTACGGGAGAAATGAAAAAACGTTATGGCTTTATCTACGTCGATAAGGATAACGAAGGGAAGGGGACGTTGCAGCGAGCCAAGAAAAAATCATTCTATTGGTACCGAGATATCATTCGTTCGCAAGCTGAAGAGCTATAAAAGCTTTGTGAGCGCTAAATTAATAAGGAGAGTAAAACTCTCCTTATTGTCATGATTTAACGTTTAGACTCAAATTTTCGCTCGGTATAACCTGTATAGAGCTGGCGAGGACGGGCGATTTTCATTCCCTCTTCGTGCATCTCAATCCAGTGAGAAATCCAGCCGACAGTTCGTGCCATCGCAAAGATGACGGTGAACATAGAAGTAGGAATGCCCATGGCTTTCAAAATTAACCCAGAGTAGAAATCGACGTTAGGATAGAGTTTGCGTTCGATAAAGTAAGGGTCATTTAACGCGATATGTTCCAGCTGCATAGCAACCTCGAGTAAATCATCCTTCATCCCTAATTCTTCTAAGACTTCGTGACAGGTTTCACGCATCACCGTGGCGCGTGGGTCATAATTCTTGTAAACGCGGTGACCAAAGCCCATCAGACGGAATGAATCGTTTTTGTCTTTTGCTCTACGTACAAATTCTGGAATATGCTCAACACTGCTGATCTCTTCAAGCATATGCAATGTCGCTTCATTAGCCCCACCATGTGCGGGTCCCCATAGCGAAGCAATACCGGCAGCGATACAGGCGAAAGGATTTGCACCGGAGGAGCCAGCTGTCCTAACGGTTGAGGTCGACGCATTTTGCTCGTGGTCAGCATGAAGAATAAGAATACGATCCATAGCGCGTTCTAGCACGGGGTTAATTTTGTACTCTTCACAAGGTGTTGCAAACATCATATGCAGGAAGTTACCCGCATAAGAGAGGTCGTTTCGTGGGTAAACGAAGGGTTGACCAATGGAGTACTTGTAACACATTGCCGCGACGGTCGGCATCTTCGATAATAGACGGAAAGCTGCTATTTCGCGGTGACGAGGATTGTTGACGTCCATCGAGTCGTGGTAGAAGGCAGCGAGTGCACCGGTTACGCCGCACATGACGGCCATAGGGTGGGAATCGCGGCGAAAGCCGTGGAACAGGCGAGTGATTTGCTCATGGATCATGGTGTGGCGAGTCACTTGCGTTTTAAATTGTTGATATTGTTCCGCTGTCGGGACTTCACCGTTTAAGAGAATATAGCAAACTTCAAGATAATCCGATTTTGTCGCCAATTCAGCGATCGGAAATCCGCGGTGTAGCAGAATACCCTCTTCACCATCGATATAGGTGATTTTAGATTCGCAAGACGCTGTTGAAGTGAAGCCAGGGTCAAAAGTAAAAACGCCATGAGAGCCTAACGCGCGCACATCGACAACATCTTGGCCTAATGTTCCTTTAAGTACATTCAGGTCGACGGCTGGCTCATTTGAGTCGAGCGTAAGTGTCACCTTTTTATCTGTCATTTACTGCCTCCAAAAAGAACGATTGGAACGATATCCAAATACAGTTTCGCGAATTTGTTAAAATTATGTCACCAACTTATATCAAAACTGAGTCGAGCAGTATAGCGCTCATCTACGGCTAGGCGATGATTATTCGTACAGTTTGCTGGCGAGGCTTGTAGGATACCGTTGTTTTAAAATCATTTTAGCCACTATGTCACAACACCAATCTTTCGTAAAAAAATTATTGTTTATTATTTAGTTGATTAATTCATAATCTATAGTTATCCATCACTCAATAAACCATAACATTTAGTTATTTTTAGGTTTATTGTTTCCAAATGTAAAATAAAGTCTTTATTTGCGTCAAATCAGTAGATTAGCGATAACTAAATCCCTTGGATAGTGAGTTAGATCACTGATTTGTTTTAATTTACACAAAGAAATTGTAGATCAATTGTAATAAGATTGTGATCTCTCTATAATCCCTACTAGGTCTCCGGATTTACCTGTTTCAGGAGGCACCCAGCGTTTTTTTTCGTCTAACACTGGATGTGACTGTTCTGTAAGTGAGCTTCACCAGAAGTTGACAAGCAGCAGGGCCGGAGGAGACATAATAAAAAAAGAGCTGTGTGGGCAAAACCGTGAATAAACAAAGACCTGTCAACTTGGATCTCTCGACGATCCGGTTTCCCGTTACTGCAATAGCATCCATTCTTCACCGCGTATCTGGCGTCATTACCTTTGTGGCGTTGGGGATTTTACTGTGGCTGCTAGGGCTCTCTCTCTCATCTCAAGAAGGTTTCAACCAAGCTGCTGCCATCATGGGAAGTTTCTTCGTGAAATTTATTCTCTGGGCAATCTTAACAGCGCTGGCTTACCACATTGTCGGAGGCATCCGCCATCTACTTGCGGACTTTGGCTTTATGGAAGAAACCATGGTGGCAGGTAAACGAAGCGCTGTAGCTTCCTTTATCATCGCAGCCGTTCTGTCGATTTTAGCGGGGGTTCTCGTATGGTAAACAACGTTTCTGCACTAGGAAGAAATGGTGTGCACGATTGGTTATTACTGCGTGCCGCAGCGATCCTTATTGCACTCTATGTCGTCTATATCTTAGGTTTTTTTGTTGTTAGCGGCCCCCTGACCTACGACATGTGGCGTGGCTTCTTTGCAATGCCTTTTACCAAGGTCTTTACGCTCCTAACCCTATTATCCATTCTGATTCATGGCTGGATCGGTATGTGGCAGGTATTGACTGATTATGTCAAAAACCTCGCCGTCCGTTTGGTCGTGCAACTGATTATTATTATCGCATTAGCGAGCTATGCGATTTATGGCACATTTGTGGTATGGGGTGCGTAATGAAACTGCCTGTTAGAGAATTCGATGCGATTGTGATTGGCGCGGGCGGCGCAGGTATGCGTGCCGCACTACAAATTTCACAGTCAGGTCAAAGCTGTGCATTATTATCAAAAGTTTTTCCTACGCGTTCCCATACGGTTTCCGCGCAAGGCGGCATTACGGTTGCATTGGGTAATACCCACGAAGATAACTGGGAATGGCATATGTATGACACCGTTAAAGGCTCCGATTATATCGGCGACCAAGACGCGATCGAATACATGTGTAACACTGGCCCCGAAGCGATTCTTGAATTAGAACATATGGGTCTTCCATTCTCTCGCCTAGAAGATGGACGCGTTTATCAACGTCCATTCGGCGGGCAATCGAAGAATTTCGGTGGCGAGCAAGCTGCCCGAACGGCTGCTGCTGCCGACCGTACTGGACATGCTTTACTTCATACCCTGTATCAACAGAATTTAAAGAACCATACCACGATATTTTCCGAGTGGTACGCTCTAGACTTGGTTAAAAATGCCGACGGCGCAGTAGTAGGCTGCACCGCTATCTGTATCGAATCTGGTGAGGTTGTCTACTTTAAAGCTCAGGCAACGATACTGGCGACAGGTGGAGCAGGGCGTATCTACCAGTCCACCACGAATGCACACATTAACACCGGTGACGGCGTAGGGATGGCTCTACGTGCGGGGGTCCCCGTACAAGATATGGAAATGTGGCAGTTTCACCCAACCGGTATTGCCGGCGCGGGCGTATTAGTGACCGAAGGGTGTCGTGGTGAAGGCGGATATCTGCTCAATAAGCACGGTGAACGCTTTATGGAGCGTTATGCACCAAACGCCAAAGATCTTGCGGGGCGTGATGTTGTCGCCCGTTCGATGATGATTGAGATCCGTGAGGGTCGTGGCTGTGACGGTCCTTGGGGCCCACATCTTAAACTAAAACTCGACCATCTAGGAAGTGAGGTACTCGAGTCACGTCTGCCAGGTATCTTGGAGCTGTCACGGACCTTCGCCCACGTTGATCCGATTAAAGAGCCTATCCCGGTTATCCCGACCTGTCACTACATGATGGGTGGTATCCCGACTAAAGTGTCGGGCCAAGCGTTGACCGTCGATGAACAAGGTAACGACGTTGTGATCCCAGGATTATTTGCAGTAGGTGAAATTGCCTGCGTATCTGTTCATGGCGCTAACCGCTTAGGCGGTAATTCGTTGCTCGACCTTGTCGTATTTGGCCGTGCCGCGGGCTTACACCTGCAGGAGTCTATCGCTTCGCAAGGCCCACTGCGTGAGGCGACCGAAGAAGAGATTACGCAAGCAATGAGCCGTTATCAACGTTGGGAAGATAACCGAGAAGGTGAAGATCCGGCAGAGATCCGCAAAGCGCTGCAAAGCTGTATGCAAAACAACTTCTCGGTATTCCGTGAAGGTGACGCCATGGCGAAAGGCCTCGAAGAGCTAAAATCGATTCGTCAGCGCTTACAAAATGCGCGTCTTGATGATCGCTCACCGGACTTCAACACGCAACGTATCGAGTGTTTGGAGCTTGATAACCTGATGGAGACGGCCTTTGCCACAGCAGTGGCGGCAAACTACCGTACTGAAAGCCGTGGTGCCCACAGCCGTTTCGATTATCCCGAACGTGATGACGAGAAATGGTTATGTCATAGCCTCTATCTGCCACAGAGTGAGAGTATGACCCGACGTGAGGTGAACATGCAGCCGACATTGCGCGAAGCGTTCCCTCCCAAAGTGCGTACTTATTAATAGGCGGAGAGATTAATGAAACTCGAATTTTCTGTATATCGCTATAACCCAGAAGTCGATAACGCTCCGCGTATGCAAGATTATACGTTAGAGACAGAAGAAGGGCGCGACATGATGTTATTGGACGCGCTCATTAAACTGAAAGAGCAAGATCCTACGCTAGCCTTTCGTCGCTCTTGCCGTGAAGGGGTCTGTGGCTCTGACGGCATTAACATGAATGGTAAAAATGGGCTCGCCTGTGTCACACCGGTGTCTGCTTTATCAGGTAAAGGAAAAATTGTTATTCGTCCCTTACCCGGCCTGCCGGTTATTCGCGACTTAGTGGTCGATATGGCGCAGTTTTACACGCAATATGAGAAGATTAAGCCATTCTTACTGAACGATAATAAGAATCCACCTGCCCGTGAATTCTTACAGTCGCCGGAAGAGCGGGCTCATCTCGACGGATTATATGAATGTATTCTCTGTGCATGCTGCTCTACCTCCTGCCCATCTTTCTGGTGGAATCCGGACAAGTTTATCGGTCCGGCGGGGTTACTTGCCGCCTATCGCTTCCTAATCGATAGCCGTGATACTGAGACAGAATCACGCTTAGATAATTTGGACGATGCTTTCAGCGTATTCCGTTGTCATAGCATAATGAACTGTGTCAATGTCTGCCCTAAAGGTCTTAACCCAACCAAGGCAATTGGACATATTAAATCCATGTTACTGAAACGTGGTGCATAGCATCATTAAGCGGGGAGGATAACTCCCCGTTGTTATAGCGGTGTCTTTGCCAATTTGGCTTGTACCCAAGTCGAATTGCCAAAGGTTCCCTACGGGGCCAGAACTTTTGTACCCGTATCGCTGAACCGATTGAACAGAGCGGTCATCTGTTTGGGTATCTCCGTTTAACGGTGAATTATATTACGAAAAGCATAGCATTGCTTAAGGGATCACTATGCAGAATAGCGCAATGAAATCCTGGCTAGACTCCTCCTGGCTGGCCGGCGCGAACCAGTCTTATATCGAGCAGTTGTATGAGGACTACCTCACCGATCCTGACTCGGTAGATAGTGTCTGGCGTGAAAGGTTCGCACAATTCCCCGCGGACGCACTACGACCCGATCAATATCATTCCACAACGCGGGAATACTTTCGGCGACTTGCCAAAGATGCCACGCGTTACACTACCTCAGTGAGTGACCCTGAAACTAACTCTAAACAGGTTAAGGTACTGCAGCTCATCAATGCTTTTCGTTTCCGCGGTCACCAAAAAGCTAATCTCGATCCATTAGGGTTGTGGCAGCAAGAAGACTTCCCCGATCTCGACCCTGCCTTTCATGGTCTAAGTGCTACCGACTTTAATGAGAGTTTCAATGTCGGCTCTTTTGCTTCAGGCAAAGAGACTATGAAACTGTCCGAATTGTTCGACGCATTAAAGCAGACTTACTGCGGGTCAATTGGCGCAGAATATATGCATATCACCAATACCGAAGAGAAACGTTGGATTCAGCAACGTATCGAATCGGTCGCGGGCCAAGCAACCTTCAGTGCGGAAGAGAAAAAGAAATTCTTAAAAGAACTGACGGCCGCTGAAGGAATGGAAAAGTATCTAGGAGCTAAGTTCCCTGGTGCTAAACGCTTCTCCCTAGAAGGCGGGGATGCGCTAATTCCAATGCTTCGTGAGATGATCCGCCATGCGGGTAAACAAGGCACGCAAGAAGTCGTCTTAGGGATGGCCCACCGTGGCCGTCTTAATGTACTGATCAACGTCTTAGGTAAAAAGACCCAAGATCTCTTCGATGAGTTCGCCGGTAAACATCATGAGCACTTGGGTGCGGGCGATGTGAAATACCATATGGGCTTCTCCTCGGATCTGGAAACAGAAGGAGGCCTAGTTCACTTAGCCTTGGCGTTCAACCCTTCTCACTTAGAAATTGTCAGCCCGGTGGTCATGGGGTCGGTACGTGCGAGGCTTGACCGCTTGGATGAACCTTCTGCGATCAATAAGGTGCTACCTATCACCATCCATGGTGATGCGGCAGTTATTGGTCAAGGCGTAGTACAAGAGACACTCAATATGTCTCAGGCACGTGGGTATATGGTCGGCGGCACAGTACGTATCGTCATCAATAACCAAGTTGGCTTCACCACCTCGAATCCGAAAGATGCGCGCTCTACGCCTTATTGTACTGACATTGGTAAGATGGTGCAGACACCAATCTTCCACGTTAACGCCGATGATCCGGAAGCGGTTGCCTTTGTGACGCGCTTAGCGCTGGACTACCGCAATAACTTCAAGCGTGACGTCTTTATCGATTTGGTATGTTATCGCCGTCACGGTCATAACGAGGCTGATGAGCCAAGCGCAACCCAGCCAGTGATGTACAAAAAAATTAAGCAACACCCGACACCTCGTAAGATTTATGCGGATAAGTTAACCGCTGCGAATATCGTGAGTGCGGGCGAAGTGACGGAATTGGTTAACCTCTATCGCGATGCGCTGGACGCTGGTGAGTGCGTGGTCGAAGAGTGGCGGCCAATGACGCTTAACTCCTGTACTTGGTCACCTTATTTAAATCATGAGTGGGATGAAGCGTATCCTGCAACGGTCGACCAGAGTCGCCTTAAACAGATTGCCAATAATTTAAGTCAAATCCCCGCCGAGATTGAAGCTCAGTCTCGCGTGAAGAAAATTTATAACGACCGTCATGAAATGGCCGAAGGTAATAAAGCGTTCGATTGGGGCGGTGCTGAGAACTTAGCTTATGCCACCCTAGTGGACGAAGGTGTTTCGGTACGTTTATCTGGTGAAGACTCCGGACGCGGCACCTTTTTCCATCGTCACGCGGTTATCCATAACCAAAGTAACGGCTCAACCTTCACCCCGCTTCACCATGTCCGTAAAGGCCAAGGCGTATTTAAAGTATGGGATTCGGTATTATCCGAAGAAGCTGTCTTGGCCTTTGAATACGGCTATGCGACGGCGGAACCTCGTACCCTAACGATTTGGGAAGCACAATTTGGTGACTTCGCTAATGGCGCCCAAGTGGTGATCGACCAGTTCATCAGTTCTGGCGAACAAAAATGGGGAAGGATGTGTGGTCTGGTAATGCTGTTACCGCATGGCTACGAAGGCCAAGGTCCAGAACACTCCTCTGCGCGGCTTGAACGTTACCTACAGCTCTGCGCTGATCAGAATATGCAGGTCTGTGTTCCTTCAACGCCTGCACAGGTGTACCACATGTTGCGCCGCCAGGCATTACGCGGTATGCGCCGCCCACTGGTCGTGATGTCGCCAAAATCGCTCTTACGCCATCCGCTAGCGATTTCCTCTATGGAAGAACTGGCACAGGGCGAATTTATGCCCGCCATTCCAGAAATTGATTCGCTAGATGCGCAGAAGGTTAAACGTGTCGTGCTCTGTTCCGGTAAGGTTTATTACGACTTATTAGAGCAAAGACGTAAAAATGAGCAAGATAACGTCGCGATTATTCGTATTGAGCAGCTCTACCCGTTCCCGCACAAAGCGGTACAGCAGGCAATCAGTGCCTATAGTCACGTGACTGATTTTGTTTGGTGCCAGGAAGAGCCGTTAAACCAAGGTGCTTGGTATTGTTGCCAACATAACTTCCATGATGTTGTCCCGACTGGGGCTAAATTACGCTACGCTGGCCGGGCGGCTTCCGCTTCGCCAGCTGTGGGATATATGTCTGTTCACCAAAAGCAGCAGCAAGAATTAGTTAATGATGCGCTGAACGTTGATTGATAAAAAGGAAAGACAATGAGTAGCATAGAAATTTTCGTTCCCGATTTACCGGAATCTGTTGCCGATGCCACGGTTGCGACTTGGCACAAACAGCCTGGTGACAGCGTCCAGCGCGATGAAGTGCTGGTAGAAATTGAAACCGATAAAGTGATCCTTGAGGTCCCTGCAGCGGCTGACGGTATTTTAGAAGCGATTACCGAAGCTGAAGGCGCAACGGTCGTTTCTCGTCAGTTGTTGGGCAAAATCAAAGAGGGTAATAGTGCAGGGAAAGAGAGTTCGGCTACGCCAGCGCCTGTCTCTACACCGGATGCTGCACCGACCGAACAGAGCAGTGACGAGTCCAATGACTTCTTAACGCCTGCCATTCGTCGTCTAATCGCCGAACATACCTTAGATGCCACACAGATCAAAGGGACGGGTGTCGGTGGACGTATTACGCGTGAAGATGTTGAAAAACATCTGGCGGCGACGCAATCAGCACCAAAATCAGAAGCGGCTACGCAGGCTGCACCAGCACCGCTTTCAAATCGTAGCGAGAAACGTGTTCCGATGACACGTTTACGCAAACGTGTTGCAGAGCGTCTATTGGAAGCCAAAAATAGTACGGCGATGTTGACTACCTTTAACGAGGTCAACATGAAGCCAATCATGCAAATCCGTAAGCAATATGGTGAAGCGTTCGAGAAACGTCACGGCGTTCGTTTAGGCTTTATGTCTTTCTATATTAAAGCCGTCGTTGAAGCCCTTAAGCGCTACCCAGAAGTAAACGCCTCTATCGATGGCGATGACGTTGTCTATCACAATTACTTTGATGTCAGCATTGCGGTGTCGACGCCACGTGGCCTAGTCACTCCAGTACTAAAAGATGTTGATGCACTCAGCATGGCTGATATTGAGAAGAAAATTAAAGAACTGGCCATTAAAGGACGCGACGGTAAGTTGACGGTTGAAGAATTGACTGGCGGTAACTTTACTATCACCAACGGTGGCGTATTCGGATCGCTGATGTCAACACCGATCATTAACCCGCCGCAAAGCGCGATCTTAGGTATGCACGCGATCAAAGATCGTCCAATGGCGGTGAATGGCCAAGTTGAGATCCTACCGATGATGTATCTCGCGCTTTCTTACGACCACCGTCTAATCGATGGCCGTGAATCAGTGGGCTACCTGGTAGCGATTAAAGACTTACTTGAAGATCCTGCACGCTTACTGCTGGATGTCTAATTTCTGTGGCGTGCATTCTGCACGCCTATTTTTGACCTGAATGGATAATACCCTATGAATTTACATGAATATCAGGCGAAACAGCTGTTTGCACGTTATGGCTTACCTGCGCCGTCTGGTTATGCTTGTACTACACCTCGTGAAGCTGAAGAAGCTGCATCAAAAATTGGTAGCGGACCTTGGGTAGTAAAATGCCAAGTTCACGCGGGCGGTCGCGGCAAAGCGGGCGGCGTGAAAGTCGTGAAAAGTAAAGAAGAGATCCGCAGCTTTGCTGAAGGCTGGTTAGGTAAGAACTTAGTGACTTACCAAACTGACGCACAAGGTCAGCCGGTTAACCAGATTCTGGTCGAAGCGGCGACGGATATCGATAAAGAGCTTTATCTGGGCGCAGTGGTGGATCGTAGCACTCGTCGTGTCGTATTTATGGCCTCGACTGAAGGCGGTGTTGAAATTGAGAAAGTGGCGGAAGAGACACCACACTTAATTCACAAAATGCCACTGGATCCATTAACCGGCCCAATGCCTTATCAAGGCCGTGAGCTGGCATTTAAATTAGGGCTTGAAGGGAAACAAGTCAGCCAATTTGCGAAAATCTTTATGGGTCTAGCGACGTTATTCTTAGAGCGCGATCTAGCATTAGTTGAAATCAACCCGTTAGTGATCACCACCGCAGGTGACCTAATCTGCCTAGACGGTAAACTGGGTGCAGATAGCAATGCGATGTTCCGTCAACCTGAACTACGCGAAATGCATGATCCAAGCCAGGAAGATTCTCGCGAAGCACATGCTGCGCAATGGGAGCTTAACTATGTTGCCTTAGAAGGTAACATTGGTTGTATGGTTAACGGTGCAGGCTTAGCGATGGGAACCATGGACATCGTTAAACACCACGGCGGTCAACCAGCTAACTTCCTTGATGTAGGCGGTGGGGCAACCAAGGAACGTGTTACCGAAGCCTTTAAAATTATTCTTTCAGACGATGCGGTGAAAGCGGTCCTCGTGAATATCTTTGGTGGGATTGTTCGCTGTGATCTGATTGCCGACGGTATTATCGGTGCTGTTGCCGAGGTTGGCGTAAATATTCCAGTCGTTGTTCGTCTTGAAGGGAACAATGCTGAATTAGGCGCACAACGTTTAGCAGAAAGCGGTCTCAATATTATCGCAGCTACCAGTCTCACTGACGCTGCCCAGCAAGTTGTCGCTGCGGCGGAGGGTAAATAATGTCTATTTTGATTGATAAGAATACTAAAGTTATCTGCCAAGGCTTTACCGGTGGTCAAGGCACATTCCACTCAGAACAAGCGATAGCTTACGGTACACAAATGGTTGGTGGCGTGACCCCAGGCAAAGGCGGCACGACGCACTTGGGCCTACCCGTATTCAACACCGTGCGCGAAGCTGTCGAAGCCACAGGCGCAACGGCGTCGGTAATCTATGTTCCCGCACCATTCTGTAAAGACAGTATCTTAGAAGCGATTGATGCTGGGATTAAACTGATCATCACGATCACCGAAGGTATCCCGACACTGGATATGCTGACTGTTAAGGTTAAACTAGACCAAGCCGGTGTAAGAATGATTGGGCCAAACTGCCCGGGTGTGATCACCCCAGGTGAATGTAAAATTGGTATTATGCCTGGCCACATCCACCAACTTGGCCGTGTCGGGATTGTGTCACGCTCAGGTACGCTGACTTATGAAGCAGTCAAGCAGACAACCGATATTGGCTACGGTCAATCGACCTGCGTTGGCATTGGTGGTGACCCGATTCCAGGCTCAAGCTTTATCGATATTCTTGAGTTATTTGAAAAAGACCCGCAAACTGAAGCCATCGTAATGATCGGGGAAATCGGTGGTAGCGCGGAAGAAGAAGCCGCTGCATACATCAAAGCCCATGTGACCAAACCCGTCGTCAGCTACATCGCCGGTGTGACAGCGCCTAAAGGTAAACGTATGGGTCACGCAGGTGCCATCATTGCTGGGGGGAAAGGGACAGCTGATGAGAAATTTGCTGCGTTAGAAGCGGCTGGGGTTAAAACTGTGCGTAGCCTTGCCGATATCGGCGATGCCGTGAAAGAAGTTCTGCCTGCACACTAAGACTCTTTAATGTTAATTAAGCCATCGTTTTATTCGGTGGCTTTTTTTATTAAAATTTAAAACAATAATAGCGATTTAATTTAACAAAAATATCCTCAATAAATATTTCTACACTATTTTAGATCGAGATCAATTAACCTCCTGTTAGTTTCTAGAAATAATTAATCACTAAGATTACATTATCTTCCACTATCACCGTCAGCTCTTTTCTCTACTTAGATTATTTATTAAGGGGGAGAAGGCTATCTTAATTAATTAGATAGAAGTAAGCGTCGGAAGATAATAAGCAGCCTAATCATAATTCCTTTCATTACTATTAAGCTGGGTTATCAACATCATCTATCTAGATTTCATTGAGTTTATTGAAGTAATTTCCAGTAACTGGTGAAAACTAGAGTGAAACAAGGGGTAAGAATGTTTGATATTGTCGAACTCTCTCGCTTACAGTTTGCGTTAACCGCAATGTACCATTTCCTTTTCGTCCCATTAACACTAGGGATGGCATTCTTACTGGCGATCATGGAAACGGTCTATGTTTTTACCGGTAAGCAAATTTATAAAGACATGACGAAGTTTTGGGGGAAATTGTTTGGGATCAATTTTGCTCTAGGGGTGGCTACTGGACTTACGATGGAATTCCAGTTTGGTACTAACTGGTCTTATTATTCACATTATGTTGGCGATATTTTTGGCGCACCCTTGGCGATTGAAGGATTAATGGCCTTCTTTTTAGAATCGACCTTTGTTGGATTATTTTTCTTTGGTTGGGAACGCTTAGGCAAAGTGCAACACTTAGCAGTAACTTGGTTAGTGGCGTTAGGTTCAAATTTATCTGCACTATGGATATTAGTCGCGAATGGTTGGATGCAAAATCCAATTGCATCAGATTTTAATTTTGAAACCATGCGTATGGAAATGGTGAGTTTTTCGGAGCTCGTGCTAAACCCTGTTGCACAAGTCAAATTCGTACACACCGTCGCCTCTGGTTACACCACCGGAGCAATCTTCGTTTTAGCTATTAGCGCTTGGTACTTATTAAAAGGGCGCGATATCGCCTTTGCAAAACGCTCATTTGCTATTGCGGCAAGTTTCGGTGTCGCAGCGGTACTCTCAGTCATCATTCTTGGTGATGAATCTGGCTATGAAATGGGCGATGTGCAAAAAACTAAACTGGCAGCCATTGAGGCAGAATGGGAAACGCAACCTGCACCAGCAGCCTTTACTCTATTTGGTATCCCTGACCAACAGGCTGAGAAAAACCATTACACGGTTCAGGTCCCTTACTTACTGGGATTAATCGCCACCCGTTCGACTGATAAACCCGTACTGGGATTGAAGGACTTACTCACTGAGCATGAAATGCGTATCCGTAATGGGATGAAGGCCTATGCGTTGTTAACCGAGTTACGCAGTGGTAATCACGACTTGGCGGTACGTGAAGCCTTTGAAAGTCGCAAGAAAGATTTAGGGTACGGACTTTTACTCAAGCGCTATACGCCGAATGTTAGTGATGCGACAGAGGCGCAGATCCATCAAGCTACTAAAGATTCAATTCCTAGCGTCGCACCGCTCTATTTCTCCTTCCGAATTATGGTGCTGTGTGGCGTTCTGATCTTCTTAGTCATCGCTGCCTCCTTTATAACTGTGTTGCGTAACCGCATCGGCAAAAATCGTTTCATCTTAAAGGCCGCCGTTTGTGCACTGCCGCTGCCATGGATAGCCGTCGAAGCAGGTTGGTTCGTTGCAGAGTATGGTCGTCAGCCTTGGGCTATTGGTGAGGTGCTGCCAACCGCTGTGGCTAGTTCATCGCTTAGTGTCGGCGATCTACTCTTCTCGATGGGATTAGTCCTTGGACTTTATACCTTATTCATCATTGCGGAGATGTATCTAATGATCAAGTTCGCCCGTTTAGGTCCATCTAGTTTACACACGGGTCGTTACCATCATGAGCAATCTACGGATAACGCTTCAGTTTAAATTATCGAGGACGCATTCATGTTTGATTACGAAGTATTACGCTTTGTCTGGTGGCTACTCATCGGCATCCTCTTTATCGGCTTTGCGGTGACCGATGGTTTCGACATGGGCGTTGGGATGCTTGGTCGTTTGATTGGTCGTACCGACACAGAACGCCGAATTATGATCAACAGTATTGCCCCGCACTGGGATGGTAACCAAGTATGGCTAATCACAGCAGGCGGGGCGCTATTTGCTGCGTGGCCTATGGTCTATGCTGCGGCTTTCTCGGGATTTTATGTGGCGATGATGCTAGTGCTCGCTTCATTATTTTTCCGTCCAATTGGCTTTGATTATCGCTCTAAGCTGGAAAACCCTCAGTGGCGGGCTATGTGGGATTGGGGAATTTTTGTAGGGAGTTTTGTGCCGCCGCTAGTGATTGGCGTGGCATTCGGTAACTTATTACAAGGTGTTCCGTTCTACTTCGATAATGATTTACGATTGTTTTATACCGGCAACTTTTTCCAGCTACTCAATCCGTTTGCATTGTTAACGGGTGTCGTCAGTTTAACGATGATATTAACGCAAGGGGCGACCTATCTTATGATGCGTACCGATTCGGTACTGTTGAAAAGAAGTCAACGTTGTACCCAAATAAGTAGCGCAGTCATGTTTATCTGCTTTGCCCTAGCGGGAGTATGGCTAGCCTATGGTATAGATGGCTATCAATTAGCCTCGCCATTGAACCACGCTGCCGAGTCTAACCCTATAGGTAAAGAAGTAGTGACTGGCGTTGGATTGTGGCTTGTTAACTTTTCCACGGCTCCTATTCTATGGATTTTTCCACTAGGCGGACTGCTTTTTGCATTAGCGACTTTTCTTATGGCATCGATGCAGCGGGGAGGGTGGGCGTTCTTCTGCTCATCATTGACAATTGCTTGTGTGATTATGACGGTTGGCGTGGCGATGTTCCCGTTCATCATGCCATCAAGTACCGTGTTTAGTAATAGTTTAACAATGTGGGATGCGACCTCAAGTCAGCTCACGTTAACGACCATGACCTTCGCGGCAATGATCTTCGTACCAATTGTCTTGGCCTATACCATCTGGTGCTATTACAAAATGTTTGGCCGTGTTACTCATCGAGATATTGAAAACAACACTCATTCACTGTATTAAGAGGTAAGTCTTATGTGGTATTTCGCTTGGATTTTAGGCACGTTACTTGCCTGTTCTTTTGGTGTGATGACGGCTCTAGCGCTGGAAAATAGTGAAAACAAGAAAACAACTGATTCTCAATGCTGATTAATTGAATTAGTTAACTTATATTTAACCTTAACCCTTCTGTAGAGATACGGGAGGGTTTTTTAATGCATTAAATTAAGTGATTGAAAAATAAGTGTAATTAAATGTAGAGCGATTCACGCTTCGGTACCAAAACGTAAAGAAAAATAATTATTTTATCAAGCAGAGTTTGCCCCATTCCCAAGCTCATTGCTCTTGCGTATAGTAGCGGAGTTTAAACCATTATAGGGATGTGGAGTGAGTCAAATGCT
>Ga0153974_1000046_pt1 | contig 28323 bp, 26 predicted proteins | sample TSGA058MetaG_FD_104741 | JGI IMG/M metagenome (GOLD analysis project Ga0153974, IMG submission 104741) | Attine ant fungus gardens microbial communities from Georgia, USA - TSGA058 MetaG | ecosystem: Host-associated > Fungi > Mycelium > Unclassified | place: USA: Georgia, Yuchi Wildlife... | reverse complement strand
TCCCCTTCGATATAAGGAATGACTGGGTTGTTGGGAACAGTTAATTTGCCTTGATTTAGCGTGATTTTCTGGCCTGATGCAGGAACAACTACTTTGCTTTCCATCAACCTCTCCTTCGAGCGTATTTTGTTAATGACTTGTAATGTGTCGGGGTATGTTACGCGAAATCATCGTGACTTTCCTAGAAAAAAATCATTACGACATCTCACAGAATTCATTTTGATAAAAGTTAACCTATTGCCACATCTAGTATAATTACTCTCATTATTAGGCTGAATAACAACAGGGTTCACATTTTTGACTTTACACAATTCCACAACAAAAGATTAACGAGCAGCGTTAACCCAGCCTTTTCTAAGTTAAAGACGTTCAAAAACTTACTGCAATCTCAGCAAGACATCAACTGAAAGCCTATAAAGGCTAGGGTTAATTTATCAGAAGCCTAAGCTATACTGACCGAAATACAGCGCTGGATAATGTCAATATGAAACCTCTCACTCGCCCACCCCGCCGAAGAAAACCGACCCCCTCGCGCCAGCGACAGGGTCCCACCACCATTATTTTGTTCAATAAGCCTTTTGATGTTCTGCCGCAATTCTCCGATGAAGCGGGGCGCGCAACGCTGAAAGATTATATCGCGGTGCCCGATGTCTACGCGGCAGGTCGTTTGGATCGTGATAGTGAGGGGCTTTTGCTGCTCACTAACGACGGTAAGCTGCAAGCGGAATTAACCCAGCCGGGTAAACGTACGCACAAAATCTATTATGTACAGGTTGAAGGCGAGCCGAGTGATGAGCAACTTGCGCCGCTAAGAACCGGGGTCACTTTAAAAGATGGTCCCACCCTCCCCGCAGGCGTCGAGCGCTGTGATCCGCCGCATTGGCTATGGCCCCGTAACCCGCCGATTCGTGAGCGTAAAGCCATTCCTACACAGTGGCTTAAAATCACGTTATACGAGGGACGGAATCGACAAGTTCGTCGGATGACTGCACACATTGGCTTTCCCACTCTACGTCTTATCCGCTACGCGATTGGCCCCTATCAACTCGATGGGCTAGCTATTGGCGAGTGGCGTAAAATCGATAATGAAGCCTGCTAAGGAGCCGCTATGTTTACCCCACATATTACCGTCGCCTGTGTTGTCCATGCCGAAGGTAAGCTATTAATCGTTGAAGAGCGCGTAGAAGGAAAAGTAACTTGGAACCAACCTGCTGGCCATCTTGAGGCTGACGAGAGTTTGATCGCTGCGATGGAACGTGAGTTGTGGGAAGAGACCGGGCTTCGCTTATCGCCCGAGCACTTACTTGGCGTGCATCAATGGACGGCCAACGATGGTACGCCCTTCATCCGTTTCTTGTTCAGTTGTGAAATTGAGACCTGTCTCGTGACTCAGCCGCAGGATGACGATATCGATTGCTGCCATTGGCTTACGCCTGCGGAGATCTTGCAATCCTTGCAATTACGTTCACCGTTGGTAGCAGAAAGCGTCAGACTCTGGCAATCAGACGCTCGGTTCCCTTTAACGGCGCTACACTGGTTTGAGCAATAATTCCTGAACTGATGCTGACTATGAGAATTATTTTCTCTCTAATGGCCGTAATGGAGAAATAATTTTCTCTATTACGGCCTTTTTATCCCCAACGCGAAAATTCATTCTCTGGAAACCTCGATATAGTGTAATCCTCTACTTGCCGAGGTTATCGAGATGAATTCTATTATTAAAACATTGCTCTTTATCATTGTATCACTGACGTGGGGAACCACTTGGTTAGCAATGAAAATCGCGGGAACCACCATTCCGCCTCTCTTTGCCACAGGCTTACGTTTTCTCTGCGCGGCCCCCCTACTATTGCTCGCCTTAAAATACACAGGTTCCCCCCTGCTATTTCCTAAAGGGCAACGAGTGTTTCAGGCCATTATCGCTCTTTTTTACTTCGCCATCCCCTTTACCCTAATGATTTATGGTGAGCTGTGGGTAAGCTCCGGACTGGCCTCGGTCATTTTCGCCATGATGCCGGTTGCAGTACTTTGCGCCTCTATTCTCTTACTACGTGAAAAAACCAACTCGGTGCAATTATTGGGACTAACGATTGCACTGGTCGCATTAGTTACCGTGCTACTACACGAATCGCAAGGCGCGGCTTCTGGTCAGCTGCTGGGAATAGTCATGCTTATCGCCGCGGTGGTGATCCATGCCATCATGTATGCCTTGTGTAAAAAACGCTGCTGTGACGTCTCGGTACTGACGTTTAACGCCTTACCCTGCTTAATGGCTGGGATAGTATTGACCCTTGTCGGCGGGTTTATCGAGCATCCGGTGATTGCCCAGTTTTCCTCGCACTCTTTGCTCGCCGTGGTGTATCTCGGGGCCTTTGCCGGAGTGTTCGGTATACTCTGTTACTTTCTGCTGCAGAAGCGCGCAACGGCCTTTCAAGCGTCAATTGTCTTCTTAATTTTTCCCATCATCGCGCTAAGTTTAGAGAACATCCTCTATGGCCGATCGCTCTCTTTCGCTTCACTCTGTTTGATGGGGCCTTTGGCGCTGGGGATATTTTTAACGTTGTTTGGCAACCAGTTAAATCAACGTCTAAAAGGAAAGAGTCGTGCGGTGGTGCTATCAGCACAATTAGAGGTTACTCAGCGCCAGCATCGCACATAGCGCGTAATTGAGCACGGTAATACAGGTGCGATTCGCCTCGGTGCATGGTACACTGGGGCGTTCGTCTTGATTACCAACTTCAGTGAGTATTTATGTTTGACCAGAGTGCAAAAAAAGTCATCGTCGGTATGTCCGGGGGTGTAGATTCTTCCGTTTCAGCATGGTTACTGATGCAACAAGGTTACCAGGTTGAAGGCCTGTTCATGAAGAACTGGGAAGAAGATGATGGTGAAGAGTATTGTACTGCTGCTGAGGATCTCGCCGACGCACAAGCTGTCTGCGATAAGTTAGGGATCAAACTGCACAAAATTAACTTTGCTGCAGAGTATTGGGATAATGTCTTTGAGCTCTTTCTCGAAGAGTACAAATCAGGGCGCACGCCTAACCCCGATATTCTTTGCAACAAAGAGATCAAATTCAAAGCTTTCTTAGAATTCGCGGCTGAAGACTTGGGCGCTGACTTCATTGCTACCGGCCACTATGTGCGTCGTAAAGATGTTGACGGTAAAAGCCAATTACTGCGTGGCTTAGACGCCAATAAAGATCAGAGCTATTTTCTTTATACCCTAAGCCATCAACAGGTCGCACAGAGCCTCTTTCCCGTTGGTGAACTCGAAAAACCAGAAGTTCGCCGTATCGCAGAAGAACTCGACCTAGTGACTGCTCGCAAAAAAGATTCCACTGGGATCTGTTTTATTGGCGAGCGTAAGTTTAAAGATTTCCTTGCTCGCTATTTACCGGCCCAACCCGGTCCCATTTTTAGTGTAGACGGTCAAGAAGTCGGGACCCACCAAGGCTTGATGTATCACACATTGGGCCAGCGTAAAGGATTAGGTATCGGTGGTCTGAAAGAGAGCAATGACGATCCTTGGTATGTGGTCGATAAAGACGTGGCCAATAATCAGCTGATCGTGGCACAGGGTGGCGAGCATCCCCGCCTGATGTCTGTGGGGCTTATCGCTCAGCAACTGCATTGGGTTGACCGTGTCACTTTAACTGAGCCACTGCGCTGTACGGTGAAAACACGCTATCGCCAAACCGATATTCCTTGCCTTATCACTCCACTCGATGCCGAGCGTATTGAAGTGCGATTTGATGAGCCTGTCGCGGCGGTCACGCCTGGTCAATCGGCCGTCTTCTACCTTGGTGAATGCTGCTTGGGCGGTGGTGTGATTGAACAGCGTCTCCCTCTTCTGGATCCGGAAAACGCGTAGTGGCAAAAAAAAATATCTACGAGATGACCCTCGCTTTTGCAGGCATCTGCCAAGCTGCGCATCTCGCGCAGCAATTAGCCCGTCACGGACGTTGCCCTGAAGAGGCTTATCATTGCTCGCTACGTAGCCTTACCCAGCCTCTAGAACCGGCGAATGGAACCCTAGACTTCTTTGGCGGTAATGAAGCCACCTTACGCTTTGGGTTAGAGACGATGATAGCCGTGCTCAATACCCCCTCGCAGAAAGGAGCTCTGGCTGAAATAACGCGTTACAGTCTAGGGATGATTGGCTTGGAACGTAAAGTGACCAAAAATCGTCAGGCGCTCAGCGATCTCGAGCAACGATTACGCCAGCTCGATCGCCAATTACAGCATTTCGGGATTGATTCGTCGACACTCGCCTCCGCCACCGCCAGTATTTATACTGATATTGTTAGCCCACTCGGGCCTCGAATCCAAATTACTGGTGAGCAATCCATCCTCCAGAACTCTCTGGTACAGAGCCGGGTGCGAGCAGTCCTGCTAACAGGTGTGCGATCAGCCATGCTCTGGCAACAACTTGGGGGCGGGCGACTACAGCTGCTGTTCTCTCGTGGTAAGCTGGTCGATATGGCAAAATTAATTTTATCTGGCTTGCCACAGGCTCACGCCTAGTGGCAGCAATTTTTATTTTTTACTCAGGAGTTTACTGATGGAATTATCCTCACTCACCGCGATCTCCCCTATTGATGGTCGCTACGGTGACAAAGTCAGCCCATTGCGCGCAATCTTCAGCGAATTTGGATTGTTAAAATTTCGGGTAGAGGTTGAGGTTCGTTGGCTACAAAAACTTTCATCAGTGACAGAAATCGCTGAAGTTCCTTCATTTAGCGCTGACGCAAACGCTTACCTAGATAAAGTTGTTGCAGAATTCTCGGTAGAAGATGCGCAAACGATCAAAAAAATCGAGCGTACCACTAACCACGATGTTAAAGCCGTCGAATACTTCCTAAAAGAAAAAGTTGCGGCGATTCCAGAACTCCATGCGGTGACAGAATTTATTCACTTCGCCTGCACATCAGAAGATATTAATAACCTTTCTCACGCCTTAATGCTTGAGACCGCGCGCCAACAAGTCCTGCTTCCTGAATGGCGTAAAGTACTCAGCGCCGTTGAAGCATTGGCCACAGAATACCGTGATATTCCACTGCTTTCCCGTACCCATGGCCAACCTGCCACCCCCTCGACGCTAGGTAAAGAGATGGCTAACGTTGCCTATCGACTCGCTCGTCAGATCACGCAGCTTGAACAGTGTGAGATCCTTGGGAAAATCAACGGCGCGGTGGGTAACTACAACGCACACCTCGCAGCCTATCCTGAAGTCGATTGGCACCAAGTCAGCGAGGAATTTGTCACGGCATTAGGGGTCCGCTGGAATCCTTACACCACTCAAATCGAGCCACATGATTATATCGCCGAGTTGTTTGATTGTGTCGCGCGATTCAACACTATCATCATCGATTTTGACCGCGATATTTGGGGCTATATTGCCCTGAACCATTTCCGCCAGAAGACTATCGCGGGCGAGATCGGTTCATCCACCATGCCTCATAAAGTTAACCCTATCGACTTCGAAAACTCGGAAGGTAACTTAGGTCTCTCTAATGCGGTTTTACAGCACTTAGCGACCAAACTGCCCGTTTCACGCTGGCAGCGCGATCTCACGGACTCTACCGTATTACGTAACTTAGGCGTCGGCCTGGGCTATGCGCTGATTGCCTATCAATCTACGCTGAAAGGCATCTCGAAGTTAGAAGTTAACCAAGAGAAGCTATTAGCCGAACTCGATCAGAACTGGGAAGTGTTAGCAGAGCCAATTCAAACAGTGATGCGTCGCTACGGTATCGAAAAACCTTACGAGAAGTTAAAAGAACTCACCCGTGGTAAGCGTATCGATGCGCAAGGGATGCAGCAATTTATCGATAACCTTGAGCTTCCAGAGGCTGAAAAAGTTCGTCTTAAAGCGATGACACCGGCCAACTACCTAGGTCGAGCCATCCAATTAACGGATGAACTAAAATAATTGATTGGGGGCTTCACACAACTCTTTTTGTTGCGTTAAGCCCCCGTTTAAACCCCGAACGATATGCTTATGTGTGTTCGAATACAGAGAGGATGTGGCGATGCGCGTATTAGTGGTCGAAGATAACTCGTTATTAAGGCACCATTTAGCTGTTCAGCTTCGGGAAATGGGCCATCAAGTCGATGCGGCAGAAGATGCCAACGAAGCGAATTATTTCTTAAATGAGTACGCCCCCGATGTGGCCTTAGTCGATCTTGGTCTGCCGGACGAAGATGGCATGAGCCTTATTCAACGCTGGCGTGCGCAGGATGTTAAACAGCCCATTTTAGTGCTCACCGCCCGTGAAGGCTGGCAATCAAAAGTTGCCGCTCTGCAAGCCGGTGCAGATGATTACGTCACCAAACCCTTCCATATTGAAGAAGTCGCCGCTCGGCTACAGGCCTTACTGCGCCGTACCGCAGGCCATGCCTCGCAAATAATTGATTTCGCCCCTTTCCATATCGATCTCTCTCGAAAGGAACTGGCCATTGATCAGCAGCCGGTGAAACTGACTACCTTTGAATACACTATCGTCGAGACCTTAATTATCAATGCTGGCAAGGTGATCAGTAAAGAGTCATTGATGTTGCAGCTCTATCCCGATGCCGATCTACGCGAAGGCCATACTATCGATGTTTTGATGGGCCGCTTACGTAAAAAAATTCAGCAGTACTATCCTAAGGATGTCATCACTACCCTAAGAGGCTTAGGATACCGTTTCGATGCCCCTTAGCCCCACTGCTACACCACGACGTCACCGATTTTCACTCTCGCCTCTCTCCTTACGCGGCCGCTTTTTACTCGCCGCCTCGGCGTTGGTGCTGATCATCTCGCTCTGTTACGGTATCGTCGCCGTGATTGGCTATGTCATTAGCTTCGATAAAAGCACCTATCAAGTCATGCGGGGAGAGAGTAATCTATTTTTCACCTTAGCCCAGTGGCGAGATAATCGATTAGTAATTGATCGTCCAGATAACTTGCAGCTTAACTTCCCTACGCTGGTCTATATCTACGATGAACATGGGCGATTACTCTGGCAACTGCGAGACGTACCTGAGATCCGACGCAGTATCTCTAAAAGCTGGCTACACACTAACAATTTTTACGAGATCGACGCCAGCAATAAAGTCAGCGTGGCGGCCATCGGTAATAACCGTAAGGCACAAAAGAAGATTGCCGAACTCGATAGCGATGATACCTTTACTCACTCGGTAGCCGTAAGTCGTTATGACGCTACCGCAACCTTACCCGCCTTAACCATTGTTGTGGTCGACTCCATTCCTCAAGAACTGCAACACAGTGAATTAGTCTGGTCCTGGTTTAACTATGTCTTAGCGGCGAACTTCTTATTAGTCATACCTTTGCTTTGGCTTGCCGCGCGTTGGAGCCTAAAACCCATTGGCCAACTGTCGGCAGAACTCAAGGCATTGGAATCTGGCCAGCGAGAGTCGCTGGGCGATTCACCGCCCAAAGAGCTAAAGGGCTTAGTGAGTAATCTTAATCTTCTTCTTAAGAGCGAACGAAAACGTAGCAGTCGCTACCACACCACACTCTCTGATCTGACGCATAGCCTCAAGACGCCGCTGGCCGTCCTGCAGAGTACCTTACGCTCTTTGCGTGGTGCAAAACCGATGCAAATCGAAGAAGCCGAGCCGTTAATGCTTGAGCAGATAAGCCGTATCTCACAGCAGGTCGGCTATTATTTACACCGTGCCAGCTTGCAGGCAGAAAACAACCTCCTTAACCGGGAAATACACGCCGTCGCACCTTTGATCGATAGTCTGTGCTCTGCACTGAACAAGGTTTACCAAAATAAAGGGGTTGATATTACGGTTGATCTCTCCCCCGAGCTGACCTTTTGTGGAAATCGCGATGATTTAATCGAGGTGATGGGTAACGTCTTGGACAATGCCTGTAAATATTGTCTGGAATTTATTCATATCAGTGCAAGGCAGGATGACACCACCCTGACCTTATTCATTGATGATGATGGGCCTGGTATCCCGGCTGCTCGGCGTGAGATGATTTTCCAGCGCGGTCATCGCGTGGATACGCTTCGCCCTGGTCAAGGTATTGGTTTATCACTCGCCCGTGAGATCGTCGAGAACTATAATGGCGAGATACGGGTTTCCCGCAGCCATTGGGGCGGTGCTCGAATGGAAATCGTTTTTGCCGAACAGATGATTTGATTTCCTATCTCATTCTTGTTGTCACACTGGTATACTCTTGGCAGTTTTCTCACTCTCTGAGGGTATTATGTCTTTCGAACTCGCCATTGACTGGCCTACATTTCTCGCAACCACTTGGCAGAAAAAGCCAGTCGTTATTCGCCAAGCGTTTCCTAATTTTCAGGATCCGATTAGTCCCGATGAGCTCGCTGGGTTGGCGATGGAAAACGAGGTCGATAGTCGATTAGTGAGTCAAACCGCCGCAGGCTGGCAAGTTGCTCACGGGCCCTTCAAGGATTTTGACCATCTGACTGAGAGCCACTGGTCGTTATTAGTGCAAGCGGTTAATCACTGGCACCCAGCTGCGGCGGAATTAATGCAGCCATTTCGTGCCCTCTCTGATTGGCGCATGGATGATTTAATGATCTCTTTCTCCGTCCCTGATGGTGGCGTTGGACCACACCTCGATCAGTATGACGTATTCATTATCCAAGGTGCAGGACGCCGCCGTTGGCGAGTGGGTAACAATGATGTGGTTGCCCAACACTCTCCTCATCCGGATCTTCTGCAAGTTGCTCCATTTGAAGCCATCATTGACGAAGTCCTTGAGCCCGGTGATCTAGTCTATATCCCTCCTGGCTTCCCACATGAAGGTTATTCGTTAGAGAACTCGCTTAACTATTCAGTCGGTTTTCGCGCCCCCTCGGGCAAAGAGCTGCTCAGTGGCTTCGCCGATTATGTCTTAGCGCAAGAGCTTGGGAGTCGTCGATATCAAGACCCAGCCCTGCGTCTACGCGATAATCCAGCTTCGCTCTTCACGGAGGAAGCAGATAGCTTGCGTGCCATGATGAATGAATTATTGAATTCAGAGGATTTCACCCCTTGGCTAGGTGAGTTCCTGTCCCAGTCACGCCATGAGTTAGATATTGCGCCGCCTCAACCCGCTTATCAGGAAGATGAGGTACGCGGAGCATTAGAGGAAGGCACTTCCCTACACCGTATTGGCGGCCTAAAGGTGTTACAGCTAGCCTCTTACACCTTTATTAATGGCGAGCGTTTTAGCAGCGATGTCCCTGGTTTCCTGGCGCTCTTAGCGACAACGACGGATATCGAGTCTGAGCAGTTACTCCCCCTTATTGAAGAGAAAAATGTGCTCACCCAGCTGACAGGATTGATCAATGCTGGCTATTGGCATTTTGCCGGAGAAGAAGAAGAGGAAGGCGAGGAGTAACAATAAGTGGGCAGTCGAGGCCGACTGCCCTGTAAGGTCATTAACACTGGCTGAGGAACATCTCCACCCAAGCCGGTAATGTCTGCGAGGCTGGGCCATAATGGCCTTCGATAAATTCCTCTTTGGAGGCAGTAGGTTCAAGATTGAACTCGATCGTTTCTGCACCTTGAATTTTCGCCTCATGGACGAAACCGGCAGCAGGATAGACTTGTCCCGATGTCCCTATCGCGATAAAAATATCGCATTGCGCAATCGCCTGATAGATTCCTTCCATCTGCAGTGGCATCTCCCCAAACCACACGACATGTGGGCGTAAAGGCGCTGGAAATTGGCAACAGGTACAGCGATCTGTTGGCTGCAAATCACCCAACCAACTAATGACTTGTTGGCTTTGCGTACAGCGCGCTTTAAGCAGTTCACCATGCATATGAATAACATTTGCACTACTTGCACGCTCATGGAGATTATCGATATTTTGCGTGACAACCAGTAGATTATCGCCCAACAAAGTGCCCAATTTCGCTAACGCGCGGTGCGCGTTGTTCGGCATTATTGATGAAGACTGTAGCTGACGGCGGCGTTCATTATAGAAGTCGTGGACCTGTTGCGGATCACGATGAAAACCCTCTGGGGTCGCAATATCCTCTATCGCATGATTTTCCCATAAACCATCGGCAGCGCGGAAGGTCGCGATCCCTGATTCGGCAGAAATACCGGCACCGGTAAGCACCACCACTTTCGGAAGCGGTTTTGAGATGAGTTTCGCAATGCGTGCATCTTCGAAATAAGATTGTCGAAAACCTTGGCGCATTTTTCGCTTGTTCTTTTTAAAACGGGCGACGCGAATGCGACGACGGTTGCTGGTACGCATGAGAACTCCTGCAGAACACGTTAAACATTGTGCTCACCCTAAGGCGAGCACATCATAAATTATTGCCCGCTTAATACTCGAGCAGGATCAATACGGCTTGCCCGACGGGCAGGATACCAACTGGCCAGCAAACTCAGTACCAACGCACAAAATAGAACGACAATAACGTCGCTCCAATGCAGCACCGAGGGCAGAAAGTCGATAAAGTAGATATCGCCGGACAAAAAATGATGCCCAGTCAACGATTCTATTCCTTTGATCAATCGGGTCAGATTAAGTGCGCCAAGCACGCCCAGCACCACACCAATTAGGCTGCCGGTGATCCCTGCCAGCAATCCGTACCAGATAAATATGGCACGAATGAGGCGATCTTTCGCACCCAAGGTACGTAATACAGCAATATCACTGCTTTTATCTTTTACTGCCATCACGAGTGTCGACACAATATTAAAGCAAGCCACCCCAATCACCAAGATCATGGCGAGGTACATGATCGCGCGGATCATCTGGATATCACGATACATATACCCGAAATCTGAAGTCCAGTTACGAATATAGACATAGCTATGGGTCGCTTCACCGGCTGCGCGAACTATCGCTGGCGCTTGGAAGGGATCACGCATTTTCAATGCAATCCCCGTCACCGATTGATTCATATCCAGATAAGCTTGCGCATCGGCTAACGGTACTAAGGCCAAGCTGTGGTCGAGCATACCGCTTAACTGCAAGATACCGCTAACCTGTAGTCGAATACGTTTCGGCTGTAACAGTTTATTCTGCTGATCATTATTAGGGATCAGTATCGTAAGCCAATCGCCTGTCTTAAGGCCTAGGCTCTTAGCAATCCCCCCGCCGATAATAATCTGCTGCTGGCCCGCATTGAACGAAGACCACGCATTATTCTGGACAAATTGTGGCAAGCTACTCAATCGTACCTCTTGTTGAGGGTCGACGCCCTTAACTTGGATAGCTTGCAATTTTTGGGCGCTTTCAATCAATCCCGTAAAGGTAATGAAGGGGGCCGCCGCCGCAACGCCTTTCACCTGCTCAATCGGTTTAATCAGTGATTGCCACTGCTGAAAAGGTTGGTGTACCGGAATAATTTCGCCATGGGGGACCACATCCAAAATCCGTTTATTTAATTCACGTTCGAAACCATTCATCGCACTTAAGCCAATGATTAGCACCGCGACGCCCAACGCAATACCCGCCGTCGAGAGTACCGAGATCAAGGAGACCATTCCCCCTCGACGACGTCCTCGACTAAAGCGTAATGCCAGTAAGAAAGAGAGAGAGCCTCGCATCAACTCACCCCTTGTAAGACCGGCTGGGCATGTAATACGCCGTCACGCATTTCCATCTGACGGTCTAGTCGTTTAGCGAGAGCTAAATCATGAGTGACCACCAGGAATGCAGTGCCTTGGCTCTGGTTCAATTCACCCAGCAACGCGAAGATAGCATCGGCATTACGCGCATCGAGATTTCCGGTCGGTTCATCGGCCATCACTAAACTCGGCCGATTCACTAAGGCTCGAGCGATCGCCACACGTTGACGTTCTCCGCCTGACAACTCGGAAGGACGATGTTTACCGCGCGGACTTAGGCCTACCGCTTGCAGCATCTCATCCGCACGATGGGCCGCTTCTTGTGCAGAACACCCACCGATCAGTAGTGGCATCGCCACATTTTCTAATGCGGTAAAATCTGGCAGGAGATGGTGGAATTGGTAGATGAAACCAAGCTGCTGGTTACGCAGATCAGCTTTCGCCGTGGCACTCATCGTATTCAAAGATTGTCCCTTAAATAGCACCTCCCCCGAGGTGGGCTGGTCTAGGCCACCCAACAGATGGAGTAAGGTACTTTTTCCTGAACCAGAACTGCCGATGATTGAGACTAGCTCACGTTCTGCAATACTAAAGCTGACCTGCTTCAGTACTTCGGTGCTCACTGCGCCCTCACGATACGTTTTGCATAACGCTGAACACTGTAACAAAGGAGAATTATTCATAACGTAGGGCCTCAGCGGGTTGTACGGTGGCAGCTCGCCACGATGGGTAAAGGGTTGCCAGTAAGGCCAAGATCATGGCACTCAGGGTAATCACTACCACTTGGCCGATATGGATATCGACAGGTAGTGCCGCACCATCTAATAACAAGCCGATAACCGGCAATAAATGATTTAATTGGCTAGCCAGTAGGCAGCCTAACAATGCCCCACACAATGAGCCGATAATCCCAGCACTCGCCCCCTGCACCATAAACACCGTCATAATCTGTCGACGGGTTAAGCCTTGAGTCTGTAATATTGCCACTTCTCCCTGCTTCTCCATGATGAGTAGACCGAGCGAAGTGATAATATTAAAGGCAGCTACCGCGACAATCAGGCTGAGTAGCAGCCCCATCATATTTTTTTCCATCCGAACGGCTTGGAAGAGATCGCCCTTGCGTTCTCGCCAATCTTTCCAGACTGAATTATTGGGCAGCGCCTGTTGGTCAATCTCATCCACCGCGAGTGGATGGTCCAGCCAAAGCCGCCATCCAGTAATCTGTCCTGCTGGATAGAGCATGATGCGCGAGGCATCCTGTTGATTGACCAGAATTTGATAACTATCGACTTCACTATTGGCAGCATAGATGCCCGCGACGGTGAATAGCCGCTGGCTCGGCATTCGTCCCATCGGTGTAAATTGGCTGACCGAGGGTACCATCAGCCGCAGCTTATCGCCGGGTTGTACAGCAAGTTGATTAGCCAGTTGCGCGCCCAAAATGACTTGATAGCTTCCTGCGGCAGGAATATGACGAGGTCCCTGCTCAATGTAAGCAAGTAGCGGATCTTGCTCGCCCGGTGCGAGGCCGAGCATAACGCCCACCGAGACATTGTGCGCACTTTGTAGAACGACATCGGCAGTCGTTAAAGGGGCCACACGACTTATACCAGCAAGTTTAATAGACGATGCTGGGAAATGTTGGGGGTCGATATGACCAGCCGGTTGCGACACCACGGCTTGTGGCATTAACCCCAAAATATTACCTTCCAGTTCGCGTTCGAAGCCATTCATCACCGACAGCACGGTGACCAACGCCAGCACCCCTAAGGTAATACCAATTGCTGAAAGCCAAGAGATAAACCGCCCGAATCGATCAGTTGCACGGCCCCGCATGTAACGCAGACCAATAAATAAAGCGACAGGTTGATACATGTAGTCCATCCCGGACGGAAAAAAAGGTTGGGGGAATGATAATGGAGGTATCGCCTTTATGAAACCTTTACTGGCGGGATCAGCAAGGTAAACCGTCGGAATTCGGCTTAGTTGTATAAAAAAAAACCAAACGCATCGCTTTACTTACGAAAGCGAATACCGCTTCACAGTGCAGAGTGCTACCTTAAAGGAAGAAAAACGTAGATCACGACATTTCTGCCCGAACGACAGAACTGTTAATGCATCATTAAAATGAGATAATCTAAGTTTATGACGGATACCCAACAGTATTCACTGCCAAGTAAGGCAGGCGATGTGCGGCAATTAGGTGAACTCGTTGGCTCTGCCTTTGCCATTGAGGCGGCTCGCATCGCGGAACAGCATGACGGCTTGGTGGTACTGATCGCCAGCGATATGCAGAATGCACTACAGTTAACCAGTGAAATTGGCCAATTTACCTCCCTACAGGTGAATACCCTACCGGATTGGGAAACGCTTCCTTACGATAGTTTCTCTCCGCACCAAGATATTGTTTCAAGCCGCCTATCCATGCTCTATCAACTGCCATTGATGGAAAAAGGATTATTAATTCTACCGGTCAACACCCTGATGCAGCGTGTCTGTCCGCACAGTTTTTTACATAGTCATGCGTTAGTAATGCAGAGCGGAGATAAGCTCTCTCGCGATACATTGATCCGTCAACTCGATCAGGCGGGCTATCGGCACGTAGAGCAAGTAATGGTCCACGGTGAATATGCCACCCGCGGTGCGCTCCTCGACCTCTTCCCAATGGGAAGTGAAGCCCCCTATCGTTTAGATTTTCTCGACGATGAAATCGATAGCCTACGCTCTTTCGACGCGGACACACAGCGCACACTTAACGAAGTCGATGCCATTAGCCTGCTGCCCGCACATGAATTTCCAACAGACAAAGCCTCCATTGAGCGGTTTCGTACCCAATGGCGGGAACAGTTCGATGTGCTGCGTGAATCAGAACATATCTATCAGCAAGTGTCTCGCGGAACCTTACCTGCAGGGATTGAGTACTGGCAACCACTATTCTTTGATGAAGCCCTGCCTCCACTATTTAGCTACTTGCCGGAAAAAACGCTGTTAGTGAATACCGGTGATTTAGCAGCAAGCAGTGAACGCTTTTGGCAAGATACGACCCATCGTTATGAGAATCGTCGCGTTGATCCGATGCGCCCCCTCGTCGAGCCTGCCGCACTCTGGCTAGCGCCTGATACCTTATTTGCTGAGCTAAAATGCTGGCCGCGTATCCAACTATTGTCACAGGCACTACCGAAAAAAGCGGCAAACACTAACCTAGGTTATGAAACCTTACCGGCTCTCCATCAACCGGATAATCAACAGAATCCGCTCGAATCGCTGCGTAAGTTACTGGAGGCGCATCGCCAAGACCGTGTCGTCTTCTCCGTGGAGAGTCAGGGTCGCCGCGAACGGCTACAGGAGATGCTGGCTCGAATCAAGCTGCGCCCGACATCGATAACGCAATTCTCTGACGCTCAGCAAGCAGGTAGCTACCTGATGGTGGGAGCAGCTGAAAAGGGATTTATCGCTCAGCCACAGCAGCTTGTATTTATCTGTGAGAATGACCTATTGGGTGAACGTGTCGTGCGGCGTCGTCAAGATACACGCCGTGCCATCAACCCAGATGTGTTAATTCGTAACCTAGCAGAACTGCATCCGGGTCAACCGGTTGTCCACCTCGATCACGGTGTCGGTCGCTATGTCGGCATGACCACGTTGGAAACCGGCGGTGTTACTGCTGAATATTTGGTACTCAACTACGCCAATGATGCAAAGTTGTATATCCCCATCTCATCACTGCACCTAATCAGTCGCTATGCAGGGGGAGCCGATGAGAATGCTCCGTTGCATAAACTCGGTAGTGACGCGTGGAATAAAGCACGGCAGAAAGCCGCCGAAAAGGTCCGTGATGTCGCGGCAGAGCTACTGGATATTTACGCACAACGTGCAGCAAAAACCGGCTTCGCTTTCAAACAAAACCGCGAGCACTATGAGCAATTTTGTGCTTCGTTTCCCTATGACACTACCCCTGACCAGAAACAAGCGATCAGTGCGGTAATCAGCGACATGTGTCAGCCACTAGCCATGGATCGTTTAGTCTGTGGGGATGTCGGCTTCGGGAAGACTGAGGTGGCGATGCGTGCCGCATTCCTTGCCGTCGAAAACACTAAGCAAGTCGCCGTCTTGGTACCTACTACCCTATTGGCCCAACAACATTACGATAATTTCCGTGATCGCTTCGCCAATTGGCCGGTACGCGTCGAGATGTTATCCCGTTTTCGCAGCGCGAAAGAACAAAGCCAAGTGTTACGGGAAGCGGCCGAAGGCAAGGTCGATATTCTTATCGGCACGCATAAGTTGTTAATGAGCGATTTGCAGTGGTCTGATCTAGGACTACTAATCGTCGATGAAGAACACCGTTTCGGTGTGCGCCATAAAGAACGTATTAAAGCGATGCGCGCGGATGTTGATATCCTCACCTTAACCGCCACCCCTATTCCGCGTACCTTGAATATGGCGATGAGCGGCATGCGTGATCTCTCTATTATTGCTACGCCCCCCGCCCGCCGTCTTGCGGTCAAAACCTTCGTCCGTGAATATGATGCCTTGACAGTACGTGAAGCCATCCTGCGGGAAGTCCTGCGTGGCGGCCAAGTGTATTATCTTTATAACGATGTCGAAAACATCAATAAAGCGGCAGAAAAATTAGCCGAGTTAGTGCCGGAAGCGCGGATTGGTATCGGTCACGGTCAGATGCGGGAACGAGAGCTGGAAAAAGTGATGAACGATTTCCATCATCAACGTTTCAATGTGTTGGTCTGTACCACCATTATCGAGACGGGTATCGATATTCCCACCGCAAACACCATCATTATTGAACGCGCCGACCACTTCGGTTTAGCTCAGCTACACCAGTTACGAGGCCGCGTAGGACGTTCGCACCACCAAGCCTATGCTTGGTTATTAACCCCCCATCCTAAGGCGATGACTACTGATGCGCGTAAGCGCTTAGAAGCGATCGCTTCGCTAGAGGATTTAGGGGCTGGATTCGCTTTGGCCACCCATGACCTTGAAATCCGTGGTGCCGGTGAGTTGCTCGGCGATGATCAGAGTGGGCAGATGGAAACCCTCGGTTTTACGCTCTATATGGAGCTACTGGAAAACGCAGTGGAGTCGCTAAAAGCAGGTAAAGAACCTTCGCTAGAAGATTTATCGCAGCGCCATACTGACGTAGAGTTAAGGATGCCAGCATTGATCCCCGATGATTTTATCTCCGATATCAATACGCGTTTATCGCTCTATAAACGCATCGCTAGCGCCAGCTACTCCGCTGAACTTAACGATATTAAAGTCGAGATGATAGACCGTTTCGGGCTACTCCCCGATCCCGCACGAAATCTGTTGATGCAAACGGAGATCCGCCTGCAAGCGGAATCGCTGGGAATCGCCAAAATTGAGGCCGGCGAAAAAGGCGGTTATATCGAGTTTGCCGAACAGAATAACGTCGATCCAGGTTGGCTGATTGGGCTACTGCAGCAAGACCCTAAACAGTGGAAGCTCGAAGGACCGGTTAAACTACGCTTTACCCGTGATTTGAGTGAACGCCAATTACGGATTGATTGGTTAGTAGAGTTATTAGCGCAGATGGATAAAAATCGCGTGAAAAGTCAGTAATCCTGCTCACAGCCACCCTAGGGTGGCTGCTGAATTTTAGCTTTTCTGAACAGTCGGCTCACTGAGTTTTAAATTCCCTTGCGCATCGAGCGGGATCACCGTTCCAGGTTTATGATCCATCATAATCGTCCCTTGTTTATCCCCGACTTTATAGGTCACGCTATAACCTTTAGTTCGCTGTTCCTGTGTATAGTGGGTTGCACAACGGCGGTGAGAGGTTTGGTAGGTATCATTATTCTGTAAACTTTGCTGGGCTTGATTGCCTGCATAGCCGCCAGCTAGCGCGCCCGCTACGGTAGCAATATCTCGTCCATGCCCGCCACCGAACTGATGACCTAATACGCCCCCTGCGACAGCACCTAAAACCGAACCGGTAATTCGGTTTTCGTCTTGCACCGCTCGACGATGGACCACATTGACGTTACGACATACTTCGTGGGGTGTTTTGATGGTTTCGGTCTGTGGCTGAACCGCAATGACCTCAGCAAATTGTGGGGTTTGTTGCGCAAAATGACTGCCTGCGACCGCTGCAACGCCTAACGCGGCTAAAGCGCCGATGCCAACGCCAGCAACTAATGATTTATTCATCCTCTCTCCTGCAATTTATTCTGGTTAATGGATACAGGGTTAACACTTTCCTTACGGAGCAACTGTATGGAGTCTGCCAAACCAATGCAGTATCAGCTATCGGAATTATGGAGAAAATAAGGATAAGACTCCGCCTAAAAGGGTAAGGCGGTATTTTGTATGCTTGGCTGTCTGGGAGAAGTCCAAAGAGAATAAAAAAGGCCGCTTACGCGGCCTCTTGTTTTAGTGCAGTTTTAACTTAGGTCGAATCACTTTATTAATACTGCCCGATAGCATCATCAACCCCGTGCGGAAGTAGCCGTGTAGGGCCACTTGGTGCATACGATATAACGACAGATAGACTAAACGGGCGATACGCCCCTCAACCATCATCGAACCATGCATAAGGTTACCCATTAGACTCCCGACGGTACTGAAGCGCGAGAGCGAGACTAATGACCCATGGTCTTTATACTTATAGGCCGTTTGTGCCTTACCTTTACGGGCCGCTAAGATGTTTTTCATCACTTGCGAAGCCATTTGGTGGGCAGACTGAGCACGCGGAGGTACGAAGCCCCCCTCCGGTAATGCACAGCTGGCACAGTCGCCAATGGCATAGATATTCTCATCGCGAGTGGTTTGTAACGTCGGCTGCACCACGAGCTGGTTAATACGGTTAGTTTCCAGGCCGCCAATCTCTTTCATAAAATCGGGTGCCTTAATTCCTGCCGCCCAAACCATTAGATCTGCCGCAATGAAGCTTCCGTCTTTGGTATTTAAGCCATCCTGTTGTGCGCTGGTGACCATGGTACCTGTTTTGACTTGAACCCCTAACTTTGTTAATTCCTGATGCGCCGCCGCTGAAATTCGGGTCGGTAAGGCGGGAAGAATACGTTCCCCTGCCTCAACTAAGGTAACATTGAGCGCTTCGCGGCCTAACGTTTTATAGCCATAACTATTAAGCTGTTTAACAGCATTATAGAGCTCTGCGGAGAGTTCCACGCCGGTTGCACCGCCACCAACGATCGCGATATTAACCGGCTTATCGTTCTGCTGTGCTGAAGAGTGTTTAAGGAATTGATTCAGCATTTCATTACGGAAACGATGAGCCTGCTGAGGATTATCGAGATAAATACAGTGGTCTTTAACGCCCTGAGTCCCGAAATCATTAGAAGTACTGCCCAAGGCCATCACTAAAGTATCGTAACTGACGCGGCGTGCATCAACCAACAAATTGCCCTGCGCATCGTGGATAGGGGCCAGTTCAAGTTGTTGGGTCTCACGGTCGATATTCACCAGACTCCCTAACTGGAACTGGAAATGATGGTGGTGAGCATGAGCCAGATAACTTAGCGCATCAATACCTTCGTCCATCGATCCGGTCGCGATTTCGTGCAATAACGGTTTCCATAGGTGGGTAGGATTGCGGTCAATCAGCGTTATCTCTGCTTGGCCTTTACGCCCCAGTTTATTTCCCAGTTGCGTAGCAAGTTCTAAACCTCCTGCACCGCCACCTACAATTACAATCTTTTGTTTCGTACTCGTCACATGACCCCCAAAGATTAACCTTCCCCAGTTAAATAAATGTTAAGAATAAACTTAATTAACATAGGGTTATAAAGTAAAATCATTCACTAATTTCAGCATAGCATGCTCAGATTATTCAGCGTAATAAATTTGATCTTAATCAAGCCAATCGGCACAGATGCATAAATTAAATTGCTTGGTAAGATAAAAAATGTGGCGGAGATCGGAGATGAGGGGCAGGCAGCCCCCCTTAGAAGATTAGCTATTGCGAGATTTCTGTTTTTCTTCTAACCAACGCTGCTGAAAATGGGTCAGCTGTTGATGATTCGCTACCCAGCGACGGTGATTTTGCCGAGTTTTCCACTCGAAGCGCCCATGGTGATAGAGACGCTCAAGACCGGGAGCCTGAGTGATCGGTAACTCATCCAAAATACTTATTACTCCTGGTCGGTGGTTACAGACTAAGATCGCATCACATCCCGCATTCAGAGACTGCCTTGCGCGCTCTGGGTAACTGCCCATCACGGCAGCGCCTTCCATATGCAAGTCGTCAGAAAAAATTACACCTTTAAAGCCTAATTCTTCGCGCAGGACTTCTTTTAACCAATAAGACGACCCACTCGCGGGGCGATCGTCAATCGTTGGGTAAATTACATGAGCCGGCATCATCGCATCAAGTTGCTGCTGGTCAATGAAATGTCGAAAGATCGCCATATCTTTCTGACGGATCTCGCGCGCTTCGCGAAGATCGATAGGCGTTTCTTTATGAGAGTCTGCGACCACTGCACCATGCCCTGGAAAATGTTTACCGGTCGTCTTCATTCCTGCACTGTGCATCCCTTCCATAAAGGCTGCTGCCACGGGAAGAACCTTCTCTTGCTGGTCGCTAAAGGCCCGATCACCAATCGCTAAACTGATATGACCAAGATCCAATACTGGGGCGAAGCTTAAATCAATATCCATTGATGTCATCTCACTCGCCATCTGCCAACCGGTCTCGCGGGCGACTTGTATCGCCTCATCGACGGTAGCACTTAGCGCAAGAAATGATTGCATAGCCGGTAACTGCGTAAAGCCTTCACGAAAACGTTGCACTCGGCCGCCCTCTTGATCCACCGCGACCACTAGCCGACTGTGTGAGGCTTCACGGATCTGCTGGACAAGGTGAGCCAATTGCTCGGGATCATGATAATTACGGGCAAAGAGGATCACGCCGCCGGTTAATGGGTGTTGCAGTAATTCTCGCTCTTCGGCATCAAGCTCATACTGCTCAACATCCAACATTAACGGGCCTGGGGTACTAGTCATGTTTTATCCTATCGTACTCAATTCAAAGAAGGTAAAAGGGTTTGCCAGCTCTCTGCCGCTTGCTTTGTTATTGCGGCGCATTGCGTTTGTTCTGCCCTCAATTGGAACCAACTGGCTTGTAAGAGTAATAACCAGGGTTGCCAGCGTTTGACCTGTGAACGCAAACGCGCTGTCTCCAGCGTAAATGCCTGTGCATAAGCGCTGATCCATGCCTCTGCTTGAGAGCTATCTTGTAGACATAATGTGGCAAGCTCTAACGCAATATCGCCATCTGCACTGTATTCCCAATCGATCAGTCTCAACCCTTGCTCGCTTGCGATGATATTACCGGGATGGATGTCCATATGAAGGGGGACAAGTCGAAGTGGCCGCGGTTCGCCAAGGCGCTGTAACCGTTTTAATTCCCGTAACCACCGTGGGTGGTGCTGCCGACAAAGTTGCCAATATCGCTGTAATAGCGCAGATAACGGTAACCGGTAGCCAAATAACGGCTGCCGATGCAAACGGGTGATCAATTGCAGTAGCGCTTGATTCTGTGCGGTAAATTGTTGGTGATTGAGCGGCGTTCCCTCTATCCACTCAACAATAAGTTGACCTGACCGATAACATTTGGGCCGTGTCCCGAGCTGGCTATAGCGTAATTGACGGAGAATACGAAACTCGCGTTGGCGGTTCACAAAGGGCAGCGGTTGACCGGGTGGAAAACGATAAACTTCATCACTCCGTTGCGGGTTACGCCAGCTATTGCCAGAAAGCCCCGGCAATAGCTGCCAATCGGTGTTAGTAACTGGCTTTACCACTGCCGGTCCAAATAATTTCACCTGTGTTCACCAGCATTAACTGCATTTGCACACGTGCCGCTTTAATATCGCCACGAGTGGTCGTGTAAAGAACGTATTGCGCATTAAGGTTACGCGCAAGGCCAATCGCTTTACCTCGAGAGTTCAAGCTGTCGTTAGGTGAAATCCCTAAGGTTTTCTTGGCTTGGGCCAGCTGTTCAGCCGTGACTAAGCTGAAAGATGAACCTGATAAAGCTTGGTTTAACGCGTTATTGGCGTTATCACTCTGAATCGAACCATTGGTGCTATTTTTAATACGATCGACTAATAATACGCTGCCCGAAGCGATCCCCTTGGTATTAACCATTTTACTGACTAGGGGTTGCACGGTGGCGGGCCAATCGATTGAGGTTAGTTTCGGTGCTTCGGGTACCAGCTGCGGTTGGGTCACGGGTGGCGGATTCTGCACTGGTGGTGTTTTTTGGCCAGGCTGAGTGGTTGACGGTGGCTGAGTTGCGCCATTACCTTGCTCGACGGGTGCGGGTTTTTGCGATGAATTGATAACACAACCACTGAGTAAACAAGCGAACAGCAGTGAGCTGCTATATTTTAAGTATTTAGTCACGGTAACGTCCTCAGAGAGAAATATAGATACGAACCTGGCGAGCGTTCACGCTGCCAGAGGAAGAAAGAAGTTCGGTCGAACTGTGCGCTGGCACACTTACCTGTTGCTGTTTCGCATCATGTGGAATATCCAGCCCCTGCTCGTCATACCAGAAATAGTGGTAATGAATCGTGACGGGAACACCCCGATCGTTGTACACACGCGTCGTTGCAGCAGGCGCTTGGTCACTATTAATTATCGGTGCATCGGCAGTAATCCCCGCGGAAAGTACCTCAGGGCCCATAACGAGCGGCTGTGAGATAGTAATGGCTGGCGGCTTACTGCTACAGCCCACCGCACCGACAATGGATAGTGCTAACACACATAGAAAGCGCATAGTTCGACTCCGATTCATTAGCGTGTCAGCATCGGTCCAAGGGGTTTTCCACCCACCAGATGCATATGAATATGATAGACCTCTTGGCCACCATGTTGATTGCAATTAATAATTAAGCGATAACCGTCCTGCGCGATCCCCTCTTCCTTCGCTAACTTTGCCGCCACAGTCATCATCCGCCCTAATGCGAGCTCGTGTTCAGCTTGCACATCGTTGACGGTAGGGATAAGAATATTGGGGATTATCAGGATATGGCTGGGGGCTTGTGGTGAAATATCACGAAACGCCGTCACTAATTCGTCTTGGTATAATTTTTGTGCGGGAATTTCATCGCGAATAATCTTACTAAAAATCGTCTCTTCTGCCATGGTCAATCATTCCTTTAGTCATCTCGCCGCCATGCGGCGAGTTATATTACGATAGCGTCAAGCGCTCTGGGGCAATATTAAATAATTTAGCAAAGTTTTTCGTTGTCTGCTCAGCGACTTGCTCAACCGTTAGACCTTTGACCACCGCCATATATTCTGCTACATCGCGAGTAAAGGCTGGCTGATTCGCTTTACCACGATACGGAACTGGAGCTAAGTAAGGCGAGTCAGTCTCGACCAGGATCCTATCCATCGGCACATAACGCGCCGCTTCGCGGATCTGCTCAGCATTCTTAAAGGTTAGAATCCCAGAAAAGGAGATATACATTCCCAAATCTAACAATCTTTTGGCTGTATCACGATCCTCGGTGAAACAGTGCAATACCCCGCCACAGCGGTCAACATGATTTTCGGCCAATAAGCTAATTGTATCTTCACGCGCGTCACGGGTATGTACGATCACCGGCTTATTAAGCTGACAAGCCACTTGTAGGTGGTCGCGAAACGCTTGTTGCTGAATCGCCCACAGCTCTGGGGTTTTATGATAAAAATAATCCAGCCCAGTTTCCCCTAGCGCTACGACGTTCGGATCACTCGCAAAAGTATGAAGTCGCTCGATATCCCAATCATCGTCAAGATTGAGGGGATGCACACCACAAGAGAGCGCAATTTGTGGGGAGCTAGCCGTGAGCTGTTGTAAAGCAGGAAAGGCGCTCAGTGTCGTAGAGACCGCCAGCATAAACCGCACATCACGAGCCTGGGCCTTAGCGATGACCTCAGCCAGGTTCTGATGTTCTTTTTCATAATCTAAGCCATCGACATGGCAGTGCGAATCCACTAAAAACATAATTCTCTCTATAACAAAATTTTAGTTATCTAACAGCGTTTCCCACGTCAGCAACACGTCGCTAATGACTAATTCAGTATTCACCTGCGGGGTGTGTGTCAATAGTGTGTGGCAGTCGCGGCACCGTGCAATCATCTGTTGCAATCGGTATTCGTCCATCAGGTTACTTACGTAGTGGCTAGTCTCAAATTCGTCGACATGCGTTAACCACATCTGACCGCCGCGTTGTAATTTTAGCGCATCTACGAGAAAAGCCATCAGCCAATAGATTTTCTCAGCGCTAGGATCGTCCACTAAGATAGGGAGTAGCTGCATGGGCCGTTGCGGTAAAGCCGTACGTAAGCCTGCGGCCAATTGGCTCCTTTTTTGCCAACGCGGGGCATTTATCAGCTCAAGCGCTTGTGCGGGTGCTCCGCCGCTTAAACGTAACGCCGTCAACAATGTTTGCTCGGGTAATTGGCTCTCACGCGCCAGCCATGCTAAGCCTTGTGACTCCTCAGGTACCAGGATAGGAGTCACCACACAGCGACTGCGCAGGGTCGCCGGTAATTGGCTTAATTGCGACGTGGTGAATAGAAACCAACAGTTTGCTGGCGGCTCTTCGACCGTTTTAAGTAAGGCGTTAACCGCCGACTCGGATAGCCGTTGTGCGCCATCAATCCACACCACCCGCGCCCCCCCCTGCTGTGGCGAATGCCATACTTTCTCACAGGTCTCGCGGATCACATCGATACCAATGATCTGTTTACCTTTTTCCGCGACGATCGGGTACCAATCAGGGTGGTTATTCGCCAACATAAGCTGGCAACCGTGGCAGTGCCCACAGGCTTTATGACCTTGCGGGCTTTCACATAATAACCAGCGTGCAACCCCCCATACCAGGGCTTCCGCGCCCATACCTTCGTGGGCATAGAGGATCTGAGCGGGATGGGCCTGTTGCCCCTGATGCTGTGCAATCAGCTGCTTATAATACGGGGTTAACCACGGAAACCATTGCATTAATGCTGTTCCTTAAGCCAGCGGCGCAGGGTATCGCGTACCGCTTGCTGTACTTGCGTCTGGGGCTGTGTAGCATCGATAGTTAGGATACTGGCATCACTCGCCGCAAGCTCTTTGTAACGTTGATGAGCACGCTGAAAAAAGGCTAATGACTCTTGCTCAATTCGGTCCAACTCTCCGCGCGCACGGGCACGAGACAAGCCAATTTCCGGTGTCACATCAAGATAGAGGGTCATATCTGGGGCAAAATCCCCTAAAACTGACTGCTTAATCGTCTGCATCGTCAGGGGATCAAGCCCTCGTCCGCCGCCTTGGTAGGCTTGTGAAGAGAGATCATGACGATCACCTACCACCCAAGCGCCTCGCGCTAGCGCAGGTTTGATTACGGTCTCGACCAATTGCACTCGTGCCGCATACAGTAAGAGGAGTTCGGCATTGGCGGTAATGCTTTCGCCCTCGATCCCCTCTTTAACAATCTGGCGTAAGGCTTCGGCCAATGGCGTTCCACCCGGTTCGCGGGTAAACACAATATCGGTAATACCGTGAGCGTGCAGTTCGCTGACCACTGACTCGCGGACTGACGTTTTACCCGCGCCCTCTAAGCCTTCTATTACAATAAATTTACTTTTCACCAGTTTTACGCTCATTCTCAACTTTACGCCACGCTTTGACGGCTTGATTATGATTGGCTAAGGTCGAGGTGAAGGTATGCCCTCCCTGACCATTCGCTACAAAATAGAGTAAGTCACTTTTTTCTGGGTGGGCGGCCGCTTCCAGCGAAGCTTGGCTTGGGATAGCAATCGGTCCAGGGGGTAATCCGGGAATAACATAAGTGTTATAAGCGGTCGGTTTCTCTAAATCACTACGCGTTAAAACACCGGTATAGGCACTGCCCAGGCCATAGATCACCGTCGGATCTGTCTGTAAGCGCATACCTTTGCGCAGACGATTGACAAACACCGAGGCAATTTTACCGCGTTCTGCGGGGACCGCGGTCTCCTTTTCAATAATCGAAGCCATGGTGACTAATTGATTAAGATCTTGATAAGGTAAGCCTGCTTCACGCTGATCCCATACCGATTGCTGGAGCTTCACCATACGCTGACGCGCTTGTTTTAATAGACTAATATCGCTGCGCTTCGCGGTGTAATAATAAGTGTCAGGATAGAAGCCACCCTCCACTTCGGAGGCTTGCATGCCTAGAGCCTGCGCAACCGTGGTTAACTGATCATCAGCAAGTTGGTGAGTGATCCACGGTGCGTTACGTAACGTTTTTAACCAGTCTTCGATCCGTTGACCTTCGACAAAACGTACAGGAAACTGGGCTTCTTTACCGCTTACTAGTAAGTTCAGGAGTTGGCGTACTGTCATCCCCGGCACTAAACGGTAAGTTCCTGCTTTAAATTTTGACAGTTGTGGCTCGACTTTCAATAGCCAACCAAACCATGGGCCACGCGGAACAATATGTTGAGATTCGAGCTGTTGCTCTAACACTACACGCCCCGAACCGGCCGGTAAGGTATAAATCGTTTCTTGCTGGATTAATAACGGGTGCGCAGCAAAACGCTTAACCTGCCAAAGGCCAGCGGTTGCCAATATCACACATAAAATCACTAAGCCTAGTAGGCCTTTACTTTTTTTCTGCATAACTTAACTCGCAGTGAATCCTAATTTAAGCAGTGTTGCCATCGCCTCACCGGGTTGATATTGCCACTGGTCAATACGGACGACAGGAAGCACGGGCATTAATGCATTACAGATAATGACTTCGTCAGCCTGTTCGAGCGCGCTCGGCGCTTGCGTGACGTGGCTGCAATGGTACCCTTCCGACTGCAAGGCTTCAATCACTAACCCTTTCATTATCCCTTCCACACCACTGTAGGTCAGGGCTGGGGTAAAGATCTTGCGTCCCTTACGCCAGAGAATGTTTGCTGCACAACACTCCACTACATTACCTTGAGAGTCGAGCACCAAGGCTTCTTGCGCCGCTTGGCAATCGAGATAGTTTTTAATCAGCACTTGCTCTAACCGGTTGAGATGTTTGATTCCAGCCAAATAAGGATTCATTCCTAAGGGTATAGGGCTGGTAATTAAGGATACGCCTTGCTGCTGCCAGGCGGCATAATGCATGGGATAAGGCGCTAATGATAGAATACGTTGAGTATCCGTACAGCCTGCAGCGCTATAGCCCCTCCCCCCGCTACCACGTGTTAGGAGGATCTTAATCACCCCTAAGTCACTCTGTCGCGCCAGTGCGTTAATTTCTTGGGTTAACTTGGGCCAATCATCGAATGCAATACCCAAGCGTTGGCTGTCACGGGCCAAGCGCTCCAGATGTTGCGCCAGATAGCGTACCTTACCTTGAGTAACCTGCGCTGTCGTGAAACAGCCGTCACCAAATTGTAAGCCACGATCAAGACTAGAGAGCTGGGATGTGTTGACGCCATTGATTATCTGCATAGGATCCGCCCTAGCGTTGGCAAAAAAAAAAGCCCGTAAACGGGCTTTTTGATAGAGTCAGCTTTTAGATCTTACGGAAGATCAATGAGCCATTGGTCCCACCGAACCCGAATGAGTTACAGAGTGAGTACTCAAGGCCAGAAACCTGACGCGCAGTGTGCGGAACGAAATCGAGATCACAGCCCACATCTGGATTATCCAGATTTAAAGTAGGTGGGATAGCTTGATCGCGTAAAGCCAGAATAGAGTAGATCGATTCGACGGCCCCCGCTGCACCTAGCAGATGTCCAGTCATCGATTTCGTCGAGCTAACCAATACTTTCGTTCCTTGACCAAATACTGATTTAACGGCTTGGCACTCGGCTAAATCACCCGCTGGGGTCGATGTACCGTGTGCGTTAACATAACCAATCTGTTCAGCATTCAGTTGCGCATCATTCAATGCATTACGCATTGCCTGGGCTGCACCTTCACCGTTTTCCGGTGGAGAAGTCATGTGATAAGCATCGCTACTCATCCCAAAACCCACTAATTCAGCATAAATTTTCGCGCCACGAGCTTTCGCGTGCTCATACTCTTCGAGTACTAACACCCCGGCACCATCACCCAAAACGAAACCATCGCGATCTTTGTCCCAAGGACGACTTGCCGCCTGAGGATTATCGTTATGCGTTGAGAGCGCGCGAGCCGCACCGAAACCACCGACACCAAGAGGAGTACTCCCCTTCTCTGCCCCACCGGCTAACATGACGTCAGCATCGTTGTAAGCAATCATACGTGCTGCATGGCCGATATTATGAACACCGGACGTACAGGCGGTTGCAATGCAGATGCTTGGACCTTTCAAACCGTACATAATGGTGAGATGACCTGCAACCATATTGACGATAGTACTAGGGACAAAGAATGGACTGATTTTACGCGGTCCGCCTTTAGTCAAGGCTGCATGGTTCTCTTCAATCAGGCCAAGTCCGCCAATCCCCGAACCAATGGCAGCACCAATACGGTGAGCATTCTGTTCAGTGACGGTAATTCCAGAGTCTTGCAATGCTTGAACACCCGCAACGACGCCGTATTGGATAAACATATCCATTTTACGTTGTTCTTTACGCGAGATGATCTCATCACAATTAAAATCTTTTACGGTTCCTGCAAAACGCGTTGCATAAGAACTCGTATCAAAATGGTCAATCAGGTTGATGCCGCTCTGACCGGCTAGGAGAGAATTCCAGGTAGACTCTACTGTATTGCCGACAGGAGACAACATGCCAAGACCGGTCACAACTACACGACGCTTA